>ERZ773037.1-NODE-1-length-319426-cov-29.742259_pt1 | contig 319426 bp, 293 predicted proteins | sample MGYA00511466_ERZ773037 | MGnify/ENA primary metagenome ERZ773037 (study PRJEB29015, sample SAMEA2738146) | human oral metagenome | biome: human oral; feature: human-associated habitat; material: saliva | place: China | collected 2202 ... | reverse complement strand
CATAGGTTTAAATGGTGTATCGAATTGTTGCAAAAACAACTATCCGTTGCATTTAATTCATAACAGGTAGAACCTGTTATAGGCACCCTACAGTACCTCTACCCCCTCGCCATAAGCTTAGGGTTACATGTATAGACGAACCAACTTTTCGTTAGATTCTTCTCCAATACCCTTGACAACAAGAGGATGAATTAATGGGTTATGCACCTTGAAAGACAGGCGACTATTTGCTAGTCCTTTTCGCAGAATGTTATACGACCCATTAACGTCAGCATTTATTAACTGACCATCACCAGTGCGGTAGAGTCCTCGGTTAATCCTGCGTCCAGAAAACTTCGGGTTATCTGTTTCACCGTAAACAGGAATATCGTCGCTATCCAAGAAACTAGCCTTAGATGTGTATGACTCTTCCTGTATGACAACAGTAATTCCTCGCAATTGACATTTATACTGCAATTGCTCGATGAAAGTTTCATAAGGGAGATAAACGAAGCGCTGTTTAACCTTCTTACCAAAAGGCAATTTCTGCTTCCAGTTATTGTTTTTCCCGATAAAGACTTTTTCAATCTGCATCTCGTCAAAAAGAGTGGTGAGGAAAGCCGTCATCTGATGGATTTTCGTTCGAAGAACCCATGAGCGGCGTGACCAAAGACGGTGGATGGACCGACTTGTCTTCTGGGTTTTGGGGAGCAGGGTTTGCGCTTTGGTAATAAGGCGGTTGTAGCCCTGATTGATAGACTTTAGCTCAAGACCCTTAATAATTAACGGGTTATTTTGGGTGGAGAATGTGACGGTAGCAAAATTATCTACTCCTAAATCAATACCAGCATATCTAGACGTGCTTTTAGGCACACTCTCTTCTGCATCATAAACAACCTCAATAATAAAATTATTGTGGCTAGGTACAATACGAACCTGCTTGGGATTATCAACCTTAGTGGAAATGGGTAGGTTAATACCTTTTGGGCACAAAAACAGCTCATTATTGGAACCGCGCTTAGCACCAAAAGTCTGATAATTAAAAGACAAAGCATAACGCCCATCAGTCTTATGCAGATAACCAGGAAGCTTAGGGTTCTGCGCCAGTTTGCCGCTATTTTTTAGGTGCACCAGCTTCCAAAACGAAGTGATGTTTTCGCCTAAGTTTTTCAGCACGGCGTTAGCAACCTTAGACGGCAGGGCGCGCATGTCTACGTGACCTTGCTTCCGCAGGCTCTTATCAATATCAGCCCATGACAAAACAGGGGTTTCAGAGTTCTTTTTGTGCTCAAAATACGACTGACGATAAAGATACAGCCCATGATTGTAAAGATTCTTAGCCTTGAACGTTAAGTCATCCAGTATAGGATAGAGCTCGTGATTCGGCTTGATAAGGTGCCGCTCCGCCAGTTGCATTAGGTTCCTCCTTTCGTGTACACTCAGTATCTCATAAGGCGCTAATTTTATCAACAGCTGACTACAGTAATATACAATTTTGTGCAAGTTGGACTCAAGGTTAATTATACTACTGGATGGGTGTGAACGACTCTATAGTATCATAAGTGAAGCACCCCCGCCTTCTAATGACAGGGGTGCTTCACTTATCTTTAGTTAAAACCTGATAGGGTCAATGAGGGTTGCTCCCCCAACGCCCGTTGCGCGGGTCTGCGCACGTGCAACATCAGCTGTGTTTAGGCGAATGATGCGAGTATCGACTTGGCCTGCCCCGCCCTCTACTAAGGGTACATCAGAGACAGGCTTAGGGTCTTTGCTGGATTCTGTGGAGTACCCATTCTCCGGCTCAGCTGGCTTCTTGAAAATCTTAATCAAGCCAGAAAACATTCCTAGCCCTTCCTTTTTGGTGATTCTTTTAAGGTAATGAGTTTATAGCATCGAGTGGCATTAAAGCAACCGTTCCTTGGCGGCATTGTAGAAGATGTTGTACAGCTTACGTGCCGCTTCATCATTGCCGGGGTTGTCCTTGAACGCGATATTGCCACCAAGGTTGCTGTATGCAATGTTGTAAGTGAGTGAGCCGCAAGAAATCATCTCTTCGAAGGTGTCCAGCGGGATACCGCCCGGAGAGACGGTACGAAGCAGACCAATTTCAGCAAACATGAAAGTCGGGTCGCCTGCGATGCCGAAATCGCCAGTGTTGCGGTAGATGTCGGATGCGATAGATTCATAAAGCGTTGCGATGTTCTGAGCGTATGCCTCGCCATGCTTCTTGGACATTTCGCGAAGCACATGCGCGTTGCTGGCAATAATTTCTTCGTTTAGCTCATCTACCTTATCGTAAGCAATGTCGAGAGGCATCTTAGGGTGTTCCTCAATATACTGCTCAATAGTGGTTGCTTCCTGAATGTCGGTATTAAAAGTATGCTCCTTGGTGTCATCAAGGATTTCCCAAATGCCGTCAGTAGCGGGAGCCTGGGTAAGCTTTTCAGTGTCGATGGTCTTCAAGGTTTGCCTCCTGGTAGGAAAATTTTCAACTAAAAATATTGTACCACATATTTCTATGCTTACAACCTGTACTGTTGTGCTACAATGTAGAGACATTCAAAATTTCTAAGGAGGAAAATGTGTCCACTAACTTCACCAACCCTAGTTTGGTAACCCCTACCCGTACTGTCAATGAATCCGCAAACGCTCAGCTTCTTTTTAACTACGACAAAGGCGGTCATCTCGCAATTTTCCTTGTCGTAGATGGCGCTAACCTGCTTCACATCCCACAGGGTCCCACCTCCATTTTCCAGTTATCGGTGATGTCTCGCCGCCCGCTGACCATCAACTCTTCGCCTAAGGCAATTGCCACCGCCATCTTCTCCCTGAACCCATCTTTTATTTACTTCACAGAAGGTGATGAGGAGAAGGTTCTGTATCTGGCTAAGCATGTTTCCTTCCCCGTTGGTGGCTTGAAGGTTAAGAACAGTGAACTTAAACCGTTTAAGTTTGACGAAAACGGCAATATGAACGTAATCAACATGCCCCTAAACGCGCACACGGTGGATTGTCGCGTAACGTTCGCAACGTACCGCATGATTGAAGCCCCCTCCTATAAGTCGGATGAGCCGCCGGTAGAATTTCTTCCTGGCTGGGTTGGTGTAAAGGTTGGTAGCCGCAAGGTTGCTCAGGGACATAGTATTGATGCCCTTTTCTACGCAGGCGACCCTGCGCCGTCCGTCGGTATTGTTGTCACTGACCTTGAAACGGAAATTATTGGTGAGAAGCTAATGGGTGCTGACGCGGCAACGGTAGCGTGGGCTTTTATGAGTAAGATTGAGGGAACGAATTTTGGCATGGGACCCGTCTATATGGAGGGTGTGTCTGGTCGTGCAATTACTACAGGTAATGATGGTGTCGTCTGGATTCCCGTAGCGTACTGGTTCGCCGCCAACTAACCGTCAGTAAAAGGCAATAAAAGTCGCCCTAGCCATTCATTTTATGACTAGGGCGACTTTGCTCTTTTAAACACATGGCTCACATTTAACGACAAGATTATACTGATACCCAAATCCAAAAGTGTTGCCATAAGCTGACGCGCCGTCATTCCCCACCTGAAAGCCTGCGCACGTTACAAGCCATAGTGAGCGTGAACCAGTTTTCTGCCACATCTCATCAACTTTCGTCAGGTCGCTTTGTGGGACTGTGTACATCTCGGCAACATGCCACTGGGTAACTTTTCCCGCCCCATCAGTAACAAACACCCTCTCGCACCCCTTGAGTCGGTGAAGGTATCCCCACGGCGACAAATAATAGTTCTGCTTATTAACGTGACCCGCAAGGATTGTGGAGCCCTCAGTAGCGGAGATAGGGTTAGAGGGTGAATACCAGATGCCTGAACCGTCAGTTGTGATGGGGAGCACCATTCGCCCATTCTGAACACCACTAGAAATCATGCTAGAAGAAACCCCTAGAGACGGTATGTGCCACCCGAAGGCTGGAAGGTTTACGGGTATTTCGCTGGTTATCTTATTGGCATCAGCCTCGCAAGCCGGGGCGTGTACCTCATGGGCTGGCTCAGGTGCATATAGAGTGTAGTCGTCAAGTACGGGCATTTTATCGCCCTCAAGGTCAGCCGGTGGCTGGTACACCGCCTGCCCAGCATCAGTTGTAGCTACCGGCACAGCGTCTTGGTGAATTGCTGTATAAGGCACCCGAATAGTGTTATCTTTCCCTACATATGGTCGATAAGTCGATAATCCCCACCAGCCGCCGCCAACAACTGCCGCCGCCCCACCAAATAGTAGTACACGGCGAGAAATTTTATGCCCCTCGCCAGTACCCTCTGAACTCTTAATATTTTCGTGATTATTGCGCATATAGCCACCATATCTGATATTCTTAAAAGAACAGGTGCTAATCAGGTGCCCCAAAGTCGGGGCACCTCACCTAATACATTACAAGGATAACATATGAAGAAGCCTCTGGCGCTAACCCTCCTCACCCTCACAGTAGCACTCTCGGCGTGCGCCCCACAGACCGCAAGCAACACCACTGACACTAATACCCCCTCAGCAACAGCCTCAGCCTCGGCAACCCCCACTTCACCTGTAACACTTGAAGCCAGCCGTGACGCTCAGCATCCCGAATACGCCCAGGGTAACGACTACGCCACCGGCATGAACGGGACTGAGGAACAGAAACCGGGTACTATTACGACCGTACAGGGCGACGTAACCACTGAACCCAATAACTCTACAAATACGGCAGAAAACCCTGTCGTCCCTAACCCCAACCACACTGGTGAGGCAACTGATGCAGATAAACAGAAACTAACCGATATTATTAACGCCCTTGAAGGTGCCCCTGTCATCTCAGGTTCAAGCGTTGTTGCCCAACCAATCAACGAGTACAAGATTAAACCAGCTGACAGCAAGGAGCAGAACGGCATCCTCTCCGCTGACAAGTATGCAGAAATTGTCATCCTTGACGACGTTGCAGAAGGCGGGGAAGAATACGCTGTAGTGGCACCTCAGATTAAGGGCAATGAAGCTGATATTCGCGCAAACGGTCTACGCCCCATCACCCTAAACAACGCCCGTCAAGCAATTAAGAACAACTACAACACGCGCATCCAGGGCTTCCTACACTATGAACCGAACGCCACCTACACTGGCAAGACAATCCTAGTGCTTCACGTAAAGCAGGCAAACCACAGCGCATACGTTAAAGGCGGCGCGCAGACAGTAGCTCAGCCTGCCGCAACAAACACACCACAGTAACCTCATAAAAGCGATATAACTAGAAAAGCCCCTCACTGATTCTTCCAGTGAGGGGCTTTTCAGCCAGCTACGAGCAAGCACCGCCGGATAGCGAAAGCATTACCAATCACAGACGACGAAACCATGACCCTGAACTCAAACACTCCTTGGGATACCCCATCCACCAGAGGCGTTTCAAGATATGGCGCACACGCCGAATGCACACCAGCAGAAAACTCAAGCAAGGGTTGAAGACCGTACCGTAACCAATGCCTCAACAATGGAGGCACTTAACATGGTCAGCACTTAAAACATCAACCATAAACAATTATAGCATAAAGAAACCCCCTACGTACATCCTTATGCGTAGGGGGTTTCCGTCTATCACTCTGTAACTAGTTTAGCACACCTTCCGGCAGAAACATAATCGTAACTGAGTGATGTCAGCAACACCTCTATTAGGAAGCGTCACCTTCGTTCTTCTTGCGGCGCTTGGCGAAGTACACAGCGCCACCCGCAAGAGCCAGGATGCCGATACCACCAGCGGCAGTAGTCGCATCCAGCCCAGCAATGCCGTAACCAGTATCACCAGTCTCAGCCTTAGCCTTCTCAATTTCCTTCGGCTGTTCCGGCTTAGCAGGTTCAGAAGGCTTCGGGGACTCCGGGGTTACCGGCGGAGGGGTGACCTTAGTAACCGTCATATCGCAACCATCAGTATCCTCATCGACAGTAGCGTTCACCTGGCACTTCTCAGGAGGAGTGGTCGGGGTCGGGTCAGTCGGGGTGGGGTTATTCGTCAGCACAATCGTGTTCAGAATACCCTCGGAAGCGATACGCGCCATGTCAAGGTCATTCTTGAGGGTTACCTCAACCTCAAACTCGACAGTCTCACCCGCCTTCAACTCACCAATCTCCCAAACATTGCCGTTTACAACGCCTCGACCGTTAGTATTCAGGAACTTCACGGACGCAACATCGAACTGCGCATTGTCGGGGAACTCAGAGATGACCGCCTTCTCCATGTCTGCACCGGAGGCGTTTTTAGCCTGAGCCTTCCAGCGCAGGGTAGCGCCCGGCTTCACCTCAGATGCAGGAGTAGTCAGCTCCTTATTGACCTGACCTGTAATCTCCTTCACACGGTGAATAGAGGTGACGATGGGCTTGTTGTTGATGGTCACAACACCAAGGTCACGCATCTCATCAGCCTTGAAATCATTCAGAGACTTGGACTCCACCTTGAGGGAGTAAGAGCTGTTAACAGCCAGCTTACCCGGTTCCTTAGCGGTAGCGGTGACCACATCTGCCACATGACCATCAAAGTCAGTGCCAGTACCAGAGACAAGCTTACCCTTCTCAACCTTAATGTCGAAGAGGTTAGTCACATCCTTACCGGACGCATCCACAACCTTAAGCTTATCCTCGGTAATGGAAACCAACGCACGCCAATTACCGTCGCCGTCCTTCGCATACTCCACAAGGTCAGTAATGGAGAACTGCTCAGGAGCCTTCATGCCGGTGTTACCAGTAACAGTCTGTGTCGGCAAATCGTTACCAGCAGGGATAACGACATCCTCGTTTGCGACAGTCTTCTCAGGCGCGACATTAGCCAACTTAATGACCTTCTTGTTCACCTTAACCTCGGGAACCGGCTTCGGGGTAGGCTTAGCCACCGGAGGAAGCTCAGGGACAGGCTTCAAAGGCTTCAACTGAGGCTTAACCGGAGCAACAGCGGTAGGCGCAACAGTATTAGCACTCAGCATCAGGTGGTTGTAAGAAGCGTCAATAGAGTAATCACTGTAACGGGAAGCACCAGTTTTCTGCGGGTCACCAATAACACCGTCAGTGCCAGGGACACCAGCATTACCAGTGGTACCGAAGAAGAACGTACCACCATTCTCCATCAGGTAAGTAACACCCAGGTACTTCAACGCATCGTCGTTCTCATCGAACACCACGCCACCCTGGTTCGAACCAGCCTTAATGTAGAAGCCACGGTCTACCATCTGGGAAGCGGTACCGTTAATCTTCTGGGCATCAGGCGCGATACGCGACTCAGAACTGACATAGGTGGCGATAACACCCTTACCCGGTGCGGTGAACTCGTAACGAACAGCGGACTCAGTGCCGTTATTCTCCTGAGCGTTCAGAGAGCCAACGGTATCATAAATCTTCTTCTCGTACTTCTCGCCAGTATCACTGTAGGTATAGGTCAGCTGAACCTCAGAAGCATATACCTTCTGCTTTGCAACAATGTCATTAAAAGAAGAATAGACATCATACATGTTCTGCCACTTAGCGGAACCATCGGCGTTCACCGGGGAACCTGCCGGGTTATCGACAAAGCGGAGAATCTTCACCTCAGCATCCAACGGGCGCTTAGTTTCCTTATCAACCGCAACACCCTTATACTTCATAGTCAGGTTGGGGTTGTTCGGGTCAAGGTTAGTGAAGCGGTAAGCGTACTCGGAAGACCAGCTATCAGGGAAATCACTACGGTCAGCGTTAGAACTGGAAGGAGCCTTGCCATTAATAGAAACAAGGTTGTTCGGGCTGTCCACAATTTCGAAAGGCTTATCCAGAGCAAGCTTGTCAGCGTTATGGATAGCCTTGTACGGGTCAGCGTTAGTTACCTGCTCAGCGTACAGCTTGTCGTAAGCCGCCTTCGCCTCGTTGTAACGCTTAGTAGCTTCCTCGTTCTCCTTGGTAATCTTCTCGTTCTCTGCCTTGATAGAAGCAATCTGCTTCTCCAAAGCGGAACGGTCAGCATTAGCCTTAGCAACCTTCTCAGCGTCAGCCTTATTGTCGGCAATGGTCTTCACAGCCGCACGCAACTTCTCAATGTTTGCGGTACTTTCCTTCTTCGCCTCAGCAACCTTAGCGTCTGCCTCGGCAGAAGTGGCGACCTTCACCTCCTCAGTCTCACCCTGAGTAACCTTAACACCCTTCTCCTTAGCCACCTTCACAGCCTCGTCAAGCGCGCTGTAATCAACGGGGATGTCCTGAGTGGTCTTGCTGTAAGCCTCAGCCGATACAGCGCCCTCGAAGTTATGCGGCTTCGCATCATTGGCGGTGATGGCATTAGCCGCGCCAGCGATTGAGCCGGTACCCACCAGTGCCAAGCCGACACTGGCAGTCAAAGTCTTCTTCATGGAACGCTTAGGGTTCTTAGCCAATATAATCTCTCTCTCCTCATAGGAAGTCTGAATGAACAAGAAATGCAAAACCAGCTGACACTCCCGCTGATGCGGAAGAGCCACCAGTGCCAACTCCATAAAAGAAGAAAAACACAGCACTGACTGGTGCATAGGTTTAAATGGTGTATCGAAGTGCTACAAAAAAACACTCAAATGTTGCATTTAATTCATGACAGAAAAACTGTTATAGGCACCCTACGATACCTCTAGCCCCTCGCTAAGCGCTTAGGGTTACATGTAACCAAACCAAGTAGCTAAGACAATCCTTACTTCCAGTTTTTGTGCCCTTGTGAAGGATGGGTTAAATCTGCATCTCGTCAAAAATATGGGGCGGTCACGGATATACCGCAACCTGGACGGTGGATGGATTTAACTATCCCACAGGACTTAGGTAGCAACAACTAGCCTTAACACTGATTCGATTATGACTCAGAATAACACAGCGTGTAACTACATCGGGTTATTCTGAGCCTGTACTTATGGTATGACACACGCCGTCAAATTTTGTAACAATAGATGGCAGAAACATACAATTTTGTACGAGTTGAATTAAAGGTTAATTATACTCACAATTCTATATCACACAAACCCAGTTTGCATACCGAAAAACCATAGGGAAAACATAGAAAAACCTCCACACATGAAATGTGCAGAGGTAAAAAGATAAGGTGGGTAGCTTCTTGGACCCCGGAACGAAGCTACCCACCTAAGAGCCGATTGTCAGAATCGAACTGACGACTTATGACTTACGAAATCACCGCTCTACCACTGAGCTAAACCGGCAAAACAACGAAGAGAGAGTTGCGAAAACACACCATTGTCTAGAGTACGGTTATTAAGTGCATAAAATAGAATCATCATGAATAGAATCTATATTCAATGCATGAATCTCTTCGTTGTTCGTCGGGGTGACAGGATTTGAACCTGCGACCCTCTGCTCCCAAAGCAGATGCGCTACCAAACTGCGCTACACCCCGTAAAGACACTGTAAATGAGTCAGCCTAGTTCGGATTTCCCTGTGGGACTCCTGCATAGGCGTATATGGCTCAGCTACAGAAATATTATATCACACAAAGTTGAGAAAGATGAAACCTCTGGGGGTAGATTTCCCTGTGGGGCTCCTCACCCCCAGAGGCGCAACATCAACCTTGGTAATAACTACTCTACAACAAACTTTCCGCTAATTGCAAGTCACGGGCATTATTTTCCTCTATGACGTTAATCACGCCAGCCCAGTTCATGCGGAATGTCTCTACCGTGTATGCCAACTCTTCATACGGCATCGGGTAAAAGTAGGTGATGCAGTATCTCATGAGGTCTGCCACTGTCTCAAACGTGGCATTGAGACATTTCCTGTAGAAAGTGACTAGCTCATCCTCTTCCATGAGCGGCAACATCCAGTCTCCCGATTGGGAAATGAGAAGTTGAACAGACCTATAGGCTGTAACTACCGGAGGCTCCCCTTCAACAGGTTTCAACGTCTTAGCCGCTAAAATTCCCTCTTCAATATCCTTATCATCTATAAGGTCGAAATTTGGGAAAGGGTAGCCATCCGCTTTAGGTGTCACATACCCTTGAAGAAAATCATAAATTGGTGCTGAAATAGAATCAGACAACAACATAGCGCGCGCATCGACTGGAATCTGCCAATCTGTAGCATCCATCGTTGCCGTTGCCCTGCCAGAGATGTTACGGCTTCCCTTATCTCCCAAGGGGAGCTGACCCTGCTGTGCGGCGGCTTCGCCAGCTTCTTCACTCGTGGGCGTTGGCACAATACCTGATTCCCTAAGCAGTGTCTCAATCGTAAAATCTTTATCAGACGGAACGAAACCTTCGGGTCGAGCACGCCACAGGAATATTCCAGTAACTTCAAACATCGCACCACTCTCGCCTGGTAGTGCTGAAACCTGCTTCATGTGAACGAGGGGGATTCCCGTCAAGTACTGGTAAACGCACCCTTCTTCGACAGGGACAGTTGGTGCTAGGGGTGTTGGTGCGTTCATTAAAATGGTGCCTCCATACGTGCGTCAATAACGCCTGCAACATAGCTAAGTACCTCAATGGGCGAGGGAGCCCTGCCGATTTGCACTGAAAGGGCTCCAGCGGCTTCCGTAAGCGCCTCAGCTGGAGAGCCTTGGTAGTTGCGGGTAGAGTGAAGTTTTGCGGCTGTATCGGTCAATGCGCCATTCGTGTCAGAATTAAGACGCGCCACCCAAAAACCCAGCGACAACGTATTTAGAGTCGGGCGTTTTACACTGTGCAACGCATTGCGTGTAAACTTCGAGTTTGCCACACCTAACCTCCTACAGTAAATCTTGACTAATAGGTGCTTTAATATAGTAGCACCTCGCAGAGATGGGCGCATCCAATATTAGGCAAAGAAAAAGGTGGAGCGGAAACATCTCCGCCCCACCTTTAAAGGTGAGCATTAACTACCAGACTTGAAGTCTATCACCGTACCTATTTTTATCAGAGATAGGCTGAACGTTAAGAGACTGGTCTTCCAATTCGTAGCGGCGCAAAATATTCTGAACAGCATACTCGGAAGTAGTAGCCTGGAAAGCGCTTGCCCTACTGCCATCAGGGTCACTCAACCTAGCTGTAGGTGTAAGGTTAGTGTCAATCTGAACCATAAGCCCCTTCTCTGCATCCACAACAACGTAAGTGTCGCGTGTACCATCCTTATCCATAGTGTTGCTAATGATAAGATTACCCTTCTCAGCGTCCTTGACTTTTACCGATTCGTGATTCCAGTTCACGCGCCTAGATGCCACAGGGTTATGTTCCGTAAGCCTCGGCTCAAACGCACCTGCGAACTGGTCAGCCTGAGCCGTAATCATGTCGCGCTTGCGGCGGGCGCTGTTCATGATAGATACACGAGTCGCCACTGGGATGTCATTACTCTCACCAAGGATACGCTTCATATCCTCAGCCTCGTTATACTGCTTCACTGGTTCACGATTAGAAGCTTTGAACTCCTTCGTGTTAGCATCAAACTCCACTTTGCCAGAGTCAATCTGCCCCTTGAGGTACTTCCTCACCTCACGCTTGAGCTCGCCTTCGTTACCTGCTTTGAGTGCATTGCTGGACTTGCTGATGGCAGGCATCCCGAACTTCTTTCGAGCAACGTCGTAAAGCTTCCCTGCGTCCATAGAGTCCACGCCATCTGCAAGCTCCCTGCTACGGCGAGACTGCTCCGTTAGCGCGTCCTCACGTTCCTTAAGGTAATCAGTTACGTTATCGAACAGTTTCCCGTAGGTGCCACTACCCTCATAGGTGCTTACGATACCAGGGTCAGCAGAGAACCACCCTGACTGGTGGTGGAACCCGTCGTCAAGCGCCGCATATTTATACAGCTCATCCTCATTGCTGTAGACACGAGCACCACCAGAATGAAGCATGTTTGTGCCGTCAATGTCATGCATCGCACCCGTTTTAAGGTTCACGTGCCCCCATAGCGCCCCGTCTGGAGTGCGGAGGGAGCCGTCTTCCTCAATCCTGTATACAAGCGCATCCTGCCTGTTCAGCATAACGAAAGAGCCGGGCTTAATCTTCTCCTTCAACTTCGCGCCAGCTTCCTTGTGGTAAGCCTTCACAGCTGGTGAAGAATTATGCAGATAGAAGTTCTTGCTAATGGGGGAATTTTTTAGCTGGTCAAGGCTGGAGGTGTTGGACTTAATGTTCGCTTTAAGGTCTTCCAGGCTTGTCCCAGCACTTTTACGCGCCGCTTCATGCTTTGCCTTATCCGCATTTTCAAGCTCCTCACCGTACCTCTCTGCATACAGGTGATGGCGCAATTTATTCATCTCAATGTCAGGGCTTAAACCCAACTTAGACAGTTCATCCTGCGACAAATCACCCATGTAATATTCCCATGTGTCATTCCCGCCGATACCATCGTTGTAGATAACGTCCGCATTAAGGTGGTTGTATGCCTCAGTGCGGTAGTGGCGATTAGCGCCATTCGCGGACTGGATTATCATGCTACGCATAATTGAGTCATTAACCTGGTTACCCTCTTCGCCGTAGTCTGTGACAGAACGCCAGCCACGTGTATCACGCTCACCATCAACACCCTCGTATGCCGCATCTGCCGCCGCGTTTAGGATGTTGAACTCAGCCTCATGCTCCGAAGCAATGTCAAGCTCATCTACGCTCAACTGGTCAGTCTGCCCTGTGCGCAAAGCGGTTAAAGCTACGCCAAAGTTCTGGTATTCGTTCTTTAGGGACTTGTAGTAATCACTGCTTCTATCCCCATAGGAGTAGGTGTAGCCGTGCCTATCTAGCGAAGGGGGAAGCTCTTCAAAGTCGCTTCTGGCTGACATCTTGTAGCTACTGAGCACTTCCATGAACTTAGCGGCACCCTCTTCTGTTTCAAGGTCAATACCTTCCGGTACAGACCTATGAACCAGGGCGTGAGTTTCGCCACCTAAAGCTTCTCGCAGGGAAGAAACTTCATGCTTTGCGATGAACTCATCAATAGCTTCGCTCATAGAGGCTGGAGGCTCATAATCATCATCGTCATCTGTCCCGTCGCCCAGGTTGCCACTCAGCGCCTCACGAAGCTCTTCAAGTGAGTCATCTTCCAGTTCTTTACCAACGTTTTCACGGGCATACTTCGGGTCGGTAGGCTCACCACCAATCAGCTTCGCAATCTCCTCTGGGAAGCCGTTCGCCAAAGCCTGCTCAGTGGTCATGCCGTTACTTGCGGTGCCCATTGCTTCAAGACCAGCCGCCAAACCTGCACATTCAGGGCTATAAAGAATTTCAGCGACATGCTCCCTATACGCATCTGACTCACTCTGCGACGCGAAATGATTACCATAAGGACATTTCCCTTTGTCAGCTTCGCACTTGCCGCTAACTAGCTGACCGTCCCTGAATCCAACGTGCATTTTCGTAGTCATAGTATTCTTCTCTTTTCTTTGAAATAAAAATATGTAAACCCCTGACAGGGCAAGGTGCCCAGCTTAACTAGCTTAGATAGGTTGGTGTTAAGCTGGGCACCAAAACACAATGTAATTATCTGCAAATGGGGCGTTACCAGAGAGCCAGACCTCGCTGGTTCTTCAACTGTAGAGGCATAACCTCCACCTTAAGGCTTGGGTCTTTCATCTTGTGGCGGTTCAAAGCATCCTGAATAGAATATTCAGACGCAAGCGCCATGTCCTTACGGGACAATTCCTTCGCCTTATCAATTTCCCTATACATTCTTGCCTTACGCTCCTTAGCTGACTCCTCCTGGGCTTGAGTCCTATGTTGCCAAGTAGCTTCTTTAATGGGAGCCATCAGACCCTTTTCGCGGTCTACCACCACAAACACTTCATACTTGTCATCGTACTTAGCGTCAGGGTTGTATAACAGGCTACCCGTTTCAGCTTGTTCAGGCGCGACCCTCTCAGTAGACCAGTTTTTACGCCTATGCGCTGACGGGTTATGCGCCCCAATCTTACCTTCAAAAGCGCCAGCGAACTGGTCGCCCTGGGTAGTGACTCTGTTGCGATTACGTCTAGCCGCGTTCATAATAGAAACCTTCGTAGCCACAGGCAAATCATCACCAAGAACATCACTCAGAGACTTCTTAGGCATAAGGTCTTCAATGGGCTTACGGTTACTCTTTACAATAGCTTTCTTTCCGAAATCATACCTTGCTTTACCGGCGCGGAACTGGCTCTCAAGATACCTCTTCGTCTCAATTTCCCTGTACAAGATACCGTTGGGGGAGTTGTCTTCGGCAACTTCCTTACTGAATGGAGGCATCCCAAGCTTGCTGGTAGCGATAGTGTACAGGTCTGCCGCGTCATGCTGAGCAACAGCTCGACCATACTCTTCTTGCATCTTAGCCCTAAAGGTGAGCGCCTTCTCCTCACGCTTAAGGTGCCTGACGGCGCGTTCAAACTTCTTACTTAACTTTGGGTCATCCTCATACTTAGACCTATATCCAGGGTCAGAGGAACTGGTTGCCCCAACGATACCGCCAGCGGGCATCTCTTCAACGTCATCAAGCGCGGCGTAACGCATCAACTCACCCTCATTAGCGTACACGCGGGCACCTTTGTGACTCACAACAATGTTTTCACCATGTGCGTTATGGACACGACCAGTCTTAAAATCGACGTGACCCCACGTCTTGCCTTCCGGCGTAACGAGAGCACCATCTTCACGAATCCGATAAACTTCCGCGTCTCGCCCGTTAAGCATCATAAACGAGCCTGGCTTCAACTTCTCCTTAGTTTCAGCTGACGCTTCCTTGTAATAGCTGTCCTGTAGATACTTGTCATCCCAAGCGTCGCTATGACCCGCATAGATAGGCTGTGACGAACTGTGCCTCTGGTTAGGGGCATCCACCTTCGCTAAGATTTCACCCACCGTCAGACCATCCATCGTGGCGTTCGCAAGCTTCTTTTTGGCGCGGCTATCCGCAAGCATGTCACTATACCTATTAGCAAGCTTCATATGCCTAATCTTATTCAGCTCAATGTCAGGGTCATACCCCATCTCAGTTGGCGCGCCATAAGGAATGCCATCCCTGCCGACTACACGGTTCCACTCCTCTTCACCAGCAACACCGTCATTATGAATAAGGTCAGCATCAACAGCCTCATACCCCGCAAAGTCGTCATCTTCATTCACGCCTGCCGCACGCCTAGCCAGCGTGGTTAAAGTGATTAAATCATTCGCATCATTACCCGCCTCACCATAACTCGCAATGCTTCTGAATAAAGTGTCGTCAGGGTTACTTTTCCCTAGTTCTCGATATTTCTTCATTGCTGATAAGCGGTATCGAGACTGATACATCAGAATATCTGTAAGCTGATTACTCTCCTCCTTCTTGAGGCTCATAATTTGACCAGTGCGCAATGCGGTAAGCACAGACCCGAAAGTCTTATATTCCTTTACCAGCTTAGCTTTGCGCCTCGGGTCGATAAGGCGGATAATCCTGCGTAGCCTACTCGGTGGCTGTTCAAATTCCTCACGGGAAGAAACCGTGTAGCTATTCAGAATCTCTTTAAACCTTGCGACACCTTCTTCCGTCTCAAGGTCAATACCTTTGGGTTTCCTTGAGTGGTCTACAGGGGCACTTTCCTGCTTCACCTCAGCGCCACTTGACGAAAGGGCATCAACTGGCGAGTCGTCAGCCGCAACCTCTGGCACAACGTCTTTGCCCACATTCTCACGCGCATACTTCGGGTCAGTCGGCTCACCACCGATAAGCTTCGCAATTTCCGGCGGGAAACCTTGACCTAAAGCCTGCTCAGTGGTCATCTTGCCGCCCTCTGCACCAAAGACCTCATAGCTTTCCGCTAGGTGGCGATACTCAGGGCTGTAAAGAATTGCGGCAACATCTTCTCGATATTTGTCTGCTTCACTCTGCGACGCAAAATGGTTACCATAAGGGCAAGCGCGAACATCCGCCTCACACTTGCCACTGGTTAGCTTGCCATTCTTAAACCCAACGTGAACTTTAGTAGCCATACTATTTTTCTCCTTTTATAAAAATATGCTACCCCTTAACTAAGGGGGGGGGGGTGCCTGGCTTAGCCGCGGTTTCCTACACCGCTAAGCCAGGCACCTGTGCCATCTATTGATGTTGAAGCCAGCTTGGTTCTACCAAAGCTTCAAGAGCATATCGTTGTCATCTTCTAGAGGCATGAAATTCACTTTGAGGCTTGGGTCGCCCATCTCGTAACGTTTCAGAGCATCCTGGATGGCGTACTCAGATGTTAAAGCTAGATGCTTCTCAGGGACTAGCCCGTAATTAGGGTCAATTTCCATCTGCTTAGCGTTGTGTCGCCTCGTCCTGTGCTGTGGGGTGCGAGTGTTAAGCTCGACCATTAACCCCTTTTCGCGGTCTACCACAACAAATGTTGTGTGTTTACCGTCAGGCTCACCAACGGGGTTGTACAGTAAGTCTCCGGTTCGGGCATAAGCGGGCGGTAGAGGCTTGTCACCCCAGCTTCTACGCCTCTTACTGGTCGGGTTTATCTCAGTAATTTTCCTTTCAAAAGCGCCCGCAAATGCGTCGCCCTGAGCAGTTTCCCTAGCGCGTTTGCGCTTAGCCGCGTTAATGATGGAAGCTTTCACAGCCACAGGTACATTCTTGCCAAGAACCTCATCAAGTGACTTTTTAGGTGCTAAAGCACTCAACCCTCGACGGTTCGACTTTACGATAGTGCCGTTCCTGAAATTGTTCCTAGCGCCATGCTCCATGAACTGTTCACGCAAATAATCCTGCACCATGATTTCCTTCTTCATCATGGCTTCTTTCGACTTATCCTTCGCCAACTCCCTATCAAAGTGAGGCATACCAAACTTTGCAGTCGCAATGTCGTACAGCTCACTCGGGCTATATGACCTGGACGCTGTAGCGAACTCCTGTTGCCTAATAGCCGCCTCGTTCTCTAAAGCCTCCATCGACTCAAGATATTTGACGGCGCGCTCAAACTTCTTGCTCAGCTTCGGGTCATCCTCATACTTAGACCTGTAGCCAGGGTCAGCAGAGGTGACAAGACCGTTAGGTTGGTCATCTAATGCGGCATAACGCATCAACTCGTCGGCATCAGCATAGAGTCGGGCACCGCCCTGAGTATCATAGATATTGACTCCCTGTGAGTCATGAATGGTGCCCTTTTCAAAGTCTACACGCCCCCAAACGTTGCCTTCTGGAGTGAGTAACGCACCATCCTCCCCAATCTGGTACACCTCAGCGTCGTAATTGTTTAGCATGACGTAAGAGCCAGGCTTCAATTTTTCTGCTGTGCGTTTTGCCGCCTGACTATAATACGCATCCACCCAGGTCTTTATCGTGTGACCTTGCGTAGTCTCCGCTGTAAATCGCTTTACCGCTATCAGTGCTATTATAGGGAGACTTGGATTTCTCCTCAATTTCCTGAACAGTTAAGCCGTTCATAGTAGAGTTCGCACGCTTTTTGAGATTACGGTCTTTGGTAAGCATGTCACTATACTTATTGACAAACAGATGTCGCCTAAGCTTATTCATCTCAATGTCTGGGTCATACCCCATCTCAGTAGGAGCGCTGTAGGGGATTCCAGTCATACCTATCTCACGATGCCAGTCGGCTTCACCTGAAACATTGTCTTCATATACGATAGATGGTGAAATGGCTTTATACGCGGCAATGCGGTCACCAGTATTCTTGTCCTGAGTGCGCCTCAAGAGGGTATCTTGCACAATAACATCGTTAATTTCATTGCCGAACTCGCCATAGTTCGCAATTGCACGGAATGCTCCGTAGCCAGGAACTTCTAACCCCTGACGCTCGTAGTATTTGTTAGCCGCCGCATCCGCCATAGTTACCTCAACGCCAACATCGGTAAGTCGCCTACTATTTTCCCTGTCTTTCTCCTGCATCCTCTCAAGACTCCCGGTGCGCACATGGTTTACAGCCCTAGCATACCTTTCTAGCTCCTTTTCAACCTTGCTCCAGTTACCATTTGGGTCATCGGTAGCGTAAACAGCTCGCTTTAAATATGGCGCGAACTTCTTAAAGCTGTCACTATCTGACACCCTGTAACTGTCAAGAACCTCAATGAATCGTTCAACACCTTCGGGGGTGTTGATGTCAATACTACCTGGTTCTGGTGGCACATCATGGCTAACCGCGCCATCGTTGGCTGGTCGGGGTGTAGCCACCTCTGACTCAGAAACGGGAGATTCGACGGTTTCCGGCTCCTTTTCAGATAGCTGTTCTGCCTCTTCTACTTTCGCGCTTTCGCCACTGACGACAGGTGGGGAATCCTCCACATCCACCTGCACAGGTTCAGCTACAGGCTCCTCAACAGTCTCTACGCCAACGTTTTCACGCGCATATTTCGGGTCAGTAGGCTCACCACCAATAAGCTTAGCAATTTCCGGCGGGAAACCATTGGCTAAAGCGTCTTGGGTAGTCATGGCGTTGCCACCCGCGCCCATCGCCTCAAATCCAGCCGCTAAGTCGCGATATTTAGGGCTGTGTAGAATCTCAGCAACATGCTCTTGGTATTTGTCGGCTTCACTCTGCGACGCGAAGTGGTTACCGTAAGGGCATTTACCCTTATCAGCCTCACACTTACCCGCCGTCAGCTTCCCATCTCTAAAACCAACGTGAATTTTAGTAGCCATACTATTTTTCTCCTTACATACAAAAATGCTAAGCGCTGAAAAGAAGAATACTTCTCGACAAAGCTTATATCTCCTATATATCAGGTTGCGCACCAAAAAGGCACCGAACCACCCAACGATGGTTCGGTGCCTCCCTATATTGAGGATGTCCCCTAACTTTATATCAAAGAATTATGGTATATTACCAGACTCGAAGATTAGCGGCGGAGCTGTCATCATCATTCGGAATCTCACGTACATCCAGAGTTGGGTCACCCGACTTGTAGCGACGCAACAAGTTCTGAACAGTGTACTCTGATGTAGTCACTGGAGACGACATCCAACCCTTGTTCTGCTGGTTAAACATACTCTCAGGGGTCAAGCCCTCGGTAACTGGAACCATGAGCTTCTTTTCCTGGTCTACTACCACATAAGTCTCATGAAGGTTGTTCTCGTACCCATGAGTTGCTGGTGAATAAATCAGGTTGCCAGTCTTAGCGTTCCCCAATGGAATTTTTGAACTGCCAGCCCACCTTCTACGCCTATGCCCAATCGCACTATACTCAGTCGGTTTGCTCTCAATAGCGCCAGCGAACTGGTCTGCCTGAGCCGTGATGAGTTCACGTTTACGCCTAGCCGCACTCATGATGGACGCACGAGTAGCGGGAGGGGTATCGCTTGCAAAGAAATCATCAAGCGCTTCCTTCGGCGCATACGACTCAATCGAATCACGCTGAACCTTTTCCAAGGAGTCTGACTTAAAATCGTAAGCAAGCCTACCGGCGTTAATTTCTTTAGCGATATGTTCCTTGACACGGTTCTTAAGAACCTTCTCGCCGTTCGGGTTCACATCAAACCTTCGGAGGTCAAGCTCCTTCATTCCATACTTAGCTACAGCCTCATCGTATAGGTCGAAGCCGTCTTTGCCATGTACAGCCAAGTCAATCTCTTGGTTGCGCTTAGCTACCTCAGCCCAACCCTGTTCATTGCGGCGAAGATGGTCGTAAACCTTTTGAAACTCCTTAGAGTGCTTCGGGTCAGTCTCATACCTGCTCTTGTACCCTGGGTCTGCTGACGTGCTACCTGGTGTATCGTGTGAACCGTTGTCTAGCGCGGCATAACGCAACAGCTCATCTGTGTTAGCGTAAACACGGGCACCACCTTTATTACCTAGATGCTGACCATCCACGTCATACATTGCACCAGTCTTAAAGTCCACATAGCCCCACAGCTTACCATCAGTGGTTTTTAAGCCACCATCGGGTGCAATCTGGTATGTTTCCGCATCCAAACCGGCAAGCATCACATAAGCACCAGGCTTAAGCCTTGCCTTGGTTCGCTCACTGGCACGCTGATAATACTCTCGTTCAGCGTCAGTATCTCCATATTGCGTGTAGTCGTAGATAGGTTTAGCTTTATCGCCTGAGATGCTGAGCTTCGCAGACTTAGCTTTCAGTTCATCAACAGAGTCAGCTTTACGCGCGTTGGCGGCTTTCTTCGCTTCACGACCAGCAGCCAACATGTCACTATAAGCGTTTACAGTCTGATGGTGAGCAAGCTTATTCAACTCAACCGTGGAAATATGATTATTCCAAGGGGTTTGCTTACCCATAACCTTTTCCCATGTGTGGGCTGGCGGCGCATCCGCTGTCGCTTTGTATCGTGTACGCTGGAGAAGGTCGCCGTTAATGGTGTCGTATGCTTCTTGGCGGTCTTCTTCTGATTCACCACGGACACGGCGGGCAAGAAGGTCTTCAACGATTCTGTCATTCACGTCATTGTCTTCTTCACCGTAATTCGCAACAGAACGCCAGGTGTTCAAGCCGTCGTCTTCCGATGGTTCCCACCCCATCTCTTCCGCAATGCCGCGCCGAATGCTCCCCATAGAATCATCCAGGGGCTTCATGGAATCCACGAGGTATTGCATACGTGCTTTATCCTCATCGGGAAGCTGGTCGTCCATATTAGCGCGTAGTGCCGCCAACCCTTTAGCAAACCCAGCATACTCATCCTTTAGCTTCTGATATTCAGGGTCATTCTTCATGGTGAGGAAGCTGAGATTAGCATACTTATGCATGGACGAAGGCATCACGGAGAAGTCTTCGGGTGCAGACTTCTTGTATGAGTTTAAGATAGTGTATAGTTGCTCTTTACCTTCCGCGCTATTAAGGTCAAACTTCTCAGGTGGCGCATCATGCCCAACTTCCTCAATGGGCTCCTCTTCCTTAACGGTCTTCTTGCGAGGCTTAGTCTTCGGCTTCGGCGTTGGTTCCTCGGCAGATACTTCTTTATCTTGACTTGTAGCGGCAGAAACCTCTTCCGCCTGCGCAGGTTCAGCTACAGGCTCCTCAACAGTCTCTACGCCAACGTTTTCGCGGGCATACTTAGGGTCGGTCGGCTCACCGCCAATCAGCTTAGCTACTTCCTCAGGGAAGCCCATACCTAAAGCGTCTTGAGTGGTCATCTTTCCGCCACCCTCAGCGGCATAAGCTTCATGCCCTGCCGCCAGGTCACGGTACTGAGGGCTGTGAAGAATTTCAGCGACATGCTCTTGGTACTTATCTGCTTCACTCTGTGATGGGAAGTGGTTACCATATGGGCATTTACCCTTATCGGCTTCGCATTTGCCGCTGGTTAGCTTCCCGTCCTTGAATCCAACGTGAATTTTAGTAGCCATTAAATTTTTCTCTTTTCTTTATAAATTTTAGTGAAAAATGGGGTGTGGTAGCAGACCGCCCCCACTCCCTATATATCAAAAAGCATTGCCGCACTGGATACCGCACCAAAGATGCGGCTAATGTCCACCGCCGCGTGCGCCGCCATAAGGTGCATACCTCATGCCAGTATCATAACGAACCCAACCGCAAACAGCTGACCCGTTTACGATATACGCCTGCATGGAATGGTCTAATCCTTCCCATGCGAAGCCGCGCTGTTCACGAGGATTGAGGGCGTTATCCCACATCTCTTTACACTCATCAAAAACCAGCATATCAATACCTAAATCATGAAGCTTCTTCCAATCAATACTATACGTGTCAGCACCCTCATCATAGGTGACAAACCTATCCTCGAAGAACCTGGCATCCGTAGGACTTTTAATATTTAGGACAGTACTATTTCGGTTAAATATGGGCGCGTAAATATGTGGAGTCTGAATGTAATCACCATTCTGGTCATTGATTCGCAAATGGTCTGTCGTAACTGTAGCAGAGTTATAGTTATAGAAACCACCAGTCATCTCAAAAGCACCTGAACGGTAAGCGTTACCCGTGATGCTCTCACCTGCTTTGCGCCGCGAAACCCAAGCCCGTTCCTTATCATCAGCATCCTTACGGATAAGCGGCGCACTCAACACAACATCGGGAAAATCATAATCTGGGCGGTCAGGAAGACCTTCAACCTTCGGGTTATCAGCAAGCGTAGGAGTGAAATACGGTCGGGCACCCCTATACGCCTGAATATGTTCTACCGGCAACCCTGATAGTAGCGGGTTATTATAGTCGCATTCCACCCTATCAATTCGGGCAGGGTTGGACTCATAATCGGCAATGAAAAGGTGCTGTTCGTTCTGGTCAAGGTTCAGTATCCCACCGTGGTTCGCCTGAATAAAAGGGTCGCGAGTATAGATGAACACGTCGTGGATTGTCGTATCCGTTGAAGGTGCACCAGTCACCGCATAAGACTCATCCTGATACTCATAATCAAGCGTGTATGCCTCACGCCCAGCATACTGAGTAATAGTTGGCTGTTGCCTAGTTTCCAACTCAATCTTTTTTCGAATCCACTTCTCAGACGCATCAGGGTGCTTGGCGCGCAACGCCTCCTTATCCTGCTCACTCTGATACAGCGGCGTGAACTCACCATTAGGGAGCCACGGTGCCCAAGGGTCATCATTCGCATACCCAGCGCCTTCCATCTCACGAATCGGTGGATGCGTCTTAGCCCTCAGCTTACCCATCAACCACTCACGAAACTCAGGCGTATCCAAAGGCAACCCCTGCGAAGCACGCTCAACACTCGCCGCCGCAATCTCAGCATTGACAGCACCAACGTACTCCTGAACGGAAGTCATAAACGCAATATCTCCGTGAACCTTCGGGACACCAACTGTAGCACTATTTAAATTCTTATAAGGACAGCCGTCAGGGGATGTACACGGAAGCATACGTAATTCCCCTCCGCCGTCACTTGGAGAAAAATGCATAAAAGCCATAAAAATACCCGCCATGTTGAAGAACAAACTAGTAAAAACCAGGCTCCAACACAGCGGGCACACAAAGAAGAGCTACACACCCAACCAGGACACGGCAACAGGCATCTAACCCTAACGGAAACAAAACGGTGAGCTATATATCCAAAGAGGACTCCTGTATAATGGTCGAGCAACAGAACCCCTAATGAAGAATCGCATCATTAGGAACATATCAAACAGGTAAGGAAAAAGTCTTGAACATCTCACCCACAATCTACTCAGTCATCCAGGCAGGCGACAAACAGCATGTCGTCACATACCTCACCCTCGACAGCGAAGACTACGCCGTTATTGACCATTACCCAGTCATCAATGAAGGTCTAGACATCGCTCACGACTACGTTATTGACGCAGACCCGGAAATTATTGATGACGTGCTCAAGAAGACCACAACCGCAATCATTAAGCACTACGCAAACGAAGGTGTAGAAGTGGAATTAACCTTCCCCAACCAGTAACCATATAGCAAATATGATGAAGGAGTCCCCAGCGACATTGACCAGGGACTCCTTCATCATATTTAAGAGTGTTTACTTTGCTTTCTTCGCCTCTTCTTTAGCGGCTTTAGCATCAGCCAACATCTTGCGCTGTTCTTCCTTGCGTGCTTCTTCTACTTCGTTGGCGGCATCCAACAACTCAAAATCAGGCTCCAACCACTGCGCAACAACATAGCCAAGCAACTCAGCATACTGCTGACGCTCAATAGCAGAGGACTTCTCACTATCCGGGATAATGACAGAGAACACCTTCACGGCAGAAGCCGCATCAACATAATCTTCCTGAGGCTCATACTCTTCAACCATGTCGTCCGAATCACGCTCATAAAGACGCACAAGACGCTCAGTGGTGCTCAGTAGCGTGGAAGTAGCCCAGCACGCCATAGCGCCACGGTCACTAACCCCATCAACAGGCACAGACCTGAAAATAAGAGCACGAATCTCGCTATCAGTACCATCCGGGGTGAGGACGTGAGAATAAATGATGCTGTTGTCGCCACCGTGGTCAGCAATCGGTGACGCACCATAACCATCAGCCGCAAGACCAGTGACAAGCCACTGAGCTTCAACGTTATTCATCTCGACATCCATGCCGCGACCCTGGAGATGTAAAGCCAGCTCCGGGCCATATACAGGCTCCTCAATGTCCGTAACATTCTCAGGGAAGCCATCAAACGGTGTGAGAGCACTAATGTCAGGCAGTTCAATGTCCATAGGTGCTTTCAAAGCGCCCAAGAACTCATAAGCTTCCGCCAAGGAACGAATCTCAAAATCCTCATCCTGAGAGTAAGACAGAATAGTGTTACCTACACGGATAGACGTAACACCTTCCTCCTCATCGTAGAAAGGCACACCCTCCGGCAACAGCTCCTCAATGGAAACATCCTCCGCGTGATTCTGAGGCGCATTACGCAGACTCTCAGCAGGAACGACGCTCTTCTCATCGCTGTTACGCCAAGCGGAACCAGAGTTAGCAGGGGTAATGTTGTTCGTAGACTCAGCCAAGATAGGCTCCTAACAGTAAAGTGAAACTAAAAACGTGTTGTGTTGCGACATAAAATGTATAGCAGGCGGAGGTATGGAAAAGGTGTGTAGAGCCTGCCAGCCATAAAAGACCAACTGACTCTACACACCTCAGTTTCACCATACTATTTGTTCAAACCTAACGCATTACCACGTCAAGCAATCACTAAATTTCCTCAGTGGTAATCTCAGCCGACGTGTAGGTGTATTCCTTCAATTCCTCGGGTGAGAACTTCTCCTTCATCAACTCATAGTCGTAAGAAGCAGAACTCGTGCCGTAGGTACGCATCAGCGTATCAAGCCTCGGACCAAACACCTTAGTCTGAACAGATTTAGCCGCAGACTGCCTTCTAGAAGACTGAACGATGTTCGTGCCAACATCAGAGCTACTAGTACCCATGATAAGGCTCATGCCCGGCGCATACTCATCAGCCATGTGGTCTTTAATAGCTTTAGAGCCAGCAAGAACTTCCTTATTAAGTTCCTTAGCGGTCTTACCACCAGACTTCTCTTTAAACGCCTTATCAGCTACAGCAAAGTCCCTACAAACATCATTCAGAGTGGAACGAACGTCCTTAACCCTGTTCACGGAACGGCTCTTAACTGGAGGCGTAAACTTAACACCAACCTCTTCCTGAGCCTGAGCGTCAAGCCTTGGCGACAGGTAGTTAATCTCACTAACGTCCTGCGTCACCAGGTCGTACTCTTCCTGAGTGATGTCACCGTTAGCTAGAGCCGCATCCCAGCCCTCAATATTGATTCGGGTGCTACTGCCCTTCGTGATGCTATCACGAACCTTCTTCGGCAAAGCATCCAGCTTGTCAGTATCAATCTTGTTGTAGTTAAACTTAACATTGACACGCCTACCCTCATGAACAAGAGAGATTTCGTTACCGATACCAGTGCCATCCTTGATAGCGGGGTTCTCAGAAATACTCATGATGTATGCTAGGCGGTCATTAGCGGCTTCCACACTATCGTTGTACGCCTTCACCAAGGACTTCTTCTCAGACAGTTCAAGGAAGTCGATGTTTTCCTGGGAGCCGTCCTTCTTCGTGACAGTAACCGAAGTTTCCTTCACGAGGGAGGCTTTGTGAACCTTGTCCTTCATGTACTCGTTGCCGGTCTTCTTCGGCGCGAGTTTCCTCAGCTCATTACGCTTACCCTCAAGCTTCTCAGCGGGTACACCTCTGTCGAGAAGCGCCTGGTACTCACGAAGTTTCTTATCGTACTTCGCCTGCTTAGCGTCACGGACTTCCTCTTTACGCTTCCTCTCGGCGGCGTTACGAGGACCACTGTTACTAGGCGCATCCTTACGGGCCAGGAACTCATCAAGTGCAAGCTTACGGGCATCTTCCTGTTCAATGTTCTCGGTACGCCACTTGGTGAACTCCTCGTAGTTCGCCATACCCTCAGCGTCACCATACTTGCCCTTAAACTTCTTGAAGGAGTTCATCATCAGGTTTGCGCCAGCCTTACCGCGCATAGCCTGAATCATCATCTTACCCTCCGCTGTCTTCGCGCGGCGGCGGCTACCAGACACAGACTTAGCAATGTAGTTGTTCATGATTTGAGGCTTAGCCCTATCATTAATGAACTTCATGAACATGCGGGTACCGGCGGTACTCATGGAAGCTTCAAGAGCCTTATTGATAGCACTCTTTGGCGGGTAGATAGGCGGGTCACCAAGAAGCATTTCCTGCATCTCAGGCGGCAGGTACTCGGTGATAATGTGAGTATCTGCACCACCATAGGGGCAGGTGTCGGCACTCATTGCTTTACAAACGCCCACACCAGGGAAAGGCGGAAGGAAAGGACTAAAATGTAGACCAGCCATAATTAATTTTTCTCCATCTTTATATACTAGGTGCTGAACCCCGGCGGCATACGCCACGCTCTTAGGTTCTTACAGTTCCTTGTGATAGCAACTTCATACAACACGTTCTGCTTCACAAATCGGGGCTCAGTTTATGGTGTTTGAACTGTCACGTAATATATATCAAAGAGTTTCAGTGTTACCGCCCCAATAATGAGAAGTCCCTAAGATTTTCGGTGCCACAAGTAATGGCAATAAAAATCTTAGGGACTTCTCATCTTTAAATTCTGGGTGCTACTTTTAACTCAGACCCAATGCCTGCGAAACTAACTTATCCACAGGGACGTTCAAGGTCTTACTCAAGCTACTAAATGTTTTCTTAGCAACAGCATCCCGTGCGGCGAACAACTGTGACTGTACATCAAACCCAGGGGTAAGCAACGCCTGTACGGGGTTGATTCCAGTAAAATCTTCGAACTGACCGGCAGGTAACATGGATAGCTGTTTTCTATTCGCTGAGATAATGTTATCGGCAAGGTCGGTGGCTTGGCGCTGAGTATGCTCCGACAGCTTACTCACAGACCAGTCGCCAAGCGACTCTGGCTTCTCAGCAATAACCTCACCCTCGGGGGTTAGAGGAATGGGTAGAGTGTCAGCGACATATTCGCCTGCTGGGGTAGATTCGTGTTTCACCTTGTGTTGCAAGCTTTTGGGAATAGGCAGTAGAGCAACGTTATCAACCTTCCCTTTCATGAGTTGCTTAAACTCATAACCTATAATGAGGTGGAAAATGAAATCGGCATCATCCTCAGGCGTGAAGTTGTAGTCTGGTGAATTGATGCATACGAAGCTTTTATCGTCAGAACGCAACTCCCAAAGCCGGTGAGCCATGCATTCATTTTTACCTTCTAGGGATAGAACATTCGGGACAATAAGCGTATCCAGCGGTTCCATTACCTCTTCGACAAGATGCTTGTAAACGGTGCCTTCGCATGTCGAATCAGGGTTGTCCGACTTGGGGGCGGTGTACATGCCGCCATATGAGTCAAACTCATCAAGCGTCGCCTTACCCCATGTTTCTTCAATATACTTGCGAACCTTTGCCTCACCGTTAGGGCTCCTACGAACGTATGCGTAGATGCGTGGTGTGCGATGCATAGTGGCGTTCTCTTCCAAAACAAACTCTCCCTTAACTGTCGAGATAATTACGGTATTGGGAGGCAACTCTGACAGTAGAGCTACCTCCCAATATTTTTAATAGCGGCTGAGTTTACAGTAGTGAACCCAGACCGATACTGTCGGCAATGATGGCATCCTGCGTTTTACCCAACGCTTCCGCAATAAGGGACAGAGGGATGTCCTTCAAATCCAATCCAGCATTGTTACCAATAAGTGTTCGTAGTGCCTCATCAACACTGATGCCGAAAATTACTGGCACAGAGCTGAAAGGTGCGTTAGAGTCAAACTGCTTAGCAAAAACACTGAACATTGTGTCAGGGTGAACATTCACCAATGCCGCTAGACCTTCAATAGAGGAACCCCACCCATGTTCACGGGTAAGGATGGTCACCACAGCCAGAGGCGGAATGTTCAGTAATGCCGCAATGACGCTGAGGGGGGCATTAGTGACAGCTTCCTCATTGGCGGCAATAATGCGACGCATAACCCCTGAGACAGCCTGTGAAGTCTTCACAGCCACATCTCCTAGCGTGTGCCCAGAATGCTTAGGTGCAGGCGCTAGAGGGGCGAATGGTGTACGTCGAGCAATGTTCAATGCTTCCTGCTGGGCGCGGTTCAATGCGCCGTGGTCAATTGCCTCATCAACCCCTGGCAACGCAAAATCAATAGCGAGCTTACTGTCACCAGGTAGCGGCTTATACTGCGGCGCACATTCAGGAAGTGCATGTGCTACAGGGACAGTTTTCTTCTCGGTAGTGGAGGGTGCCTGATATGCCTCACTTTCCTTAGTGGCGCTTACCTGAGCTTCCTCAGCCGTGTCGGTGGCGCGCCCCTCGGTGTCGCCTACCTTAGTGGTATTGCCACTCCCAACCAATTTCGCCATAGAGTCCATGAACTCGTCAGAGGTATCCTCAACAGAAGCTTCCTCAACGGCGGGCTGTTCATCCGCAACAGCAGGTTCCGGCTCCCCCTCAAAGCTAAGTTCCTCTTGAACCGCCTTCTCAGGCTTAGCAGACTGTTCAAGAGAAGCACTGAAATCAGCCTCGGAAATGAATACCTGAGAGGCATCCCACCCAATGTCTACCACAGCACCGTTCTTCACGTTAAGATGCTCGTAGTACAGGACGCTTTCTGTACCTGCGTCGTAGACAGCTTCCATAGGTACTTCAAACGGGCAAGGGACTTCTTTGACTACAGTACCCTTCGCCCGCTTCGCCTTGTCAAGGTAGTCGCCAATAGCTACACCTCTGGCGAATCCGTTAAAGTCCTTACTTGGAGTGTAGAGGGCGACATATCGGGCTACAGCACGTTCAGGGTAGTTCTCTGCAAGCCATGCCAGGTACAGCCTCTCCTGTAGGGGGACACCAATGAACTTGGCGGTCACGGTAGACCACGGGTTAAGGGTGTATTCCTTATCGTCAAAGCCTGTGAATGTCATCTCAGGCTTATAGTAAATGTTCGGGTAGTAGCTGAGTGCTGGCACCTTTGAGGTTGGCACATAATGAAGTGCGTGCTTCGGCGCGGTAGGCTCACCATTTTTCCTTGTTTTCAGTGCATCAATGAGGGTTGAATAGGCGCTATGTTCAGTAATTTCAAAGGAAGAGGCAAGCGTGTTCTCAATAGTGCTCTTAGAAGCACCATTCCACAACAGGGACAACGCTAAACTCTGATGGGTGACCGTGTGCCCAGAAACGGTAGACAGCTTATCCACATTAACGCAAATATGCTCTACATTTTCTGTACGCCTCAAAGCGTCAAAGACTTCTTCATTTTCACCCCTAAGCGTTGGGCTGTAAAGGTACTCACCGTTGAACGCGGTGAATCGGCGGCTAAGACCCGAAGATACATAGTCGCTGTAAGAGAACACATAGGGGCAAGGTACCGGAGAACTGTACGTACCCACTTTGTCTTTACGCTCATTCAGTAGCCTGGGTAGCGTGCGGACATTCATAGGGGTGAACAGCGTGTAGTACACGAAAAGGTCTGAGTTTAACCCCTCGCCACCGTAACGGGACATGACATACTCAAGGTACATCACATCTTCGGTGCGCCACTCATCCCACTTCATGCCCGTATCTACGCCAATGTCGTAGAGGGCGGCACGCTCACGATTAGTTGCAAGCGTGGGGTCATCCGTTTCCCTAACGTCATCTTTGTAAGGGTAAGGCGGCGGAGACTGGACGCTGTTCTTACGCTCAATACGCATCTCAAGTACAGCGTTCTTAGAAGCCTTTGAGCTTTGGCGAGCCTCAATCGCCTCAACATCGCGCACATTGTTCAGCGACTTGGCAATGACCTCGGGCGAAACACCAATATATGTGAAGAAGTCAATCCATCGCTTTTCAAGTAGCGTCAAGTCACTCTTAGGTGCATTAAGGATAGATGACTGTGAGACGGAAGTCTGCGCTAATGCGTCGAAGACATGGGACTTTAGCGCGTTCGAACCCCATAGGTTCGCGATACGTTCACCGTACCTCTGTGGAGGCTCATAAACAGGAGACATGTATAAAATACCAACCTAACCATGTAGTATCAGAAAATAGGCTCACCCACACCACAGATAAGACCCCGCTTAGGGGTATCGCAAGCGGTGCGAACAGCATATAAAACATTCTAGCATATACGCCCAAGCATCGAAGATGTGTACAACACCACAGGTAGAAAAATATGTGGAACACATAAATTGGTGGTAAAATAATGTGTATAACCCCAAATCAGACGGGGATAACGCTCAACACAAAGGAAACACCATGTCTGAAAAGAAGTACGAACTCACTAAGGACGTTCTCACCACCGCATCCGGCTCCAAGGTCTACCGCATCCGCGCAGTACGCACCTTCACCAATGGCAAGAATACCATTGAAGCAGGAACCTACGGCGGATACGTAGAGAGTGAAAAGAACCTCTCGCATGACGGTGGCGCATGGGTGTACGGTGTCGCCCGTGCATACGAGAATGCCGTAGTCGAAGGTAACGCCGCGTTGCGTGGTCTTGTAGCCGCAAAGGGTAACGCAGTCATCGGCGGGGACATTATTGTATCTGGTACCGGCGACATTGACGGCAACATCTCTATTACGGGTAACCGCCCCATTCACCTCAACGGCGAAATCCTCGCAGGCGAAGGCACCCTCACTCTCAACAAGAAGCACTACTAAGAGGCACACACTTTGACTACGACTATCACCTTCCCTGCCCGGTCAAACTTCTTCATCTCAGAACTAGCTAAGCTTGCAGATAAAGATATGTCCGGGTACAAGCTTAAAATCTCAACTTTGAACGTCCCGCATAGCCCCACTAAGACCCATGTTAGCGGCACCATTGTTTCCCCAACCGGCGGGATAGCACGTACTCTTCATAAGGTGATTAACCATGAGGAATATGCGCCGGAAGCACTCGCTGGGTTTAAACATAACGTCACCTCAATCACCCCTATTCTTGATATTGAGGTGGATACGGAAGTCGATGAGGTAACTTTCGTTATTGGCGAGGTTGAGGCATAAACATTGGATTACCCCTGATGAAGTAGAGAACACTCCATCAGGGGTAAATTTCTTTTACCCGCTAGTTGCGAAAAGGAATATAAAAAAAGGTGACCAGTGTGCTACAGTTATAGCTTGCTGGTCACCTCATTTTCCACTGCTGACAGTGAATATATTTTTGACGACCCTCCTACCGGACTTGAACCGATAACCAACGGCGTATGAAACCGTCGCTCTACCAATTGAGCTAAGGAGGAAAATGCGGATAGGGCGGGATTCGAACCCGCGGAACCCCGCTAAGGGCTCTCTGGTTTTCAAGACCAGTGCATTAAGCCGCTCTGCCACCTATCCAAAACAGCCCAGAGGTGGAACTCTCGACTGACGCTGAGATGGTAGGATTCGAACCTAAAGTACCGGGGTCAGAGCCCGGCGTGTTGCCAATTACACCACATCTCAATAAACAATATTTAGTTTTAAGCTGGGGTAGCAGGATTCGAACCTACACTACACGGTTCCAAAGACCGGCGTGACTGCCATTACACCATACCCCATTATATGTGGGAACCTCAACTACTGTCAAGATTCCCACATGGGACACAAGATTCGCGAACCCCTGTGTTTTGTTGGACAAGCTGTAGCCGCCCGTCCTTAACCTACTATAGCATATAAAAATCAGGTATGCAAACTATTTGATAATATTTCTAACAGGTTCCAAGGAACCATCATACACCTGTTTAGCCCGCTGACCAATTTCACGAAGCGTCATCTCCGCAACTTCGACGTTCTCACTTGTACACAAGTCGGATACAGTTTCTAGGTCATCGTCGCTAAGTACGATAATGCGCCACAACTCGGGCTTACTGCGAATGTTCGGGTTTGTACAAACGTCTTCTAACGTTTTGTAGAGGCTATCCCTGTCACTGGTGAGTCTTTCCCTCATTTTGAATGTGATGCGTGCTTTCGCCGCTACATCCTCTAAGGGAATGTCGCCCGTTTCCGATTGAACAGTTACACCGGGAGCGATGATAACTCGATATGTGCCTGTTCGCCTATTCTCGTAAGTAAGCGTGATGACTGGGTATTGGGGGCGTGCCATTTTTCGTAATTATTCCTTCACATTAAGTTCGTGTTGCATAACATATAGCTATCATTGTTATGTGACCTTGAGCCAACGGTCTTTAAATCGAATACCGGACTCTTTCGGGAACTGATTCACAGGCTTCCAATACGCGGTAACTACCTGCTGATGTGGCGGGTCGATACTGATAACTAGGATGAGGTTGCACTCTTCCGGCGGTGCACCCTTCTCAGGGGCGATAACACGACTATACTCCTTTGAACGAATACTGATAGACCGCCCAGATTTACGTTTATCGTCGTATTCTGTGATGGAATATGTGCCAGGGTTATACGATTGAAGCGTGAAGTATACATCTTCCGCCGTCAGCCCTGCCAGTTTCCCCGTGGCTAGTTTCTCATACACATGCTGACTGAAATCAAGTGTGACCGGGTTGATGGCTTTCACATGCTGATGGAACCTTTCGATGCTTGCCTCATCCATCTGCTGATAAGTGATTTGCCTTTGACCCTTCGTGAGACGGGGCCAATGCGCGCGAGTACCCTTTTTACGGGCAGTTCTCTGTTTAAAAGCCCACAATGAAAGAATCTGAGGAACATCCCACGGCACACCATTTTCCTCAGCCTTAGACTTCTCCCGGTCAAGTTCACGCTGTAATCTACGAACCTCCCGCGCCGGAGTCTTAGGGTCACGCATCTTTGCATCACGGTCAGTGATGTACCTTGCCCTATCTAGGTAGATGCGTTGCTTTTCCAGTTCAACTAAGTACTCTTCTTCCGTCTGAGGTGTTCGCTCTTTCGGTGAAGGAAGAATATAAGTGCGCCCATTAAGACCTGAAACTTTTATGTCGCCAGGCTGGAGAGGCGTATCAGCTATCGACTTAGCGTTAGGTAATGTGCGTGGCTTACTGGCGTTGGGTGGCGTTGGGTGCGGCATACTACCTGGTTTAGGGATGCCAGGCTTAGGAGATGGCGGCTTGGTGGCTGATGGTTTGGGCTTAGCGTCAGCATTTGGTTGAGTGGCTGGAGTGGTGTCTGAACCAACTTTTTTCGCGTCTGCCTTTTCCGATGCCATCTTTTGCGCACGTTTCGCTTCATATGCTTCACGTCTTGCTTTTTCGCGAGCATACTTTGGGGCAAACTTATCATTGGACATCTGTTCAGCAATGGTGCAGACGTGGTTCAGTGACCCATGCGGATTATCTCGGTAAGGGCACCTCTCTGCTTCTTTCGCGTCACATTTACCGAAGTCGTTATCGTTGTTGAGATGGTATTTCGGAGGAGAATCTGTCCCTGTTGTTTGTGTTGTCATGTTTTTAGGTCTTTCTTCTTCTATTTATGTGTGTCCTACAGTTTAATGGTAGGCATATTGCGTACATAGCAAAAAAGTGGAGTCACATAAACGGGGTTTGTTTATGCGACTCCACTTGGGGTGATGTAGGGGCACGCCGGGTGGTTATGGTGGTGTTAGGCGTGCCCCTACTTACTTAGATGATACTCTCTTACCTGTTGGTGATGGATTCAGGTAGTGCAGGAGAGTTTCTAAGCAATGGGATGCAGGCGGGTTAGACCTGCAAGGGTTATGTTAGGGAGCGGCGGGTTAAGTCGCCCCGTAACACAAGTATAGCACAGTCCAGGTGGGTTGCAAGCCCATTATACCGGATTTATATTATTTTTTTGTGTGAGGTGTTTCACTGTTAAATCTTTTGAAAAACCAAGTTTTGGCGAGTGGTTATGCTAAACTTGAGGTATCGAACCTGTTTCGGCGCTGAGATTTATCTTTCGCGTCTTGGGTGCCTCAAGGATACTCCTAAGCATCTAGGTTCTACTGGTCAAGATGCGTAACGCGCTATATCTTGCCATGACAGGCGGATTTTCCACTGTCGCGGTGCATGAACATGCCATATAAAGGTAGCGTCCTAGATGTTGCCCTGGCACTGCAATGCACCTGTAAATAATAACTCTATATGATTGAGGTAACTCTTATGGCTGAGAAGAACGCTTGGCAGACCATTGTTGATGACGCGGCAGAGAAGGCTGGCATTTCGCTAACCGCTGGTCGTAAGTTCGCTAAGGAGCTGATTGAGGGCATTAAGTCGCATCTGGCAGAGGGTAAGCCCCTCCAGATTCTTGGCTTTGTGAACTTTGATATTGCTCTGCGTGGTGAGCGTGACCACAAGAACCCGCGAAACGGCGAGGTCATCACTAAGCCCGCTCATAAGACTGTCACTGCTAAGGTGTCGAAGAGTGTTAATAAGGTGGTCGGCGCTATTAAGCTGACTAAGGATGAGATTGCTGAGGCTAACGGCTCCAAGTAAGCCCTCAATATTTACGGCGGTACGCCCTGTATAAAGCAGGCGTACCGCCGTTTTTGTCCCCTGGGCCTGTTATAATTTTATGTAACAGTTGTTATGTTTGGAAAGGCTCACATGGCTATTCATGCCCGTAAACCATTCAAGGCAGGAGAACCTATCGAGTTCACCTTCACTAATGGAAATATGATTTTAGTGTCCCCGGCTGGTGGGGATATTCACGGCGCGTTTCTAGAGGTCGTAGAAGTACTGCCATCTACAGATAGCGGTGAAGAAAGATATAGGACGGCGCAGGTAATTCTTGACCCGAAGCAGATTATTGCGTTCTTCACCGCAACTATCCCCATGACTGGGTATAATGAACGGCAGTTGCGAGATTTAGCTTTTGATAGCGGGCTTGTGGCAGACGTGGAAGGTACTCAGGCGAGGTTAAAGTCTAGCGGCGGGACGGCTCATATTAAGATTGACCCACCATCACCACCCAAGGATAGGACATGCCGCATCGGGGACACCTATGGTGACATGCTAACATCTAAGCCTCGGAAGGGTGTCCCTGGGCTGGTAGACTTCACATTTACTACAGATGGGGAAGACATTACGCTTACCATCCCGCCGGATATGTTGGTGGCGCTGTTCACCTCGTGTTGTCGCTCTGTGAATTATACCCCGGAAGAAATGCGTGAGATGGCTATCCGCGCTAACATGTCACGCCCGGTCAGTGTCCCGAACCGTAAAGAAAAGCGTCGCCAAGAACGTGCGAAGAAAGTCGCTAATACAGCTGGCTCACGCTACAACCTGTCCAGCCTTAATTTACCAACCGAAATTGGCGGCAAAGCCAAGACTAGCTCTTCGTTCTTCCGGTAAACCAGCCTATCTCACTTAACACTTCAACATAATCCACTAAGAATTAAGGAAGGATGTTACAGAAATGTCTGAAAAACCCGAAGTCATGCAGTTGTCAGCACCTAACTTCCAGCAGTTCGCTCGATACATCTTGAAGGACTGCGCTTCTACCCCCTGGGATTCTTATATGCGACGTGTCTACCGCACGCTAGGGCTTCCTGATGGGCTAGAAATTCCGCCTGCGCCCACTAGCCGCTTTGACAACTACGGCATGTCGCCTGGGATGTGGCATAAGGCGGCACTATCTGCCGGTTCTTACAGTCTTGCTTTGGAGGCGTTAGGTGTTGCAGAAGCTTTCAATGCGAATACTGGACTTGAAGACTTGAAGCGCATCTCCGCATCTGCCCATGCGCACCCACTAGCGCCACTGTTCACGCATGGTGTCCGTAAGTTCACAGCCGAACAGCAGGCAACGTTGAATCTGTTAGTCAGCCCGCATATGAAGAAACTAATTTCAGCTGTCGGTATTGATGCGATGCTAGGTTTCTTGCCTGCAATTGAGTTTATTGATGGTTACGGCTATGCTGACTTGTCGCGCCTTATTGACTCTGAGGGTGTTGAGTCGCTTGTGCCTCTCAAGCCTTCTCAGGTGGCGGACTCGCCGCTTGGTCGCATTCTCACTGAGGCGTTCGATGTGATGGACTCAACTTTGGCGGATATGATGGCGATGCCTGAGTCAATTGCCCGCATTGGCTGGTTCCTCACTCATCCTGCCGAAGAGTGGGATACCCTAGATGCCCCTATTGCTGTCCGTGAAGCCCTCCCAGGCTATGTGGCAGTGGAAGCTTCTGAAACGAAGCATTTTACCGACATGGCACTGTTTTAGGTAGAAGCTGTATAAGGGCACAGAAAAGCCCCTAGAGCCTCAATGAGAGGTGTTTCTAGGGGCTTTTCCATGTGTGAAGGACGCTTTAGCTTTCGTATCCGGCGTTTAAGTCTTCCAAAGTGGGGATGTCCAGGTCAGTCTGAGTACCTGCAAGGGGGTAAGCGAACTGGATGCGATTAAGTTCCGGCTGGTAGAGTGCCCAGTAGGGATTTTCGTAAATCCATGAATGACCTGGGATTTCGCTAGTGTGCGCGTTAATACTGTGGGCTACAGCGCGAGGAATAATGTCAGCGACATTGCGGGTATGCAGATGCCCGTTGAGGTCTTCTAAACCCTCACCAGTGTTAATGTCTGTAACGTCGCATTTCATGGAGTATGAACCGTCTGCCGAAATTTCTTCGTTGACGCTGGAGATATTCAGTAGCGGGCGTACAAGCGTGTTAGCTTCCAGCGGGAACGGTAAAGGCTCAGGTAAATCAATCGTTCCATACAGGTAGGACGGGGCACTCATCATCGCAACGCGAAGCTCAAGCTCAGAGAACGGCAACGTCTCATAAGCATCATCAATCGCGTATTCAGCGTCATATTCAGCAGGATTTACAGACATGGTTAGTAAAGACCCTTTCGAGGCATATAAAAAGTTTAGGGAGGCTACCAAGCTAAACATTACATCCAGCCCGATAGCCTCCCTAAACTTATAGCGCAAAGGCGCAACTTCTGCCGCTACTCAGTATAAGTACCCTGAGTGGAAATCCACCCATTGAGAGCGTGCATACGTCGCCAATCCATAGGAGAAACAGTATCTTCCATATTGAAAAGGCACGTGAAATCGGCATTGCGGAACTCATCAACGGTCGGCTTATCCTGCTCACGAGGCTGTTCAGAGCGAACAACAGCGATGTTACGGGTACCGAAACGGTTGAACGCGGCTTCGGATTTAATGACTACCGGCGAGCCACTGAAACCAGCCTGACGCGCCTGCCACTCTTCAAAATCCATAAGCTCCAGAGTGCCCGGCTCATAGGTGATGACGGGCATCAGCTGAACCTCGCCACCACGAATCTGATACACGACAGCTTCCAGAGTAGTTTCCCAGTCGTCAATTTCATGCCAATGCGGGTCATTGCGCGGGAACACCTTGAGAGTTACCTTGCCGCCAACAGTGTAAGTATGACCACCAATGCGGGTACTATAAGTACCTGCACCAATATACTGAGTGTGAACCTTGCGGATAGCAGACTCAATATGCTCAGGGTAAACATCTAGCGGGAAGTCAAAATTATCACTCAGAAGCTCTTCTTCGCTCATGCCCAGGTGTGCGGCAATTTCCTGTGCTGTGATACCGTTGCGTTCGAGGGTCTTGAGGGCGGCTTCCTTGGATGCGCCGTCAAGTTCACGCATCTGCTTCATGGAGTCGATGAACGACTGTGGTGCGTCAGCAGGAATTTCCGTGTGCAGGGCAATGCGGGGGACGTTGGCGTTGTCAGTCATGAGAAAGAAAAAATCCTTTCCAAAAGTATATTTGTGATAAGTTAGTTATTAAGTGTGCCTCAATGTAAGGGGTGGGTCATGTGCCTCAGTTTCACCTTACAAGGACGCATAGGTTTAAATGGTGTATCGAATTGTTGCAAAAACAACTATCCGTTGCATTTAATTTATAACAGATTTACATCTGTTATAGGCACCCTACGATACCTCTAGCCCCTCGCATAACGCTTAGGGTTACGTGTAAACGAACCAAGTAGCCAAGGTAATAATCCTTACTTCCAATTTTTGTGCCCTTGTGAAGATGGGCTAAATCTGCATCTCGTCAAAAATATGGGGCGGTCACGGATATACCGTAACCTGGACGGTGGATGGATTTAACTGTCCCACAGAACTCAGGTAGCAACAACTACACTTAACACTGATTCGATTATGGCTCAGAATAACACAGCGTATAACTACGTCGGGTTATTCTGAGCCCGTACTTATAGTATGACACAAGCCGTCAAATTTTGCAACAATAGATGACAGAAACATACAAATTTGCACGAGTTGAATTAAAGGTTAATCATACCTAAAGTGTAACACAGATTGCTGATTAATGCAAGAAGGGTTGCTGTTGCGCACTCCCTACATGCGGTACAATAAGGGGGAAGCCCCTAAATACCTACAGAGAAGGAGTTTGGTATGGAAGAACTGTCAGGCAACATGACCATCACAACTTTCATTGAGGCTACCATTATACCATACCCGCAAAATCGGGAAGTGGAAGGTAAACCTGTAAGGTTTTACCGAGTCATGACACTCAGTGAAGCGCCAAAAGATTTGAAACCTACAGACTTGCCAGTCACTTCGTCTCAAAGTATCCATTTGAGCACGCATACGGCGGCTGGTGAAGATGTAAATATTACGGCGCGAGTCATCACCAGAGTTGTTCATGACGAACATCTGCAAGGTTATCTGGAAGCCGTATTTGACCGTGTACCTAATGACGACAAGCGCCTGCTATCTCTCTACCATGACGCTAACCCCGCGAATGCGTATGCTGTAAAGGGTGCCTACACGTTCCCAGCGGGGATTACCCCGCATGATGCCGCCTGCGCCATCCTAAACAATGCGGCAAACAGGGAAACTATCAACCCTTCACTGTGGGTAGATTTAGTGAAAGAGATTCACGGCTTAGTTAGCCCGGCGGCAACAAATTCCGTGGAGTGCCCAGGTCTAGATGGGAAGCCCTGTGTCAAAGCAACACACAACCATGTTCCAGATATGATGGAGATGTGCACCTGGGTCAATAAAGGACATGTTTAGGTAGGGAAAAGAAAAGGTGGAACCCCTTAAATCATTTGGGGATTCCACCTTTTCTTTGCACCTATTTTTAGTCGTTGGAGTTATTAAGTTCAGGTCGCGCCGTGGCAACATACTTCGTTACAAGACTGTTCGCAAGATTCGACTGAACCTCCAGGCTTGCAAGGAACGCCGTCTGAACATTTTCAGAAAGCACTGAAATGCCCGTCACGGTGTGCGCCTCATTAAGCAACTCCTCATTGTCCTTACCCCAAGCGCGGCTACTCAAGATAAGTGTATTCAGCTCAAACTGATTTACTTCAACAAAGTCACGAACAAATTCGAGCACGGCAGTGCTGTTAGTAATCCAGCGACTCGCGGCGGTACCACTGTGCATACCGCCGTCTAGCAGACCGTCTGCGCCACCGATGCGATTGCCAGGCTCACTCTTAAAGAGAGTGAAGGTGTACTTACGACCATTAGGGGTGTAAGAGTATGTGTTCGTGACGGCGAACGAACGCGGCTTGAAAGTGAACGCAGTTCCATGTAATGCGGTGTGGTTCTGATTCTCTGAAACATTACCATCCTTGCCGATATGCGGCTTGTCGGTCACGAGGACAGTAACAGACGCGACCGCATTGTCTTCGTTAGCTGGGCTGGTCTGGGTTACGGTGTAGATGAAACGTGAGCCATGAGACATACTGTTTCCTTTCGTGTTAGAGTGAATGAACCTAGCGAAGTCACCGTTTTTAACTTCAAAGGTTTTGCCTTACTCTTGAGGCATCACCCAGTATATCAATCTTTAATGAGTTGCGCCTAGTGGGGAGGCTGTGAGGTTCCTCCCACTAGGCGCAACATTGGCTCGATTAGGCGCTAATGATGTAGGTTCGGCAAGGGCACTCAATGAAGATGGTGAGTGTTTCACGAAGGTTGTTGCCCTGTGCGGTGAGTCCCTTGTAGCTGGTAATCTTTGAGGTTCCGCGTGCGTGCCAGCGCCCAGTGCCAGGGCGGATAGATGCCTGCTTGTTTCGTTCGATAATGCCTACCTGCTGACCATCTGCGTTGATAATGCGGTACATGTTCTTGTGAATGCGTTCAATGGCGTATCCACTAATCTTCATTTTGTGCCTCCTGTAGGTGTCTTAGCTGTTGCTGATGTGGCGTTGAATGATGGTGGTTAGTTCTGTGTGGGTGAGCTGGTTGTAGGTCTTTTGAGCCTTGGCGAGGTGTGCGATGACCGCGTTAGTGGCGGATTCGACGTGGTAGGTTTCGCCGGGCTTTAGGGTGTACGCCTCGTCAAGCTTGTTTGACAATGCGGTGAAGTAGTTCATTGTGGGCTACTTTGCGGTGTAAGGGGTTACGAACTCGTAATAGAGGACGTAGAGAGCTTTGAGTGCTTCTACATGCTCTTCAACACGGCTCTTGGCTTCCTTAAACTTTTTGGTTGCTTTCTCGTAGGTTTTGCGGGCAATGGCAAGTGCCTGTACGCCGACGGTCTGGATTGCTTCTAGGGCGCGGTCGTAGGCAGTCTTGGCATCTTCAAGCTTCTCAGCCCAGTAGTTTGCCCAGGAAGTAGCGATTTGGAGCAGGCTTTCCTCTTTGGCTACCTCGTTGTTGAGGTCTGCTTCAATTGCGGGGGTGAAGTCCTTTGCGGTCATCGGTTCTTCCTCTCTGTGGTACTTCAACGCTTGCTATATGGATAGTGTACCACAGATTAGGAAACTTGCGCAACCCCATATTTTTTTGGGTAAACAAACGTAAACCCACCCAAAAAATATGGGCGGGTTTACGTTATTGTCTCACATATCACTCAGTAAGATTGGAGAAGTTGAAACCATCCGTTGCATGTCCAACAAGTTTACTGAAATCAGTTAGTCCACAAAATCCAGTCACGGCATCGCGAACATCCTGTGGTGTACGGATAGTGTCATTAAGAGTCTGCATTGAAATTTTCTTAGAATACTCTGAGGACAATTCCCACCAGTTTCCATCCCAAGACGCATCTGTTCGCTCATTCACAATGCTGGTCATCATGTCTCGTAGCTGTGCAAACGACAAATACTTGTACGGGAGCGGAATATGTTCCTCTAAGTTTGACACCTTAAGGAAGTAGAGAATCCCGGCTGTATCACCTTCAAGGAGAAGTGGGTAGTACAGCGCACATTTGCAGTCATCGTAGACGTGTGCATCGGGGGCAACACAGAACCTATTGATAGTAGCGCCGGTTTGAATAACTGAACGTGCGGCACGCAATGTTCCCGAGATAGACTTCTCCAAAACCTTAGAGTAGTTATATGTATCCAGCTCGCCATTTACATGAAACCGCCTCTCAATCTCTTCAATGGGTTGGTTAAAAATAGCGGAAGCGAGATAGGGGACGGAGTATAACAGGTTGAAGGTTGCCATCTTGCGACCCTCCCCCCATGCATTATCTCCAGGTAGCCAGTGGTCGTCGCTCTCAATATCAATAACTCCAGCACCATAGAATGACGTACAGAATGATGAAAAATTGCCACTCAGAGTGAAGCTACTCCCATCATAGAAGGAAGTTGAGCTTAGTGCTACACCAGGGGTAAGGATTGATACAGAACTGTTCCACACCTCTATGCCAGTGCAACTAGCGCCCTCAATGCTGAGGAAAGAAGAACCCTTAATAGAGCCCCCATCAATAGTTGCATCCTTTGCAATGACTTTAATGGATTGGTTTGGGAAATTATCTTCATCATAATTATTAGCAACAATACCCTTTAAGGTGCTATTGGCTACATCTAATGTAAGCTTAGGGTATTCCTCGTATTTGTCATAGTGCCAAAAGGAATCAATGGTGCTACCGGCAATAATTCCAGAGGCTTCAATCTGTGTACCATGATAAATAGCGGAGTCCTTAATTTCAACGTCTCCACCGATATTGATTCTATAGTCGGAAGAGGTTCTGCCGCGAGGAATCTCGAAGTCGTCCTCAGAGGATTCATTGCTAATAGTAGTATTTACAATAGATGCTTTTCCCCTAATTGTCGCCCTAGCATTGCGCATGTTTACGGTGAAAGGGTCTACCTTCGCATCTTCGTAAATCTTATTGCCGCCAATGATATTCCTAGAGACTTCCGGCGGAAGGGAGTAGGTGTTGCGTCCCTTTCGTCCAGCAATGGTGAGGTGCTTATGAAGGCTTGGAAGGTTCTTCTCAATATCTTCAAAGACTGAGGGGTAAGAGTAGTCTTCATTATAAACTCTACTACCCCAAAACAGGGTGTCGTAGAGTACGTAGTGAAAGTATGGGTGCGCCTGATTAGACTCATACCATTCCCCCGTATAATAGTAGGGGCCAGTTCTAGGAGCCAGGTCATCACCCTTAACGGACAAGACAAGCTCCTTAGGGACTGACTCGAAGGTAAAGGGCTGAATGTCTTTAGTTACTTGAGGGTAAGCGTGCTGAAAAACAGGGAATCGAGTATTCTTGCTAAGGTTTCGCGCATACTTGATAAGGTGGCGGCAGTCCATTGAAGTGGAAGTCATTAGTATTCTCCTTTTTGTTAATGCAAAAATAGCTTATCAAGTTTATTGTACCACAAATTAGAAGTGTTGCAAGATTGGGTAGATACTTAAGAATGGGGGTGTACTTGGCGATTTATGTCGCCAAGTACACCCCCATTCAATGCCACTGTCAGGCATGATTACTAACGGCGGAAAAACCGCGTGTTACGACCCAATGGCAGTCGATAATCACACTTGTCCCGCACAATATCAGCAACGTCTACACCGTAAATTTTACAAATAGTATCTTTCATCTCTTGCACACTTCCAATATCGGGCACATATCCGTTCATGAGTCCAATAAAATGAATGACAGACTGGCGCATATCCAGATTCTCTCCCACCTCAACAATAAGGTTATCCATACTGCTTTCAAGCTGGGCAATAGACAAGCTCTGATACTGTACAGGAACCGAATTATCCAAGCCGCCCGTCTTAAGGAAGTATGTAACAGCCATCGGGTGACACATCAGAAACAGCGGGTAGTACAATGCGCAACGGCACTGGTCGTTCAAGTGAGTGTCCGGCAGACAACAGAACTGCTCAATATTATGCGGCTTCCGTAGCAATTGAGTGCTCAGGTTAAGCGTCCCCAGCACATTAATAGAGAAAACTGTCTCTGGCGAAGTCCAGCCATCATCCCAGTGGATACAGGATTCAAAGTCGCGCTGAGACAACATGAGAGGCAGGATGTAGTATCCGTTCACGCGGTCAAAAAGGTAGTCACTACCACGACCATCCTTGGGGGCTGTTGCTCGAAGCTTGAAGGAACCACCAAAAGCGCTAAGCATGAAGCCAATATTTCCTTCAATGTGAGCATTTCCGCCTTCAAGCCAGACATGTTCAATGTTTGCCTGACCAGACAGGCTGAGGTTTGCGTCTCGCCTGGCATGAAGACCCTTAACCTTAGCTCCAGAGATGCCGATATTGCCTTCACTTGCAAAATCAGCACCCAGAATTTTTACATCGCTGAGATGTAGGTCGATATTATCACTGGTCACGTGGACGCTCTCTAGCAAACTGTCTTCAATAAGAGTATTTCCTGTCAATGCGCAGTCACGGTAGATGGCACTGTTGCGAACGACAGTTTTACCTTTAATGAACAGCTTCGAGTTGCTGGAATATGACGTTAGCGGCAGACCGTCAAACACTCCATGTGGCATAGAGTTTTTAGTAATTACACCGCTTTCAATAGTGGCATCCCCCGAGATTCGACAACCTGCATTGCGCATATCAACCTCATATGGGTTTACGGTAGCTCGACCGTAGATATAGTTGCCACCTAGAAGGTTTTCAACACATCCGGGCAGTGAATACACATTATCATACTTGTAGAGAACCTGTTCTGCATCACTAAAAACGGCGGGAATATTGACGTTAGGGTCACGAATTACGGTCGGTAGGGGTGCGTCAGGATTTGGCTCCATTGCGCCACTATCCTTATTGTATTTTCCGGCAGTACTGTAGAGAACGGATAGGTACTGCCAATTCTCAGGGCGAACCTTTCTGTCTACTTCGCTCCAAACGTTCGTGAAAGGGGTGTGCAGGGTTCCGCGTCCGTCTTTTAAGGTTTCACTAAGAGGGATACGCCAAACACCATCAGGTTCCTGGATGGTTCGTTGCTTCTTCTTAGGGATGACGTTAGAACCACCATGTTGCCAGATGGGGAGGCTGGTTGTGTTCGTGATGGGTGTCCAACCGGGGCTGTATTTCAGCAGTGCCTTAGTGGTGTGCTGGGTGGTCACAATGCTTCCTTATGGTAGTAGATAAGTAATTTCACTAAAAGTGTACCACATATTTAAATTGTTGTCCAGTAGCGGCGTGACGCAAAGTGTCCCCTTGAGATAATAAATCGCAAGGGGACACTTCAATACCTATCCTACCGCTAGAAGACCTCTCCTTCTAGAATCTTCCGATAGGAACGTTTATGTAACTTGTCACTACCCGCGACACTATGCATGAAATACACGCCACGGTCGCTATCAATAGTAAGCGCCCGCGTAATATCTGCCTTCATCGCAGGCTTTAACTCACCAAACAATAATGTCAGGTCGTGTAGCCCATAGTCACGCTTGAGAGTTTCGTAAAGCTTGACACTCAAACTGTCCTCGCCAATATTAGTTCCCAACTCATCCGCAATTTTATCAATCAGATAATCATTACGTTCATTAACATCATTAAGCATCTGAGTGAGCTGTGCCCAGGTGAGGTTACTGTACGCCTCGGGGATATACTGCTCCAGCCCATCAACAGCTTTGATGAAATATGTAATTGCAAGTGGGTGGCGCAACAGCAATAGCGGGTAGTACATTCCACAGCGGCAACTATCAGAGTTGTGAATTTTAGAAGCGACACAGAAAGTTTTCACTGTCACACCACTTTGAGAGAGGTTTTCAGTGTTCTTCTCAAGTGCGCTTAGCTTTTTCTGTGCGTCTCCCCTGCTTAAATCAGTGGTGTGCGGGCGAATGATACCAACTTCATAATCTTCACCTTCAACAGCAAGGAGGGATGGCAGATGGTAAAGTAAGTCGCCGTCTCCTTTATTTTGAAAATAAAGCAGTCGCGGCTGACCGAACGAAATTTTTGTTTCGCCACTAGTGGTTGCCTTGAGAGTGAAATCCCCGCAAATATTACGCCCCACAATAGTAATGTCACCCTCGATATAGATACGTCCCTCATGTGACGGCTGAAAGCTTACTCCAACACTATCAACGTTGCCATCAATATAAGTACCGCTATCAAAAGATGAATCCCTATGCTTGCCACTAAGCACCACAGCACCACTATCAACGGAGCAGTGATTAAGAGTTAGATGCTTAATAGTGCCCAATTGGGCATCTGGCGAAATATTGAATCCTTCGCCGGTAGGAGCATTCTCCTCTGTTGTCGAAATATATAAGGTGTGCTTCTTGGGGTTGCGGCGGCGGTCAGTGTAGCTCACTGTGAAAGGCGCAATAAACTCTTCCATTGTCTCCTTCTTCATCTTTAAATGGTGGGGGATGTACCAGCAATATTCCTGTAGTGTGTTAGCCAGCTTTCTGGCAACTGTCTAACATATTTATACCAGGTGGTGTGGTACTCGGTATTAAAATTTGACTTTATTTGATGCTGGCTCACTGTAACAGGGTGATAGATAGGTTGAATGTTTCGACATAAATTCAAATAGATGTTATTCATCACTCTTTGCGCATCTGCACTCTCTAGTTCGTCCTCTGCAACATATACGCCCCACGGGTATAGGTCTGCATCGGTAGTGTCCACGTCATCTTGTAGGCAATCTTCCATGATGCTGGATATTGTTTCTGACAAGAGGTTTTCTAAAGCTGAGAAGCTAAGTGCGCTAAGCGGGTTCCTGATAGTGCCATCAAGGGATGGATAACCCACATTCTCGACTGACGGAACACACAAACCTTCTACCCGGAACAAATACTGTAACGCCAGTGGGTCGCCAGCCATGATGAGCGGATACCACATGAGGCAACGACAGTGTAAATTATGTGCCTTATGCTTAGATGCTTTGAGGCACATAGTGAACTCTCTCCATGAGGCGCTTTTCAATAGTCCGTATGTTGCGGTTAATCCGCGTAAGATACCGGCGGCTGGAGCTAGATACGAGCTATCCCACACCGTACCCTGGCGTGTAGGGTGTGGTGTAATGTCTTTGAAGTCATAACGCAGTTGGTTATACTCAGATACTCCATTAGCGCTGTTTTTAGCCGCAAGAATAGCAGGCTCAGGCAAATCGTCAGGAACCTCAATAACGGTATCCCCACCAATCTGCGCTTTGTACACGTGAATGTTCCCTGAGATGGTGGTTTTACCTGTTGCAGTCACTCTATAAGTACTGACATTGCCAAGAATTTTTGTGTCATCATTAGCAACTAGATTCGTGTGTGTTCCGCCCGACACTTGAGCGTTACCTCTAAAGGAACAGGTGCCGTTCGTTGTCACGCCGCTTACAGAAACAGTGCTTACGGTTCCGTGATTCACAGCTGAGGCTCCTTACTTCTATAAGGTAGTTATGTTAGGGGTGCCAAAATTTAATAAAAAACTTTAGCACCCCCAACCTGGTTATGACTCGTCTTTAGAGTGTTCCAAACCGAAGCTCAGATGCGCCAATGATGTCACACCTGTAGTTCCACCACTTTGTGCGGCTTAGCACTACAGGAAAGTTCTTCGTTTCAGGAATATATGTGGTAACCGCTTCCTTCCATCGCTTAGATGTTTCAGTCTCAGTTCCGTAAGATGCGGTAGGGTGAGCGTCGCTTTGAAGGATTTCATCAATGACGAGGCGCATACGGTCTTCCATCATTACGTTTGTGAACGCGCTGTAAGGGTTGCGGATAGAGTCTTCCACATTTACACTTAGGGCATGACCGGCAGGCTGTAGGATGCCGTCTGCGCGGAAGAAGTACTGCATTGCGATTCCGTTACCCATAAGGTACAGCGGGTACCACAACATGCAGTGGCAGAGTCCCATGTTTTCCTTGTGTGTGGCGTGGTCGATACACCATACGCCACTTAGGGCGTTCGAGTCTTCAAGTACCGTCTTCGTGATGTACAGCATGTTTAGCAGACTCTTCCTATCGAAAGACTTTCCCGCGTTGTAGAATTGCCTAGTCTTACGGTTAGGTTTAGTTTCCTTAATGTTATAAAGAAGCTTCTCGGTGTTCTCTGCGAGATTAAGTGCGGTGTCTGAATGGGGGATGTCAATCTTAATATCTCCCTCAAGCGTCACATTGCTAAACCTGATGTTTCCACTAATATAGGCGTTGTTCTTGATGGTGCACTTCTCGGTCGTCACGCCATTAATGGTCGCCTTATTCTTGATGGTCAGCCTATCGTGGGAGCCGCCAGTAATACTGGAGTTGCCGGATGCGGTCACATTGTTTAGGGTAGTGTCGCGAACGGTGGCATTGTTTTCAATGAGAGATGTTTCATTGAAAGTTACATCGCCAAATACGCGCGCGTTGTCAATGACTAGCGAAGTGTAGTCAGAGTAGCTGTTGGCACGCATGAACTTACTGGTGGCAGGATACTCATTGCCGTCTACCCCTGTGGGGTTATCGAAGTCCACGTCAGGGAGATTACCTTCACTGGTGGCTACGATTACGGGATAGTTGTTTTCAGGCGTATTGCCGGGCGCATATGCGTAAATCAGGCTCTTATCCGATTCGATGAGCTGATTTAGCGCCTTTACCTTAGTAGCACCAATGACGAGCGTATCCTCCTTTGGGTTACGCCCCTCACTCGGAGCTACAGTTTCGCAGGTGATAGTAATCTGAGTGTCACTCATTCTTCCTCCTAAAAAATAATTAACTACAAATAGTGTACCACATATTGCTTGGATATGTATGGAACTCATAAAAGTAGTGGCACATATCGGGAGATATATGCCACTACACCCAGCACCTACAGCCAGGGCTTGCCTAAGATGATGCTCCGTAACTGTTGGAGACATTCAGAAGTAATAACATCCTCACTAGGAATATCCACTCCGAATGCATCGTAGTTCTCAATGTACATCTCCGTAACCCTATCTTTCTCGAAGCTACTGCCGTAATAACGGTCTGCAACATACATGCCAGAATACACTTCACTCATTAAGTCTTCCAGCTGGAGAATTGAAAATGAGCTAAAAGGGTTACTCATTGAACTGTCCAGATACGGTGTTACGGCTTCACCAGGGGGCTTAAGAAGACCCTCAGCTCGAACAATATAATGAATCGCGGCGGCGTTGCCAAGGAGCGCCAAGGGGTTCCATAGGGCACAACGGCAACGGTCAATATGTTGGGCATGAACCTCCGGGTCGAGGCAGAACGTCACCTCCCTCAGCCAAGGGTTCTCTCCACGTGAATCAGGTGGCATAAGATTGCCACCCACCGCTTCTGCAATGCGACACAAGTTCTTAAGGCTCATCTCGTCTGAGTATCCAAAAAGTTGCAACGTGTCAAACTCGGTAAGGTCATTAATGAGCCTGCCAAACCAAGGACCAACATTAACATGCTCTCCTTCGGGGACACAGCCACGTGCGTCAATCAGGGTATTGCCAGATAAATGTAGATTGTGGACACTGACATTACCCATAATCCGGGCATTGCCTGTAAGCTTTACGCAGTCAGTGACTACATTACCAGTAATTGCTGATTTATTGAACATCTTGAGGAATGTATGACAGCCGCCATTAATGGTTGCGTCATCTTCTACGGAGCATTTTCCTTCCAGGCGGGCATCCTTCACGACAGCACGCCCCTTAACGACGTTCACGCCATCAAAGCTAGAGCGCCCCTCCAGTACAGCCTCATCAACCACAGCCACAATAGTTTTAGGGCTGGTGGCGTAAAGCCAGCCCATGCGTGCCGGGTGGCGAACCTCTCCGTTGGTGGGTGCCCAAAACTCAGTAGGGGCAATTTCATCAGTATTGCCAAAATTCACATCCGGCATATTGGCGGGAGATTCCACGACAAATTGCGCACCCTTAGCAACATTTTCACACCGGCGTTCATTGATGGCAATAAGCTTACCGCCAGCTTTCTGAACCTTGGTAATAACTGCTGGTGCTTTACCTGTGGGTGTGGTGATTTTCTCGGTATCTGCCTTGGAGTAATCAAGGACAGTGTAAACGTGAGCATAAGGCTCAACGACGGTCTGTTCAGGCATAGGTGGTTCTTTCCTTAGCTCTTAATCGAAGATATTGGTTCCGGTTGCTACCTTGATGATGTCTGCCCACTGACTTAATAGGCTCTCAGGGTATTCATCGGGGATGCTGTCGCCCATATTGTGTGCCTCAATGTTCGTTAGCAGTAGGCTACAAATATCATCAGAGGATTTATCCGGTAGCTCTTCCAGAGACTTCCGCATGAGCGTTTCAAGGCTGGTGTAGCTAAATGCATTATAGGGGTTGCGGATACTATCTTCGGCATACACGCTCTTATGACCTTCACCCATAGGCTGTAGCTTACCACCTACGCGGAGGAAATAGTGCGTAGCGATAGGGTCGCATACAAGTAGGAGGGGGAGCCAGAGGAGGCAGTGGCATCGAGGATTGTTTTCCGTGTGAGCTTCACCGTTGAGGCAGATACGCAGGCTACTGTAGTCGCCATTAGCGTTGATTATTGCCAAAGAACTATAGGCTAGCTCTTTAATGACGGCTTTGCCGGAAGCCGCCGTAGTGCTTGCAAGGTGGGCGATGTCATATAGTCTGTCTCCGTTGTTGCAGGGGAAGACGGGGCACGGGTCACCGGCGGCTCCAAAGTCGTTAATTTCAACGTTGCCGCTAAGCTTTCCGCCACATACAAGAATGTTCCCGCGAACCTTCACATTCCCCGAAATGGCGCTTTTAAGCATTGTTGTACACCCGTGAAGAGATGCATTACCGGTTGCGGTAAGCCCCATGTGGATACCGTTGGCAACCTCTGCATTGCCAGACAGGGTACACGCCGTAAGGTTTACGTTGTGGGCATGTGCGTTTCCCGATAGGGAGCTAGGGTTTCCGGTGAAGGTGGATTCACCCGTGACTTTTGCGTTGTCAGAAATGCTTGGGGAGGCGGCGCAAAGCTTGCCAGTGGTTTCTTGATTGCGCGGGTCTGTGAGGCTCATTGCCAGTTACCTCTCTGTGGATTCTCTAGTGAGTAAACGAAAAACTGTATATAGATATTGTACCACATATTTTGCAAGCCGCTATCAATGCACTAATTATTAAGGGAAAAGACGAAAGCCGTACCAATTTAAGTATTAACCCCGTGGATTTACTTAAATTGGTACGGCTTTTCGTGTCAAACTACACCTTAACGCTTATTGTTATCTACATCATGCAGGCTAGAGTATGCCTGAGCCATCAAAGTGGTAGGGATAGACAGCGGGTGCCACATCACCTTTTCTAGCTTCTTCTTAAGCTCCTTCTCCTCCTTGGCACTCTGAGGATTCACATTCGTGTCAGCAGGAAGGCCCATAGAAGCCAGCGGCAGGTTATTCAGCAGGTACTTAGAGTACATGTCAGAGAGTGCGGAGTGCGGGACGTGAAGACCAGGCTTAGCCGGGTCAATACCCAAGATGTCCATTCGCTTACCGAGTGCATCAATAATCTTGGTAAGCGTCACATGCAGAGGTGCGCGGAATGCAACATTGTTCAACGGAGACGAAGCATCCACAAGGGTGTAGATGAAGCTACATGCCTTCGCAATATCCTCACCCAGGGCATCCTTCTGCTTCTTGGAAGCGCCAGACTTAGGCACGCCGTCAATCTTATCCTGAATGTAATCAGCCAGACGCTCAGCAACATCAGATGCAAGGTTCTGGTCGTTCTCCTTAACGCCCTTAGACAGCTTGCCGGGGTCTGCGAACATCTCTTCAATGGTCATCATGGCGACAGAATTATCACTATTCAGCGACTCTGCGTAGCGGCTAAGTGCGCCCCTGAACGCATTGTAACCGTCAAAACCAATAATGGCAGTCGCAACAGTCTCCGCATAATCAATAAACGTGTCCTTGTCGTCATGAGGTGCCAAAGCCAGTGCGTGAATGAGGTTATCCCAGCTTCGAGGTGAACGCCATGCGTAAGTAGCGGCATCGCGGCAGTTGTTATCCATATCCGACGCAAAGCGGTCAAGGCGGGAATCGCGGTCGTCCTCATGCAGTGCGCCGTCACGGTCAGACATGTACTTGACTACCATCTTACGGATAGCAGGCTCATGCTCAAGCATAGGCTTACCCCAGTTATCAATAGCGCCTTCAACCCAGCCGTCCTTATCCTGCGTCACAGGAAGCCATGCGACACGGTTCTGAGTAGGCGGAGCAATGGGGTTCGGGTTCACCGAAGAGTTAGCAGAGTTCGTCGCCAAAAGGATAACGGTTTCTGCGGGAATTTCAGTGCCATCCGGGAAGCGGCGCTCATTAAAGATGTACAGCATAGCCGCCTGGACGTTAGGACCAGAGTTGCTGTACTCATCCAGCAGTAGAATAACCTTCTTCTTCTCGCGGATACGAACCTGGAACGGCTCGTTTAGGTATGCGGTAGAAGGGATGTGTTCTACAACACCGTCAGCATTAGTGACAGTGGTTTCACCCACCGATGGGATGCCACCAATCATTTCAGGGGACAGCTGAGAACCGATAAGTACCTCAACGCCTTCATAGTTCATTTCATCCTTGAGAGCGTGAATAGCGGCAGTCTTACCGATACCGGGTTCGCCAATCAGCGCTACGGACAAGCCGGGGCGCAGGGAGCCGTCAGTGTTGCTCTTCGGGAAGGCAAGGGTCTTCACGAAATTCATTGCCTTCTTGAGGGGCAGGGGTGCGACAGAGATGTTTCCAGTCGCCTTGTTAGAGGTTGCAGACATAGTGATTATTTCCTATCTGTAGGTGGGTTAAGTGGTATTGGGGATTGATGCGTTAGAAGTTGCTTCGCGGGCGCTCAATCTTAATGATGGTAGGTCGTGCGTTAAGCGGCAGGTGGGAAAAGTAGTTGTTCATCTCCACCACAGAGTTTCTGTTGTGGTCTGAGGTGAGGACGATAGCCAGCTTGTAATTGTGGCGCTGACCAAGTTCCCTAGCTACAGCCTTCCAGTCGATGTATCCGTCCGTAATAAGGATTCCTAGCGCGGCGGGCGGGTGCTTGCTGTCAGTACCCTTGTCATACTCATTGAGAGCCTTGACGAAGGGAGCCATTTCAGTGCCACCACCACCAACGAAATTAATTTCGGAGATGTCCCTCACATTCTGGAACTCGCCCATTTTTGTGTCAATGGCGCAGATTCGCATTTCAGCGCGATTCCTAAAATCATTCAAGATGCGGTCGATATTACCCAATGCGCGACCGGAGTCTACTTCGTTCAGCATGGAGCCTGACGTGTCCACACCCACGTAAACATGAGGCTTCGTGTCATAGTAGGTAGGGAACATGACTCGGTTATCCGGCATGATGACGTTTAGACGGTTGTACTTGCGGAATGTTCGGTAAGTCTCACCGGCGGTTCGCTGGCTAGAAGCCGTCGCCAGGGTTCGCTTGAGCAATGCAGTCCAGTGAACAGTGTTTCCTGCTTCGGTCTTCGTAACCCAATCAAGGATGCTTTCGTTGTGACCCTTGCCTCGGCTCTTTTTAGCCTGTTCCTGGCGAACCTTGGCGAGCATGTCCTTACGAGATTCACGCTTGACCATTTCGCTTGCCGCCTGGATGCCTGCGCCGTCCATTAGTGCCTGGAGGTTGTGGTTGGTCACGAACTCGTCGGTAATCCCACCGCTTCCGTCTTCTTCACCATCTTCTCCTGTGTCACTACCGCCGCCGCCGTCACCACCTTCCTCGTCGGAAGTGTCAGGCGGTGCCCCGTTGCCAGAATCCTGACTCTCATCACCCTGGCTATCTTCAACGTCACCGTTGCCATTACCAGAATCGCTAGTATCGTTATCGCCAGTGTTTTCCTGGTTGGGGTCTTCCTGGTTGTCGCCACCTTCTTCTTGGTTGGAGCTTGAACCGCCCTTAGAAGCGGTACCAGAGCCCTTATTCCCGTTAGAAGAGGTAGGGGTTCCGTTGCCGCTACCGTTGGTAGACTTCCCGCCCTGCTGACCATTATTAGAATTAGAAGAGTTGCCACCCGAAGGGGGTTCCTCCTCTTCGAAATACTGGAGAATGGTGTCGTAGAACTCCTCCGCGACACCGAACGGGGGGAGGTCGTAGTCGGCAGGAACAAAGTCATTCTCAGGGTCGAGCTTGATTCGTCCACCAAGACCACTAAGGCGCTGGTTAATTTCCAGGTCAAACGATGCGCGGGCGGTTTCGTCGTCACGGTATCCTGCGCGGGCGGCGCGTTCTCGCTGAATAATAACGATACGCAACGCTTCACGCATTATCTTCGTAAACGTCTCAAAATCCAGATAGTCATCTAGGGAGCCCTCAGGGAGCGCGATTCGCCAATGCTTATCAATATACGCCTTGTCCGTGTTGATAATTGCGGGGCGCAACTGTCGAAGGATAGGTGCGAAGTATGGGGTAATCTTAACAAGCTCCTGGATATAGTGAATATACCTCTCAAGCTCTTTAGGGGTTAGCTTGCGCACCTTAATAGGCGGCTTTTCAGGCTTTTCGCCATTGATGGGCTGACCTGTAATGCTGTTTACTGCGGGAGCACCCGGCGGGGGTGCCATAATAATCTGAGTGGGCAATCCGTTACCCTCCTTTCCAATACTTATACTGTACCACATTTTTAGATGGTTGTGAAATTCCATGTTAAAAGCCTGGCGTGAGTTCTATCACTCACACCAGGCTTTTTGGCGGTAGATATGTAAATGCCCTCTCGCTAATAGCGTCTATATGCGGAATTATTTAGGCGCGGTCATCACCAAGGATGTACTTAGTACACGCCTCACTGTATTCCTCAAATGTAATTTCGCCATACGCGCTCTGCCTCAGTAGCTCCTTGAGGTATGGGTCGGTGCATGTGTATCCCGCAAGACCCATACCAGCTTCCACAACGGCGAGAGCTTCTTCCGGGGTTACTGCTGGGCGTGGGTACTTATCCGACTCGTACACCGGGAAATTATTGTTGTTATCCATACAGAAATCTGCACCGTATCAATTTAGGTTACATAGCCTACATTTGTAAGTTACGTTACCGCGATTGATAGCCGCCATATCGGTCTCCAAGATGCCGAACGCATCCCAGTCCGCTAGTACGGTAGTCACAACGACTCTAGCGGGGCTAATGGGAAGATTCACCCCCTTAGAAGTGCGTTTCTTTCTCTTTGGGGTAGGGCAGTTCTTAGTCCTGTCCCGCCCAGGATACTTTAGGGTTTCCCTGATGACAGGGGTTTTAAGCGGTGCCTTGCCCTGTAGTTTGCGGTTTTTCGCGCGAGTCTTGCGCGCCTTCCCCACCTTGGGTGCGGCGTGGGCGGCAATATTCGCGGCGGCATTAACATCCCTATCCATCTCGCCATGTTTAGGACAGAGGGAAACCCTATGAGTAGGGTGCGTCACTTTTTCATTGCAAATATGACACAACTGTGACGTGTTTGCAGAGTTTACGGCAACGACCCAGCCGCCATTCTGAGTGACGTAGTGGTTGAGCCACTGGGTGAACGCGCCGCGATTCCAGCGTCCGTTCTGCATGGTATTGCTAACCCAACCAAGGTCTTCCACAGCCACAACAGCGTTGTCGTACTGATGCGACAAGTAGGCGATTTCCTGTGCGGCAAGAATCGCCAGCTCCCTTTTCTTGCGAGATGCGGCTTCACGGTGCAACTGCGCCTCATCAAACGCACACATATGAGCCTGACGGTCATAAAGAAGCTTATCCGCTTTCTTGTTGAGCTGTTTTACCTGCTTCTCAGACGCACGAACACTATTCCAGAGCGAGTGGACTCGCTGTGAGAGGGTGGTTTCCTTGACTATACATCCAGTCTTGGTGTTGCGAACCACGACAGTAGCGTAATCGTTGATACCCACGTCTACGCCGATAGTGTAGTCGCCGGAAAACTGGACAATAGGATTATCGGTCACGACGGTGAAAATGAAAACAGGCTGATTGTTTTCTACTTTTACCACAGGCAGAGTGACTTTTCCCTCAGGGAACCGCTTGTTGTCGAAGGTGAAAATTAGTCGATACCACTGACCCTGAATGACCATCCTGAGAACAATCTCACCATCCACAACCGGGTTGTTCTCGATGACCGCGTACTGCTTATCAACAGCCCCTAAGTTGATGAAATCACCGTCACCATACGACGGGGCAGATGCATCCACCGTGCGCTTCCAGCCCTGCGAAACATACTTAGAAGAAGTGCCCTTAGCGGCTTTAACGCGCTCCTTCCAGGAACGATGCTCAGTGACCACGCGATGCCTAAACAGCAACTCCTTACGCGACCTACCAAAAACCTTTTCCTCTACAAGCTTACCCGCCTTGTTTTTGTACACCTTGCCCTTCACTACCAGTTCAGGGGGAATAGTAACGCCAGCCCGACGACCAGCAACCGCAGGCTGAGAAACAGTAACCTGAGCCAGGTCAGCCGCAAGCTGAGTATCATTACGAACCGTATAGGTTGCATACGTCGAGATGCCCCGAACCTCAGAGACAAGCCGAGACATGGTAGGCGCGCTATCCAGTAGTTCGCCATTCAAGTCTAGGATGTAGGATGGGCGCACAGTGAAAGCTTTATACGTCTGATTTTTTGCCAACACGCCCTCCTATCTGGTATCCGTAAAATACTGCTAATGTATCTAATATTACCAATATTAAAGCATGGGTGCAATATCAATAAAGTTGGCGACAGTCAGCTAACCTTTCTAGAGATGAAACTCGCCTGCAAACATGCCGTATAACTAAAGAGAGCATGTTTGCAGGCGAACTATTATATGTTGTCTAGCTAGTCACTCCAAGAGCCACAGTCAGAGGAGCCAGAATCGTAAGATGAGCTGGAACTCCAAGATGAGTCAGAGGAAGAGCAGTAATCACTAGATGAACTACTCGAAGAGCTGTAGCTGGAAGAAGAATCATCATAACTAGAGTAGCTATCGTCGTACCAGTCATTGCCACCTGAGTAGTAGCTACTAGAAGAGCTACCAGATGAAGATGTGCGGCGGATGGAATTACGGCGGGTTGCCGCCGATGCGCCAGAGACGCGAGAGTTCTTCTTAAGGGCAGAATAACCGAAACGTGACATGACATCACTCCTTACTTTAAGGTGGGTGAGTTACGGATGTACTCTAGGTACCCACAGTATTTAGCATACGCCACTCCAAGACTAACACTTTCGGTGTTAGGGATACCTTGGGATATTCGATGCCGCATACTCTCATATTTTACCACTTCCGGGGCAGGATAAACTATCCAAGTTTCCTTTGTTTTGGTATATCTTCGAGTAATGTGAGCGAGGGGCTTATGGGGTTCTTCTGTTGTATCGAAAACTGTGTAGATTTTTGGGTTATTAGTGGGGACAAGCACTGTTTTACTGCTGTAGTTCGTTGCGATTGGTTGCCACGGTGTACCTGCATGGCGTAGATGGTCTACATCTGACGCTTTCATCGTGCCCACATACTCCTCCTCTCTACATGTCCATTGTAAGTATCTTTAGCGGCGACCGTTGCCTCCAGTTGCGATAATATTGTACGCCTCTAACACATATGTCTCCCCACCCTGTTTAGGGGCAATAAGGGATGCAAACATAACTAGAGACATGCCGTCACGAGTTTGAGCTTCGTGTACAAACTTGGTAGCTGTAGAGCCAACCCGAACTAGAAGCGACAAATTGTTATCGTTTAGTTCAGCTAAAACATTCTCAGATGGAAGCAATGTAATCGTGCCGAACTCGTTATCGCCTGTCACGGGAAGGATAGTAAACCTTGAAGGTTTACCATCCCCCAATGCTACACACAGTGCCTCCATAGTGGTTGCCCCGATGAATGGCTCCAGCATCGGCTCTGTGTGGTGCATGTCGTGTTGAGATGTTTGAATGCTCACAGGCAGTCGGTGACGTGTTAGGCGATGCGTTTTAACAGGTGTCCAATTGAGGTTATCCATGCTGTTTACTCGCATTTTCGCCTTACGCACATACCGGCTTGATGCCAGTAACCTTCTTAACTGCCTTACGCCATGCAGTCGCATCAGCAGGGGTAGCTTTAGCAATAGCACTAGAACTATAGTTAGCCATAATTTCAGCGTCCAGTAGAGGTTCGAGGCTGTTTACGGTCATAAACTCGTAGGGGTGACAGGCGGGGAGCTTACTCACACTGCTCTCACCACTCATGATTGCGTTGTACTGGATAGCCGCCGGACGCGCCATAATGTACAGCGGCAAGTAGATGGCACAACGACAAAAACTGCGGTGGTTTGCAGAATCGAGGCAGAAAGTAGCTTGTCGCTGGTTGCTGTCTACAATTTCACGGCTTACTGTGAATAGTGCTTCGACTGTTTCCGGCTGGAAGAACGTCTGTGCCTTCTTATGGTTGATGAAGTCAGACACGTATCGGGAACCTTCGATGACGGGTTCCTTATCCATGTCTGGGCGGTTTCCATTCTGGTAGTCGAATGTCTTGCCTGGAACGGTGAAGTTGATATTTCCGTCTAGCGTTGAGTTTTCCAAGACAATACCGTTGATGGTCACATTCCCCTTGATGCGGCTTTTGGCAACGTATGCGCCGCCGCCAACTTTAATGTTCCCGCCCTTGAGTGAGGATGCTTCAATGTAAGCATTGCCGATAGTAACCTTCCCCTTAGTAGACACGCCACCATTGAGGAACGCTTCTTCTCCAACATAGGTGTCTCCACGAAGCACATACGGCTCTGTCGCGTATGTAAAGCTTGAGAGGAAGCCAAGTTCATTGGGGAGAGAAAAGCCTAACGACGAGGGGCTTTCGATAACAGTATCGTCAAGAACTACGGCTAGAGGTGCAGGCTGGTTGGTGAAAGCATCAGGGGCAATATCTACCGTAACGGGTCCACGACGAATCTGCCCCTCCTTCTTAATGAGGTAAGGGTCTTCTTCACCCAATACCATCCAGGGTGCCTGAGACTCAGGGTTGCTGTACAGTACAGGGTGCATACGTTCCTCAGGCTTACGGGTTGCGGCGTTATGCGTCTTGCGCGTAACGTAAGTAAGCGGAACGTCCTGCTCAGTCAGCTTATATAGGGCTGGCTGGATACCTTCGGGGATAGCGTAAGTACTGGTGATGTAGCGCGGGGTAGCTACCGTGTACTTATAGTTGTTACCTTTAACAATGAAGCTCATATCTTGTCCTTGAATTAGTTAATTCCAGTCGTGGTACTCTGCCACGCCTAGTAGTGCTAGTGCGGCAATAATGATGAGTGCAATATAGTGGTGATGCTTGTGACTGCCGCTGTCTGTGTGCGGTTCTTCGCGCGTGTATCTGTTATTAAGCATGTCCCCTCCAGATTTCTGATAGTTTGTTTATGTATTGCTTGCATGGAGTACGCCGTGCGGGGCTTGAACCCGCGACCCAGGGATTATGAGTCCCTTGCTCTAACCTGCTGAGCTAACGGCGCAAAGTGGTCACTCTCAAAGAGCGCCACAACCTAAAGTGTAGCACAAAAATACTGCTACATGCAAGATAACGACTACCAGCTGAATACAGGGGAGATGTTTTCCTCTTCAAGCATGAGGTGAGGTTCATATAAAGGATTGTGATGGTATGTTCCCATTGAAATTGTCGCGTCACGCACATCCTTATAGGTTCCAGTGACCGTGGCTCCACCTGAAACGGTCATATTGCCACCTAGCGCACTAGCCCCACCTGTCTGACTATATCCGTACTGCTGAGCATTGTCAGTAAGTAGCGACATCCCGCGATGTACGGCATCCTCATACAGCATCGCATTACCCGACACTAGAGCATTTACCATGCACACAGCGTTATCGAAAACCATGCCGTCTTCGGCAACCCACGAGTTATTACCCTGCGTGAGGTTATGCTCCGACTCAATCCACCCTCCCAGCTGTCCTGCTACAACATGTCGCTCGGGAATGTCTCGCGTTGCCCTAATCCGGTGTACGGTAACCAGCTTGTTATGCCAGCGGGGGTGCATAAACTCTTTAGTGATGTCAGTCATCACATACTTGCGGTGCTTATTGAATTTGTAGGTCACAAATTGTCCTTCTTGAGAGATTTCATTTATTGGTGCGCCACCTGCACGCCTAGTAAGTCGAGTGTACCACATCTGAAAACGGCTCCTCGACCACCAGCCAACATATGTGATACACTCAATACTGCAAATCATCTAAAAATACTGAAAGGAACTATGCAGAAACTCCAAGAACTATCACTCATTCAGAAAGTCGCCACCTTCGTGGGGTTAAATATGCCGGGACTGCTATTTGTTGCCTGGCTTATCTATAGTCATGCCCTTAGAGTCGTTCCAGAGGACTTATACCTATTCACAGCCCCTAATGGTCAAGAGGTTCACCTTATCATGTTAGCGACAGCATGGTTTATTGGCGAAGGTATCGCCGCCGTGATGCTTGTTGCCGCGCTTGTCGTAAGGGACTCCACACTCATTATCTGGCGTAAAGCCGCCAGCACGTTAAAGACAGTGAAAGCGGCTATTATAGAACTACTGGGTGTCGAGGCGCACGGAGAACCCGTTACGCACCTAAAAACCTCTCACAGAGGCGTAGGCGGCTTCTAAACAAATATTTCAGGCGAGACGCTAAATAGAAAGTTAGCGTCTCGCCTGAAATATTTATCTATTAAATATTGAACATGAACTTAAAGAACTTCTGCCCAAATGACAGCTTCTCCCCTTCGGCAACTTCTTGGGTATTATTAACTGCTACCTCTTCATTAGTGGGCAACTCTTCTTTAGTCTGCCTTTTTGATTTCTCCGCCTCGGCACGTATCTGCGCAATCTGACGCTCTTCCAAATCCCAGAACCACCGCTCCCAATGAGGGTATGTGCCGTAAGGTGCAACCTGCGACTCCGGGGAATACACTTCCACCGGCTTCTCTTCGCCACCATCAAGTCTTGCATAAGGTATAGGCAAATTGTCCATGTATGCGACCATAATTTCCCTTTCGCGAGGCACGTATGAGCGATAAGGGACAGTAATGACAAGGTGAGGGTCATCATCACCCGTTAAAATCGTTGGAGTAGCTTTCGATACGGAATCTTGAATGACAAAGTATCCTGTTATTTGCAGGGCTTCGCTAACCTTATCCATCTTTGAGTAATTGGCGCGAGAAATAGATTTAGGGACATCAAATCCGTCGCCTGTCGCAGGTGTAAGCTTCAAAGGTGGATATTCGCGTGGCTTAAATTCCCAAAAATCACCATCAACCTCAATGCTTTTATGTGATGGGGCACGCTCCATTAAGTAAGCGGGCACGTCCAGCTGTGGTGATTCTACAATAAGATGAGCATATCCTTTATGCAGTAGGAGGCACGAGTCACAGTCATCTTTAGAACAATTATGTCGCGCGAGGCGAAGCTCAACTGTCGCACTAGAAGAATCAATTTTATTTAGCGAATCCAGGTCAAGATACTGGTTAGGTAACTTGTATCTAGAGTCCCAAAATGCTTTAGCAGACTCATCAGTAGGGTTACCCTCCCAGTCGTTCACTTGGGCTTGCCACGCCATGTCAAGCCACTCCCAATGCTGTAGCAGGCTTGCGAAGCTGACAAACAGCGGTGCGTATCGTGTGCCAGTCCTGGCAAGTTCTTCGGAAATATTGTCAGTCATGCCAGAAATTATACTATAGGACAGCATTAGAGAAGTAGCGCGCTACGGGCATAATTTGGAGCCAGCAACGCACTACTTCTCTACAAGTAAAAGAATTTAATTATTAACACGGTCAGTAAGAGTCACCCATACCGGGTAAGCAATCATGCCGTCATCATCCTGCAATACCTCAAACTCGGGGTCAGTAATCGCAGAAATGGTGCTGAACTTGCTATCAACCCTAGTAAACGGGTAGCTACCCTTAGCGTCAGCAATCCCCTTCGCATGTGATGCAATGCGCAGAGAGCCATCTGCTTCGAAAAGAGCGTTATGGGGTAGGCTCTTGGTGAGACGCATGATAGGGGCGTGACCGCGAGGCATATCGTCAATAGTCAGCGGAGGCTTACCTAATACCACAAAAGTGTTGTGAGTGTCCTTCTGCTTTGTGTCACACACGACCCAGCCGGAGATAGATAGTGCATCTTTACGCACGTATGGCACAGTCGCCACCTTGACAGGAGTGACGAACACCAGGTCGCCTTCGCTGTAGAACTTCTCATTGAGAGTAACCGTTCCATCTGTGTCTACCTGGCGTGAGCCATGCAGACCTACAATGCGGGCGATAGTCGAGGTGCCTGAATGAATGATTCCAGGGTTTGAAAACATGATGCCCTTCACCAGGTGATACACCTTATCATTCAGATTAGCACCCGTCACCTCACCGAAACCCTTCTTGCTACCGTTCTGGGGAATGTTGGCAAGAAGTGAAGCCTGGCTATCTGAGACATCAGGGAGGGCAAGTAGATGCCTCTTAACAGCGTACTCGCCTCCACCGACAGGTGTGAGAACGGTTAGTACCGCCGCCACCTCAGCAGAGATATTCGACACTTCTGCGTACTTATTTGCCGTCATTGATTCGCTCCTTATCCAAAGTATCAAAATGGGTATTCATGGACTCTACTAGCCCATTAGTGATAGACAGAGCCTTTTCCCAATCCTTATGGAACTTATAGATAGGTTCAAGACCCATTTCTGCCCTCGCCTTGCCACTGTCAGAGACGCCCTCAATGACATCAGCAACACGGTATAGGGAGCCTGCGATGCCCTGCGAACCAATCTTACTGTACACAGGATGCAGATTCAGCGCTTCCCACATTCTAGAGCGATAATTATTAGTGGAATCGTTTGGTGGATAAGACACATAATTATTACTTAACGCAGTGGGAACAACTAAAACCTCTAACTCTTTCTCAGACTTCGGCAGAGGGTTGGGGTATGCGTCAATGATGGCGTTTACAGTGTCTTCCGACCATAGCATAGGCGGCATAGTTCGTTTAGCGCCTTTGCTCATGCGTAGGGTTACCGCGTCAGGTCGGTACAGGCTCGTGATAGCATCAGGGGTAAGTGTACCATCGCCATTAAGGTCTTCGCGACTATCCTGAATGCGCGCCATCACAGCCTTCGCATTATACATCTTCGGCAGGGCGGCAATTTTATCGCGGTCTGCTGGGCGTTTGCGGTTTGCGGGGGTAGTTACATTTTCATCAAGGAAACCCATAATTTCTCTCCTCTGGCTAGTTCTTGGTGTGGGTTTTATTAACAGGGGCGAAGCACCACTCAGTAAGGGTTTCGTGCCCGTCACCTGCACGTTCAATAAGCAGTTCTTCCATTTTCTTATGAGCCGCCCAAATTTCGTACTCGACAGGCTTATTGAGGGTAATGCCCTTAAGCTCTCTTGCCAATAGTGGTGCCGCCTCAGTAAGTTTAAGGCTGTAGCGGTAGCGCCGCTTAATGGCGTTCAAAGCGAGAGTTACATTATCTGTGCTACTCATCAGTGTCTCCCATCTCAGGAACAGCGGCAACTTCAAAAAGGATACGGTGGTGTGATGCGCCCTTTTTGAGCGTAATCCTGTCGTGAATAACGGCAGTCATCTTATACTTACCGTTAGTCTTAATACTGAAAGCCTCAATGAGAGGATTTAACATGTCGTACTCAAACTGCCAGGTATGAATTTCACTACCAACAGACCACGTTCCCTTAAACGCGCCGTAAGCGGCGGCGTAAACTTCACGAGGAAGTTTCTTTGTCACGCCGGGGGTTGGCGTGCATTCCTCGAAGCGGGCGCTCATAATGTGCCCATAATCAGCAATCACACATTCAGCGACAACATAGTTAATGAAATTAATGTCGTTAGTTGCCATAGTTCTCTTCCTCCTGAATCTTATGGTGTGCTTCCATTGCCGCATCAGCCTGCGCTTGCAAGACCTTTGAAGCCTCAATCACTGCCTCTTGCAGTGCAGTTTCAGCGGCGGCAAGGCCCTCAGCAGTGTTGCCCTCCCGAATAGACTTACGGATAAGGTCGCTAATCTGCTGGACACGTTCAGTACTCACGCCCTTCTCAACGAGAGTGCGCGCGTAGCTTTCCCAAACCTTGACGCGATTTTCGGCTACCAGATTGGAAAAATGCTCCTCCAATAGCTTCTGGGCATCATGTTTTGACTCAACATCGAAGATGAGCACGGTGAGAAGCACGGTTTCTGTCTTTGGGGCATCCGTATGAAAAACTAGAAGGTAGTTACCATTCTTCTCTTTCCGGGGCTTAATGATTCCTACTGCTTCACCAGTGTCGATGTTCTTAATGGTCTGACCGTCAGGGGTGTGTAGGAGTGCGGGGTAGTGTTCCTGTCCAGGGTGGGTAATGAAGTGCGCGAACAAGTCTGCGATATGCGGCGGCACCTTTGGGTTGGTATTCTCCGAATGGATGGCTAGGTAGCTACCTGCGGGAATGTCCACCTGTTCACGGGTGGCGATAGGGATAGTCTGCATGTTCCTTCTATAACATTTCAAAAAAATATATTACAAAGATAGTATATCACATATTGTATGGCATATGCAACCGTTTACCTGTGGGGGTTAATGAATGAATTAAACCCCACAGGTAAACATGGGTTTGGTGCCCCGACACATTTGCATGGGATGCCAGGCACTTAATCTAGGAAGCTAAAGTTTTACGCACATTCTTCAACATATTCATTGCGGAATCCTTCAAATTATTGGGAGAAAAATCTGTTCCCGACCCAGAGAACTCCAGCCCCAAGCTTGCGTGCCAGAACGCATTCCAATCTTCAACAAGCTTAGTGGTAATGTCGGAAGTAACCATCAAGTCAATATCAAAGTTATTTTCACTTTCAGATGCAAGGTCTTCATGGAAATTCTTAAGGATAGAAACAGCCCGCCAAATTTCATCAGCCACCTGCTTCTTAGCATGGTCATTATCGCTTAGATTCATGTCAGTCAAGCGCTCATTAACACGCTCCAGGAAACCTGATGAAACAGCACCAGTTAAGTCCTGCAATGCCGTCCATGAGCCAAGAAGTCCCTTGTACTCACGGAACATGCTCCTTAAAGTTGCGGTACAGCGACCTTCATTATAGATTCTCTGACCGAACGTCTTAGCTAAGTCACGCTGTCCCTGAGCCGAAGCAACCTGCTTCTGAATATCGCACACAGAAGCAGAAAGCGACTTAAGGATGCCTTCAATCTCCCGAAAACCCAAAAGTCCAACAGTTCCAGTAGTAACAGTAGTTGCACGTTGCGACCAGACAGCCGCTGAACGACCCTTAGTGCGAATAGCGCTCAGCTGAGAAATAAGCCTGTTCCAGCTTCGTGGGGAACGCCACGCAAACTCAGCCACCTCACGAGCCTCAACGCTGGAGCCTCCAACACTTAGGTTTGCGGGAGCACCACCGTTTCCGGTAGGCTCCATAAGCGTAGCCTTGCCGTCACGAATCGCGTCCACAATTGCTGTACGGATAATACTTTCTTTATAGGTGAGTCGCTTGCCCCAATTAGTTTCAGCGCCCGCACACCAATCTTCGACAGTCTGGCGAACCGCATACCAGGTAAAGCGCCCCTGAATGGGCGTGCTAAACCTAGACGGATTCACAGAATCCTTACCAGAGTTTGATGCGGCAATGATAACCGTTTCCTTGGGGAGGTCAATGCCGTTCACCTTGCGGTCTGCCAGGATGTTAAGAGATGCGGCAAGTACATCCAGTGGCGCGTTACGCAATTCGTCAAAAAATAGTACGACCGGCTTGCCGCTGTCTGCTAGAGTGAATGTTTTCGCCTGCCATGCGTCAAGCAGGTACTCGACCGACGGGTACTTTACGCTCTCACCCTTACTGTTCGTGGCGGTGATAGACCCTACAGACGGGATGCCTTGGAATTGTTCAGCGTTCATCTGTGAGGTAATAAGGGTGATAAGTTCGTACCCCATCTTCTCGGCAAGGGCATTGATAGCCTGTGTCTTACCTACACCGGCGGGACCGATAAGGAAGACGTTCTCTCCAGGTGCCACAAATTCCCCAGTGATTTCGTCGTACTGTGGAAACGCGGTATCTTCAATGATGTCAATTGCATCGGCAAGGTTTACATCCTGCACTTCAAGCATAAGGTTTAACTCTTTCTGGTTAGCTAGTTATTCAGCGTGGTAAACGTAGGCGAAGTTCTTTAAAGGTTCCGGCGGATTAATCTTCGGGTTAGTGATGATAATGAATACGGGCATTTCTTGCCTACTGAAAGTTTGTGTGTGCCCAATAATGTTCTCCCAGTCGCAGTCATTCAGCTCGCCGTCGGTAATCAGTACTGCCGCGTCAGGGGTGGTAAGTTTCTCGCTAGGGTTACAGCGAATCTTGTCGAGTTCTTCAAAGAAGGAAGTCATGTAGGTTCCGCCGCCACCGGATACGAAAATCTCTTCAACCTTACTGCCGCTCTGCCACCCCTTAAAAACGGTATCTACGCATGTCACTAGCGTGTGGTAGTTGTCCTTACGGATAATCTCATCAAGCGCTTGCGCGGCACGACGCGACTGTGCATACTCATTCATAGACGCTGAGGTATCCACGCCTACATACAGGTTGATATTTCGTGCCTCACTGACCTGTTCAGTTCGCGCATAAATAATGCCTTGCGGTCGTGCAGAACGAGGGTTGTACTTCGTGTAGGTTCGCCGCTGTGAACCGGCTGTACGGAACGTTGTGGCGCGCCTACCTAAAGTTAAGTCGAGTTCCTTTGCCCAATCGCTTGCATCACGACGAATCGGAGTGTATGACCAATCAAGGGGGATGTCTTTAGTGTCATCGGTGTCGAGTATGGGTTCCTCGGGGGTGAGGTCTAGCCAGCTTCCGTAATCGTGGTCGCTTTCCTCCTCTACCTCAGTCAAGTCGATAGGCGCACCTAGCGCCCCTTCATTATCACGCTTACTTAGCAGGTGCAGAATAAGAAGAAAAAGAAATATCAGTAGGAGGACGATAGTGAACGCAGTATTGACAACAGTTGTTGTGCCATTACTGTTAAGCCAATCTAGCATCGTGCCCACTACCCCTGTTCACGTGCGTCACGCTTAAGCTTTTCTACCCGACGCTGAGCCCCACTTTTAGGGTGAAGCTTGAGGTGCAGACGGTACACGCCGTTAGTAAGAGCCTTGTCGCTAGGGTTGTTGCTGGTAATAGGTGTTTCAATGCGAGACACTTCGGTTCGGTTCGCTAGAGCAACCTTATCTAGGACACCCGCAAAGGCGGAAAGTTCGTAAGGTGCTTCGCGCCCGTGGTCGGCAACAGCAGTGTAGGGGTTGGTGGTGAACTTAATCGGGTATGATGCGCCCCGTACATTGGTGGTCAGTAGGCTGTTTCGCTTGTTCTTAAGGCGCAAGCTAATGGTGTAACGGTTACTGTATGCGTTATATGCCGCCGTATAGGTTACCTTAATACCCTTTTCCTTAATTCCCTTGAGGGTTGCTTCTACGGCTCGGAAATACTCACGCATATTGTGCCCTGCATACCAGTCAGGGTATGCCAGGGTTGCCTCTACGCCCAGTTCACGAGGCTCCTTCTTAGAAGTCTTATTCGCGTACTGAGGGCGACTCTTTGGCGGGCGCGGCTTAGGCGCAGTCTTTGCCATAATAAGCGGGGTGGGGGTCATAAGGTTTCTCCTTTAAGTTAGTTATTTTACTGGAAGGCTGTATTCATTGCCTCCAACTTTCTTGCATATTAATTAAAGTGTACCACATATTGCAATGGGATACAAGTGGGGGTGTTAGGTAATACGCCTAACACCCCCACTTAATCTATCTAGATACCCTTACCTGTCAGCTCCCCCATAAGAGCATCAGCGGTTTCCTTGGTGTACAGCAAGCTAGGGAGCTTAATAGGCTCCACGCCCTTACTATTGAATCGGACAATCTTCACCATCTCAGCCTTATGCTTCTTAATGGCATCAACCACAATATCCTCACCCTGATTCACGACAATAGTGCGCAAGGGTCGGCTCAAAGCATACATGGTGGTCGGCTTAGTGGCAGGGAAAACCTCGCGTGCCTGTTCAACCCACTCATCAGACGGCTTTTTCTTGTCGCCCTCAGCGCGAATCCAAGAGCGAATCATAGTGTACTGCTCTGCCGTGTACAGCGGAGAAGTCGGCACACCCTTACGCCACGCAAAATCATAAGTCAGCGAACGGCCCGCCGCCTTCAATAGCACCTCTACGCGAGGGCGGACATCAGCGGCAAGGAATACGGGGAGCTTACCAGTACCACCCAGGGCGCGGTGACGCTCAGGAGAAAGGTACAGGGAGCGACAAAGAAGCTCATTACTGTAAACCACGGCAGGGTTATCAACAACAGCGCCATCAAGGGAAGGGACTAGAGTGAAATCGGCAGGCGGCTCATCACTCTTAGGAGCATTTAGAGCCAAAGCGCGGGCACCCTTAGGCTGAGCCTCCGCAAACTTAATAAAATCCTCCAACTCACCCTTCTCAATAGCGTTCTTATAGCCAGGGTGGGAGTCGCGGTACATCGTCACAAGAGTGTTAATCATTGCAACGCCCCCCAGGTGACCATACTTCGCCGCAAGGTTACCAACCGAATAGAAGACCTTGGTCTTAACCGGCGCATAGAAGATGCTACGACCAGTGCCAATAAGGTAGTTCTCATCCACACTACCCAAATCAACCAGACTGTGAACAGCACCAGTTGAACCTACAACATACTGACCAGTGATAGCTACGCCCTCGATAATGACAGGGGTCTTCTCGGAAGCAGTCAGGGTCAGATGCTCTACAGTCGCACTATCTAGGGGGCTAAGAGTTGTAGTGCGGTAATGATTCTCGTCAATAACGACATGCTGTGGCGACGGGGTAGAAAAAGCATAAGGGAACCCAAGCAGTTCCTTGTAATATGCAGACAGGTTGTAAAATTCGGTGCCGGTTTCCTGATTCTTACGGGCGGCAATAATATTACCTCGGACGGTTGCATCCAGCGGAGTTTCGAGAGTTCGCTTAACAGTGGTTTCCATATTTTAATATCTCCTTGTTTTGGCGGGCTGACTCAGTACCCTATATGCGGAATGTAGTCAGCCTAGTAGAATAAATTTATTTATAGTATATCACATATTTTGCGTACTGTAAAGCCCTTACGCCGCAACAGACTCACGCGGCAATACATAAGCCCGAACGGGCGGCAGGTTAAACTTGGTCTTAGCGGGAGAAACTAGCGCGCGCACATCCTCAACCGACCGACGAAGCTCAGCAGACGGCGAACGCAAATCACCATCCATCTTCAAAATCTTCTGAAACTCATCATTGAGTCCATCCACAAAAACCTGAGTAACCAAAGCTCGATGCTCAGCAGTCACCAACTGCCCATAGAGAGTCATCAACTTCTCATTCTTCTTACTCAGAACAGCAATATTAGCAGTATGAATGCCGGACGCATCCAACAGAAGGCGAGTCTTCTGAGTTCGCTCCTCAGACTCAGGGTAATTAAACAGCAAGGGGGTAAGAGTATTAATGAGAATATTGTTATTGCGGGTATTCTCAGTAGCAATACGATTCTTAACCTTATTCATCTCTCGATACACAGGTGCCTTAAGAGACTGGAGCTGAGTGCGAGGGGAAGAGGTACGGGCGTAGGGGCGCATAAGGTTTGTAATTCCTTCTTGTAGATTAATAAACAAAATAAGCTATTAACTCAAGTGTACCACATATCTAGCAGGCTTGCAAAATGGAAACAGCATGACCCTCTCACCCGAAGGTAAGAGGGTCATGCAACAGAAAGGCATTCATCAATCATGAATGTTGTTTACAGAAGAGTGAAACCTTTAAAAACCCCTTCTGATACCCACATCCCAGAAAGACTTGGGACACGGTTTTACGCCGTTACAGGAGTGCGCCAGGTGGGACTCGAACCCACACTCCAAAGGAACCTGATTTTGAGCCAGGCGCGTCTGCCAATTCCGCCACAAGCGCTAGAGGGGAGGCTTTAAAAGAGCACTATAAAGCCTCCCCAGCATACAGTCATCCACAATGCATAAATAGTAGGTTAAAATGAATAATTTTTACCACCTAAGCAGTGGCACGAAGGGCGTTTATCCTCGCACCACTTGTGGATAACACTAGTCTAGCACACTCAAAAGGCTATTTCACTTCAAAACAACCATTTCCAGTGTGAAACATATCACTTAACTGGCACTTCTACTAGTTCACCATGAACACCTTAGCCGTGGCGCGCGGCTGTTCAATAATAATAGGCATAGCATAAACCCCCGAAGCGGAATCATAAGCGTACCTGCCGTCATTATAAAGTGCGCCACCAATAGTGAACTCGTCACCGTTACCCTTAAACGTGCCATCCTGAATGATGGACATAAATGTAGCACCGACGGCACCCTCAGAAGGAGAATACGCCATAACCATACGCTTAAAGGTGTCTTTAAAGACGGGAACCAGCGGCACGTAAGGCAAAGAATCAGCCTCCCCAAAAGGAGCACCAAAGCCCAATCCTAACTCAAGACCTGTAGTCGGACTCATACGCCACTGCAACCAACCCACATGCGCCCACCCAGGACGACCCGCAGACACCGGGTTAATAGCCTCAGAATCCTTCCGATAAAGAACCTTCACCGCATCCGAAACCATGAAGTCAGCAGACACCCCAACAGCATGTGCTTTCACAGCATCTTGAGGCATCAAACCATAGTTATCCAACACATACTGGGCTGTCACCTCACGCCCATTATTCTTACCACGCAACTTCCTAGCAACACCAATAGGCAACGCATCAGTATAAGCAGACATGAACGCTGTGCCACGCTCAACCAGTACCTCGGCACACGCCACAGACAGACGCTCACGCGAAGTTGAAGAGGAACGCTTACAAACCTCATCCCACACGCTAGACACAATACGGTCATGCGCAGGCAAGATAGCTCGACCAACACCGTTAGGCGTAGTCACCGCAAACACAATCCCAGAAAGAACCGGAACCCCGTCCAAATCCTCAAACAAGAACAGGAACTCAGACGATGAACCTAACGCAAAATTAGCCAACCCATCCAACGAATCCAACGTAGGCTCAGACACGAAATGACTCGTATCCACCCGGTCAAACTCATTCAAATCCTCCAAAGGAACAATATTGTACACCTGACCATCAACAGGCGAACTAGCAACATTCGGGTCCTTCATGAACGACGAAGACAACAAAAACCTCCCAAAAACAAAAAAGAATAAGGTGCATCACCGAACCCCAAAAAGGGGACAAGCAACACACCTTATTCTAACACCCCACAGCGCAAAACCCATACCCCCGAAAGCGGGTAAAGGCGCTAATGCAGAACAGTCACCACCGGCATCGCATACAACTGCGCCGCCTCATCATAATAAGCACGACCATCATCATACAAAGGAGCAACCCACTCAACATTACCGAAACGAGTATTCCTAAACGAACCAGCAACCCTAACACCAACATCCTCAATACTGCCAACACCAGCAATAAGCCCACTAAACAACCCCGAAATACCGCCAAGCGGAACATCCATCACCGGCGAACCACCCCCACGCGGGTCACCCAAAACATACCCCCACTCAACGCCAGCCGCCGAAGCCCACCAACAGAACCAACCGACCATAGCACCCTCAACACCAACATACTCACGCGCCACAGAACCCACATCACCCACAGAACCAACAGCCTCACCAACAGAAACCGAAGCAGACAAATCAACACGCACATTATGCGCAATCACACACACAAACTCACCCCCATCAAAAGACTCCACCTCCAAACCCACCAACGACGGGTCACCCAAAATAAAATCAACACCATCCGACTCAACAACCCTCAACAAATCCAAACCACCAGACTCACCAACCCCAACAAACAAACACCCCTCACTCAAAACCTCACCATACAACCCACGCCCAACCTCACTAAAATTATCCTCCACAGAATAAACCCTAGAACCACCCAACACCTCCAACACAGGCTCCTGCCCAAAACAAACCACCCCACGACCATTACCAACACCACCAACACCACGACCACTCACACCAACACACACCACACCATCCAAAACAAACCCACCACCCACAGGCTTAAACAAAAACAACACATGCCCCGGCAACCCAAACTCACAACTAACCAGACGCGAAACATCAACACCACCAGACGGCGCACCCAACGAAGCCTCCAACTCAGCAATCACATCAGCATCAGAAACCCCCGACTCCCTAAAAGCACCACCCTCAACAGGCTCACCATCACCAGAACCACCAAAAATGCCCCTCAACCAATCAAAAGCCACAACAACCTCCAAAAAAATAGTAGAAAAAGATAGAAAAAAGGGGGCAACGTCAAGACCCGACGCAACCCCACCACCAGTCTACCACACCAACCCGCCCAAAACCCGGAAAACACACAAAAAGGAGCCTGCCACACAAAAGTATGACAAGCTCCCCAAAAAGGCTATTTACAAGATATTTAAAGCCCCATCGCGCCCCAAAACAGCCTTAACATAGCGCATACGCGCCCCCAAATCGCCAGGCACCCACAATGGCGACTCAGACCCCAAAGTCACCACAACAGGCAAAGAATACAAACCCTTACCAGCATCATAACAAACACGATTAGCATTAAACAAAGGGGACTTAATAGTGACAAAAACAGAAGTGAAATTAGTGAACATTTTCGTCACCAAACGATAACCATACTCCTCAACCGGGACACCCACAAGCTGAGGAGCGCCCTTAATAAACGGCAACCCCACAGTCGGGAACCCATTTAGCGTCGGGTCACCAGCCACAAGATGCACATCCCCAACACGACCACCATCATCAACACCCCACAGCAACCACGCGACATAAGCATTGTCGCCAGCACCATCAACCCCCTGACTCAGCGCGCGGGAGTCCACACCAACGTCACCAAGGTCGCCCAACACAGAACCCACACCCTTAAGGGAACTAATCTTACTAACACCAGAAACAGTGTACCCGAAATAGTTACCCTCGTTATACCAAGGGACAGACACACCCGCCGCATCCAAAAACTCAAACGCATCAGGCACAGCACATGCGCCCTCAGCAGATTCAAACGCAGTAAAAGCAAAACCATTGCGCAAATCACCACCATAACCCAGCGGCACACCAGAATTAGACAACCAGGACGCAACCTTCAACGCATGTGAGGCGTAATCACCACCCTGCACAGGAACACTCTCAACGACACGCTCAACAAGCGAACCAGAGGCAACACCTGGAATAATACCCTGACCATCAACACCACCCGCAAAAGTAGCAGGGTCGGCAGAAACAGTGAAAACGCCCACCAACTGCGCACCAGCAGAGACAACATCACGCTTATAAATCAATACCATACGCGCCGCCGCACTCGGAATAGACGGATTCAATACATCCATCACGTCACCAGGCAAAAATGACTCCCCCAAAGAAATAGACTGAACCTTGCCAGAACCAACAGGGGACACATCCTCGCAAACAAACATTCTATGAAAACCTTTCAACTAAAAAATATGTGGTACACCAATTATACAACAAAAACGCCCTCACCGGCAAAAACCAGCAAGGGCGTAACACAATATTAAAAGCTCCCCCGGAAGGACTCGAACCTACAACCTCCCGATTAACAGTCGGGCGCATCTGCCAATTGAGCTACAAGGGAACAATGTGAAATAGTAATTATATTTACGGGAAATACTCGCTGAGGGCGCAACCCTCATTCTCAAACACTGAGCCGCCCCCTACAAAGGGTGGGTCTGCCATTTTGCCAGACGGTGACCCTCGAATCAGCCTAAGCTAATTTTCCTGGTCTTGACAGGCAACCCAAAGGCTACCCATCCGTTTAGATTAGCCACCTCTCCCAGTCCCTCACAGGCGAGGTGAGTAAACACACCCAAAAGGAATGTGCTACGTGCGCCCTGCCGGACTCGAACCGGCGACCCACGGATTAAGAGTCCGTTGCTCTACCAACTGAGCTAAAAGCGCAAAACACACGCAACAAAAACCGCGCATGAACGTACCCCCGACGGGACTCGAACCCGTACCACCCACCTTGAGAAAGTGGCATCCTGACCAATTAGACCACGGGGGCATATGTTGTGAATATATAAAAGGGTTATTGTGAGTCACCCCACGCATACAAGGGAAAACGTAAACGCTAATAGGCTTGACGTTAGAGCCATCCCCGCGTGTACGGGGAAAATACGTGCTCTACTCTAGCAAGTTTGAGGGTCCAGGAGCCATCCCCGCGTGTACGGGGAAAATCCTTATTGACAAGGATAAACACCTCGCCAACCCACATTTCCCATTCACTTTATGCGGTAGATGAGCCAAAGTTTTACTTTGACGGTGACCCTCAAACTGACCGAAGCCAGCTTTCCTGGTCTTGGCAGGCAACCAAAGCCACCCACCCGTTTAGATTAACCACCTCTCCCAGTCCCTCACAGGCGAGGTGTTGCGACACACCTTGAGGCATATAGCGTGCCCCAGGCAGGATTCGAACCTGCGACCAATCGCTTAGAAGGCGACTGCTCTATCCCCTGAGCTACTAGGGCAAAAAGGTATGGAATTGTACATATTAGCGGTGAGTCATCCCCGCGTATACAGGGAAAACACCGCCTGACTTTTTTGTCGAGCCATCCCCTGCACAGGGTTGGGTCTAATATTTTATTAGACGGTGACCCTCAAACCCACCAAAGGCAGATTCTCCTGGTCTTGACAGGCAATCAAAGCTACCCATCCGTTTAGATTAGCCACCTCTCCCAGTCCCTCACAGGCGAGGTGAGTAAACACACCCAAAAGGAATGTGCTACGTGCGCCCTGCGGGGCTCGAACCCGCGACCCAGGGATTAAGAGTCCCTTGCTCTACCAACTGAGCTAAAAGCGCGAAACACGACCAGAAACCTGAGTAAGGCAAAAGTGAGGAAAAACCAAACCCAGCCCAAGCCGTACAAAAAAGGTAACTACCGAAAGTCACCACAACACACGCAACAAAAAGCCGCGCATGAGCGTACCCCCGACGGGACTCGAACCCGCATCGCCGCCTTGAGAGAGCGGCATCCTCCCGATTAGACCACGGGGACGCGCCTCCTACAGGAATCGAACCTGTGACCACCCGACTCGGAATCGGGTACTCTATCCGCTGAGCTAAGGAGGCAACGGTAAACCTAAAAAACAGGTTTACCTAAAAGTATCCCAGACAGGAGTCGAACCTGTGACGACCCCGCTTAGGAGGCGGGCGCTCTATCCACTGAGCTACTGGGATAAGAATAGCGGCAACCAACAAGACGGCGAGCCGCTACTCGATGTAACGAAAGGTTAAATTGTGACCATAACTATAAAAACAGCATGACCCCATGCCAGCTTCCAAAAGCTACAAATATAACTCTTGAAGCTTGCGTACCCCCAACGGGACTCGAACCCGCATCTCTACCTTGAAAGGGTAGTATCCTAACCATCTAGACGATGGGGGCATATGTTGTGAGCATATTGATAAAAGCTGACTTTCTATGTATGTAAAGAAAGTAGCGCCGCCTTGAAGGGCGTATCCTAGCCGGAGCCATCCCCTCGCGTGTACGGAGAAAACGTCGCCTACGCATGTTAGGCTGAGTAGAGCCAGCCTCACATGCGTAGGGAAAAATCTTCCTGACTAGGCTTAATACCGGGTCAAGCCGCAAAATAGATTCACCTTACGTTTTCCCTTATGTGGGTTGGGTCTGAGTGTTTCACTAGACGGTGACCCTCAAGCAGGTTGCCCCGCCATCCTGGTCTTGACAGGTAGCCGATGCCACCTATCCGTTTAGATTTACCACCTCTCCCGTCTCTCACAGGCGAGGTATATAACACACTACCATAATAGGTGCTGTTACGTGCTCCCCGCAGGATTTGAACCTGCCACCTCCGCGTTCGTAGCACGGCGTTCTATCCAGACTGAACTAGGGGAGCGGGGTGTGTGACGGGAATCGCACCCGCTACTACTTGCGCCACAAGCAAGCGCCTCGCTATCCGGCTTCACACACAGTGCCCTTGGGTGGACTTGAACCACCGGCATCCGCCTTATCAGAGCGGCACTCTAACCAGCTGAGTTACAAGGGCTTAGACTGACTATTTAGGCGGTCAGTGCGCCATATAAGCGGTCTGTACGGGACTTGAACCCGCGACCTCCGCCGTGACAGGGCGGTGCTCTAACCAACACTGAGCTAACAGACCATGAGAGCACCCCCGCTAAGAGGTACCCTTATCCTACAAGACAGCCGGGGCGCTACCCCTATGGAAGTGTGTAGGTCACTTCCCCTGTGTATGGCTTAAACCGGCACCGTCCAGACGCTCTTATAACACCGAGCTACACGTGCAATGTGGCACGTGGCAGGATTTTAACCTACGACCTTCTGAATAGTGTTTATCCGGTGTATTACGAAAGGATTAGCTACATCCCTTCATGCTACGTGCGCCCTGCGGGGCTCGAACCCGCGACCCGAGGATTAAAAGTCCACTGCTCTACCGACTGAGCTAAAGGCGCTTAACACACAACCTGCAACAGGCGTGTGAGTGGACAGTACGGGACTTGAACCCGTAACCCTTGGCTTGCAAAGCCAATGCTCTCCCAATTGAGCTAACCGCCCTCATAAAAGCAAACAGTAAAACTATCTACTTTAGCGAGCCTCCTGCCGGAGTCGAACCGGCGACCCTCTGTTTACAAGACAGATGCTCTAACCAACTGAGCTAAGGAGGCAAAAAAAATTCATTCAATTAAGAAATAGCGTATCGGTCTTTCAGGTTTCCCCGAACCATATATAGCAAGTGTACCATATAGTTTCTATGGTATGCAAGCCGTTTTTATGTTACCTGTATCACACAGGAGGTCACGGTGAGCCACTCCCGCGTGTGCTGGGAAAACGGACTCCCTATTCGTCAAAACTTCGAGTCCAAGGAGCCATCCCCTACGTGGGCTGGGTCTAACATTTTGTCAGACGGTGACCCTCAAGCAGGTTACCCCGCTATCCTGGTCTTGACAGGTAACCGAAGCTACCTGTCCGTTTTTACTCTCTCCCGTCTCTCACAGGCGAGAGGCATAGCCAAAAAAACTATACGCGGTCTGTACGGGGCTCGAACCCGCGGCCTCCGCCGTGACAGGGCGGTGCTCTAACCAACACTGAGCTAACAGACCAGAACCTTAACAAAAAAGCTAAGGTATCAACGCCACGCATAAGTGACGTAAGCTCCCCAGACTGGACTCGAACCAGTAACCTCCCGATTAACAGTCGGGCGCATCTGCCAATTGAGCTACAAGGGAATATAAACCTCCCAGTTAAGGGTGGTTGCGTGCGCCAGGTGGGACTCGAACCCACACTCCGAAGAAGCGGATTTTAAGTCCGCCGCGTCTGCCAGTTCCGCCACAAGCGCCTAAAGAGTAAGCATGATAAGTATACCACACCAACACTCAATCTCGCAAAAGAATGAGTGATAAAAGCCAGAAGCCCGAAGGCTCCCCTATTGCAATAAGGGTGCCTCAATAGGTTACCTAATGAGGCTGAAAGCCTACCCCATAAATACGAGGCGGGTCTAAACATTTTGTTAGACGGTGACCCTCTAACCAGCGTAAGCTAGTTCTCCTGGTCTTGACATGGTTAGTGTCCGTTTAGATTATTCACCTCTCCCATCTCTCATAGGCGAGGTGAGTAACAAGCCACCATAGTAGGTGGCGTTACGTGCTTCCGACCGGATTTGAACCGGCGCGCGGGCACTCTCATGCACCGCAAGCGCTCCCATAGCCGTTATGTGCAGAAGGCTCATGAAAGACGCTCCCCTTAACCTAGCTTGGATACGGAAGCGGGCACCCACATGCACTTGTGGACACCAAGTGCGCCTGGTGGGACTCGAACCCACACGTCTGCTGACAACAGATTCTAAGTCTGCCGCGTCTGCCAATTCCGCCACAAGCGCTTAAAGTGTTAGTTATTTCAGATTATGTAAAACGCATCTATAGTCTCTCTAATGAGAAGGAGAATCCTTAGACACGCAGGATTTAGTGAGACGCGAATCCCGCACGATGACTTAGAACATGTAGATACTTACTCTAAGTCATCGACCTTATGCGGAGCGTGCCAAAGCTTTACTTTGACGGTAACCCTTGAGTAGGTTGCCCAACTCTCCTGGTCTTGACACGTGAGTGTCCGTTTAGATTTAGCTCCTCTCCCGTCTCTCACAGGCGAGGAGCATAGAGGCGTACACGGGAATCGAACCCGTATCATCAGTTTGGAAGACTGAGGTTTTACCACTAAACTAGTACGCCAAAAATATTTACTGCAACAACTATAGCACGTATAGATGATGTAGCTAAACACATTCTAGTAATGTGTCTCGTGCCGCCGGAGGGAGTCGAACCCACGAAGCTTCGATAGCGACTGTTTTACAGACAGTTTCCTTTGACCACTTGGATACAACGGCTTGATTAAATAGTTTACTCTATAAGGTTTTCAATGAGCTTTTGCGTCGGGGACTCTTTCAAGCCCTCACGTCTCATATATAAAGTGTACCACATGTTTTTCGTGGTTTGCAACTCGATTTTGTGTTATCTGTGTCACTGAAAAAACAGAGATAAAGCAGTGCATGTTAGTGATGCCACATCTCTTCTTTCTTCATATAAGTAATTCCCAGTCAGCCCACATGGGCGCAAAAAAGGAACCAGACTGTAAGAGAGCCATCCCGTGTATATAAGAAATACTGCACCGCGCGCTTTCTTAGCTGTAGACTGGATGAGCCTTCCCATACATGGGTGGGTCTAAGTATTTTACTAGACGGTAACCCTCAAATTAACCGAAGTTAATTCTCCTGGTCTTGACAGGCAACCGAAGCCGCCCGTCCGTTTTCACTCTCTCCCGTCTCTCACAGGCGAGAGGTAATGCACCACCGAAAAAATAGGTGGGCTTACGTGTCTCCTGCCAGGCTTGCACTGGCGACCTCCCGCTCTTCAGGCGGGCGCTCTACTATCTGAGCTAAAGAGACTTGATGCCCTATAAAAGGGTACCAAGTGTGGTTCGTGAGGGATTTGAACCCACGACCTTTGCTGTGTAAAAGCACTGCTCTTGAGCCGCCCCTTACGTGGGCTGGGTCTAGTGTTTCACTAGACGGTGACCCTCAAGCTGACTATCGTTGGCTTTCCTGGTCTTGACGCGGTTAGCGCCCGTTTTTATTATCCTCCTCTCCCAATCTCTCGCAGACGAGGAGTGTAGAGCGTGTAGAAGGGAACCGACCCCTACTATTACGTGCCCATTCTAACTGGGCTCGCCACTTGCCTTCGTGGTCATTACACGCCGCAAGTTACGCCACTTTCGGCTAGAACTCCGGTTTTGTTACTTGCAAGCACCCACCGCCGGACTTGAACCGACATCTCACAGTTTTGAAGACTGTTGCTTTACATTAAGCTAGATGGGCCTATGTAAACCAGTGTACCACATGTTTTTGTGGTTTGCAAGCCTGGTTTCGTATTATTTTGTTGCGGGAGCCATCCCGCATGTAGGGAGGTTTCAACCATCCCGCTATGGAGCCATCCTCGCGTGTATGGGAAAGTGACCCCTGATATATACTGAGCCGGATTTCCTCTATATGAGTTGGGTCTAGCGTTTCACTAGACGGTAACCCTCCAGCTGACTGTCGTCAGCCTTCCTGGTCTTGACAGGATAGCTGGTAGCCGCCTGCCCATTTATTTTTTCGACCTCCCCGCCCCTCGCAGGTCGAGGTCACAGCACTCAATTATGCTGACGTGTTGAACATACCCGTGCTTTGATTTTTGGTGACCCCTTGTTGCACGGTCAAGGAGCGCCCAGATTGCCCTGTGGCTATAACCTGCTTTTCAGGTTTTGGCGTGACAAACACTGTTGCCTACCCGTTTATTTTTACTACCTCTCCCATCTCACCAACAGGCGAGGTATATAGAACACATCTTAATGATGTGTTGCGTGCCGCAGGAGGGATTTGAACCCCCGTAGTCGAACGACAGCTAATTTACAGTCAGCCCCTTTTTCCAAACTCAGGCACTGCGGCTTATGTTCAATAGTTTTTACCCTATATAGTTATCAATGAGCTTTGCATTGGCGGCTTTCTCAAACCCCCGCGCCTTATATATCAAGTGTACCACATGTTTTTCATGGTACGCAACCTGATTTTGTGTTATCTGTGTCACACACCTGGTATGAGCCAGCCCTACGTATGTTGGAGAATCCACCCAGCGAGTATGTGAGGGTGAGCCTGTGAGTCATCCCGCGTATATAGGGAACGCGGTTAAGATGTCTGGGTTGCCTGTTGCTGACTCGGGGAGCCATCCCCTGCGCGGGGTGGGTCTAGTGTTTCACTAGGCGGTGACCCTCAAGCTAGTTACCTAACTCTCCTGGTCTTGACGTGCGACACGAATGTTGCCCACCCGTTTATAGAGTCATCCCCGCGTGTACGGAGAATACGATGCGGCGTGCCATGAGGCTAACCCATTTACGGGGCAGAAACCGGAGTCATCCCCGCGTGTACGGAGAATACGCTTCCTGGCAAGGGTGATTACCCCGCTAATCCGTATTACCCAGAGTCATTCGGTAGATGAGTTAAGGATTTTCCTTAACGGTGACCCTCAAACTGTCTGATGCCAGTTATCCTGGTCTTGACAGGTAACCGATGCCACCTATCCGTTTAGATTATCCACCTCTCCCGTCTCTCACAGGCGAGGTGTGATATTTTTAGTGTAGCACACATCTTACGTGTAAGCAAAGTCCCTGTATTTAGGGGTTGGTTACAGTGATATTGAGTGCCTGTCCGAAGTTCATGTCCTGACCGTTGATGTATTCGAGTCCGTCGAAGGTTACGGCTCCGGTGCAGTTTTCTTCGCTGTGGAGTTCGTCGTCAGTGTCTTCCCAGCAGGTGAAGCATTCGCGGTTGCACTGGATTACGTTGAGGGTGCCGTCGGGCTTTCCGGTGTAATCCTTAATGGTGAGGCGGGTACTGTTGCCGCCGGTGATGAAGCGGGTTGAGGTTACGCGGGTACCATCGTTGCGGAAAGTGTCGAATTTGATGGTTGCGCCTACCTTAATTTCCTTGGGTACGAGGAGGTTTCCGTCTCCGTCGATGAGAGGGTCGCCCCATTCGTCGGTGAGCTTGATTACCTTGGGGGTTTCGGTGGTCTGCTTGGTCATTGTGGGCACCTTTCGGTAGATTGCATTGATTCTCTGTGAAGGCTTTCCCTTCACTTGCTACAAAAAGTGTACCACATATTTTTACTACTGCACAAGCCTAGTTTTTGTGACATGTCACACATGCCGCATAAGGTATTAAGAAGGGTGACTAAGTAAAGAACCTTAATGAGTATGTCTTTCCCATGTTGATTCTTCACTTAGCCACCCAATTATGGGTGCTAACCTGGCTCCATTGGAAGCTAATGCTTGTCTGAGTTCATTTTCTTGAGCTTGCGGCATGAATCGTAGAGAAGATAAGCAGACGCACCCAATAACACGATACTCAGAATGTACGCCAATACCTTTACAAGCTGGAAAGCGATAACGACAATGACAAGCATGGTGGCAAGCCACAGCAACTTGCCTAAAATTCCATCGGGAAGCTTTTCTTTAAGGTCGTTCATGTTCATAGTAACTTCTCCTTTGCTTCAAGAGTGGGGTTAGCTAGTTAAATTTTGCATGGTTTTCTCAACCATTATGGCGATTCCGCCGCCACCGATTAGCATTATTGCGATAACGAGAGGGATGAAGAGGATAGGGTAGTCACCCAGGCTTGATGAGGAGGCAGGCTTATCAGTCTTCGCTTGCGTATATCGCACGCCACAGTCCTCGTTGAAGGGAACATAGTATGCGTCTCTTCCTGAACCCGCCGGGTGTTGCATAACTCCGTTGCTGTCCCTGTAAGGGGTTGCCGTGGGGGTGGTGGAACACAATTTCTGAATAAAGGCGGTAGATGTTTTTGTTGGGGTTGGCTTTGCTGTTGCTTCGGGGGTGGGAGTGGCGGTAGGTTGAGGTGTTGCGGTCATCTGGGCACTAACAGTGGCTTGATTATCAGTGTTGGTTCGTGGAGTGTTGCCAGCGAAGAGCATAATGCCACCAAGTAGTACCCCGGTTACAAGGAATACGGGCACTACGGTTTTGAGGAGTAGTGAGATGCTTTCTTTGCGGGCTACCCACTTATGCTGTTTAGCTTGTTTGTGTTCATGTTTCTTTTCAAGCGCAGTAACCCCGAGGTGACTCTCAAATGCTGGGTATGTTCCTGTCGGAGTTGCAGGGTTGCGGGTAGCGGCGTTTAACGATTTGGTGTTACCGTGGCTGATACAGCTTTTAGTGGTATCACCGGCTAGTCGCTTATTGCTCTTACTGGGCATTGGTTTCTTGTCCTACCTTTCTTTCTTGTAGGTTATTGCGACTGGGTACCTGCACTACTTATAGTGCTAGGCACCCAGTCGCAATATGGGTTTCTTTTTGGAGGTCGTCTAGATGGCGAGGATGGCAATGAACATCACGAGAAGAATCATGCCTATAGCTACACTCACAATGAGGAGGATAGCTTTGGCAATCTCTTTACCTACTGAGTTGTCGTCCTCTTCATGGTAGCTACTTCCGTCCTCTGCCGTGTATCGCACACCACAGTCCTCATTGGCGGGAACATAGTATGAATCATGTCCAGTGCCTTTTCCATAGTGTAACGCACCGTTACCGTCCAAGAATGGAGATTTGGTTGGGGTGGTAAGGCAGTGTTTCTGTTCTGGTGTGGCGTCCGCTGTGGGCGTTACGGTTCCTTCGGGTACCGCTGTCGGGGTGGGTGCCGCCGAGGTGGTGGTGGTCGGTGATGCTATTGTAATGGTTTCTGCCGCCTGAGGGACGTTTTGAATATCACCATTGCTAGTGTTCTGTGGGGTGCTGGGCTTGAAGAACATGAAACCGCCGATGATTGCGCCACCTACAAGCAGTATAGTGATGACAACTTTCAGGAAGTCAAAGAGTTTCCCTCTGATTTCCTTACGCTTTCGCCGCTTCTCTTGTCTAAGCTGACATTTCTTTTCGAGTACATCAACACCAAGGTAGGTTTCGAACGCGGGGTATGTGCCTGCCGGTGTTTGGGGGTTACGCATGGTGGCGCTTAACTCTAATGCCTTAATGGGCTGTTGTGTCTGCGCCTTAGCGATAGGGTTATAATGTGCGTTCCAGTTTTGCAGGATGCTTTCAAAGGTAATTTTTGGTTCTTCGTTGGTCATTGTCACCACCTTTCATGCGGCTGTTTGTGTGGTGGGCACCCGCATATCATATAAGTATGTGCGGGCACCCACCAGTAGGTTTGGTTGTTTAGAGGTTGCGGCGGCGTTCGTCTAGGTAGTTACCAGCTTCAATCATGGCAAACTCTTTGTTCGCTTCGTCAATACTGCTGTTGCGTACCTCGTCCCATGCTTGCAGTCTTGCTCTTGCGGCGTTCACAGCCGAGTCTAGCCCGTCTACAGTGTTGTCACCCATGTTCAGGGCGAGGCTGATTCGCTGTAGCTGTTCCTGGTCGCTTTCGTACTGCTTATAGGTTTGCAGGCTTAGGAGGGCGGCTTCTTCCTTGTCGATGAGTTCAGATTTCGCGTCAATAAGGTTACGGTAACCGTCTTGAATGGAGATGTTGTTCTTGAGGCGGTGTTCCTTATCGCGGATTTGCATTGCGTCAAGGGTTAGTGTCTTGCGGATTACCTCAAGCTGATTCTTCTCTTCGTTACTGAGCGTCGCCTTATTGGTGAGCCTCTTCTCTTCACGTAGGTTGGAGTCGATACGGTCACTGAGGTTCTTAATGTCAGCTTCTAGGAGTTTAGCGTCAGTGATGGTCGCCATAATGGGTAGGGCGCTGTTACCTAATGCTTTGCGCATGGTAATAACAGTGTCTAAAGCTTCACTGATGGTCGGGTCAGAACCTACGTTCTTGTCGATAGCGGTCATGATTTGTAGAATCCTCTCTCCAGATGCGATGCTTGCCAGTTCCTCTTTCGTTACGCCGCTGTGCTGATAATGCTCATATAGTGCGTTCTCAGTTTCACGGTGTAGGTCTGCGTAGGCTCGCTCTATGTCCGTTAAGGTCGTTGCACTGGTGACAGTGTTGTAGTACTGGACGATGGCGTTTTGTAAGGTTAGCGAACCTACAGGCGGCGTATTGTTTTTGGGTAGACCAATACCACCCCAACCTAGTCGGGAATAAATCAGTAAGGCGTTGCTTTGTGCGATTTCTTGCCTGAGCTTACGGGCGGGGGTAAGCTCAACATGCAGGGTATCTTCTTGCGACTGTTCCTTTTTCTTACGCACCATAAGACACTTCCTTTCTATAGACGGAAAATAAATGATGTTCCAGGTATATTGTACCTCAAAAATGCGCGGAGATACATAATTTCAGCATACTCACAGGCGTTTTCATTATACGCCCTCCATGCAGGACAAACACCCATCTAGAAGGTGCGGTCATGTTATCTCTATCACACATGTTTAATACACCTGGATATATATTGTGCGCACAAAAATAGGGGCTGAGTGTATGTGTTAGATAATCAATAAACAGTGAGAACCTAACATTACACTCAGCCCCTATGAACGGTGTCTTATGAAATTATGCACATGCGGTCTACACAAATCGTCGCAACGTAGGTAAGTTACTAAAGCCAACCTACAATGTAGACCGCAACACCCGCCACCTACGCCAGGTGGCGACCAGGCAGAACTAGCGCCGCGACACTGGGCGGAAATCTAACCTAACCGCCACCCGGCAACAGCAGGTGGACAAATGAAGGTCGCCCTTCACTTACTACTTAGAGTCAGTTCCCTCAGTAGTAGCCTCAGTATCAGTCTCGGAAGTGGTAGCCTCAGGCTTCACAGCCTCGCCCTTCTTCTTCCTGCCGAAAATCCAAAGACCAGCTACAGCGCCAAGAGCCAGGGCACCAAGGATGCCGCCAAGAACCGGCTTAGCAGAGTCGAACTCGTGACCAGTTTTAGCCTCAACAGGCTTAGCAGGCTCACTCGGCTTCACGCCAGGCTCCGAAGGCTTCTCAATAGCAGGTTCAGACGGGCTTGCCGAAGGGACCGGAGTGGTAGCGGTCGGTGTCGGGTCTACCGAAGGAACGGCAGTCGGGCTAGTCGGAACCGGCTCAGGGGTAGGAGACTCAGCCGGAGTAGACGGCGAAGGCTCTACAGTAGGAGCAGGCGGGGTAGCAGACTCGCTGGGAGTAGGTGCCGGAGTCTCGATAGGAGTCTCAGACGGGGTGGGTTCCGGGGTTACCTCAGGAGTCGGGGTTGTCGTAGGAGTAGGCTCAGGAGTAGGCTCTGCAACCTCGACAGGCTTAACGTAGACGCTGTAATCGGTTACGTTCTGCTTAACGTCGTTCCAGCCGTAGTAGTTGGACGCGCCCCTGCCACCGAAGCCAATGCCCACTTGACCATCATAAGGGTTAATGTAGCTCTCATAGGTGTCATCGCCACATGCGCCACCAAGCTTGTAAGTTCCGATATAGTCTGCGGGAGCCTTAGCGTCGTGAAGGTTCACGGTAGCACCATCAGGGAGGATAGGTGCGACTCGCTCATGATTGCCGCTGGTGAACAGCTTCAAGAAGTCTGCTGTTGTGGACGGAGCAATGATAGGTGAAGCCGCAAGGTGGTCACAGGGGCGTGCGGAGATGTACTCAATGTTCTGGGGCAAAGCCTCAGTTAGCTTGAAGTCAGCTCCCGTCACCTCGCCCGACTTGCTGGAAGCGGCAATATTCTCGACAGAGAAGGTCTTCGTTTCGCCGGGCGCAATCTCAACTACAGGAAGCTCAATGTTGTTACCGTCGCGCGCAATAGTCAGATGAATCTTCTGGTCATCCTTCGGGCTACCCGTTGCGGTGGTTGCAGTCAGCTTCGAGTTGTTAGTGTAGGTGAAAGTTACCTTACCGGACTCGTTCGCCTTAACTTCGGTAGGTGCGTCCTTGGTTGTGCCAAGCTCACCAAGAGTGGTGGAGGCGCTAAATGTACCTGCCTCAACAGTAGGTTTTGGTGCCTTAATGGTAATCATCTGCGTGACAGTCTTACCGCCTTCTACCTCGACGGAGTAGAGGACGTTAATGTCCATCTTTGCATCGTCCGGGCGGGGGATGCTGATGGTTCCATCAGCGTTAGCAGTTACGGTGATTGGCGCGCCGTCACCGTAACCATACTGGAGGGTGGTAGCGCGGGGGATTGCAGTATCCTGCTCGCCATAGAGGGGCAGGTCGAAGCTAGTCTCTGCACCACCGTAAGCACCAATGCCAAGCTGTAGTGTACCAGGCTTGATGGTGAGCCCCTTGCCAACAAGGTCAGCCACATTAACCTTATAGGTGGTGGTGTTGTCGGCGGAGAAAGGGGAAACCTTATCCTGATTAACAACCCAGTTCACGTAGTTCTGAATAGTTTCCTTGGGTGCCTCGCCAGTGAAATCCTTAGTGGTGAGGTTTACGGTGCTTTCAGTGCGTGCCTGGGTGGTTGCGGTAGCGGATGCTACCTCGGCGGCGTGTGCTACGTTGAGCATTGCCGCGCCACCGAAGCCACCACCAAGGGTGAGAACGGACAGCATGACTGCGCCTGCCACCTTACGCTTTGCGCTGGCGAAGGTTGCTGGGGTTTCGTTGGGGGTAGTAGACAAGTGTCTCTCCTATGTCCATGTTAGTTATGGTTTGTTGTCAGGCTTTTCATTGAGGCTTCCCCACACCTTTTTAGGCGTGTTGCCTGGGTTTGGCGTTTGGCGGGTTGTCTGCCGGGGAATGGTGCCTCATTAGTGTGCCTATTATGCGGTTTTGTCGCCTGCCACCATGTACCGGAGGTGCTTGTAGGCATTCTCTGGGTACACTTCTACCCGTTAAGGTTAGGTTTGCGCACTATATCATAGTCACCCTATAGTTTGGGTGCCGTGGTGCAGGCGGCGTGTTCATCCCGCTTGCAAAAAGTATATCACAGGTGCTTCCCAGCTGTGTTAGTGCATTGGATGCATTTATTGGTTTTCATGGTGAGAGACTGCTCACATTGAGTGCTTACTCATGTTCTGGTTGAATGTTCATCGCCCAGATGTGGACAATAGTCGGCTTTTATCTTTAACGGTTTTGTTGATAAATAGTTTGAGGTGTAGTTGCGACACTTCAACTGGTTTTTAACAGCGAGTGTGCTACAACTACACCTCTTCTTTGTTCACTGCTGGTTATGATTGTGGCTACCTGGCAGTGAAGCTGACTTTGGGTTACTTGCGTTGATTATTCTTTTTTGGTTGGCGACACCCAGTGTAACGAAACTACAAGGTTTAGCTACCAGATGCTATTGGAAGGCTTGTTGAGGTACTTCTTGCGTGCTTCGTCGTACTCTGGGCTCTGAATGGTGATGAGCTTGCTAATGGTGTTATGCCATTCTTCTACAGGTGCAAGAAGTGAAGTGCCTACTTTTCGCAGTTCCTTGGTGGCAAGGGTGAGAGGCATATAATCGTTGGGGAACAGTGCGTCGGTGTTCTTGTGGATTTCTGCCGCTTCTTCCACCCAAGCCAAAGCCTTCTCGATAGCGGCGGCGCTAATGGAAGTGTTTAGCGCCCCCTTGTTACGGATTGACTTGAGGGTGTTGAGTGCATCTGTGACCCGTTCACTCTTTTCCTCATCATGGGCGTAGGTGAGGGCGTGTTGGGTTTTCATAGCGGCACGTTCCAGAGCACCTGCATCTGCGCGTAGTAATGATTTCACATTATTCATGCTAGTGGTAATGAAACTGGTGAGGGTTTCAACCGCCCCGTTTTCCATGCCTACAGACCCAACGAACTCTCGATATTTATGGTTCTGGAGGATGAGTTTACGAAGCGCGTCGAAGTAGAAGCTAATTTCGGGGTCAGCATTGTAAGGCTGGGTATCCTTATTAGTTAGCATGTCATAAACTTTATTGCCCGCTTCCACCCATTCATATGCTTTGTAGTAATCGAACCTCATGGGGCGGCAGGGGTAGACCTTCTTGTGCGGGTGTAGCGTGTTAGCGTACAAGCCGTGACCAGGTTTGGTACACCAGAGCGTGAGCTTCGTGCTTTCCTCCAGCTTGAATTTGTCTTTCGTGACGTCCCATTCTTTCCCCATGTCTTCTGGGTTGAGGGATGCGACACGTCCCGGCATTCCGTCTTCACCTCGGATGCAAAGGTAGGTGTCGTATAGTCGTCCGGGGTTTTCATTGGGGTCGGCAGGGAGTACTAGTAGTTCTCCGGCTTCGATGAAGTAGTTGCAGGTCATTGCGTTTTTGCCTTTCCGTGTAGGTGCGTTAGTTGTGCATGGAACCGTAACTATATTCCATGAATCTTATTTCAATTTAATTGTACCACAAATTTTAATTCGTGCGAGTCTTTGCGATGTAATTGTTTGAGGTTTCCCCCATAGGTGAGAGGCTATTTTTGCACATAAAAAGAGAGACACCCGCAACGATAAGTAACGAATCAGTTTCCTGCGTTGTGTTGCGTTCAACTGTTGGCCCGACTTCACCCTCCTGCAAGAGGGGTAGGTCGTCGTTCCTCAAACCACTGTGAGGCTCGTTATATTGAACCTTCTGGTGGTGACGTTGGTTTGAGCATTTGTAAGTGGCTGGTATTTTTGTCACATCCAGTGTGCCCATGAAATACTGTGTGGCTGGGCAAACAGCCGGCAACTATTGGCGGTGCCCGATAATGCCAGCTTTGCTCATTTACTGGCGGGCAACATAGTTGCACAGTGACACGCTTCTGGTGTGATAATGCTTCGTCATGCCTTATTGGGGCTTTGATTCAGCTTTACCGTCCACTTACCCAAACGTCCGTTGGGGTGTCTCTAACATCCGTTAAATACAGGGCAGGTTGTGAACATGTGGAAGTTATAAAGTGTGTTCCCTGCACATGCATTGTGCGAATGTCGCTATTCTGCTGTATTGACCTGCGTCCTTTTGCCGCTATTAGCCTATTGCACTATCAATGAAGCTAACGGTGGCGCTAGTTGCGGGTCAGCTTGTCCCTTCTACTATACGCTTATGTGTACAAACACGCGCCGCAGGTACCCTCGTCATACTAGCAAGCATGAGTCATCAGGTTCCCGCGTGAGTGGAACTTCGTCAGGCTGGCGAAAACATAAACACAATCCGATAGAGTTAAGCGTTCAAGACTCCCGCGCCGCATCCCCCTTCCGAGAAGTGGCTCTGGAGAGTTTTGCCTCTCTACCAGATAAAAGCGGTTCGACCCTTGACTACCGTCACCTATCATCATGCACTTATGTTTTATGTGCCCTAAAGGGTGTTTGCTGAGGTTAAGCGTTTTACCGCTTAACCTACTACCCTAAGCCTGGTGGGGTGGTAGCATCTCACCCCACGTCAGGAAACATGTTCCCTGGCGCTTATGCTAGGCGTTCAGTTAGCCGAACAATGCCACGTTCACGGATATTAATTGCGGCTACACGGTCGTCGTTAGACCTGAAACCACAGGAGCATCCGTAGATGTGTTTGCCCTGCTTCCTGTTGCTTTTAATAATCATACCACATGCGGGGCACCTTGTGCTAGTTTTTGCCTTAGAAACGGTAATAAAAATATGTCCACGTTTCTGCGCCTCATCTCGGAGGGTTCGGATGAACATGTCAAAGATGACGGTCGGTAGCTTACCCACGTCTTCTTTGGCGAATCGCTCTCGCAATTCTGGAGATGCGGCAATATCTTCTAGAGCGAACACAGTATGAGGCTCAGCACCCTTAAGAATTTCCTTGACAGTCTTCTTAATATTTGCTTCCAGATGCTTATGCCAGTCGTCTGAGAGGGCTTTGAGTCGCTTACGGGCGCTACGAGTACCCTTCTCCTTGAGACTTAGGCGGCGGCGGCTATACGTCGCCATCTCATGCCGGAGGGGGGTGTCACCGCCACGATAGAACTTAGTTTCCTTACCGTCGTAGGTGACGGCAAGGAAACGTGTGCCCAGGTCAATGCCCACTACGGTATTCTGTACAGTGTACATGTCGTACTTAAGGAGCCAACCTAGCTTGTGGTCGAACGACAGTTCGGCGGTAGAGGCGGTTGTGGAGTATGCGTGACCATTGGGTAGGTTTAGCCATTCCGCCAAGAACTGTACGGTGATAGGGAATCCGCTACTACGGTTAGCAAGGTAGAGTTCCACGCCATGTCGATTATTGCCCAGCGGAATGAAGTCGTAATCAGTGTCCTGACATACAGGGATGTCGTGGACGCTGTATGTGCGTGCTTCGGGGAATTTATTCACGCCTGCCACGTGATTTGCGTAGTCTTTGGTTACTGCGTCAATGGCGCGGTCTAGTACTCCAGGGTGCTGTTCTTCGTAGAATCGCGCGTCGCTCTTTACGCGGGCGTGGATTCGGTTCACGCTTACCGTGTTGAGGGTGTATGCGACTTTGCTGGCTAGGTTGCATACTTTAATGTATGCGTTGTAGTACTCCAGCATGGAGTCTTGCACCTTGCGGTCATTTACTTTGAGATGAACGTAGACTTTAAGCTTGCCTACCTTTACAGGAAGTTCCTTGGACGGCATGTTGTAGTTATCCCTTTCTTGTTACTGGTTATGGGTGTTTCTGTTGTGCAAGAAGGTTCTTCTTCGAGGAACGTTCGTTGCATATTCCAAATATTACTATAAGCGGCGGATTAACACATAGTCCGCCGCTTATTTGGGCGCTTTAGAGGTAGAACTCGTCAAGGTGTACATGCTTGACTACCTGACCGTTGCGGCTGTCACCGGGGGCATCTCGCACAACGTCCCAGTCGGATACCTTGCGGTATGCATATTCGGTGTCGGTTGGTTTTACGTCGCTTTCAACCTTAACCCAGCCTTCGTCGGCGTTTTCGTACTTGTCAGCTTCGCGCCATTCAAAGGTGTCACCTACCCAGTAGTCGTCATCTACGATGCAGGTGTAAGTGCTTCCGTCGATGTTTCGGCAATCTCCGAAGTGGCTGTAGCGATGCCATTCACCTTCTTTGAAGTTCCGGGTTTCGATGCGAGTAACCTGAAAGTTGTGGTTAGTGTCAATGGTAGGGGTGGGTCGGTTAATCCATGCGGCATACCCGATGCCTACTACCATGAGAGTTAGCATAAACGCCAACGCCACGTATGAAAAGATTTCATCGCCACTGAGGGGTTGGTTCTTTTTCTGCATTGCGAATCCTTTCGTCATTGCCTTACAGGATAAGCGTACCACAGATTTGCGTATTGAAACAAATCTAAGACATGCGGCTCCGGCTATGCCCACCATACAAAGAAGAAAGTTCCCCTTATGTGCAGTCACGCAAAGGGGAACTTTCTAAAAACGAGGAAACTTCACTCTAGCTATAGGATGCCCAAACATCCTTATCGAAAGCAGTCATGATAATAGCCCTAGAGGGGGCGTCAAGACACTCACGATAAATAGGGGCTATACCGTTAATTACAACAGGGACACCTTCGGCATTCCATCCAAAAACAACGATGTGAGGGTTGTCAAAACCATACCTTGCCTGCATCCGGGCAATATTGTCTGCATACTCAACAGCATCAATGCCCTTATCCAATAAGAGGAAGCATTCAGTATCGTATGCCCACGGTAGCACAGAGAACGGCAAAGCAAACTTGTAAACACGAACAAAAGCCCTCGCATCAAGATTGAAACCGTTCATATACGCTAAGGTGGCGTAAGGTTCAGAATGTACCAGATTCCCATACTGTGAGTCACTTGGCTTGCCACCCGTGCTGTCCAGATAGTTCACATACTCCTGCAACCACTCAGCATAATCGCTACTCGTTGCAGGTTCACTAAATACCGTACCAACAGATTCACGCAACGCCTGCACAAGCGGCGAGCCTGCCCCTGACATGTGATGGGCACGCATCTGCCCATCAATATTCCCAAGGGTAGAGTCGTCATGCCACTCATCATACATAGTCCTCAGCCGGGCAGACAGAGCGGCATCTTCGGCATCCTCACGCATGAGAACCCTATCCACCGTGTCACTCCAAACATGCACTGTGTTGTTGCCGCTAATCGCCGGGGAGAGGTCACCTTCACTAGTGGGAGCCCACCCGAAGAAGCTGACCATGCAATCAATATTATTGGAGCCTTTGAAGGGGTGGCTTTTAAGGTTGTAGTTAGGGCTTGCAAGCACATTAATAGGTAACGAATACTCAAATGCTGTATGAAGGTCTAGCCATGATGGGTTAGCGAAGAAGAAAAAGGCGTTCAGTGGCATCGGGTAATCATGGTAGACATCAATTGTCCCACCCAGCTTAAGGTAGGTTTCAAGCCATTCGTTGTATTCTTCTACCGTGGCGTAACGTCCGCCCAACTCCATGATGTGAGTCTCCGCCTTACGGGTAGCAACCGCACACATCGCAATCTGGGAGTCAATACCGTAAGTATTAGCAATCACAGCGTCAGAGACGCGCTTAGGTAAGGAAGCCCTCACATTACGCCTGCTTCCTTTAACCATGCCAATGCTGTCAGCTAGAGCCATTATTCCCTCCAAGTAGGAATCAGAAATTTCAGTGGGCATAAAAGTACCTCACTCGTTACAAGGTCAGTTTATCACATCTCCCATATCGAATGAGGTACTTGATGGGCACCTAAATTAGAGAGGTAGGTATGTGGCGGGGTTTACGCCGGTAAGGTCTTCCATCCGTTCCAACCACTCATCGTATGTTTCAGGCTTTCCTATCTACCCCTATTGCGTCACTTACTGCTTGGGGCGCGGCTTTTCGATGGTCACGCTGACCCCTCGGGCGATAAGTCGCTCCATGATGTCCTGGGTGAAGGACTTGAGGCGTGCCGGGTGTTCTTCGATAAGCTGGGAGAACGTCTTGCCTCGCAGGTGAGTGGTCACTAGTGCCATCTGAGGGTTCGTTGCACTCTTGCTCTTCGGGTCGAAGAACTTTACACGAGCCTCATACTTAGCTTCCTCGGTCGGCGCAGAGTCAAGCGCCTGCTTGAGCTGGAGGTACTTCTCCTGCCCCTCAGCTAGAAGCTCTTCAACACATTCAACAACAACGGAAATCTTATCCTCAATATCCTTCTCGGATAGGGTTGCCTGGCGTGCCAGCATGTCGTCAATCGTTCCGTTTGCGACTGCCTGGATGATTCGGCGGACGGCGGGACGTGACGACTTGTTCACATAGGGGTGGAGGAAGTCGTTGCTGTGCATGAACCAGTCCTCGGTCTTGAACTTCAAGAGGTGCCCATACTGGTTTACAGCAATGAATCCTTCAATGCCCTTGGTTTCTTCCTGAACCTGTGACACTTCGGGAATGGTCATGTGGTAGACCTTCGGTGCGGGGAGGTTTAGCTTCTCGGCTACTTCGAGCATTTCCAGGGGGCTACGGTCGCCGTAAGTCTTACTTGCCAGACCAATGAGAGTAAGGTTCTCCTCCTCGTACAGCACGTTAATGATGTTGTAGGGGGAAGTGTACTCGAAGATGAGGCACATGTCCGGGTTTTCTTCCAGCCATGCCTTAACTTGCGGAGCTTCGTTTAGTAGTCGATGTACCGGCTCCTGATACTTAGGGGTTTCAACAGCGCCGGGAGTAGCAAACAGGTATTCGCCTTCGTAGAGTCCAACAATGATGCAGGTTCCGTCTAGCTTCTCATAGAAGGTGACCTTCTCGTCAGGCGCAAATGACCCCATGTGGGTAAACTCTTCCTTGAACTTACGGTCTACCGTGGTCTTGAGGTCGTACTGCTTCCAGTTGAAGAACTTATTGAATCCTCGCAGGATAATGTCGCCCTGGTCGTTGAGGACTAGACCTCGCGCCATTCGGACGTAAGGGTCAGTAAAGTCATAAACGTCAGGCTTGTACTTGACGCAGGTTAGCCCGGTTGCCTCATGCTTATTGAGGCGAACAACATGGCTGTAGTTGTCGCGGTAATGCTCTAGTAGGTTCATTCTTGAACTTCCTTTTTTGTTGGTTTGGTTGTGGGGGCGTGAGTTTCACCCACTTACTAACAATCTATATACAGTGTACCACATATTGATGCGATTTTAAATGTGCTGAGGCAAAAGAAGTTTATTCTTTCGCCTCAGCACATTTCCCATTTAATGCTTCGCGCCAAGCAAAGGAAGTATTACACACGCAACCTCACAAACACCCACCCCTCGCTCTGGTAATGGCTGAGTAGATGGATGCAACAGCATTGCCCCTTACTCAATGCTTGGCTGTCGCTGTTCGGGTTGCAACTTGTGGTTTGCGTGGTTCATTTGTTCTAGCAGGGGTGTTACTGCTCGTAGCTTGCCCGCAATTTCAGTTAGCTTACCGTATGTCTCAGTTATAGCGCACAGGAACCTGTCAGATGTCCACCCATCATAAGTGTTATCTTCGTGTGCTTTTCGCTCCATGAGTGCCTTGTTGTGCGTTACGGCTTTCAGAGAGTCCTTCCAGAGAGAGTTGGGGCAAAAGAGCATCGCGCTATCAAATGAATGCATAAGTCTCACTTGTACATCCATGACTTCCACGTATTCCAACGCAGATTTGTAGGATTTGGTTGGAGTAAGGAAAATTACCCCCACCTTCTTCTCTAGCCCGTCTACATGTAGAGTTCGTCGTGAGGAGTAGAGGTTTTTGCGCCCAAAAGCTATGTCGCCGTCGATTTCTCCATTGTGGAACTTTAGGTGTGCAAACTTTCGGATGTTGCCCTTAACGCCTTCAAATTTTGCAATACAGTAGTCTGTTTCTCCATCTGTGTTATCTAGTTTGATGGCAAGGTAGCTACCATGTTTTAGGGACTCGAAAGCTTTAGCCACCTTATCGTTCTTGGTCATACCTCCGCCCACAACAGTTACCGGCGGAGTATACTGTTTCTGCTGGCGCTCTGAAATGCCGTCAAGCTCAGTTGAGTATAGGTGCTGTATGGTGGGAATGAAGTGCTTGTCGGCATACTCGATGGCAGTTTCTATGGTGTCTAGAAGCTGGGTGTGACTTGCAACCAGCGATTCGTATTCACCATAGGTTAGCGGGATACTGGGGGTGAACTTCTCGCGCCATGATTTGATGTCATGGAAGAGGTTCTTGAGTGAGTCAAGCTTACTAGTAATATTGAATAACTCTTCACTATATTCAACGACTGCTCCAACTGCTTTGCTGTACTGTTCCCAGCTCCCGTTGGCACTGCCTTCCTTAATGATGGCTATAGGGGTTTCTGTAATGTTGAGGGGTTCGTGTGGCTGATGGGTGCTGATGCTCACTATTTCGTTAGCGTCTGTAATCTTGGTGACGAGGTGGGCGGCTTGAAAATGCTTCCCCAACCATGTTTCACTAGGTGCTTCAATGAGGATGTCGCCTGGCTTAACTTCGTGGGCTTCTACTGCATGGAACTTGGTGTGTTCGGTCAATTTCCTGCCTCTAATTTCTCTGAATATTTCTCCAACATGGATACAATTATACTGTACCACATATGTTGTGTGCATAGTTGTGGCGGGCAACTCCACCGCGAGAAAGGGGGTTGCCCGCCACAAAAACACTCAGCTATATCACGCCGAGGTGTACCCATACACGGCGTTCATCTTGTCAATCATCTGCTCAGTACCATTAATGATGGTTGTAACAGTATCTTCGATACTGGCAATCATTCGTGTGGTGTGGCGCAGTATATGCTGACCAACAGGAACATACCCCTTGCCGTAATTAAACAGCCCAACGCCGTCTCCACCACGTCCAAATCTCCACCACTCATAACGGCTATTGTCATGATTTACGGCTGTCCTATAGAGGGCACTAACATTCGGGTCGGCATCGCTGGAATTAAACAGCTTCTTAAAGAAGTCGCTTGCACTCTCCAGGTCTGCTTGGTACTGCTTCTTAATTGCCTCGTTATATACAGCATCTTCAACGGAAGCCGCCGAAGTAACCTCGGCACTCACAGCATATAGTGTAAGACCATCAATTTCAACCTTGAAGTCGTTGTCTCCACGCTTTAACTCCGTCAATACGCCTTCCAGTCCACCTACTGTCTCAATGGATGCTGAATCCTTGTTGAATGCCTTGACCTGCACAATCATGTCTGGTCGGTTGCCCAAGTCACGAATTGTCAGTACTAGCACGTCGCCAACCTCTATTTTATTAAATGTCCTGGCTCGATAATCTTTACGCTCTGAAACCCTGGGCAGGTCATAGCTAAGAGACTTAACGAAAGGTACGAACTCACTCTCATAGGTATCTTTGAGAGCCTTCAGTGATTCGCGAGCCCAAGAGATTTTCTTCGAGAAGTTCGAGATACAGAACTGATACTGACTCTTATCAAGAATGTTGAACTCAGGTCGATACTCATCAATGTAGTCGCTAGAGCCATACACTGAGTTATTCCAGTAGTTACTGCCTGTAATCAGTCCTGCATTTGTGGCAAGATTGGTGTACTTAGCGTAGTCGTCCACGCCGTGACCTGCAACGACATAATGCTCAGTGTAGTAAGAGTGACGGTTGGAGAAGCTAAAACCGTCGTAGGTGGAGAGGTTAAGCTTTTCTGTCCTAAACTCGTTAGAGTACCTACCTTCCTCGAAGTAGGTGATTGTTTGACCTTCCGGGTCAGCGGATTCGACGTAGATTACTTGAATATCGTCATATAGGTTAAAGCCGTTATTAGTAGGCTTATCTCGCTTGCGGTAGTTGTAGATGACATCGCCAGTTTTAGGGAATTGGTTTTCGGTGGCTTCCATGAAACTCCTCCTTTGTGTACGGTTGCAATAAGTGAACTGTAGGGGTGTCACATAAGTGTACCCCAGATTATGTATCTATTGTACACAATCTGGGGTACACTGTAAAGCTCTTTGCTTATACGGCTTACTTCAAAGAGGGATAGTGGATAAATAGTCGCTCAATGGCATATTCCGCGCCTCTGTGCATTTTTGATGCCCAGTCGAAAATGTCAGTCGCCATCTCACATGCGCCATGCAGGATATGGAAAACGACCTCTTCATCATCAACAAAGTCAGGTGCAAGTCGGAAACTAGCACCCTCGCGATACTTCCAGGGGTTATCAACTTCTTTCTCCTCGCAGTACTGAATAAACTCAGCCGCAAGGTCACGCATGGAATCATCAAGGAACATGCTCCAGTATGCATCCAGCATGTTTTGAGTCCGCTCTTCTTCATTCAAGAGGATGTCGATGTACTCTTTGATGGCATGGCGATTCACAATACCCGTAGTGTAGATGCTCCTGCAAAACATACTCACATTATCAAGGGTTACTTTCAAAACTCCGTGCTTCTCAGTCTTCTGCGTATGCTTAATTTCCCCATGCAACCCCTTAACACCCGTGAGTGTCATAAACTCGACGCTCCGCTTGCGCTTCTTAGTAACCATGATGGCAACATTACGTGCTGATTCAAGCCCCTCTTCATTAGCTGGTGTAGAGTTCATAACAAGCATCTCTCCCACAGCAACACTGTTTAGGTAGTGAAAGTGCCTGATAGGTCTGTGGTGACGCAAAGACCCTGCGGGGTAATTCGGTTTAAGTAGCTCTGCCTGTTGCGCAAATGCAGACAGGTTGCCCTTGACATGCTTCTTAAGGTTGTCAGCCTTTTTCATGACGGCTTTAAGTTCTAGGTACTGCTTTCGAGCATTTTCTAGCTGTTCCGCAATATCTGTTGGCGGCACAGTGGGGCACACGCAACGATACCAATTATCGAGGCGATACTTAACCCATTTATTAGCCAACACCTCAAGCCCGTTGCCAGCCACTTCAACCTTATCTACATTCGCTAGTTCGCTACAGCCGTAATGTCCCGAAGTACCGACAAAGACTCCGAAGTCCTCCTTGAGAGTGGTAAGGTCTTCTACATACTCTGGGCAATCCCTGCCAGGCAGGTAGAATACGTCACCGGGCTTAAGGTCTTCTTTGGGGGTGTACTTGATGTGACTACCGTAGATACTATTGGTCTTTGCGTCAAACATTGCAATGGATGCCTTTCGTATGGGGGCTAGTATTGGAATAGGTCTGGGTGTTCTTGTTGGAGAAGGGTTAGAGTTTCATGTGCTTCGCTGATTGTCCTTTCGGCGTAGTCGATTGCAGTTTTGAGAAGCATCATTGAGATGGAAAGAATGTGCGGAATTATACTTCGGTTGCCCATGTGTGGTTGGATGTAGTCATAAGTGCGTGTACCTGTCTCCCAGTTGCTATTGTACCAGCCCCTTGTACCTTTAAATAGGGGTTCAAGATTAATTTCCTCCCCGAATACGCTTTGGCATAGTTGCATCGCCTGACGCTTCCTGTCGTGCTCCAGGTTATATGCTTCCACATACTCCTCTAGCTGACTTCCATCTTTAAGGGTTACCTGATAGATGGAAGTGACAGGTACCTTAATTCCGTCAATGACTACACGTAGTTCTTTTGAGGACATAGGGGAATAAGTCGCCGTTCCTGTCGCACCCTGAATGGTGGCAATTTGCGCTACTTTACCCTTACGGCTGGTGACAGTCACAATGAAAGACGTTTCCGGCGAAGCGGCACTACTTGTAGATATGACGAACGTCGCTCCTTCCGAAAAATGGCGCTGAAAAGCCGCTACCGGATAGAGGTGAAGATGGGGTGAAGACCTATCCATAAAAGGGTAGCCAGTGGAAGCGAGGGTGCTAATTTCTGAGGGGAGAATCCCCTTCCAGAGAGCAACATTCTGCATCATATCCTCTGCCATCTTCATTGCGTCGGTAGCTTTGTCCCATAGGCATTCCAGCGTGTCATCCGATATTTGCCCCCTAAGGCGCATGATGCCAAGCCCGGTTCCTAATGGGCGGATAGAACCGTCTGGCTGATAGTGGGCATAGATAAGTTCTGCAAACCTCTGGTAGCCATGACCAGCGGCGTGTAGCTCACTGTCGGCTAGGTTTGCACTAATGACCACCCCATCGGCGCGAATGAGGTTGATACTGTCACTTTCTGGGTCTGTCGCCTCTACCATCATGACGTTACGCTTGATGGAGCCATTTACGAAGGTTGGATAGGTGAGGTTAGGCGCATAGAGTACGTCACCTGCCTTGAGGTTAGCAATGTTGCTGATGTGGCTCATGGTTTCCTTTGGTGTGTCGCGTATGGTGGCACTAACTCTTACCTAGATTTAGGGTTAGCGCCACCATACAGGGGTTTATTCGGAGATTAGCCGCTGACCTTCATAACTTAGAAAGTCCGTAGCTGATTCGATTCGTCTCGCCGTGTTTGTGATTGCTGTAAGGATGGTAGCCCAAATCTTTAGCGCACTGTTGAGGATGTCAAACATGGGGTTTGTGTCCGCAAGGTCCCATGCTCGGTAGTTAAGAGTAGGGCTTACAGTCCATTGGTGCGAGGTGTAACTATACTTATCTTGGGCGTATTCCTGGAAAGTGTCTTTAATGAACTGAGGCGTGTCTTCGTGGAAGAAGATGTCTCGGTATGCGGCGATAAGCTTCTGAATGTTGGCGTGCTCTTGATGCTTAGCGTCAATGTACGCCTGCATTTTTTCGGTAGTGGGCTTGATGAGTCGGACGATTACCGCATAGTTGCAGGGCATGGTAACGCCGTCAATAGTCACATCTAGAAGTCTGCCATTAACAGTGTTCACCGTTCCCTTTCTAATGGTTCCTTCGATACCGTCAGGGGTGGCTACTTTAAAGGTTCTATTAGTCTTGCTTTCTACGCGAACAATTACTGAGTGGTAGGGGCTAACTTCCTGGTTCTTCTCAGAGAGGATGATTACATCGCCCTCGTACACCTCTGCCGCTAGGTCGGTAAGACGTGTAATGGCTAGACTCATCAACTCATGATGCTTAGGGTATGTGACTTGACTTGCTTCCACCTTTTCAATGAAGGGGTACATTTTCTCGTTGAGATACTGACGGGTTCCCTCTAGGGTTTTCAGGTCGCTCCGCATTGTGTTCACAATGTTATCCACGTCAGCTTCCGTTCTGACGCTACTCACAGGGTAAGTGTAGTTGCTAGGTGAGTAGTTCATGCTCTTTTGCAGTTCGTGCAGATTTAGCTCTAACGCTTTATGCGCGTAGTCCTTATACCCATGACCAACAATTTCTGCGTCGCAAGCGTCAAGCTTGACGAGGGGTAAGTTTGAGAGGTAGGCGGTTTCACCACTTACAGTGACACCTCCTTTGTAGCGGGTGTCGTGGGGTTCTTCGGGACGTAGAACATAGTACACTTCGTCGTCTGGGTTCCACCACATTCCGTGAAGCTTGTTGGTGGCGAGGATTACGTCACCAGTGGTAACGTTTCGGATGTCTTTGGTGGTCATATGTGAGCCTTCTTCCGTGGAATATGCAGGTGTGTTTCTGCGCATAGGGGTGATTGCAGGTTTTATGCCACTCAATCACCCCTACACGCCACTGTGACGTTAGTTTTCCTCCAAGGCGTACACTTTATTGATTAGCTTGTATCCTTCGCTTACGGAGGCATTTAGGCGGTCTAGGTTAGACATGGCATCATCCATGACTTCCTGGGTGACAGCTAGGATTTCGTTGATGTGGGCGACGTTGTAGTCATCCCATAGATTACCCTTTCGCCAGTATTCACTCAAGCCAAGCAACCACCTGTGGTCATGGTTAATCTTAGTGCTCCTGGCAACATAGTCAAAAACGCACCTCTGCATAAAGGTGTCCTTGCTGAGGAAGAAGTTCTGATACAGGCTGATTGCGTTGAGTGCATTATCCTTGTCGGCGGCAAGAGCGTCAATATACTGTTGCATCTGCTTTTCGGTGCCGCATCCGGCAACGTAGACACGGGCAAAGTGCATTCGGCTACCGTCGATAGTGAGCTCTAGGTTCTTTCCTGCCTTGAGGGTGCCGGTCAATCCGTTTGCAAAGGTGAGGGTCAGCATCTTCTTGGTTGCAGATTTGACGCGGGCAACAATATTGAAGTGCTCCTCAAACTGACCATTACTGGTGTAGATGTTTAGGATGGTTCCGGCGGTGATACCTGCCTCAGTGAAGGCGTTACCACTTGCGTAGATGCGTCCAGTGAAGCCGGTAGTGTCCAGAATGTTTATGTGCTTCCACTCGCGTAGGGTTCCGACATAGAGGGCGTAGTAGTGTTCCTGGATGTAGTTGCGAACCTTTTTAAGTTCGGTCTTGATTTTTGCCAGGTGCGCCTTGAGTGCTTCCGCCTGTGCTTTGTCGGTAATGTTGAGGGAGCGGTCAGCGTAGGTGAAGTAGCGTCCATAGTGGGTGTGGCTCCATACGGACAGCTTGTCCAGTTTCTTAGCCAGCTCAATGCGTTCTACGTATTCTGCGTACACGTTATCGCCGTTGCCTACATATTCATAGGATTTGAGGTCGTTGAGGCATTCGCGTTTGGTGAGTGCCCAGCTACCTTTGAGGCAGTCGATTGCACCCTTCTCGCTGTTGAATTTTTCAGCCATGAGTAGCGTGTTGCTTACGCCGCCACCGTGAATGTATACATCGTGGTTCCTGATGGCGAGGATTACGTCGCCAGCCTTAATGTCTTCTGCTGACCATGCGTTCATGGCTTACTCCTTCAGGTTGAGGCAAACTAACAATTATCTGTAAATAGTGTACCACATATTTGAGGGGTAAAGAAAGGCGCTGTAGCGAAGATGTTACTCGCTACAGCGCCTTCGCTACGACTCAACTCTAGATGTCAAGCTTATCCAGGGCATCTGCCAGGTTGTCCAAGTTCTTAAGGGAGTCGCAGGAGCCAACCACAACATAGCGGTGCTCAGTATCCTCAGAGCCCTTTTCGCAACCTGACTCCTTGGCAGGGCACTCGTTACAAGGCTCCTCGTCTTCCTCAGTAGCAAACATTGCGTCCAGGAAAGACTTCACGTCCGGGCGGCAGTCTTCCTCGGACTCACAGTCACAGTCTTCACCATCAACAGAACCACCGAACTGCTTAGCAAATTCTGCAATCTTGGAGAAAATGAAGTCCGGCACCTCGCCACAGTCGCAATCGCCGCATTCAGAGTCACCTTCCTCGGAGTCCTTGTCGTCCAGCAAGGAAGAGAAGAGGTTGCCCAGAGAGCCAAGTAGGAAGTCTTCAAGCATCTCATCTGCAATATCGTGAGAAGGAGCTTCTTCCTCAGCATCATTAGACGCTTCCTTCTTCACCTTTTCCTTACCCAGGAACTCGATAGATGCAGTCGTGATACCGCGCCCTGCCGCGTCAAAGAAGTACTCATCATACATCACCTGAGCGTAGCTAACAAGGTTCTTCGGGGTCAGCGGCATCGCCTCAGCATGTGTAACAACGGTTGCGGCGGCGGCGACAACTTCTGCCATCTTGCGAATGGACTCGCCGGGAACCTTGGAATCGCCACGACGCTCAGAATCAATAAGGTTCCAAATATCGTAAGGCTGGAAGATGCTGGAAGGAATCTTCTCCATAAGGGTTCGAGTCTTGGAGGTCAGCAGGTCAGGATTAATGTCCGCAACATCGGTAAACCAGACATGTAGTTCGCTGTTATGCGCCACAACCTGAGTTTCCAGGTTGATGTAGTTGTTGGTCATGTGGATATTGTCGGTCTTATCCAGCGGTTCGGTAATAGCGGGTACATCGTCTACGCTGGAGACGCGGTTCACGTCTTCACGAATCTGGTCTGCAATCTGCTGGAGGGTACCCTCATAGGTGAAGGTGTGATTTGCCTTAGGGTTGCCATCGACACGCTCGTGCTGGACGGTCAGTTCATAAGTCTTTACAGTAGCCAAAGGGGTTTCCTTTCGTAGTGCTGGCTGGTCATTATCAAGTGTATCACATCTAAGTGCTGATGGTGTAATGCGGGTGCTTACCATATTGTGATTAGCACAACATTTCGAGGCGGCAAGCACCGCACATACACCTATTTGCTCTGGCGCTTCTCCGAAGTGGAAACCCAGAACCTTTCAGCATCACTATTGCCTGGGTATTCGCGTCGCTCATAATCCCAAACATGCTTAAAAGTCTTCCGATAGCCAAAGGTGACAGGCTTCACCTTGCGGGCGGTAAATACCGCAACGCTAAGGGAGCCACCCTCGTACTCTACCTCGGACTCCAGGGGAATAAGGTTCGAGTACTGTGCAGGGTCGCCGTATCCGCCACGGTGCCCACACACTGCGACAAGTTCACTCTTGGGGTGCCCACCGTTCTCTACGTGCAGGCGGGTCGCCTTAGCATAGAGGTCGTTGAGGGGTTCAGCCCAACCTTTGTAGGTGCTGTACCCGTATCGGAAGTCTTCAATGTCACTATAGCCGGTTTCCCAATACTTGAGAGGTAAGCGGTAGATGCTACCGTAGGGGTTGCCCCTACCGGAACCATTCTCCTTGATGTGTAGTGAATCGACGTGTAGTTTCGGGTGTGCGCCCGCGTGGGTTAGGTACAGGTACTTGCTGTAGATACTACCGTCTTCATCTACACTGTCGAGGCGAAGCTCGGCGGCGGGTAGTGCCTCAGTTAAAGCCGTCTTGACCCAGGCATCTCCATACCCAGCCGCCCTAAGTGCCCGAATAGTGTCCAGGGTGTCTTTATTGGTGTTAGCGCCTGCGTATGCGTTAAGTACCTGCGACTCGTGGTTGCCGTTGATGAGCTTCACGTTGCGGGCGTTGTTAAGCAGGTGAGGTAGTACAAGTTCTGCCACCTTGACGGGGTTGTTGCCTCGGTCGAACAGGTCGCCAATGAAAATCCAAAGGGTGCTCATGTCGTGTAGCCCCTTGTCAGGTGAAAGGCTATGGATTGCGGCTTCTAGAGTGTCGCCCATTCCCTGAACGTCGCCAAAGATGCATACTCGCTCGTATTGCCTGCCAAAGTCTGTGCCCATAGTGAGTGAACGAACAGGCTTCTGGAAGTTCACGTAGGATTTGAGATTATCAATGAGGGCATCAGGGGCAATATACCCCTTGACGTTATCCTTGTCCTGGAAGATGTTGCGCCAGTTCGCACGTAGCTCAATGTTCTGTGCGTGCATGTTGGACACAATTTCATCAGAGACTCGCTTGTATCCGGTGCGGTAAGCGTTCTGTTCAAGAATCTGCTCTAGGGTCTGGTCGCCCTGAATGTCGATGAACCATACCTTGTAGGCGTACCGTTCCGCAAGGTCGAGGAAGCCGCGCATATTGCGAACCTTGGTGTTGGTGTTATCAATGAAGATGGTTTCACCGTTGCGTACATGCATTTCAGTTTCCATATAGGAGATGTCGATTGCCATCTTTTCTTGCGCCTTGGTGAGTGGCTTCACACTGGTTTCTACAGCAACCCCGTCTTCTTCGGCATATACGGGGATGTCGTAGGTTTCATCATTGTGAGGGTCACGGAAACGATTGCGGTAGTCATCCCAGGAGATGACGCGACCCAGTTTGTGTCGCTTAATTACATTCTTGACGTAAGTACTCTTACCAGAACCAGGTGCCCCTGTGAGGAAGTACATGTGTCGCATGTCTTGCCTTTCAATAGGAAAATCTTAACTAATAAATTGTACCACATTTTTAAAGCATCGCATAATACAAGACAGTGGCGGTTTGTCATGAAACCACATTCATAACAAACCGCCACATCGAACGCTTAATTTAATTACCGACTGACCTCTTCGGCATCTTCATTTCCCTCAACCTCTACAGAGTCATCATTAAGGTTGAACTTATGGGTGTGTTCGAGATACTTAACCTGCTCATTGATTACAGAAACAAGTTGGGGCAATTTCTCTGATAGTGCCTCAAGGGATACGCGAACATTGTCAAGGTATCCTGCAACGATTTCTGCCTCAAGCCTGCCATAAGGTGCGCCTTCCACATTGCTGTGAGCCGCATAGAAGTCATCTAACAGGAAAGAGTAATCATCCTCATAGGAGATGTCGCGCACATCCATGACTAGATTAAGTAGGTCACGCCATCCATCCGCCTGTTCCACCGCATCAAGAGCCACAGCTGAACTTCCAGGAATAGGGATATATCGGCTTCGCGCATTCAGATTCACAACATGAGTGTCATTGCCAATAATTCCGTAAATAAACTCGCGAAGCGGACCAGAGGCAAGAATCCCCGGCACGCCGGAGACAGTGCAAACATCCTTATAAGCATTGGTGATGGGCGCAGTCTGAGTGTTACCAGGCTTAGCGTCGGGACTCCACCAACGCACAAGCACCTCAGGCAGGTACAGCTCCTCAGAGAGTGGGGTGTGGAAAGGGAGTGGGGGACCTAAATGGATTAGGGTAACAGGTTCACCAACGGTGCCTTCTAGCGCTGGTTCGCCGTCCACTGCAACAAGCTTGTTCTCACCATTATTGTAGGCATAGGTGACAATTTTATCATTGTCGCTTACAGCAATGGTCTTTGCTCCCCAACCCTCTTTATGAACGTCGGTAACCTTAAGAAGTGTTGCTTTGTGAGTTTCGAGGCGGTCAAGCACCTCTTGCAAATCTACAAGGTCGCCGTCGATAGTAGGAGTATCAGGCTGGTCACTCTTATCGAGTTCGTAGATGGCGAGCAGTCCGTCGCCAGGCTGAATAGTCATCGGATTTATTTTCCTTTTAGTTGTATGTCGCAGTGTTTCTGCGCTGTCACTTCTATAGTACCATGTGTTTATATGTTCCCAGCCAATCGGGGCATTAAAATTTCTTGCGGGGCAATAGTATTTAGGTTAATGTCGTGTTCTACGTCTTCGCGTAGTTCTTCATCCATAACTAACTCCCCGTCATCTAAGGCGATAAGTCCATAGTCGTAAATTGCTTTAATCCTTGTGGGTTTGCCGTCAGGTGGGGTGTAGGTGTCGCCCAGTCGGTATAGGTGTAGAACCGTCTCTTCTCCATCTGGAGTGTATGGCTCTAGGGCTGTTTGGCTGACCTTGCCGCCAACATTCAGCGCATACTGGACAGATAAGGGGTCTACGTCTCCTGCAATGTCTTTTATGTCGCCATTTCTCAAAGTTCCAGTAATAGTAGTGTCGCTATTATCTGCCGCCGTTGCTTTGAATCTGTCGCCCGTTGTTATTTCACTGATTCTGTATAGTTGCGGTTTTAGGGTGTTTCTTGATACGTGTAGGAAGAGGAGTAATCCGTCTCCGATAGCGAGAGTTGGGGTTGAGATGCGACTTTGTAGTTCCTCTGGGTGCATTTTCTAAAAACTCCGTTTTGTTGTGTTGAACGTAAAGAAAAAGTGAGCCGCAATATTATTTATATTGTGACTCACTTAATGTTTTATTCTCGAACTACGTCGAGTCCGCCAACAAGAGCGTCGATGCTGTCATCCGTCAGACCGCCCTCTAGGAGGCTAATCTGCTCACCGACGAGCCAGCGTACAGTATCATCAGAACAGGTCGCTAGAGAAGCTGTCAGCGGCATTACGGTAGAGATTTCACCACCAATAGGCTCTCCAGTAGCGTTGTTAATAACTTCGATGTGGTAGTGATGCAAGGTCTGCTTACCCCACATCTCAGGCTCCTGGGCAGGTTCTTCAAAAACCCGGATAGCCACATTGTCAATGTCTACCACTCCGAATAGTGAATCAATATCAATAGTTGCCATGAGGCATCCTCCAAAGTTGATTGTCAATATATATGAATATTATACCACAGGTTTAAAGCTGTTCTGACATGCTGGTTCTCGATTCTGTGGCGCAACGTCTCGCTTTAACGTGTTTCCAAACCGAAATAGCTACTCCAATAAGGACAAATGCGTTGCCTACCAGATTCCCAAAACTACCAACAACAATACAGTATGACGACCAGCAGATAACATTCAGAACCGTATATGTCTTAAGTGCGGCGAAACTATGCGCGATAACCATCAACAACCCCGTAGCGCCCCCAAGAATCGCTAAAGTACCAGGTGAGAAGAAGCCCCACCCCAAAACAACATACTGGACGTATGCCGCCGTTCCTAAAGATATTGAAATTGCGGCAACCCGGTAACCCGCCTTTTCAAGAAAAGGGAATTTACCTTCAAAGAGAGTAGCCGTGTAGTAGAGCAAATTCACAAGGTTCATTGCTAGTACGGCGGGCTGATTTAGAAGAATTGACTGGATAGCAGTAAGGGTCGCCGTATAGACAGAAATATACCTCACCCCCCCCCCTGCCAACATACCCCATGAAGCAAAGCCCAACGCTTACGCCAAGACCTAGAATCTGAACAATAACGTCAGTAGCGCCCATATGCCCCTCAATAAAAGAAAAAAGTTAGGTTGAAAGTGTTATTTCTCCCATATCGGAAGAGGAACACTTTCAACCTAACTTTTTGTTAAGGGCATGTCACTACGTGACTAGTCGGTTGCCTTACGGTCACGAACAGCCATTACCTTAGCACCAATCAAACCAATGATTTCCAGTACCAGTAGCGGCACAGACAACCACAGGAGCATATGTGCGGTACTGATTACCGGACTCCAGCCAATGAAGAAAAGCGCCGTGACGACGTGGAGGGCAAATGCGGCGCAAATGCCGCCGATAAACATCTTGTCGATGTCTTTATCTTCTTCGGTGGTGCCGCGCACGAACAGGATAGCGCCCATGAGTGAGCTTGCGTTCACTACCTTGTGGACATATCGCGCCCAAACATGAATAAGAACTACCGGGATGAGCGAATAGGGTGACACGAGGATAAGTAGTAGGGTTGCAATGGGGGCAATGATACTGCCGAGGAACCAGAGTAGCACGCCTGCCACATTTTCACCCAATACGTCGAATCCTTGCGCCTGTGCCACTTCACGGCTTACCTTAGCGGTGCTGTTCAGCTGTTCGACGCGGGTGGGATTAGGGATAAGACCGTACTGGTCGCACAAAGTGGACTCGCTGGTGATTTCATCCCAGAGGGCGGCTTCCAGTTCATTGATGCGGGTGAGCGTCTTGTCTGCACGCATGGCTATTCACCGTCCTTGAGCAACTGGTCAATGTACATGTCAGCGTCAATATCTTCAAACTTCTTATCTTCGCTGGTGATTTCACTGTACGCCTTGAGGTGCTGGCTAACCTGTTCAGCCTTACGCTTCACTTCCTTGCCGTCAGCAGAACCCTTCTTAGGGGTCTTGATGAGGTGCAGGATGTTTTCACCACTGTCACTAAGTGCTTCACTGGTCAGCTGGTTCTCACGCTTGATAATGAGGTCGCTAGTGGAGTCGATGATGGTGTTAAGCTGTTCCATTGCGGAGTCAAGGTTACGCATAACGGTGTTCTTGATGTAGTTAGCGCCGGTTGCCGCGCGGCTTGCTACACCCTTCGCCTCAGTGTCCTTACTGCCACTTGCGTAGATGGTTCGGATGCTTTCATCGAGGGCGTTCTTGTTAGCCTTCGCTACGGACTTACGCAGTTCAGCTTCCCAGAGGGTGATGATGTTTGCGGCGTTGATTCCGCGCAGGGTGTTCAGTTCCTTGTCGGCGTTAAGAGTGTTGCGGCGTTCCATGTATTCCTCCGTGTAGGGTGCGTTAGGGGTCTTTCGAGGGGTTCCGATAGGGGTGATGCTGTGCCAGATTGCGTTGAGCTTACCGGCGTGACGTGCAAGCTTAGTGTAGTATTCCTTGCGGACTTCCTGCTTGCGGGAGTTGGTCTTATGACCTTCGTCCAGGATGGTGATGAGCGTTTCGCGCAGGATATTGGTTGCACGCTCGTAATTGCGTCGCTTTTCACCACTGTTGGTAGTGACACCTACGGTCTTAATGATTTCCCACTGCTGATGCATAATGTTCAGCAGATACCCCAGTTCAGGGGTTGCAATTTTATCCAGCTTGTCCTTAGTGAGTTCCGTGCCATACTGGGATGGCTTCTTCATGCTCTCTAGGGTGTTGTTGATGATGTTGATTGCGTTCTTGACTTGTGGGTTACTTGAAGTCATTGCGTCTCTCCTTAGGGGGTAGCGGTCGCCACAGGTATTCTTTGAGCTGTGGTTGGTTTGTAGGTGCTTTCAGGTTTCCTCCCTGTAGCCACCTCAAATTTCAATCTACCTAAACTATACCACATATTTTGAAGGTTGCGCAACTACCGTTGCGAGTGGCACAGAAATAATTTTACCACCAGCAACGGTAAACGACCTCCAGATTACGCAAGCTCCTCTAGGGGGATAATGAAGTCGGCATATTTAATGTTATGAGAATCTGCTGTGAAAGCGTATGTTGCGGCAGTGAAGTCGAGGGAAACCCTACCTGGATTCACCTCCACATCGCTAATCGCTACAGAACCGCTCTTCCACTGCGCAACCAAGGCAAGAGCCGACTTGTCGTCACCATTACCCAGGGAGGCATGAGGGATAACCCCTCGCTGACGTGGCGCAATCTCCGCCCACTCCGAGGAACTGATGGTCTGCCATGCGGAAAACGGCAGGAACTCACCCACGTTCGCCAATTCCGCTGTCTGGTTCCATAGGCGAAGCACCACATAGTCCCTTCCAATGGGCATAAGGCGGTAGGACTTACCCACATGTCCCGCCTTGCGGTCACGCTTCACTGGCACCCAGTGCGAACCACTATCAACATTAGTGGATAGTACACAGAAATGTTCAATGAGACGCAAGGTAGCGTCATCATCCTCGCCCACCTGCTTTAGAAGGGCTGTGAGATACCCCTGGCTGTCGATAGACGACTTATTGATAAGCCTAGAAACAGGCTCGTAGATTTTCATGCCCAGCTGGTTCGTCGCAATGATGTATGGCTGGTAGCTTCGTGAACCACGGATACCATAGGCGGGAAGGTTAGCTACCTCATATTGGGTGCTAGTTACCGTTTCGCCTAGCAGATTGTCCATAACCCACCTCTGCTGGTCAGTCATTAACTCTCGACTATCAGTCTTAATCATATGAGGTTAAACTCCTTTTAGCAGGTTTTGATGTGAGCAATAATATTAGTGAGGGCTTCTACTGCCTTGCGGTATGCCTGGTAGCCTTCACCTTCGGTGTAGAAGTTTTCAAGTAGAACTTCTTCAAGCATGTCCTCCATGTCATAGTGACGGTCTACTTCATAGGGGTTGGGGTACAGGTGAATTTCTCGCAGGGGAGCTTTAAATACCTCAGGGGTTGCGGCATTGTTCTCGTATGCGGCAATAATGCTTTCGCGGCTATTCTCGCCTACCTTACGCCATTCTGCTTTACTTGCCCAACTTTCCGCCTGCTGAATAGATTTAAGAGGGAGAACGTCAATGCTCTCAGCGGTGATAGCCGCATCTACACCCTCCAAAATGTAACCATTCATTACACGGTCGCGAGTATGCATGACGCTACCAGCATTACCGTTGCCATACATTAGATGAACCTGGTACACGCCATCGCCCTTCTTCGTGAATCCTGTCACCTGCGCGTAGTGGACAATTCCGCCGGGCAGATGGAGGCGCAGGATGTCACCAGTTGCCACTAGGAGACGTTCGTGCAGGAAGTGTCGCTCCGTGTCAGCCTCTAGCGCAGTGAAGTTGTGCATGGCGACGGTGTAGCGGTTATTGACCGCGTTCAGCGCCTTAGCGTTAGCTTCTAGCGCTTCGGACTTCGCCGCCTGGAATAGGGAGGTGGTGAGCGTAATGACTGACGCTAGCGTGTTGCAGAGGCTTTCTTTCAACTGTTCTTCGGCGGAGAAGTTGAGGTCGCTCTTGTATGCGCCGTCAGACAGCTTCTTCTGCATCTGCGCGGAACTGTAAACAGGGCTTGTGGTGAGGTAGTGCTTAGCCCAGGCGTAAGCTTCCATAATGTCGCGGTAGCGGTGGTTCTTACCGCAAGTCTGGATACTTTCAATACCGTAAGGTCGTTCCTGGTCAGTGAGGGGGTAGAGAAGGGTTCGAGCGTTAGTCTTAGCGTTACCTACAGGGATGCGGTGGGTAGGGGCTGATGTGTTCCACTGCATAAATAGGGCGGATGTGTTGGTTGCGGCAAGGATGTTGCCCAAAATTACATTGGGGTTGCCAAAGGTGTGTTCTGCCCTGGGTGCAATAATTCCCTTCTTGAAGATGATGACTTCTTCGCCTGCCTTGAGGGAATGCAGGGTGTTTCCATGCTTATCATAGATGTGCATAATAGTTCCTTCTATTTAGAAAAATACTTAGTTAAATTGTACCACATATTTAAGGGCTTCGACAATGCTTGGGTAGAAATAGGAGAGGGGGTAAATCAGCAGTTTCAGATAATGTAGAAAAACAATGAAATTATTCCTATTTTTCGTGCTTTGTATTCATTGGGTGTATGGTATTATGTGAGTACTGAGGAACTTGCTAATGGGTTTAAGTTACAAGATGTAAGGGGAGAAGCGTGATTAAGCGTAAGTTCACTACTGTGACACAGCTTCATGAAAAGAATAACCAAGACATTATCGATTATTTCGAGAGCGCTCGCGGGACTTACGCGCAGGCTCAGCGAAAAACTTTCTACGCTATCAGAAACAGTCCAGATTTTAACAAATCTAGCTACAACACCCATCTTCAAAAAACTTACGGAATTCTGAAACGAACAGCGAACTCCATCATTGCCGATGCGCAAGGTCAGCTCAACGCACTAAAAGAGCTGAAAGCTCATGAGCAAAAGCAACTAGCCCACAAAATCAAAGTCCTAGAAGCCAATATCCACGCCCTAGAGGTTGGAAAGTCCGCGCTAAAGACAGGTTTGCCTGTCTGTCTAGGTAAGTACCGAAACCTTAAACGGAAGCTTGTCGCTCAGAAAAGTAAGCTCAATAAGCTGAAGCAAAAATCAGCAAACTTGAGCTACCAGATAGAATCTGGGCGGCACGAAATCTGCTTTGGTAGCAAGCGGCTCTTACAAACCGATTACCAAGCTTTTATAGATAGACGCGACGCCCATATGTCGTTTATTGGCTCGAAGAGTGAAGCATCAGGTAACCAAATCTTGCATTTGTGGTTTAACTCGAAGAACAATCAGTTTGAACTGAGGTTGCGCAAGGATATTGGCGGGTTTAAGAACGCTAAGGATAAGTATGTTTACGGTCGCGTGTATTTTAACCACCATAAAAGGTGGATTAAAGAGGCGCTCCGCCAGCGCAACACCCCTTTGAGCTTCAAAATTATTAAAAAGCGTGGACGTTTCTACCTGTACTGCACCTTTGAAATTCAGATGGACAAGAGCGACTTTCAGACACGTTCCACGCATGGAACCATTGGCTTAGACTTCAACAAGGGCTTCGTGACCCTAGCGGAAACGAACCAGTATGGACACCTAACCGACACGCAACTCCTACCCTATCGTTTCAAGGCAGGAAATAGAACGTCCACAGATTTAGAGTTGATTGCGACAAAGGTTGTGGAACGCGCGCTAACGACAGGAAAGGACATCTGCGTTGAGGACCTTAACTTCAAGACTGCAAAAGCAAGCACCCTACGTAAACAGGGGCGGAAGTACAACGAGATGCTACACTCACTTGCGTATCGGCAGTTTATAGACAAAATCGAGCGACGCGCCTACAGGAGCGCTATATCTGTGAGGCGTGTAAACCCCGCGTGGACATCATGGTTAGCGAAACAACTCTACTGCCCAACAATGAAACTAAACACACATGTTGGTGCCGCATACGTTATCGCGCGACGTGGACAAGGCTACAAAGATAGCGTAAAATAAACTTACATACAGCCTTATACAGATGTAGCCACGCAAGGCAGTGGCGCATCTCCCTTTAAGGTAGTGTTCTCCTTAGAAGCGTAAGTGATAAGTCTGGTTGTGTGGCTCTTTAGTTGAAACCAGGTGAGCTTATGTGGAGTAGGTTAGCCGTAAGACCTTGGGTTGAAAAACCCTAAAATTAACCTGGGAATAGCGAGTATCGTTTCGCGATTTTCGTTATTCCCAGTTACGGTTAGAAATTAACCTCAGGGACTACAAAATTAATCATGTCACCGTGAACAAAGGTCATGTCAATATGCACCTCAAAGCGCTTGAAATCATCATCAGCAATGACGTAAGGCTCCCCGTTCCGAAGGTCGCCAATAACAGTGACATTCTCTCTAGGGACAGTCACATTGTGTAAGCGCCAGCTGTCGCGCTCAACCATGCTCATAGTGACGGTCATGTCGTACTTCGTGTTGAGGGAGGCATCGTGTACGTCCCTATTGTCGTAGGCGGGCGACATTTTTCCCTTGAGGTACTTGCGGGTGTGCATCCGGGCATATCGAAGTTCAAAGGTGGTGTTACTCATTATTGGTAGCTTATCCTTTTAGTTTGAGGTAATAGGGGTGGTGAAAAGAGTTACTGTGAGATAGTCATGCAGTTTTGTTTGCTTGTTAAAGGTGGGTAGCTCAATCTTCTTGATGCGAAAAGTCTTGGGCTGAGGGTGTTCATCCTCACCCCAATCAATGCCAGGTTCCAGCACTTTCTCTAGGTATGGGAAGACTGCTGGTTGTGGGGCGGCGTGGTAAATCTCTGATTCTGGGTGCATAATGGTTTCACCCGTAGCGCTATTGCTGAATACTGCGCGCCCCACAAGGACTTCCAGTATTGACGGTAAGTATCGCCCTGGCTGGAGAGTGATAGTGTCTGCATGATTAACTACATCGTTCACTAGCTGGCGCTGGTATGCTGGTAGCTCACAGATGCCCTCTAGATAGAACTCAATCTTTTCAGTTTCCTTCTTCATCATGTGGGCTATATCCGCCTAGTCAATCAGGAAGATATTGAAGTCTTCCTCGGTACCCTTGAACGCAAAGGTGACTTCGCCGGTGTCGTAGTTAATGTTGGTGGTGGTGTCGCCGGGGGTGAGGACTGCGAACATCATCTCATTGTCGAGATATTCGAGCACTTCTTCCTTGGTGGTGTTCTGACCGACGGTTACCGACGTAACCTCGCCCTGAATCATGCCTACCTTGCCGGGTCCCATCAGGTTAGAGCCGTTGTTGGTGATGAGGGAAACTCGCCAATAGCCGGTCTTCTTATCCTTATTTACGCCGTAACCGGCGGCAGTCGCCGCAATGCGAGCAAGGTCGATAGCAGAGGGTGCCTGATTCGTGCAGGTCGGCTTGAAGGTAATGAGGGTTGCCTCGGTGAGGTGCTTAGGGGTGGACATTGAATGTCGCTCCTTAGATGTAGGAAAATTTCTAACTACAAATCAGTGTACCACAAATTCAGAAATATGCAATTGGAACCTATAGCATATTACCCCCATGCGACATCATAAGTAACGGTCGCATGGGGGCAATATGCTAATTCAGTGACAAAGCACCTACATTTGGGAGTAGTCCACAATCTCAACCTGAACTTCCTTCGCCCAATCACTCAAGAAGGACTCCGCATAGTCCGCATATGCCTCCGCCCACTCATGAGTAATCCAGTCACGCACAAACTGCTCCTTCTCACCCTCATCCTCAATAGCATACAAGGCATCAAGGTCAATATCTGCGTCATCAACGGTATCAAGGCAATACGCTAGAGCGTGAGTATCACACAACTCCTCCCAATCAGGCTTGCCCCAATCCGATGCGGGTGACTCACTAGAACCACGATACTTGTTGATGAGAAGCTGAGCGACGCGGATAGAGGCATAGCAACCCCAAATAAGCACGTAAATCTTAGTGCGGGAAGGTGCTTCGTCGCCAAGAATGGCAACGCGAAGCAGTGCCTCCATAGTGGGGTTGATGTGGGCGGCTTCCTCAACGTTGAAAGTGCAATCATACTTACAGTCGGGGATACTGATGTCCATAGTCAGTACTCGGATAAGGTCTTCGTCCTTCTCCCACTCAGGCAGAACGTCTCGATACAGGGTAAGTTCGGAACGCTTAACATCCTCTTCAATGGGGTCATAGTACAGTCGAGCGACAGGTTCAGCGTTATCTGCGTCTACAATGCTTCGAGAGATGATGTTCTCAAATTCGCTATCGCTAATGTTCTTGGGGATATATGAGCATAGCCCCTCAGAGAAGTCGAATGTCTGCGCAATAATGCTGGTCATGTCGAGGCGGCGGGTCTTAAATGCTTCGCAAGCGTCCTGGTGAAGGGTCTTGTTCTGCTTGCGAAGACGCTTCATGACTTCTTCCTTGACGGCAAGGTCGATGTCTGCGTAAGCGGTCATGTGTTCACTCCTTGAGTTGAGAGGAATTGGAAATAATTAATTTACATGAATAGTGTACCACAAATACTTGATGAATGGCGTGTTTGCGGCATAGTGATGCCCCTCCCAGATTTAGGTTTTCACCATCCTGGAAGGGGCATCATCTCTATACTGTTACTTAAATCTTGCTTAAGTGCAGGCGCGCAATTTCACTCATCTGCACACTATCGAAGAACTCCTGGTCATCCTTCGCCACAAGAAGAGCACGCTTATTCTTGTCGCCCACCTGAATATCCTCGACAGACAGAGGGTGAGACAGCTTCACATGGCAGAGAATAGCAGGCTGATGCTTCGTCTTACCGAAACCGATACCCTGAATAACAATATCGCCTGCATCAATGTCTACGCCAAGGCTCTTGCGTGCCTCACGTGCGACTGCGCCCACAACAGGTGCCCCATCAAGGACATCATCAATGCTGACACCGCTTGTTGCAGAGACACCATACAGCCCAGCACCCACAGGCAGACCAGCCACACGCTCAGTCAGAACAATATTGCTGTCAGAATCCTCAATAATGAGGCTAGTTGCCAGGGCGTTAGCGAGGCGAACATCGTGAGTCGTCACAACACCCACAGGTACCATAGTGTCCTTAAATAGTAGCGCCTTCTCACGCAGAGCCTCATCTTCAATCTGAGAGACTACAGTAACCGGCGCGCCATAGAGGATGTTCGTTGCCAGGAAGCTATAGAAGTCAGACTCAGAAAGCGCTAATTCAGCAACCTTCGCCTCATCGTCTAAACGCAACTCCTCCAGTCGAGCAACCGGCGCATTAACCACATTCTCGCCACCGACAACGCGGGCAAGCTCAGCTACCTCATCAGAGGTGAATGGCATATTCAGCCTGGAGGTGGCGGTGGTTGCAGTTACAGTGTAGCCGTCAAGGGGAACATACTGAGTCATAGGGTTTATACCTCTACTACTAGGACGGAAGCGTCGTCGCGCTTTCCATAAATTTTATCTGTGCAATTTGAGTATGCGAGGCTCTTTAGGGAACTCTCGATAGGCTCCTCTGGATTATAGCAAGGCATAAAGCCGTCTGAGTATAGAATAATGGTGGCGTTCATATTGTGGAGGCTGATGGTGCCCGTTTTTGCACCGTATGCGCTGTGCGGGTCAAGACTACCGATGGGGTATCCATTAGGTGCGTTAGCTTTGAGTCGTGTCTCCTGGAAGATATGTGTGCGTTGCTCTGTCGTAATGGAGCCGTTTTCGTTAATGAGTTGCTGGATTAGGGCGCGATTCTTCGCAACGAATGGTTCAATGCGTTTATCTGTAAACGTTTTCCCATTGACAGAAAGGTAGCAGTCGCCTAGCGAGAGGTATTCCAGCGTGTCGCCCACAACTCTGATAAGCATAATGGCGAACGTCGGTAACTTTGCGTACTGTTCGCGGCTGGTCGTGTTCTCTGATGTGTAGAGGCGGTATCGGGCGACCGTCTGAATCGCATCATGCAGGATTTCGGTTAGTGACTTATTGTCGTCAATGCTTTCTGGTAGCGTGTCATTCAGGTCGTTCGCAATGTCTGCTACTGTGAAGGGTGGGTAGATAGGGTTTTCGAATAGGGCGGTTGCGCCATCAATAACCCAATAATAGTTGCCCTGATAGCCGACAGCATCTTCGTTCTCTTCGGAGGTGCCTTTGATGCTCTGCATATATTTAACTGACATGTACCCGTTTACCTTTACGTACTGTAGGGGCTGTAACCCCATTAGTATAGCTTCATTCCAGTCAAATCTGTTGTTCCTAAATGATGTGTTTTGTGGCACTTTTTCCTGTTAGTGCATGAATAAAGTTTTTAGGTAAACCTCCTATGCTAAAATAATATACATAAAGCCATCAGCCAATAGGCTGGGACTACATGCACAATAAACAACTCAGAGAAGAAACACCTCATGACCAGTAAGATTTATACCGCCGATGACCCTCTGGAAGTTCACCTAGAGCTAGACACTACGCTTGAGCGACGCTCCCTCATGGAGTTCATCTGCGCCAACGCCAAGAGTTTCGGTGCAGAACGTGACCCACACAACCCTGAAAAGTATATTGTTCGATTCTATGACAGTGACGGCAAACCCTTGGTTCACCGCAAGATTAAAACCCCTTATGTCACAGGCGAAGTTGTATCCACCGACCCGGACGTACTCGAAGCACTAGATGTCATGAAGGCGAACAATATCCACGCCACAAACATTTACTGCCAGCCATACAAGCATCTAACTCGCCTACGTGTAGACGCTGATGCTTTCGCCCAGGTGGATAAGCCACAGTCCTAATGTTGAAGGGGGTGCCCTCCGGGTGTCAAATGATACTAAATTAGCGATGGCGTTGGAAAAATGCGCCACAACCAATCGCAGATATGCCACTGAGTCGTACCTAAAAGCCGCCCGGCAAGGCGTACTCCTACCCCCTGTCGGTGATTTAAGACTATCTCCTCTCAGTAGCGACGCAGAGGGATACGCCTACACGGACGCACGGATACATGAAGAATGCATGGAACACCCTAAATATGTTCGCTTCCACAAATCCGACTCAATGTTGCGCGCCAGCGTATCACGCATCAGGCTAATGGTATCAGCAATTATTGCAACCGAAGCTAAATACTATGAACTAGGTCTACTAGAAGGCGTGACCCACGATGAGTACATGGGTGTGCGTAAACGCCCAGCACTAGGAAACCTCATTAATGACTATGAACCCACTCTTTTCTAGAGTAGGCGACTAGCCTATAATAAATGGGAAAACCAATCAAAATTACATTGATTGGTTTTCCCATTTATTATGCACTGCCGGAGAGTGTAGTATATGGTCGGGTGATTAAAGCCCGTTATTTTCGGCTATTTCATTCACTAGATTTAGCAAGTCGGCATACCTGAGTCATCCCCGTGTGTAAGGGAGAGCCACCCAGGGGATGAGCCAGGGCTTCGCCCTGACGGTGACCCTCCAGCTAACCCAAGAGGGCTAACTTTCCTGGTCTTGACAGGCAACCGAAGCTACCTACCCGTTTAGATTATCCACCTCTCCTGTCTCTCACGGGCGAGGTGTTATCGAATATAATATCACAGATTTTAATGGTTTTAGTTTATTTCCCTAATAAAACCCATTATTCTCCGCGATTTCATTCACCAGATTAAGCATGTCAGGGTACCATTCCTTGTAGCGTCGCAAGTCCTTAGTTGCACTTTCTACAGTGATGGCAGGGCTTTCGTTCTGCCATTTAGTGATGCGTTCCAGGCGACCGGCGAACCCTTCCGGGTTGTCAGCCCAGCCACCGCCTAGACTGTATGTCTCGGAACAGAAAAGAATCTCATGGTGGGCGTTCAGGTACTCATGGTATGAATCATTTGCCGCATAATTGAAAAGCTTGAGGAAGTCGTGGATGTACTGCCGGTTGCGGTATGGCTTCCCGGTGCTCATGTTGATTGTCTCAGCATCCCATAGGTCGTACACGGTCTTTGTGCGCCGGACAATGTTCATGGCTTGAATCATTCCGTCGGTAGCCGCATCCATTGCTTCCAGGTACCCCTTAATCATTGTGATGTAGTCGTCGCAGTGAACCTCTAGTGGGTATTCGGCTGGCTGTACACGCTCCTGGGATAGAATCTCGTCAATGATGGGTGAAACGTTTTTCCAGCGGTGGATGACCTGCTTAGCGTTTTTAATGAAGCGAGTGGTCGCATACTGTTCAGCTTCTTCTAGTAGAAGCTGGCACGTTTCAACGCAGTTGGAGTTTTCATGCCAGTTAGTGAGCATTTCACTCATGTCGTTGTGTAGGTGGTGGATGTAGTGGTCGGTCTTGTAGAGAGTTTGCTTCACTACTGCCCAGACCATGCGTAGGTGGCGGTCTTCCTGCCAGGGGTACCACTGACCTGACCCCATGAGGTTGATGGATTTGGTAATAATTGCCGTGTAGTGCTTGAGTGCCTTACTTGCTTCAAGGCTTACGCTGACGAGACTATACTCAAGTCGCGTGAGTTCACGGTAGTGGTCGTGCATAGCGTCTGCGATTTCCTCGTGGGAAAGTTCCATGACTATGCCTTTCTGTTGCCTAAAATTCCTTACAGAAATAATTGTACCACAGATTAGCGAGTGTATGGAAACAATTCACCCCTCTATGAAGCTTAGTCATAGAGGGGTGAATTGTAATTATTCGTCGGGAACGCTGATTCCATCAAGGTAGCGGCGCAAAGTGGCGCGGCTAATCTTAAGCTGACGTGCTACCTCAGCCTTTGGGATACCCATGTCAATCTTGCGGCGCGCATCCTCTAGCTTGTCGTTAGTAAGAGACTTAGGTTTCTTGTACGCGCCGCGCGCCTTAGCTCGTTCGATGCCTTGGCGCTGTCTTTTGCGGCTGTTTTCGTACTCGTATGCGGCAACACGCGCCAGAATATCGAAAATTACACCCGAGATAAGCTTATGCGTAAGGTTAGCTTCAAGTGAGCTTTCCGGCGGATACTCACCGGACTCCGTAGCAAGGGTGCTAAGAAGCGGCAACTCGTCACTATAAATAACGATGACCTTACGCTTCTCAAGCATATCCCTCACCTCTGTGACATGCTTTGAGTCACGCCCCAACCTCTCAACCGTAGGTGTGATAAGCACATCGTGCGGCTGGATATTGTCGAGGATATAGGATAGCCCGTCACGCTCATTAGCTGAGGTAGCGCCACTAACCTTATCAGCCGTGACAAAATCTGCGCCGTCAAGAGTTAAGCTGTGGTAAACGTCTTCACCATAGTTCTCCTTGACCCATTCGTGAATGTTGTACACCTGCCGGTCAGGATTCTGCCCGGCGGTACTGACACGAACATACCCATAAATGCGTTTAGTAGGCAATAGCTTTCGAGTGGTCATATTGACTGTTCCCTACAGACTGCCGCCGCGTTCTGCCTGTTCACGCTTTAGCTTGGCGATATTCTTGTCAGCCAGATAGTTGCCAAACTTAGCAAGGTTCGTCATTAGTGAAAGAGTGCCGCGAGTGAGGGCGTATTCAATCCAGGTGGAGTCGTCCTCAATCTCAAGCAGGGCGATGAAGTCGTCTTCCAGGGATGCCGCCATGATTGAATTGGCGGCGAAGACGATACCTAGAGCCTTGCGACGCTTCTTAGTGTTGATTGCGAGAATGGCTTTAGTGCGGGCGTTCTCGACCCCGGTGAGCGGTTCGTCCGGCTTACCGATACGCTGGCGCTTAGCCTCCAGCATCTCGCTCAGCCACTTAGAATCAGACATGCCTTCATCGTAGGCGAGGCGTGAAAGAGTGCGACCCTTCTCGCCAGCGTCCAAGAGAGTATCGACAAAATTGCGGGTCGCGGTATCCATCTTCGCCTTTCGGGAGGCAGGGGAGGAAGCCTTGGATGCAAGAAGTTCGGTGAAAGTGGTAGAAAGCTTACCAGTAATGGAAGTTGCAGTAGTAGAAAGGGGCATGGTTATGATTTCTCCTAAATAATATGCCGGGATGAGTTAGAGTCGTCCACGTGCAGGGCGGGTCGGGGGTTTCCTCGACAGTTTGTTTCACGGCACCCCTCCTGTTTTTGCAGATGAGGTGCTGTGAATATAGTATCACAAGATTCGCGTCAGCTGTTGCCGTAAGCCTGTGATTTAGCTAATGTCGATGGCGTGAATTTTAAGTTCTGCGTTAGCCCCTTCTGTTTCTGAGCCTGCTTCTAGGGTGGGGTATGGGATGGTGATTTCTCCGAAGAGTTCTTCTGTTAGTGCGAGGTGGTGGTAGTGGGGTGGGTTGGGGAGGCTGTAGGCGGTTTCCCCTAGCTTGGTGTTGCCTTGGTAAAACTCAATGAGGTAGCGCTTGTTGGTGGTGTCGATGGTGAGGATTGCATCGAAGATGGTTCGCTTGAAAAACTCTACAGTTTCCTCGATGGAGCAACCGTTGAAGGGTGTTACTTGCAGGGGGACGGTGAAGTCATTATAGGTGTGGAGTGGTACCGCTGATGCGGGGATGTTGTTGTAGAACATGTCATCCATGAGTGCGCCTTTCTTGTGTTAGATGCGGGTGTTGAGTTCGTCAATGTGGATGTAGAACTTGCCGTTTCGATAGAGGAGCTTCATGTCGTTTTCGTTGGCGATGTCGAAGACAAGCATACCCATTTCATGTCCAGGGTCGATAGTGATGTTGTGGGTTGAATCTCCGACGGTTACGGTTCCGTCGAGATATTCGACCTCGTAGCTTTCGCCGTAGCTGGGGTTCACTTCGAATCGTGCGTCAGGGATGGTGATTCCTTCACCCGTTTCTGCATAGTTGGAGGTGTTGATATTGTTGAGGGTGTCGCCTTCGATGTGGAAGTTCATGTCGGTAATCTTAATCTTCATCATTAGGATGTCTCCTTTTGTTGGTTGATGGTTGGTTGTGGGGAAGCTTTGAGGTTAGGCGAGGTTTTCGAGGAGGCTGATGATGCCCTTGTGGGTGGTGGAGCCTTCGAAGCCGTCTGCCAGTTCGCCCTCAGGAGTGTTGGGGTCGAGGTCTTCCATGCCGCTTACGGGGCTGATGTAGATAGTAGCGTTTTCGCCGGGGGCATAGGTGACCATGTATGCGCCGTTAATGCTTTCTACGAGGTATGCAGTGTTGGGGTCTACATCGAGGGTGGTAATCTTGGTGATACCAAGGTTAGCGGTGTTTTCGGTGAGGGTGTCGAAGACCTGCTGTGCGGTGATGTTCGCGGTGGTGTTGATTGCGTGGTTTGCGGTGATGTACAAGGCTGATGCCTTTCCGTAGGGAAAACTTAACTTATATAAATAGTCTACCACAGATATTTGAGAGTGTGCAACTCTTGGGTGATTTTTTATTTGTGGTATACTAATAGATAATCACTTAATGCTAGTTACTCACTACGGAAAGGTTTGTTTATGCCACTGAAAGGCAACGTCACTACTGAGACTACTCTGGGCGGGTGGCGATTCGCAACAAGTCACGCCCCTAAAAACGTTGTGCCCTCCAATATTCGATGGGAGGGTGAGAATGTCACCCCTATGTTGAGCCGCAAAGAGTATGCCGCCCTGGAAAGTACCTGTGATAATGCCGCTCGACTCTACCTCAATAATGACCTTTACGGATTTTCTTCAATCAATACGCCGCGAAGCTTCGCTCTGCCAGAGAACCTTTTTGTCATAGGCGATATGCACTCCGCAAACGGGCGACTAGAAGCAGGCGTAAACAGCGTAGTTACTGGCTCAATGCTATCAAGCGCGACTACAGCCGTTAAGTCTGGCGCTCTGGTTATGGGTGGTGTTAGCGCCGGTGGCGGCGTACTAGTGGGTTCCAACGCATTTGTGGGCAACCCGAACCGCGTAGACTATGACAAGTTACCGTTACCATTGTGGTGTTCGGTGGCGATTCTAGCCAAGGGTGACATCACTATCGCAGAGGATGCGCATATCTTTGGTAGCATTATTTCGCTTGATGGAAGCGTGAAGGTTTCTGAGGGTGCTAAGGTTTACGGTCAGGTTTACGATAAAGGCACCGGGCTACCTCCTCACGGTTTAACTTACCTGGATGCTCACAGCCTTTTGGGTCGTGTCGTCCCCTATTCTCCGCTAGGGGCGCGCTTCACTGCTGGAGAGTCTGGCGATACGCCTAGCATGTTTGGTGAGCGTTACTATTTGCAGGGTGGTCAGCGTCGAGATTGGCGTAAATCCAACGAAGCCTGGACAAAGGCATGGGATAATAAATTTGACTACGTACCTGTTAATGATGGGTATCAGAAGAGCCGTTGTATGCCCAATGGAGGTTCTTACCTCTCAAATGACCCTGCCGATAAGGGGCACTACTATGTCCAGCCTTACTATGGTAGGAATGTTGGCTACCTGCTTCACCGCAATAAGACTGTCCAGCTATGGAGGGATTCTTTTGTGGTTGGAGATATTGAGGTGCCTGCCCATAAGCGGCTCGTTATCCCTGCTAATTCTTTTGTGGATGGTCGGATTGCGCTGAGGGGCGGAGCTACCCTTGAGCTTGGCGATGGGGCGCAGGTGGCTGGCGGCATCATTACAACCGTTAAGAACCGCATCACAGTTGGTAAGAATTGCGTTGTCTATAATGGCGTTAGTGGCACTCGTGAGAAGCTAACTATTGACGCGCCTCATGGAATGAGCGAGCCAACTCTCGATAACCCAAACATTCGTGTTGCGGGCATGAATTATGATTCCGCATGGGCGTGGGGGTCGTACCACCCTCAGAGGATGAACGCCGTGACTGGTGTGAGTGATAATACATTGGTCACCTTGAGGTTCTATATGTCGCATCGAGGCTCGTTGGCTATGATGTACGCCTACTAACCGCCTCAGGAAGCCCTTTCCCTCCTACCAGGCTTCTTTTTTACTCAGGCGCGATTAGATAGCGACTCCAAGGGCGGCTACTCACGCCGTGTCGCATAATAGAAAACAAACAAACCCCCTAGATACTCACGAGAAGATGAATATCTAGGGGGTTTAATGCACTGCAACTTTACACGTGGAAGAAGTGCTTGAGGGTGGCGCGCTGAACCTTTTCAAAAGTTTCACTGGTTCGGATTACAGAAACAGCGTTCTTAATCTTCTGAATCGACTCATTAGCCGCCTGAGGTTCCTCAACCTTGACCACTACAGGCGAAGCCTTCTGCTGTCGCATGGACTCGACCTTACCTGCAACCTTCTCAAGGTCGGTAACCTTGATGGAGTAGTACTTTCCACTCGATACAGCGTTGAGGTCACCGCCGCGAATGAGTGCCATAATGGTCGGGCGGTCGGTACCAAGCATCTGTGCCGCTTCGATGGGGGAAACTTCGGTTCGGTAGATGGAGATGGAGGTGGCGTTGCCGTCTGCCAGGGTTTCCACGAGGGCACCCAGGACTTCGTTAAGGGCATCAGGCTTAATGCGTGCGCCCAAGCGGGTGGTGAAAGTTGCATTAGCCTTCCCGCCGGTCAGTTCCATAATCTTGCGTGCCTGTTCGTGAGCCTTGACCAGGGTTTCCGGGGTAACAGTAATACGGGTCTGCATAGTTAGATGCTCTCCTTAAAGTGGTTAAACGATTGGGTTTAGGACTGGAAGTACAGTTCAGAGTCTACGTAGGTCGTTGCGAGAAGTGCGTCCGTGCCTACGTGGGACTGGAAAGCGTGTACAAGGCGCACATCCGACTGGAGGGTGTACACGGTTGCGTAGACGTGATACTGCGCGCCTTCGGGGGTATAGCCCACCAGGGGTTCGCCATATGCGAAGAGCTGGAGGGTGTAAACGCCGCCTTCTTCTTCGTCTGCAACGCGAACTTCTAGCTCTTCCAGGGGGTCGAGTTCTTCGTGAAGGTCGAAGGAGTCCACATCTAGGCGCTGACCGGCGGTTGCGTAAGGGGTTACACCGTCGAGGTGTTCGCCGGTTGCTACTGCGTAGAGGGTCGGGTCGAGATGTGCCATGTTGGTCACCTTTCAATCGAGGGATGTTTTGTTGTATGGGTGAGCATTTCGTCTCACCTCTTGCTGATAAACCTATCGTATCACAGATTTAAAATATCATGCAAGTCTAATGGTGGTGAGGTGTGACACAAGTCCAGGGGTACAAAAAAAGGGGTTTGGTCTATACACCACATAGACCAAACCCCCTGCGAGAGGTACCTTTTACTTACCAGCGACCTTATCCACAGATGCCTCAATCTCACGCTTAGCATCCGCACCCTTATCGCCATCGTCATCCTTCTTACCCCATGACTTAAAGATGTCTACCAGCACAGAGATGATTCCAGTCACCATAACGAAGAACGTGATAATGACAAGCGTCTGCTTGGCGGTATCATCAAGTAGACCATTACCGCCAAGGAAAGCACCTACAGCAGTCACACCAAAGGCGATAGCCAGACTCCAGTACGTGAACCAACTAGGCGACAAAAAGGTTGCTTCCTTCATGTTGGCAATATCGGTTCCCTTGCGCTTATCCAACATTCCAACAATATACTTAAGGACAAAGCCAACGAACATTGCAGAAAAACCAATAAACGCGAATCCGTAGCCGTAAATATCATGGGTAATAAAGTTAAACATCAGAGTTTCCTTCCAAATCTTTTGCATCCTGTTTCCAGGTCGCCTGCTCGGCCCTCAATCGGTCAAGCTCAGCAACAATTACAGTATCAATTTAGGCTACATAACCCATATTCGCGAGTTACATTACCCTGATTGATAGCCGCCTTAGAGGTCTCCACGGCACCGTATGTGTCGCAGTCCGCTAGTACCGTAGTCATATTCACCCTAGCGGGGCTAAAGGGGAGATTCACCTCCTCAGAAATGCGGTTCTTCCTCTTCGGAGTAGGAACATTTTTAGTCCTATCCCTGCCGGGATACTTTAGAGTTTCGCGGGCAGGCGGAGTCTTAAGAGCCGCCTGTGGCTGTAGCTTGCGGTTCTTAGCGCGAGTCTTACGAGCTTTATCCACCTTCGGGACAGCTCTAGAGGCAATATTTGCGGCGGCATTAACGTCCCTATCCATGTCACCGTGCTCGGGGCAGATGGAAACCTTGTACTCAGGATGGGTGACCTTTTCACCGCACACATGGCATACCTGGGATGTATTAGACGCATTCACGGCGACAACCCAGCCACCATTCTGGGTGACATAGTGAGTGAGCCACTGTACGAAAGCACCGCGATTCCACCTGCCGTTACTCATGGTATTGCGAATCCACCCCAAGTCTTCAACCACCACAACAGCGTTATTCCAACGGTGAGATAGGTAGGCAATTTCCTGCGCCACAAGAATCGCCAACTCACGTTTCTTACGAGAAGCCGCCTCGCGATGAAACTGAGCCTCATCAAACGCAGACATGTGAGCCTGACGGTCATAGATAAGCTTATCTGCTTTATTATTAAGCGCGCGAACCTGCCGTTCAGACGCACGAACACTGTTCCAGAGCGAATGAACACGCTGAGAGAGCGTGGTTTTCCGGGTTATCTGCCCTGTAGCACTGTTGCGAACAACGACAGTAGCATAGTCATTGATGCCAACGTCTACACCGATAGTGTAGTCACCCGAAAACTGAATGATAGGGTTATCAGTAACGACCGTGAAGATGAAAACAGGTTGATTATTTTCAACTTTAATGACAGGTAGAGTTACTTTACCCTCAGGGAACCGTGAGTTATCAAAGGGGAAAATCAGACGATACCACTGACCGCAAATTACCATCCTGAGGACAATTTTGCCATCCGCGACAGGGTTATTCTCGATGACCGCATACTGCTTATCTACAGCGCCCAAGTTGATGAAATCAGCATCCCCATACGTGGGTGCAGATGTATCCACAGTACGCCTCCACCCCTGGGAAACGTACTTGGAAGAGGTGCCCTCGATGGCTTTAATGCGTTCCTGCCATGACCGGAAAGCTGTAACTACGTTATGCTGAACCAGAAACTCTTTACGCGACCTACCCGACTTGCCTGTCGCAAGGAAGTTAGGCATGGTCACACCCGCCCGACGACCCGCAACCGCTGGCTGAACAGCAGTAACCTGAGCCAGGTCAGCCGCAAGCTTCGTGTCATTACGAACCACGTAAGTGGCATACGCTGAAATGTCTCGAACCTCAGCGGCAAGCTGGGACATGACAGATGCACTGTCCATTAGTTCGCCGTTCAGGTCTAGAATATGCATCGGGCGCACGGTAAAAGCTCTGTACGTCTGATTTTTCGCCAACACACCCTCCCATCTGGTATCCTTGGACTACGGCTAATGTATCTAATGCTATCAATATTAGCCCATGAACGCAATATCAATAAAGTTGGCAACAGTCGTCTACACTCGTAGTCTCTTTACCATCAGCCAGCCACACATAGATAGCGTGACCGAGCATGACCAGTAGTAAGAAACTGCCAATGGCTACAGAATACACGGCAATCACGTCAGATGCAAGTAAGCCGGTCATAAACACGATATTACTAGCCAACACAATTGCACCTAACGCAAAGAAACCCCAAAAATTCAGAATCCTACCGCGCCGCGCACGTCCAGAAACACCAGCTTGCTTACGATAAAACCCAGCCTTCTTACGGGGCAACCCAATAGCAAAAACATAAAGCGCTAGAAGAGCTGTCGGGAGGATAATACTAATAGCTTGAGAGACATTCTGAGCCTCCACGCCTATACCCCCGCATCCTTATCAGGCTGGATAACAGCACCCTTGTTGGTCCCAGAATCCTTCGTGGCATGGGCACACCTGCCGCTCGCCATGCATACATGATGGCTATCACACTCCGCAATACAGTCGCCATCATTAGAGCCAACCGCAAACCCTGCAAGATGAAAGATAATCAGCATAAGACCAATAATGGCAACAACAGTCACCGCGCCCGAAACAACCCCATACGTGTCCATGCCAAAAGTGTCAGCTATCCAAGGCTTCGCTAGGGTAAAACCGTTAGTTACAACAGCCAGTAGAAGAACGTTGAGTCTGAAGTTATTTTTACGCGGGTTCAATGAGCCTTTTAACGCGATAAAGCAACCCAAGGAAATAACCAGCAGGGCTACAGAAAAGCCAGCTTCAAACGGGGTCAAGACGGGTGGTAAAGTGTCAGTCATTATTAAAAACCTCCAGGTAGAACGAAAATAGTGTTTAGTTGCCGTATAGGTGCTTATCCATTGCCGCAAGCAAGCCCATCTCAGGCTCGGTACGTTTCCACCACACCAGCAGAGACGCAAGAAGTACAGCGGAGCCAATAAGAGTTGCAACCTGAACAGCCGCCGCAACAGCATTGCCAAAGCAGAGAGACACGATAGGGAGCAAAGCACAAATAAAAAGGTTTACTGTACCAAACTCAAAAATGTTAATCAGTGCGTTGTTCTTTCGGGGGTTTAGCGAAGCACCCAACTTAAACAGAAAAACAGTCGCGAGGATAACAATAATAAAGGCAAAACCAGAAGCGAATATCGCGTTAGTGGACATGATTAAAAAGTCCTTCAATGAAATAGTTGAAGCGCCATATTGAACGCTTCAAAAGTTGGCTAGTGATGCTGTTTAATATCAATGACAATTACAGTGCGTAGGGGTGCTTATAGGCGGTTAGTGGCAACCAGGGAAGCGATAATCACACCCACCGAAACCATAATTGATACGGCGTAAATGATGAGCATAACAATTGGGTTTAGGAATAGCGTCAGGATACGAAACGCATAGGTTAATCATGGCTATTAGCACATAATTCTGCGTCGCATCATTCCTCATGGGATTAAGCGAACCGCCGAGGCGGAAGAACTGTACACTAATAAAAATGAGTGTGGCTCAGCATATTCCAGAGATGAAGATGCTGAGAATAGGCATAACTAAATTCTCCTTTCAGGTTAGAGCAATGCGCCCCATGCACATGGGGGTATTACCATGTTAGCACAGGTATGATTATGAAATTTCAATTTCCATAGGTTTAAACGTGAGGATGCTCTCGCCTATGCGTGGCTCATTTTTTGAACATTGGGAACGCTGAAAACTTTCCCCTGATGGAGCCTTCGACGCGCCCCGGTACACTCTGTCCATAAAGTTACTTCGAATCTCTCCTGACATGGCGATAGAGTCATACCTTCCCACAATGTAAGTACGCTGACTTACATCCTCTATGGGGCTACAGTCGGAAAGTGAATGCATCGTAACATTGAGGGTGGTGACAACTGCGCCGATTGCTCTCATCGTGTCGCTTACCCACCAATACCCTTCCCATGTTGTTTCTAGTGTGAGTGTCGGTTCTAGCGTCTCAGGGGGCCAGGTAATGCTTAGAGGCTCTGCGCTTGTAAGGTGAATCTCTTCACTGGGATGTGGTGAAAGCGTGTATTCGCCGCGCTTAATGGCTTCCACGGCGCAATGCGTCAGGTGGCGCTTGGCATACTCGTTGTGAGCCGATGCGTTTACATTAGCCAGGGACTTATAGATAGCTGAACTCTTCACGGGAATATTCGTCCTCAATTGCTGTGTATTCGGTGGCGCTGTGCATGGTTACCGCCCAGACGGTCTGCCAGGCGGAGCCGCGATTATTGTCGTAGGAGAGAATAGCTTCTACCACAGGCTCACCTTTGGAGTTGTATGTCAGAGATTCAATGATAACATCGCCAGGCTTCCCGAAGTCTTCGCCGCCATATTCCCAGGAATGCTTCTTACTGAGGATGTTCTCAATGTGGCGCTTGATGATTTCGTCGTTCTTGTGGTTGTTGCTCTGCATGGTTGGGCACTCCTTAGGGGAAGACAATTACTTATCTAAAGTGTACCACAGATTTAGGTATAATTACACATCTCGGGTTGTCGCTTTGAAATTCGGCTCCCCAAAGCGCCCGCCGTCAATCGTGCAAAAGTACACGCGCCCATTACTTAGCTTCTTGCAGATATTGGAGAGGCGCTGATTATAGGTATCCTCTGCATAAAGAGCTTTATGCCAAACCGCCCTGTCGGGGATACCTAAGAAAATGTGGCGGTACCCATCTAGACGCAAAGGTTTCTGCAATGCGTCTAGCTCACCCAAGAACTCTTCCAACTTATCATAAGGAATGCATAACGGGTTCTTATCCAAAAGGTCACTTGTTGCTAAACCAATAACATCTCTCAGGTTGCGCCTACCACTATAGGTCTTCGCCAGCCCTTGAATAACCTGTTTTTTAATAATCGAGTATGCCTCATCGCCACTGTGGTAATATTTCTCCACGTCTGCTGATGTTATAGTGCGCTCCTGTCGCTTGCGTTTGGGGTAAATCGCATTGCGGGTCACAACAGCATTGTCGCTACCAGCTTCCTGGTAGTTGTAGAGATACACTGATGGGCGTTCATTACGCCACGTCGCCTGAATTGTAGTCACTTTATTGTTCTCCTAAATGATTTAGAAAGCGGGGGTGAAGATGCGTCACACATCAGTGCATTCTGCCTCCCAGTTCCCGTCGCTCTCTACCCAATGCATGATGACTCCGGCAACTGGGCGTAATACCATCATAAAGTCATCAACACTGACACCTTTCTTAAGAAGGTGTATCCCTCCTAGTAGGCTCACCCCCTCTGCTTTACGTCGCTCACTCTCAGCATGTGCTACAGATTCAGCATCCCAAAAGTAGAGGTTTCGCCCCATCATTAGAGTAAGCTCTGACAATAACTCGGTTACTGAATCAAACTCTACGTCAATTAGTCCGTTATCATCGCCAAGCTCCCTTCGGTTAGTGAACCATTCGTCTGCTTCTTCAAGGTGCTCATGCATGGGGTCGGCGTACTCTTGTAGGCGTGGGAGCCTGTCATTCGGGTGGTGATATATCTCGTCCATTGCAATGAAGTTGAAGGAGTGGTCGTAGAGAAGGTTGATGGTTTCCCACTTTTTTGACCGTGACCGCTTATTCTTCCGCAGGGCTTTGGCAATCCTGTTGTTTGCCAGCCACTCTGCAATAAATGGCGACTCACTATGAGACATTTCTTTGAGGTGGTTGCAGGTATCGACCTGAATTTCGTTCTCACATGGGGTATGTGTCTGTTTTGGGTGGTTCAACGCGAGAGGATGGACTGTTAGTTCTTGTGTGCGCCACGAACTAACAGCTGTTGCCTGTTTCTGTGAGGAACGCCCTCTTTTCTTGGGTGTGGTGTCTGATGTGGTTTTGTTATGGATATGGATTGCCATATCGCCCCTCCATTGTGTTTATTTAGATTCGTCAAAGTTATTCCATTGTAGCACGCAAACCTGTGCCAGGTATGGTAAATGCCTCACACCTAGACGTTAATCTAGGTGTGAGGCATTTACTGCAAGGTTAGCCGCTGTGATAGCGGGCTAGTGTTTACTCTTCACTTGCCGGGGTAGCTGATGGGGAAAGCTTCTTCGGGAACAGAATAACAAATTCCTTGAGAACACCTTCCTTTCCGACAATGTTACAGCCGGGGGTTTCATCATCATCAAGCGAATAGTGAACCCTCGCGTTAGCCGGAATCTTGTAGGTGCCGATAATTCCGTATTCAACTTCACGCAACAGCACATACTTCTCACCGTTATGCTCAGCGAAGTAATCCTCCGCCTTAGCGCCAGCATGATTAGTGCTTGTGAAGGGGAGCATATCGAACTGTAGGTCGTCGTACTCCCAAACCTCAACAAACTTATTTTCAGCCTTAGCTAGGCTCCTTGCGGATGCAACCGAAGAAACCGCTGATAGCGCTACAAGGAACAGTGTCACTGACACTAATGCCGGGGGCACTGCCTGTATGCCGCCACCAAAGTGCATCTGCCAGTTTACAACCGCAAGAAGCACAAATGTGACTAGATGCAAGAAGAACAGACCCACACTGCGTGCCGCAAAACTGTACGCTTCCTCAACAGTTGCCTCTACAGCCTCATTGTCGTCATCATCCTCAAGGATGTTGTCGATTGCCTCCACTAGATTACCCACGCCAGGGTATCGCACAGGCTCATCAATCAGCTTAGCTACAGCACTCTCATCGAAAGAGCTTGCCGCCTCAGTGTAAAGTTCGCCGTAGGTGGCACTATTAACCTCGTGGATGAGTTTCTTAATGTCGGGCTTCTCAGACTTCGGGGCATGAAGCTCGTAATGCAGGAAGCGCCTGTCAGCAAACCACTTGCTAGAAGTGATTCTAATGTGCGGCGGGAACCCATCTAGACCATCGTAGACAGTGCGAATACTGTCTGCCTTATCCAGTGGCTCCTTGGCGAAGAAGCAAGAGATGGGGAGGTCATAAAACCCGCCAGCGTCACCCTTGATGCGTACATAAAGGGTGTTGCCGTCGCGCTTAAAGTAGCGTTCCGCATATGGCGCATCTTCACGTGTGTCAGGCTGAGGAATAAGTTCGTACTCCTCATCGAACCTCTTACCGTAATGCAGTGTTGGCTCATTAGCACCCTTGAAGAATCCCTTTGCTACACTAGTGATGCCGCGCAAGAAAGTATACATCGCGTAAGCCAGGAGAAACAGGCTGAGAGTATAATCCAAGCCACCATGCGGCTTAAACGTGGTGAACAAGATAAGCGCCATGCCAGAACCAATAAGCAGACATGCCAGCCCTGCAAGGAACCACATACCCCTACTAGGTGCAGGCTTCATGAGCGGCTTAGTTAGCGCGTCGTACAGCGAACCATCTCCAGGTAGTGACAAGCCAGTCTCAGACTTGCCCTTTTTCTTTGACGTAACCACCAATATTAACCTTTCAAATATCTAGCAGACAAATCCGCCAGTGAGGGGTGACATGCCGCACCATTATGTAGGCGCAAGTCACACGTCGTAGTCCCCGCAACCTTTTATAGTCACGGGACTTTATTCTCCCTCCACCCCTCATGGGGAGAGTGTGCGGCATTACCCGCGTAACACACCCCTAGTGTAGCATATGATTTCGGTGCATGGCAAAGCCCCTGCCTCCCGGAGTGTTGGGTGGTAGGGGCTTTGTTTGCTAGATGTTGATGGTGAAGTGCATTGCGCGGCTCACGGTGTCACCGTTAATGCCGGATGGGGTGATGCTGTAGTCGTTCTTCTTCTTGAGGAACTTCGCCTCTGCACTGTCGGCGGGTACGTGACCTGCCATCTTAAAACCCTCGTAGGGGTCTTGGTCTTCCCAACCGAACTGAATCTGTCCCTCCCAGTAGAGGTTGGTGGAGTTCTCACTGATGATGTTTACAAGTACGCGGGGTTTCCAGTTATTGTGACCAGTTGCCGCTTCATACTTTTCAAGGTAGACTTTGTTGAAGATTTCGCTTGCGGGCTTGTCGGCGTTTTCCGGTGCGTTGCAGTCGGGGCCAATGAGGATTGCGTCGAAGCGTGCCATTAAGGTTTTACCTTTCACTATGCGGTTGGAGTGCGCCTGAGAAGTTGCTCAACCCCTCGGGTATATCTATAGTCTACCACAGGTTTTAATCCATACGCAAGTGAAGTAGGCGCATTGAGCGACACGCCTGCAATACGTTTACGGCGGTACCGGGTGGCAATTATTAAATTTTAGAAGAAAATAGTACCAATTTTGGATATATCACAGGGGATTTTTCACACATTGGTACTACTTTTACTCAGGCATAGTTACTAACTAGCGCCAATCAATAAAGGGGGTTAAGCACGCCTTAGCCATAATAAAATACCCCCACCATTCTCTTCAATGCCCATCAAGACGCATGAAGAAGATGTAGGGATATTTTATTTACTATGCAGTGAGTATCAGCGCTTCCTGCCCACTACCCACCGGAAGAACCACCAGACTTGGAGCCGCCGCCAAAGCCACCTTTGGAGCCGCCAGATGACGATGAACCACCGGACTTAGACCCACCGGAAGAACCGCCGCTATTACCCCCAGACTTGGAGCTAGAGTTGCCGCCGCTACTATTGCCGGAGTTGCTGGACTTGTTTCCACTGTTAGAGCTACTGGAGTTACTGTTATTTCCGTTAGTGTTACCACTATTAGAGGAAGTATTGCCACCATTGGACTTAGAGTTGCTAGAATCGCCATTAGAGCCATTCTTGGAAGTATTAGAGTCCTTGGAGTTGCTGTTGCCAGTGTTGCCGGTAGACCCACTCTTGTTGGCGGCTACAGCACCAGCCGCCGCTCCCGCCGCCGCACCTGCACCAGCCGCCGCCGCTGAGTTGCCGCCACTATTGTTGTTAGCGGTGGAACCACTATTGCCGTTGCTAGAGTTTGAGCTACTACTATTGCCGGTAGTAGTATTCGACTTACTGCCATTACTAGAGTTCGACTTATAGTTGTAGCGCTCAATGGTTGCAACTTTACCGTCCTTCATGCCAGCCTTAGCTTTAGCGGCACGGTACGAGTCAGCAAAAGAACCACCACTAGAAGGCAAACCCTGATAGACAGTACCCTTACTGGGCGTGCTAGTGCTACCACCATGCAGGGGCGCACCTACAGCGGGCACGTTACCATTATTGCCATTATTGATGTAGGTAGTACCACCGGAGCCGTTCTGACCCATCATGTACCCGATGTAATACCAGATGAACATATTAGTCCCACTGTTACCACTATGGGTATCACCACTACCGCCGCCACTATTGCCACCATTATTGATGTTGATATTCGTACCACCACCATTATTGGTGGGGCTACCAGTAGGTGAGGGTGAGGGGCTTGCGCTAGTAGACTCACTGGGTGATGCACTCGCGGTTGCAGACTCAGACGTAGAAGGCGACGGGGAAGGCGAAGCTGACTCGGTAGCTTCACAGCTAGTATCCTCAGCGCGGGTGCCATCTTCAACCTTCTGGCACACACGAACATACTCAATACCCTGGGTACTGAAAGGTGTCTCACTAGGGGTAGGCTGAGTATTAGCCTCGGGTACGCTACAGCCAGAGATAATCAATGCGCCAGCACCAGCAGTAGCAATAGCCTTTAGAAGCCTGTTAGGGTGTGGGTTCTTGTCAATGGTTGCTGATTGGTCGTTCCATGTGTCTAGTGCGTTCTGTGCGGCTTCCTGAACCTCTGAGAGGTCATTATGGGGTGAGGGGGCAGGGTTCATGTGTGATTTCCTTATGGTTTGTTGGCTGTGAAATGTTATGTGACATAGCATGTCAAGGTTAATCATACCGCATAATCCCCCTATGTGTCACAACTAGTGGACATATAGGGGGATTATAAAAAGTTTTGCCAGTGACCTGCTACCTGTATGTCGAGTAGCCGGTCGCACAACTATTCGTCATCATCATCGCTAAGTAGGGTTGGCGGCAACGAATTGAAATATTTGAATACTTCAATCACAGCTTCTAGTTCTGCAAAGTTTTCTGCCGTAATAGGGGTTTCACCGCCGTGTAATCCGGCTCCCATGTCTATGTAGAAGTCGCCGCGCCTAACCTTATAGCAGGTTACTTCAAAGAGTGTACCAGATGCGCCCTTAAAGTAGATGCGGGTATCATCCCAACCCCAATAACCATCTTCGTCATCAATAATGATTTCGTGGAACAGGTCAGGGTTGAGTGCTTCAAGTGCCCTCGTGAAACCTTTCTTGCCGAAACGCTTACTCGGGTGGCAATGGACCCATACGGAGACATAGTACTCTTTGCCTTTGCCGCCTCCGTGGTCAAAGCTTCTTACAAGGTCTGGGTTCCATCGCCTCTGAATATACGCCTCGGCTTCTTCTTCCGTGATAGGGATACCAGATAGCTTGGCAGAGTCTTCGTGTAGACGCGCCTTCTCCTGCTTCTCAGCCTCGATAGCCGCCCGTTCCTCATCCGAGATAGGCGGTGTTAAATCTACCAGTGGGGTAGGGTGGTATTTGCTTGCTCCAGTGCCCATGAGGAGCGCCATTGGTGTTAGTGGCGCATTCATTACATCTGAATTTTTCGGGGGATTGGAAGTGTGCACATAGATAGCCGTAATGTTATCACCGCTCTTATTAAGAACAGTGATTTTCCCGGTATCTTCGTTATGCTGAGGCTCCGCTATGTCACTCTCTTCTTTCTTCCAAAACGATACCTTCTTCAAACAGCTTTTAATGAGTTCAGTAAAAGATTCTTCGTCTTTCGAGTTACCGCCATCTTCCTCAGGTTCAACGGGGCTGGGATTTAGACCAATACCGAAAACCCCTGACTCATCCCCCTCTTCTTTCGGGATAAAAATGTAAGTTGGCGTAAACTCTTCATAGTTTTTCATGTAAGTAGCTCTCCTTAAGGATGTGCCTGGTCTTTATTGGGAAATGTTGGTGGAATTAATGCTGGATGTTGAGCCAATCATTGATAGCGGCATCCCAAACTTGTTCAAGTGAACGAGGTGCGTTAGGTACGTCGATAATATCTTCGGCGGCAGATATGGCATTGAGGATTCCGTGCCCTATATCGCTCTCAAGAAACGCAACGGCATAGCCGCTTGAGCTGTAGTGAAGACCAGTAGGTATCTTCGGATTGCAAGATTCATCCCGGAATATACTCAGGTTGCGTCTACCGGATGTGTTTTGGCTGTGAATGCCGAAGAAGCATTTATCACCGTCAGGAAGTACGGCACACAGAACATCACGCCATTTCTGCTTCTCGCGCCGGGTAAACGTTTGAACCGATTCTACGGCGTTAAACCCGGAAATAACTTGAATAGTGTTGTCAGGTAGATAGTGCTTCAAAAGTCGCTCAAAATAGCTTACAGTAATGGATGAGGGCACATTAAAGATTAAGGTTGGCGGTGAATCATCTACACCATCTTTGATACGAACGAAAAGATTGTCTAGCCCGTGGTTCTCTAAAATTATCTGTAGCTCATCATAATTCTCAGATTTAAGCATCTTATTTCTCCTTTATGTTCTACAAGTTTAACACCACCTCTACATGATGCTGATAGATACATGCCGACCATCTCCATTAAAACCCGAAAATGCGGGAGAAGAATCCTTTGCCTGGCTTCCTTATATGCTGATTGTTGTCATTATTAGGTGCGCCGTTAAACAGTGCCCCGTACCGCTTATTGTCTACCCGGTCAATAGCACCAACAATGGAGTACGCGAAATGGGTTGCAAGTATCGCCAAACTATTCTCGCTTAGCGTGTCGTTATTGCGGGCAAGGTACTCGTCAAGTTTGCCGATAATGTCGGTGGTTTCAAAAGCTTTGTGTGCGGCGGCAAGAGTTTCGTTGCCGTCAAACTCTGCGTGCGCTTGCGGGTGACGGTACACATTGTTCGCTACTTCGATGTCGTGAGTCCAGCCATCTTTGCTAAGGTACTCTTTAAGGTCGTTGCGGGTGTTTCCGTGTGACCTGAGCTTCTTTTCAATGTATTTTGCGCAAGCGTCTGCGCGGCTGGTGTAGCTTTCACCAATATTGGGGATATTTCCCATAGGTTTTGCTCCTTAAAGTGAAAAAATAATTGGGGTGAATGGAGGACATTGGTCAGTTCTTCATTCACCCCAATTGTAACATGGGTTCAACTATTATCGGCGGTTAATATTGAATGTCATGCATTTGTAAGTGAAACTACAAAACGCAGAAACGGCTTTCAACACACCCCGCACAATGTTTCCGACCCGTGTCTCCATTAGGGGCTTCCGTGGTTCTGTAAGCTTACCTGCAAGAGGCTTCACCCTCTTTTCGTCCTGTACGGCTTCTTTGCAGACCCGATACAGCCAGCAGACAGGTGTGATAACAAGTAGCTGAACTATGCCGCTAACTACCGCCATGATGATAGGTGCCAGCAGGAAGTAGACAGCGATGCCTACCGCTGTGCCGCCCGCATTGGTAAGCGAGTCCGTGAAGCCTCCAGTTGGGGCGGTAATACCTGCATGAAGAATTGTTCCTACCGCAAGTACTGAACCAATGAAATAGAAGATGCTCTTATATTCCAGAGCAGTGTTTCGTAAGAGATTGTTGGACTCATCTTGCACCACTATCAGCCCCAGCATTACGCCAAAGCCAACAGCGAAGAATACTCCTCCTAAAATGGGGAATAGTGCGGGGTAATCATGAATGAGAGAATGCACTACTCAAACCTTTCCTCTGAATTGTTTCGGTGTCGGCGCTTAGACAGCTTCTTAGAGTATAATTCATCATCTTTATTCACATCAGTGGCATTAGCTTCCTCTGTAGCAGATGCACGTTTCTTCTCCTCATGGTACTTCTCAGAATACTCATCAAAATTGATGGCAACCTTGATGAAGACAACAGGTGTCATGATGATGTAGGTTAGGATGTTAAGTATCTGGAGGGTCAGGTATGCGATGCCTAGACCAATGAGCACATGTGATACAACAGCGGCTAGGGTCATACCAATAATCTGCCAGTCACCAACATGTGCATTATGGGCGGCGTTCCAAATAATCAATAGGACGGGGATGTAGCTAACCATATGCAGTCGCCTCAGGATTAGGGTCTGAGGGCTAATTTCTGCTACGTCAATCTCGTGAAGCGGCTTGCCAGATTCAACCTCAGCTACCAGATTTTCCCTACTGGCTTTCCAACGCTTACTGTATTCCTCTGCCGTGATTTTCTCCACCCCAAACCATCCTTGGGTGGCGGACAGCCTGTCTAAGGTGTTGATAATCCACAAGATGATGCCGATAAGGACTCCAGCAAAGGCTGGCGCAATAAGGACAAACCACCAAGGGTTCTCAACAACAATTAGCGGAGGAATGTTGAACATAGAATATCTCTTCTCATATATGTAGATGTCTTTGAAGCTGGTCTGCCTGCAAGTACGCAAGGGAGCAAGGTATTTCCTCGCCCCCTTGCGTTTATTACTCTATGGAGTCTTACAGCGCGGGTGCGACGGCAACCTCAATCGTAGCGTTAAGCTTGTAGGTGCCTGAGTTATCGACAGGGGTTACAGCCCACGCCAAGCCGCGCAAATGGTTCAAAGCCGCATTAGCAACAATCTCACGGGTTAGAGAATCCATCCCCAAAGCCGATGATGCGGTAATAACGTCCTCAGCACCACACTTGAAATCAACATAGAATGCACCAGTGCTCGCCTGTCGGAAGGTGACATCTACAAGGTGGCGGGGCGTGTCGAAAATCTTTACCGCGTCAGAGTCGGACAGCTTGATAAGCATTTCAATCTGGATGCGGGATGCGGGAGCGTCGTAGTTAAGCAGAGGCGGCTCAATGTCGCCATGTAGTTCCCAGTAATATTTACGGTCAATTGCCTCAATATTTTCCTGAGGCTCGCCAGCCAGCACTAGGTGATTCATGCTCATCTGGTGTACAGAGATTAGGGTGAGGGTGTCTGCCAGGCGGCGGAGGCGCTGTGCATGGCGGAACATGTCGCGGGCGATGTGGTGTGCCTCACCTGCGTTATTTACCTTATTGATGCTAGTGGCATGTAGCGTGGTTGCATCGGTAACTTCTTTCTGGATGGCGTTGAGGCATTTCTCAGCGGTTTCTGCGTGCTTTTCGCGGTAGTCGCTAACGTTGTTCATCTGTGGTTCCTTTCGGCGGGGTTGGATAGAGGTATTGTTAAAGATAGTTGATGATGCCTACGAGGTCGTTGCGGGTCAGCCCAGCAACCTTTAGCATGACATCTTCTAGTGACTTGTACGGTTCAGGGTCTTCGGCGTTAATAGCTGAGCTGAGTAGCAGTACGTCTGTGTCAATTTCGAGGGTATCCCTCTCATCGCGTAGGTCATATTCACGGGTTACTGTGTCGTCTTCAATGTTGAAGGCTACAAGCTTTAGTACACAGACGGGTACGTAGGTTTCGTCATGCTCTGAGTAGTACATGCTGTTGCTGTGGTTCCACTGGAGGGCGAGGATACCTCCTGTGTTGAGGTACTTCTTCGCGGTTTCCGGTGTAGTGGAGTGAAGCCCATAGCCCACTTCCTTGATGGCGCGTGCCTCTTCCGAAGTGTACTTACGAGTAAATACGTCAGTCGTGGTCATGATGATTTTCTCCTAGTTAATAAAGTTCCTTACAGGAAGTATTGTACCACATATTGCCTGTTTTATGTACAGATAGCTGTTTAGCGGCATTGATGCTGTAGAATATTTCGTAACATCACCTAACTACTGCTGGAAGGAACTTTTTAGATGTTTAATCCGCTAGGGTGGTTCAGAAACCGCAACCCTGAGAAGGTACAGCGCAACGTCATGCTAGATGCGTTCATGCGCGACGTCATTGTAGCGCTCACCGTAAGCTGTGAACCCACACTAGGGAAAGACATGTGGAACACCTTACCCTTTTTCAATGTGGACTACATGAACGCAGAAGCGGTACATGAGGTTATTGACGATATTGGTAAGAATAACCCCATGCTGAATGTGTCTACCGTTGAGGTTGATGAAATAGTTGAAGCTATTCAAGCTACGCCGGGTGCCCAGCAACTAGGCGCAACACCCGAACAGATAGGTTTAAATGGTGTATCGAAGCGTTGCAAAAACAACAATCTGTTTACATTTAATTCATAACAGGTAGAGCCTGTTATAGGCACCCTACAGCACCTCTACCCCCTCACAAAAAAATGTTTAGGGTTACATGTATAGTTGAACCAACTTATCGTTAGATTCCTGCCCAATTCCCTTGACGACAAGGGGATGAATTAATGGGTTGTCCACACGTAAGGACTGATTATTGTTCATCAGTCCTTTTCGCATAATGTTATATGACCCATTAACGTCAGCATTGATTAGTCGCCCATCACTGGTTTTGTAAAGTCCTCGCTTAATCCTGCGTCCAGAAAACTTTGGATTCTCTGTCTCACCGTAAACAGGAATATCATCATTATCTAGGAAGCTCGCCTTAGATGTGTAGGATTCTTCCTGGGTAATGACAGTAATTCCTCGCAATTGGCATTTATACTGCAATTGCTCAATAAAAGTTTCATAAGGTAGAAATGCGAATCGCTGTTTAACCTTCTTGCCGAAAGGCAGGTTCTGCTTCCAGCCAGTATTTTTCCCAATGAAGACTTTTTCAATCTGCATCTCGTCAAAAAGAGTAGCTAGGAACGCTGTCATCTGATGGATTTTCGTGCGAAGAATCCACGAGCGACGTGACCAAAGACGGTGGATGGACTGACTTGTCTTCTGGGAACCTGGAAGCAAAGACTGTGCCTTGGCGATAAGACGGTTATAGCCCTGATTGATGGACTTTAATTCAAGACCCTTAATAATGAGGGGTTGGTTTTGGGTGGAGAATGTGATGGTAGCAAAATTATCTACTCCTAAATCAATACCAGCATATTTAGACGTGCTTTTAGGCGCACTTTCTTCCGCGTCATAAATAACCTCAATAATAAAATTATTGAGGTTGGGAACAATACGAACCTGCTTAGGATTAGCAATCTTAGTAGGAATGGGGAGATTAATACCCTTTGGGCATAAGAATAGCTCCCCGTTAGCGCCACGTTTATTGCCAAAAGTCTGATAATTAAAAGACACAGCGTAACGCCCATCAGTCTTATGAAGATAATGAGGGAGCTTAGGCTTTTGTGCCAGCTTACCACTATTTTTTAGGCGCACTAATTTCCAAAACGACGTGATGTTTTCGCCTAAGTTTTTTAGCACAGCATTAGCGACTTTAGACGGCAAAGCACGAATATCATCGTGCCCCTGTTTACGCAGGCTCTTATCAATATCCACCCAGGTTAAGACCGGCGCATCAGGGCTCTTTTTGTGTTCAAAATACGACTGACGGTACAGATATAGCCCATGATTGTAAAGGTTCTTAGCCTTGAACGTTAAGTCATCCAGGGTCGCATAAAGCTCATGGTTCGGCTTAACAAGGTGCCTCTCCGTCAGTTGCATCAGGTTCCTCCTTTCATTTATGCTCATTGTACCACAAGGTGAGTATGCATCAACAATGGGCTACAGGAAACTACAATTTTACACAAATTGGATTAAAGGTTAATTATACCGTGAGTGGCTGTAGCGGCGATGCTCGTAAGCCATTCACAAGTAGGCACAAGAAAAGGGCACTGGGTGAACCTGTAACTTTCACTCAGTGCCCTTGGTGCATCCAGCCCCTCTCTCTCAATGTTAGAGGAGGTGTTTATCCATTACGATAACCCAGCAAGAGTCGCATGACTTGGATTCGCACCCTTCTGGGTGGGGGCGGCGGTGGCGGCGTGATGCGCGGTCTTCATAGTCCTCATCAACTGCGCCAGTCGTATTGTATGCCTTAGCGATATTGGCAAGGTCTTCGCCGTTGCGCCACGGGTAATACACCTTGCGTTTCTCGTTTTCCTCTAAGGTGTACCGCTTGCCACCTTTCCAATGCCAGTGGTTGTATTTGCCGTCACGATTGGACATGGTATGATGCCCACCTTTCTTGTGGGATGTTGTAAGTACTTTATAGCTAAAGTGTAGCACAGATTTGCGGCTTATGGGGCGAGTTCTGGGGGCGCTGGTCATACTGTTACACTCACCACATTTCATAGGCTCTACAGATTTAGAAGGGGCGCGAGATGCCGATAATGGTATCCTGATAGGTGATGTAATATATCTCAAGAAAGTACCACCATGTTCCATTATCCGTTATTACCTGTTGGACTGATGAATATTTATTATGCTGTCATTACGTTTCTTGTGGTGGTGGCTGGAGTTGCTACGGTGGCACCATATTGCCTACTCAAGCGTCAGCAGGGACGTTCACCTGAAAACGCTGACAATGCTAATGCTGAAGGTGGTGCTGGCTGGTGGGGTGAGTTTAAGGGAGAGCTTGCCGACTCTGAGGTCGCGTTTACGTTGGCTTTTACGGTGCTTTTCTTGGTTAATATTCTGGGTGCCTTTAGTGGGTCTTTGATGTGGCTCTTATCTATGCCTGCGGTGCTTATTTTGCTCCCAGTAGTTAAGTTCTTCTTATCAAAAAGTAAAGATGGGCTTTTGTCGCGTTCCGACAAGTGTAACTATTTACTATCAGCTATCATCCTCGGTTCTGTTGCTGTCCCTGTTGGCGTGGATGCATATTTCATGAACCAGCCGATTCCTGCAACTACCTATTATCAAGATGCTTCTGGCGGCTACCATGACTCTGTTCAGCGCAACCTTCTTGTGGGTAAGGTTATTGAGAGCCGTAAGGATGATGGGGTGGTTGAATATCAGTGGGGTGAGCAGAATACTCAGGGTGGTAATATTGTGATGCCTAATGCTGGCGATACTGTAGATGCGTTGAGGCGTGTTGAGGTTGTTGAGGATTTGAGTCCTGGTGAAGCTCCGTATGTTGTTCGTAAAATTGATGTGGGCGAGCATTTAGGCGTTTCCGCCCGTACTACTCTTTGCCCTGTTCAGGACAACGTGAATACATTGTTTTGTAGCCGTAGCCATGATGAGCTTGATGCAGGTAAAGCTAGTGCTGTCAGCATCATTCATGTTCCATCTGGTGAACGTGATAAGTATGTCATTTCTAACCCAGTGGGTAGTTAAGGTTTAGTGAAGTAGAGGATGTTAATGATTCCTAATTTTGATACTACATGGCCCGTCATATTGTATATTGCTGGGCTGACTGTATGTGCTGTTGTTGCATTGGTTATGTCTTTCCATGTGAAGCGGATTGAGGACGTGGATGCGGCAAGTGGTAAAGCTGACCTTTTCGGTATTATCTCCATGCTGTATTTCTTGGCTGGCGGGCTTGCTTCTATGATTGTTACGGTCATTTTGTCGAACAGCTTACTCATTCCCCTTACGGCTATCGGTATCACCTTTGCCGCCATCTTTGCGGCTGTTATCTATGCGGATGGTGCCCCATCTAAGGATGATAGTGATGAACTTCAAGGGTTCGCCAATCTACGTGCTTGGGCTATCTTTCTATCGGTGAACGCCGTCCTGCTGGGTGTTTTCTTAACGATGTTTGCGCCATCTTTGCCGAAGGTCTTCTTCTATAGTGCTGACGGCACTAAAGTGGTCACCTTTTATCGCGGTGACGGGTATAGTCCGCTAGAGAGTGAGGTGAAGAATCCGCTAGTTGGTACTGTGAATGTGGAGACCTCCGGCAGATATGCGAAGGCGAGCGACCCTGCTTATGAGTGGGTTGAGCGAACTGGTGATGGTGAGGTTCGCACTATGTACAGGAAGCCCAGGTCTGATTTTGGGGCGTACCTCCTGTTAGATAGTACGGATGAAACCCCGGTTAATACTCGGGTGGGTGATGTTGAAGTGGTTTATGATTTGAAGCCTGGTGAGGCACCGTATGTGGTGCATCATATTAGTTTCGAGGTACCCAAATCATATGATGGTAACGCTCCAATATGTACTAGGTATCATTCTGACCGGAGTAATTGTTCTGTGAACGCCAAGGGTGCTGGGTCAAAAGCAACTATCCATATCCCGGAGGGTTCCTATAACGAATATGTGAAAGTTTCTTCTTAGGAGGTAGTCGGTATGGTCTTGATGATGACTGTGGCTGATGGGGTGTACACGTACCCGATTATTGTGTTCTTGGTTTTGAGTGCTGTGGCGCTTGTTTCGTCGCTGTATTTTTGGGTGCGTTATCGTGGTGACGCTAAGGAAATTGAAGCCGCCCTTGACCGCGTTCGCGAGGCTAGGGATAAGGCTGAGAGTCGCCTTTGGACACGTAGCCATAAGTACCATAAGGAGTACCTTGATGCGGATTACCCAGATAAGCAAGCTATCTGGGATAAGAACGTGCAGATGTGGGATGACTATGAAGCTAACCCTACAAAGTATATAGGGGATGAGCTGTCCGCCGCTGAAACCCGCAAGTATGAGAACCTGTCGTTTATTCACAACATGTATTTTATGACTGGTTTCATTTTGGTGGCTCTTCTACTGCTGATGCTGATGGTGGCGGGGCTATGGGGTGTGGCTATTCTTGCTTTCTTCGCATTCTTATTTGCGACAGGCTTCTTCATTTTTGATAGTGATTCTGAATACGGACCTACGTGGCTGTGGCATATCCCCGCAAATATTGCCGTCGCCGCCATAGTTGCCGCGATACTGATTCCCGTATCTGCGGCGGCTACCACTAACCCGCCGCCGGGCTGGGTTGCGCAGACCCACACCGTGAAACTTGCGAAGCAGGCAGATGGCACATATGGTGTTGGTGAACCGGCTAAGATGCGGCTGGATGGTACGGTGTCTAAACGAGGTTTGGATGATGTTAATTATTCTTGGGCGGAGGTTGATTCGAATAACGTGAAGCGCACCTATGACTCCTACCATCAGAGCGATACGGCTAAGCAGGTTCGTTTCATGGATGACCTGGGTGAGGGTGAAGCTCCTTATGTTATTCATTATCATACGTTTAATGTGTTGAATGGGTATGCTGACAGTGAGGTTTGTACTGGGCGTAGCACGTCTGACTTTTCGACTGCGCTTTGTTCTGACCGTAACGCCTGGAGTAAGGGGGATGAAGCTGTTATGCATATCCCGCGAGGTTCTTATAATCAGTGGATTCTGAATCAGTCATAACCACTTTACGTGGGATGAGGTAGGTGGGTTCTAATTGCCTGCGTTAGACAGAACCTATGGCGAAGCACCCTGCTTAAACTATCTTGTGGTACACTATAGATGTCAGTTTCCCTTTAATGTTTAGGAAGTTTGCGATGATTAATGTTTTTGATGCCATTGAGGTTATTAAGTGGCTGTTCCTTGGATTGTTTTTGCCGGGGCTTATTGTGATTGGCGCTTCATTTTTAGCTTCATTCATTCTGTATCTGATTGGCAATGCTTTGGATTGGGATTGGATGTCTGACTTTTTGAGTAGCATCATTATCCCTGTGGGTTGCATTGCTGGAACTATTGTTCTGTTCTTCAACTACCCTTGGTGGCTTGGTTTGTGGGGTTATACCGACCAGTACCTAATCCTGGCTTCATATGTTGCCCTTGTTATTGGTGGCGGCTTTAGCGCCAGCCTAAATAGGGACTAAGGGAGCTTCAAATGTGCCTGTGAGTTACTGAAATGGTGACTTGCAGGCACATTCTCTTTGCCTCAAAACTCAGTGTTGCATATATGAAAAATCTGTGCTACACTATATGTATAGAAAGTTCTTCTAGATAGGAAGTGTAATCATGGGGTTCACCACCCTCAACCTCAAGTTCGACCTCATTGCCGTCACCGACACTAAGGCTGACGCACGCGGCGAAGAAACTACCATCTGGGATGATAACGATGAGTTCTACATTGACTCCTACAAGGCTGAGGATGCAGGTAACGGCATGAAGCGCATGACCGTAACCATTATCGAAACTCAGACCCACGACCTTGACGAGTGGGAGAACCCCGTAGAGGGTGCAACCCTTCGAACCGCAACCTTCACCGCAACCGAGCCTATCACCGCTGAGCAGGCAGAGTACGTGGAAGGCTCCCTTGCCTACAACAGGCTTCACGGTATCGAGCTTTACGTTGATTGCGTAAACGGTGAGCGTTTCTTTGAAGGTGAATTTGCTTTCTAAGCATAGAACAATTACCACATTATGCCAGGTTGCCTACATGGTTTACCTGGCATAATGTGTAGACGACTGTGACCGCATAGATTTTATTGCCTTGCATGGATATAATGGTTACGTTAGTTATTCCTAAACCATACAAGGAGATTTAATGGTTACCCCCATGTTTTCCACGCCCATGCTCACCTCAATTTTTGCAGGCGTGTTCATTGTTATTGGGTTTTCTTTTATTGCCAGGTATTATCTGATTCGCAGGGGTGAACAGCCAGAGGGTAATGATTATTATAACCTCTATTCGGTGGCTCATAAGCTTGGGGCGGCGGCGCTTCTGGTTGCGGCTGTAGCGGCGGTACTGAATGGTTCATTTGCTGTGGCGGCAATGGCGCTATGGATGCTACTCTCATATGTTGCCTTGGGGTACTATATGCCGGTAAATGTCTCTGATGACGAAGAAGAGATTAAGGTCATGGGTGTTTGTTCGTTAGGTGCTGTACCGAAACCTGATGGTACTATGCCTAAGTTCCCTGGCGGCGGCAAGCTCCATCAGATACCTGCTGTTGTAGCGGCGCTGACGTTATCCTTCATGCTTGTGTTCTTCGGTGCGCTGTGTGCTGTAATCGCCTGCTTCGCGGGATAAAACAGACCTGTAAGGCATGATGAAAGCCGTCCCACCTACCGTGTTAAAAGGTAGGTGGGACGGCTTTTTGCTTACTGAGAACCTATAGGGTTAGGGTTATCTTGCGTTACCTCTTATAGACGTACTCTAGAAGTCTCAGAATCTCTAGGTACACCCAAATGATAGACAGCATCAACCCGAACGCTAGAGTCCAACCAAAAGCATCTGGCACACCAGCATCTACAGCCTCACCAATTTCAGTAAAGTCCATAAGGAGGCAGTAGACACCCATGCCGACGGCAAGCACACCAAGAATAGCGCCAAGAGGCAGACCGAAAACGACGGTACTACCGATACTGAAACCAGTGAACGCCTGTATCACAATAGAAGCAAACAGATAGATAATGTATGCGACCATGCCAATAAGGACGATGCGCGTTAGCTTCGGATTCGACCTAGCACCGAACATGTATGCCGCAAACACCGTCATAAACGCAATAAGCGTTCCTAGCACAGCCGTCACAGCGATGCCGGGATACTGGGTCTGCGCCCACATAGTCACAGCACCAAGAGCTACACCTTCAATGCCAGCGTATAACAGCACAGCCCAGGCAGGAATGTTGCCGCCACTCTTGAAAGCAAGCACAAGACCAAGCACAAACGCAATAAGCGCCGCCGGTAAAGCAAGCATGGGCGTGTGCCAGCCAACAATGCCGCCAAGAAGTAAGACCGCAAACGAGAAGCCCGTCTTGGAGATAACACTACTAGTGGTTAGTGGCTCAGTGATAGCACCACTCAAGCCCTGAATGTCCTTCATGCGACCATTCAGATAGGGGTTACGTGCACTCACCTAAAAATCCTTCCTACGACAAAATATTATCTATAAATAATAGCAAAATAATACCAAGAAGTGACAACCATTTTCTTTTATTCTGTGTCGCAGGCTTCAAACATCTATCCACATGCATAAACTTCAACCGTAACTGGGAATAACAAAAATCGCGAAACGATACTCGCTATTCCCAGGTTAATTTCATTGTTTTTCTACATTATCTGAAACTGCTGATTTACCCCCTCTAGCTGAGTTATCTCAATCAGAGGGGGTTGGAGTTTGTTTACTTATCCCGCTACTTCTCGCAGGTTTACGGCGTTGCCATCCTTGTTGCTTACAGCATTAAGGGGAACCTCAAAGGTAACTTCACCATTAGCTACCTGTTCCTTAGTACCAAATGCGAGGGTGTAGTCCTTATCTACGGTGACGACTCGAATCTTGTCACGCGGTACGGTCTTGGTGATAATTTCACCATCAACGCCACGCAGAGTGTAGGTGACAGTTACGTCGTAGCGGGTGTGAGCTTCGCCTTCGGAGGTTACAAGCCCGTGGTAGTGCTCAATGACTCGACCGTTATCGTATTCCTGCATGGTGTCGCCGGGCTGAAAGCGGTAGGGGTGCAGGGTTGCGTCAGTGTAGGCGCGGTTGCTCATGGATGCACTGATAACAACGTACTGTTCCACCTTGGGGGTTGCGGTTACCGTGGGGGTCGGGCTTGCGGTCGGGGTTGTGGTCACGGTAACCGTCTGGGTGGGGGTTTCTGCGTTTGCAGGGGCGGTGCGTGAGGTGGCGCAAGCGGTGAGGGATGCGGCAACCAGCAGTGCGGTGGCTACTGCGGTACGGCGGGAAGACTTGGCAATAAACATTGTGGCAAACCTTTCGGTAGTGTAGAGTGTTTTGTCTGTAGCGGTATGCAAGGTTCTCACCCGACTACATTTATAGTGTAGCACAAAAACAGCCCCTTGTGCAACGCTTTTCGTGACGCACAAGGGGTTGCTGTGGAAGCTATGTGTGCCGCCTCTTATTTGAATTACATAGTAGGGATGTTAAATGTTAATAAACCACAGAGTCGCAAAGCACATATAACACCAAAAATGACCATGACCCCAACGCTTGCAAACATGAGATTGCTACAGAAACGTGAAGCATGAGCACTAGGTGACTGTGATGCGTCGCCCGACATATCAGAACCCCATGTGTAGATATTCCACATGAAGGACATTGCGGTGGCACCGGCGGTAATAACACCATCGTATGCACCTAATGGAGAAGGTGCAAAGAAAAGCATTTCTGTCGCAATTAATGCCCAGCTACCAATAAGCCAAGGTAATGCGCGTCTATACCATTCCGCGTATTCCCTGCCATCTGACGACTTAATCTCATCAATCAGCTCAAGGTTTCGGTACCACTTACATTGAACAATAAATGCCACAATGTAAGCTACCCAGAAAAGTATAACATTGAGTGCCTGCGCCATTACTTATCGCACCTATAACAATTTAAAACAATATTTCCCTGTAACTATACCACAAACCGGCGGTAGATTTACAGGGAAACAGGTGAGTGACTGTATACACCTCTTTAGATGCTCGCTAGACGAGAAGGGTAGGGCTGGTGTCATGATGACATCTAGCTACCGTGCACGCTTTTGAAGTCATCTTCCGACGTATGCCAATAACTAATAACAGCTCCGCCCCCTTCACTCATGTGTTGATAGATGAACTTGGCATCACTGTAGGTCAGAGGGAAACGCATAAGCTTAGCAGTCCAGCGGCGCAACAGGAACGAAATCGCCTTGTCGAGGTAGGCGTTCGCAAACTCCCGCTCATGTTCATATTGTTCAGGAATTTCATGTTCAACAGAGATAGCAAAGATACCTGCTTCATGTGCCGCATTAAAAGCGTCCAGTAGTTGCGCATCAACCTCCTCACCTTCAAGGTATTTATTCATCACTAGCGCGGCATCCAGTACTTCGCCATCGGGCGCAATCCAATACAGTGCGAGGTGATGGAAAACATGAGTGTATCGGTCGCTATAGCCTCCCGCTTTATTGGGCGTGCGAGTAAATGACTCCAGCACATATACTTGCGTCTCAACGTCTTGTGTGCGCAGGTACTTAAATGCTTCTTGAAGCTTTTCGTCATCTTCGGGTAGTGCATTTAGGGCATCCATGATGGGCTTAGTTTTATACATGATGATTCCGTTCCCTGTCTTTCTCTTGGGGTAAAATTTACAACTACATAAAGTGTACCACATTTTACGGCGCGCCCTCAAATCATTACCTAGTTTTATTGCTCCGCGTTATTGACTACTCGTGAATGACCAAATGAGATGCGGTAGCGCCGATTCGGTGAGAGTATGGTTACGTACCCGACAAACGGCAACCTGATACAGCGCGTATCTAGTGAAGCCGAACACCCACACCGAAAGGAATACGCCACATGGCTACGGTTACCCCCTATAAGCACGACGACCTCCCCATCATTCTGGAGTGCGCAAAGAGTCACCTGAATACCATTGCGTTTATTCGCGCTCAGTCGCAGGCGTTTATCAATAAGCAGTCCTGTGACCTGTATCAGAGTATTGATGCTATCGAGGGCGGCGATATTGCCTCCAAGCCCATGAATGCGAAGATGTTCACTCTGCTACAGAAATCATCTGAGTTGGCTAATGACGCTTACGTGGCGGAATCTGAGATTCGCCTCCGCCTTGCTGTTCTTGCTGTTGGCGGGTTGTCTCTGAACGCTTTTGAATCCGAAAGTAGCGTGATGAAGGAAGCGCGCGCCTTGGAATCCTTGGCAATTGAAACTATCTCAGGGCTGGCTGTCGGCTGGGTTGAGTTTCAACGTCACCTTGCACTGTTCACTGCGAACCACTAGTTAAACGGAATAAAGAAGCCCCTAACCTCAGTAATTTTGAGGTTAGGGGCTTCTTTATTGGTGGCTCCTGCTTGCTGTACCTTTTAATCTAGTGGGCAGTGGTTAGGTCTTCCAGGGTCTTCTTGACCTTTGCAACGTATTCTTTGCCGACATATTCGGTGTCCAGAACAGCCTTATCTAGAGCATCTTTTAGTGCAGTGCTACGGCGCTGAATGCGGGCAATGTCGCTACGGTCTACCATCAGGTCGTAGATGTGTTCTGCGGTATCGTGGGCGGCGTAGAAGCCGTACTGTAGGTATTCGTTGATAACTTCATTGGCGATGTCGTAGAGGTTGCGTAGCGCTGATTCCTGCCATGCCTGTAGCTCTCGGTAAGCTGATTCTTGTTCAAAGCTCAGATTGCCATTGATAGAGTATTCCTCAATAGGTTCGGGCTTGCCGCCGGTGGCGGTGAACATTGGTACATCAACTTGCCATTCCGGGTCGTCGCACTGGTGGCACACCTCATCTTCCTCATAGTCGCCGTATAGGTCGCGGATAGCCATGCCTCCGGCGTGTTCCAGGTGTTCTCGCTGTAGGGTGATGATTCCTGCCGCCTTGCCAATATCATTGGTTAGGTGGATAGTGGTGTTATCGCCGCCGCTTACCTGCAAGGTGGAGATGTTGTAACGACTCTCAATTTCAATGATGACTCCCTCCAGGAAGCCATAGCTGGTTAGCTCACCATCCTTGTTGGCGAGAATGTGTAGCTTGCCGCTGGTGGTAGTGGCGTTATACTTGGCGCGCATTTTCGCATCAGCTGAGGCGAGCTTATCCATTTCGTCACGGATAAACGTTAGGACTTCCAGAGTGGAATTAACGCCCCGCTGGATATGCTTACCCGCAAGTCCCACCACATCTTCTACCATGTCGCTGGTGATGGCGTGAGGTGCGCATTGTAGGTCTGATGCGTCCGCTACACCTTTGAGTAGATTGCGTGCCTTATTGAGTAGCTTTGAATAGTTGTGTGCATCAGCTTTTGCAGTGTTACCAGTGAAGGTTTTAATAATGTCCACCTGCCAGGTGGTAACGTCAGCCATATAAGGTGCGGTTATTTCAATGCGCTGTTTGAAACTGGTGATGAGCTTCTGAATGGTGTATGCGCCATCCTTGCCAGTGGCGGGCATCAGGGCATGGGTGCCATTGTTGAGGATTGCCATGTCGCCGGACATTCCAGTAATGATGTATGGGGCGTAGTTGTAAACCTTATGAGATTCGGCGTGCTGGGTGGTCTGGGTGACGATTGCGTCGCCGGGGGTTACAGCGAGCATGAGATTGTTTCCTTCTGTAGTGGGTTAAGTGGTGGGGTGCGGGTATCCCCGACAAGGGGGATTCTTGCCGGGGATATTGATGATAAGAACTAGATGTCCTGGACGATAAAGGAAATGGCTGACTGGTGTGCAGTAATGGTTGCCACGCGCTTGATGCCCTTGAATGAGTATTTCCGCTTGATTCGGAACTCAAATTCGGCTTCCTGAGTGCATTCTTCGTCCAGGAAGACTGCTACGCGGGCGTAGGTTCGGGTTCGGCTGACTTCCTTTGCGAAGAGGTTTGCTTCTTCGAGGTTGTGGGTCTTGGTGAGGTCTTTGAGCGCTTCATGCCAGGTGTAGCCTTCAAAGAGGAAGTGCTCAGGCGCTACCTTATTGGTCTTCTTTGCCTTGTTGAGCATTTCCAGGAAGTAGCCGCTCAGGATGACATGCTTAGCGTCGATTGCAGTGGACTTGCCAATGAAGTCGTAAGCCTTCTTGTCAATGAAGCCAACGCGGATAGCCATGATGAGAACCTTTCGGTAGAAAACTAGAATCTTGAGGTGTTCACCTCGTTACACCTATAGTCTACCACAGATTTTGAAGGCTATGCAACCCAGTAGGGGGTGAAGTGCTTCACATACCAAAACACTCCACCCCGTCTCTACTTAGAAACTCGCCACATACTGCCCTTTTCATACTGTGCTTGCAAGGTAGCTTGCGCTTTACGGGCGCTAACCAACTCGAAAATCAGTAGCAACAAGCCGCCAGTGGCGTTTACACCCCAAAAGAAAGCAACTTTAAAGCCAAAAATCTCATCAACTGTCAGTAATCCACTAGCCGGAATATAGCTAGGGCTTGGGATAAACAAGAGCGGCACAATAGCCGCCAACATAACATTAAGAACTGTGCCAATGCCAACAAAGGTTACCCACTGCAACATAGATTCCCGAGAAAGGACGTTATTATCTTTACATGCCACCAAGGTAGACCTGTGTCCACCCTTCCATCCTAAAATACGTGCCAAATTAACCAATCCAGCGATAGTAAGTACGCCCACCGGCGCAAAGAAAACCAAGCACAGCAACCCAATAAGCGAAAGCGAAGAATGCCTTTTATCACCAAAAAAGTCGCATGTGCGCATAGAGGCATCCTGAATGGTCGTATCCATAGCTTTACTTACCCCTCCCTTAGTGAATCATCTCTGAGTCGTGCGATTTCAAATACTTAAACATCCTCACAAGGCTAATTACCTCGCGTGTAAGTAGCCAAACTCCCGCGACAACGTTTAATAATAATGAAACATCGCAAAAATAATGAAACGCTAGAGTAAAGTTAAAAGTGCCATTCATAAAAGCCATCAAAAGAACTGTTACAAATCCCGTAATGACAATATGTAAAAGTGTAAAAACTATAAAGTATAACACCTCAGCATATGCGAAATGGGGACGCTCTTCGTCAGTTATTGCAGACCGCCCATTGCAGTACCCAGTCAGTCGCCCGGTCGCATATACCGCAGTGGAGGCAATAATATACCCAATAGGTGAGGCGACAGGCAATAATGCTAGTTCAGCATCTGATTTGATAGCGGAATCTGCCTCGCCACCCCATTCATAGTAGATGGGTTCCCTGGAGGTGGCATTAGGGGTTGCCAACAGCGTGCTGTACTGATTCAGATAAAGGTCTTTATTTCTCTCGATAATGGCGGCTTCTAGAAGCTCATGGTCGGTTAGTTTCATGAGGTTTACCGCCTCCTTTCTTGGTATGTTTTTAGTAGTTCTTGTTGAGTAGCTTCTTAAGATAGATTTCGTCGTCAATCTCCTGCATCTGGCTATGGGGGTCTACCTCATGGTTGTATGCTTTAAGTGTTTCGAGGCTAAGGGAACTTTCTGCCCCGTCAATGTCAGCAATTGACTTAACCTGTTTCACGTTGTTAAGCATTGCCTTAGTTGCTTTGGCTAGGCGTTCGTTCTGTAGCTTATCAATAAGCTTACTCTCTGCATCCTTACCAGTTCGAACGAGTTCCTGTAGGTGCTTCACGACATCTTCCTGTGCTTTGATGGTGCGGTTTTCTAGAGTGTTCGCGGCTCTAATTGCTTCGGGCTTGACGGGCTTACCTTCCGCATGGTCGCGGCGAATTGATGCTGTAAGCGTTTGCAGGTCATTACGGCTGACGGCGAGAGAATTTTCTGCTTGCCAAAGTAGCGCAATGTTGATGCCGTTTGCTTTGCGGGTTTCAGCTAATGTCTTGTTGAGTTTACGGTCTTCACGCACTTGTTCAATCCTTTTCTCGCGGGGTTTTATGTCAGCATTGATGACGTTCTTGCTTTGAGGTACGTCGCCTAGAATTTCTAGATTGACGGCAAGGTTTGCAAGTTCGTCGTAGTATTCTCGCTTCTTTTGGCGGCGCAGGGCGCGGGCGGCATTTCCCTTTTGGGCAATAGTTCCGATAACACGCCCCTGAATAGTGAGTACTTCCTTGATGAGGAAGTGCTCACTATTTGCTGTCATTTTGAGTATTTCCGCCCGGTTATCCATGCGGGTTAGTAACCACCCAATTTCAGGGGTGATGTATCGTTGCAGTTTCCTGCCGCTGAGGGTTGGCGTACCGTAGCTTGGGTTGTTAATTCTATCAAGTGTTATTTCGAGCATTGGGGGTCAATCTTACATAGAAGGGGTCGGGGGTGATTTCTTTACAGAGTTTGGTATCTTGGCTTGGTGACAGTTAAAGCTGGCTACCTACTTGTTTTTCGCATTTTTCCCACCTCTTTATGAGTGGACACATGTTGCCTACAGGGTGCCTTTACTCTCTAATTATAGACAAGTTTCAGGGTGGGCAGTGGTTTCTGCTAACTTATGGTGTGTTCAATAGCTCACTACTTCACCCCTAGCTTGGTTCTTAGCTAGGGGGTGGGGGTGGGCTACTTCTTATCGTCGCAGTTTACGCCGATTGCTCGCTTGAGGTCTTCGTATTCCTTGCGATATTCGTTTAGCTTGAGCTGGAGTGCCTTAACGTGAGCTTCTTCTAGGCGGGTGATGCACAGACCTTCATCAATAAGGGTTTTAGTCATTGCTTCGTAGAGTCGGTTCAGTCGTTCGCCGTACTTAGCGATGAATAGCAGTTCATTTCGCTTGGTGTTCAACTCAGAGTGTACGCGAGACTTGGTTACATCCACCTCACGCTTACGCTTTGCCGCCTTGTCAATAAATGCCGCATTAGGCAAGCTGGCTTCCAGCTTGTCGTTGAGGTGTTGTTCGAACTTATCCTTGAGCACCTTGGTGTAGTCTGCGTACTGTTTGCACTCTGCGTAAGCGTGTCGGAAGTTTTCTGCTACCTGTTCTGCGGTTGCGGGGGTAATGTTCGCATCAAGCGCCTGCATGTGCCCCTTGATGTCGCTGAGGCTCTTCTTAATGTGCTCAATGGAGCCTTCGAGGAAGGTATGACGCGCCGCCTTTTCGATAACTTCCGGGTCATCCAGTTCGCCACCGTAGTTGTCAATTTGACGGGTTAGCGTGTCATACTCACTCTGGTAGCTTGCCAGTAGGTTCTGGAGGTTACCGTGAGGCTCCGCGACTTCGCCTAATTCCTGTCGCGCTTGGGCATGTAGATGCTTGAGGGTTGCGGTATTGGGGTGGGTTTCACGCATGTTATACAGGTGCTTTCCTTTAAATGCCTTGTACTGGTCGATGATGTCTAGGTTGCGATTGGACTGTCGCGTACTCACATAGAAGGCGACACGGAGCAATTCTTCGAGGTCTTCCTTGGTGACGCTCTTTTCGTCAGCTTTAAGCTTCTTGTAGTATTTGTTTAGAGCGTCCGTGAGGGGTGCGCGGTTTCGTTCATCAGTGGTGTGCATTAGGGTGCGTTCTGCGTCGCTCTGCGCGAAGCGCCTTACGCGAATATCTACGCTCATTTGGTCTATCTTCCGTATCTAAAAATAACTCTATATGTGTGCCTATTCTAGCACGGCTTCAATCTATTGCGGGAACGTCTAGAACGGTAGCATTGTGGAGATTGCTCCAAGGACAATGAAAAACGCCATAGCGCACAACCCGATAGTGATGTTTCGGTCAGGGTTATCGTTTCGATTACTACTCATTATTATTCCTATTGGTGGGTTGGACTACAAAATCTTGCTAGGGCTTAACCCAGGTGCGGCGGCGCGGAGCCTTTTCCCGTGCAAGCAGTTCCTTAGCTTCTTCGTGGTACTCGTTGTAGGTGTCGATAGCCGTGACAATGTAATCGTCCACTTCTTTCAGTGCCGATTCAGTGGCTTGAATCTTCTCATTGGGCACGACCCATGCGCGACCGCCGTAAAGTTCGGTTCCGTAGTATGCGCCGTCCATGAAGAACAAGTTGAGCGTACCCTGAGAGAGGTTGCCAATGGCACCTTCAATAGCTTCAAGGTATTCGCGACTTGCTTTAGTATCCCAGTCCTTGCGCTGGATATGGTAACGAACATCCTGCATACGGTCGATTAGCCCCGCTTCAAGTTCGCCTAGCATGTTGCAGACATGCCAGTACTCTAGGTGCATGAGGCGGGAAAGTTCCCAGATTTCGTCTTCATCGCCATGCGGCATCCACTCATAGCTACCGGGGGTGTAATATTTGCGCGTGTACATGCGTCAATCATCCTTTCAGGGCTGGTTCTTCAACTAGTAATAATAGTGTACCACATATTCTTCATGAGTGGAAGTCTCGACGTTCATTTGCATCTTAAATATAGTAAGCCGGGCACCCCTCTTACGGGACACCCGGCTTACTACTAATTATTCGACACAGGTCTTAGCGACATTCTTCTGCCAGGCACGCTTAACAGCACCAATGTTGATGCCGCGAAGTTCCTCGGGGTCTACCGGGTTGCCCAGCTCAAAATTACGCCAAACCCATACGCGGCGCTTCTTCTTCTTATTGGTATCGCGGAAAAATAGCCAGGTTGCACAGTCACAGTCAATAACATCGGTAGCGGGGCTGACGCAGAAATTATTGAAACGCGGAAGGTCGCCAGCTTCGACGTTTGCGCGCATAATTTCCTGCATATCTAGCGACCAGCCTTCCATGCCGCCCTCGCCAGTTGCCTTTTCCGCAGTGCTCACCCAGTCCGCACCAGCAGAGGTGATGAAGCCGCTACGATTTTCCACAAAGGGAGCGCCGCCCATCTCTTCATCTACGTCCATAGTAATGTCGCCAACCAGACCGATGCGCGCAAGAGCGAACTTACCGGCACTCTTAAAGGTGCCGCTAATTAGGGTGGCAAACATCGCGGTTACACCGTCAAAGCTTGATGCAGTAACGTCAATAATAACATCGTCAAAGATGCCGTTATTGAGAGGGCTGTCCGTCTTAATAACGGTACTATTAAACGAACCTGAGAAGACCACGGAGGTATTGCCGGTACCCTTGAAAAAGTTGAGGTTGCTCAGGCGGGTACCCACACCCTTGCGAGGGCGGAAAGGTCGCATATCCAGCACAGCGTTACCCATGATGAAGGTGGTTGAACCCTCGGTGAAAATCTCGCTTGAACCGGCAGGGAGGCGGGTCTTGTCAGGGTTATCCGCATTGATGCCAGGGATAGCGGCAAGGGATTCAGTGACAATGGTGGGGTTATTGCTGTCGGGGCGGGTGATAAAGAATAGTTCTACGCCTGCTTCCGCAAGAGCGTCCATTTCATTGCAGAAAAACTCTACAGAGGAGATGTCACCTTCATTTGCTCGGGTATTCATCTTTCGGCGCTGTGCCTTGAATCGTTCCGCGTCCTCGGTAGTAAATACGCGCTTTTCAGTAGTGAGAGTGCGTGACATGATGATTACCCTCCAAAGGTTGAGTGTTTGTTATTTTTACAAGGTGGGGTATCTACCCGACCGCTTACATATCCATTGTATCACATATTTGCCGGGCGGCACAAGAGGTAGCCATATTGCCACCCTTTAAAACAGGTGGTTGCATTGCTCATAAAATCTGTGGTACACTTATCTTATAGGTGGGTAAACCCCGCAAACACCATCAAATCATCCCCTGAAAGGAACTTACCCCATGCAGTCCCTCAACTTTGAAACCCTGAACATTGGCGACATTGTACTGACCGTACCTAAGACGAAGTGGCGCAATATTGGTGACCTGGGTATGTCTACCAGCCTCTATGTTGTTCAGTCTGTAGATACTGAGAACCTGACCGCTGTACTTGCTGACACTAGTAACGGCACAGCAAACCTACTCACCACTTCCGCAGACGGTCAGACCACCATCGCCCCCATGTCTGGCAATGCCACTGCAACCACTTGTGAGGTATTCCAGATGTCACATGCAGAAGCCAGTGAAAAGCGCATGAGTGAACGAATCCAGGCTGAGCGCCTGCTGGGACGACACCTATCCACCCGCCTCGACACCCTAACTCCTCGCCCTGTAGACCAGTTCATCGAAAAGTTCTACGCAAAAGCTTACGCTATCGACAAGGACATCAATAGCTATGTATCAAACGTTGCCGCAGGCTACAACATGATGCGTGAAATACTAGAAGGTGTACGCGACATGTACGACAAGGAGTCAGCTAAGGAAGCCACTCTCCTTGAATCTATCCGCGAAGAGTCTAGCAAGGTCTACTCTCAGATTATGGAACTGGTACAGGAAGCTGACATCAAGTATGTGTACAGCCCCGAAGTGGTGACCCTCACCACCGAAGCGCCCTACTGCACGCCCCGCACTTTCCGCGTCGGAACCTCCATCATGCGTGAAGGTGAGCCGTACACCATCACCCGCGTATCTACTACCCGCGCATACATTACCGACATCAACGGAGAAGAAGCCGGATACATTAGCTCCAGCAAAACTGACGGCATAAAGGTCACCATCAAGAACGCACCCACCGAAGATAAGCGCCGCCGCAACAAGTGGGAATACGTAACCTACCCGGCTTCCACCCCCGCCGAAATGGTCAAGCTCGACAAGCTCACCGACGAGGTACAGGAAATCATGGAAGAACACTACCGCAAGATGCAGAGCATGATTGAGGAAGCTGACTGCTCCCGCGTAACCGACTTCGCAAACATCGCCCGCCGCCGCCCGCCCTCCACCTATGTCCTGTCCGACAACATCGCCCACATTCAGGACTTCGTAAACAGCGCACAGAAGACCCAGCGTGAACTAGAACAGTGCAAGAGCGACTTCCTCCTGGAAGCTGAACGCCTCACCAACAGGGCATACGGACTGTAAGCTGACAAACACACATAACACACAGTTCACCCCCTCCCAGAAAGCCCTGAGAGGGGGTGAACTGTGTCCCCGTATACAGTTTTTACCCAAGGGTGCCCAAAAGCCTCCAGAGGGGCGCTCCAGATACTTCTAGACACTCTTATGCGGAAGCCTTATACAGCTCATACTACAACCGCACACCACAGCATGAATTTACCTAGCGCGGGGTGTTATGTAACGAGATGCCAGCCCTGCACGACCCAACGGTCAGCATCAAACACTCAAGGGGTGTAAGCCCAATGGTAACCAACGGAAAGCCACCCCTCCCTATGGCAGACATTCCGCTTTGACCTCAAGTGTTTGGGGTTCCAGGGTGCATAGCTTGAGTGCCTTGCAGTAGGTAATCCTTGAGCCACACACAGGCATTACTTATGCGTTGCATGTGGCTCTGGCGGAGTAAGTATTAGTAATTCCTCTTTCGTTATGACCGTCTATGAGACTGCTTACCACCAGAGGATACCGCCATTGCGGGCGCGGCGCGCCTCTTCCCTACGCTTAGCTTCCTCGGCTTCGCGTTCGCGGTCTGCGGGCATGGTCGCGTCCACCCAGAAGCCGGAGCCATAGTAAGGCTCACCATCGGATGCGTCGTTGCCTTCGAAGCAAATCTTGTTGTTTTTCATGAGGATGAAGATTTTGAAGCCAGGCTCACCGAACTTCTCGTCATACTCCGTCTCCTCATACTCAATGTTCATGATGGCGGCATCTAAGGCGCCCTTGGCAGAGGGGAAGTCAATAAATGAGTTGCCCTTGCCACAGTCGCAACCATAGTTAGGGTGAATCTTGACAACATAACCGTTATCAAGCTTGATGCTTTCATGGGTAATCTTGGTGATTTTGCGACCGATAAGGTTATCCTTAAAGAACTTGTAGAGTTCTCCAGAGTCGAAGTTCTCGCGCTGTACGTAGGGGTGCTTCTCGGATGACATGGGTGCCTCTCTCTTAATTACTGGATGAGTTATACCTGTTTACACCTGAGGTTAGGGTGCTCATTTTGCAATGTGCCATCTCTTAGAGCCACCCCCGCGCATAAGGAAATACCTCTACGCGGTTAGGCGGGTCAAGGCTTAGCCCTGACGGTAACCCTCCAGCTGGCTATCGCCAGCCTTCCTGGTCTTGACACCATCTTCACCCAATTGCTATTGGGGTTGGTAATGTCCGTTTATTTTAGGTACCTCTCCCGTCTCTCACAGGCGAGGTGATACTTGGATTGTATCATATCTTTTAACTGTCTGCGGGGCAGGAATGCCTTGAAACCGTATGCAACTTAGTGGGGACGATTTTTGAAGAGTTTTTCCCAAGGGGCTTCACGCGCAATACTCACGCTAAACCATCTTCAACAACCCACTCCTCCAATCTATCGGCATAGTCATCCCAATAGGGGCTATTTTCAAAATCGCCACTCATGTATGCTTCCATGTGAGCCGCGTCATCTACCCATTCCTCACAGCGCGAATACGCAAAAGCAAGAGATTCCCTATGGTCATCACTAATCTTCGCATACTCCACCGGGGATACGTACCCAAGGGCGACATGGGGGATGAAAAGCTTTACCCATTCCTGCCCCTCGATAAGCCTGCGTGGTAGCCATCGAATCAGCGTCGCCACAAGCCTATTCACCGAGCCATCAGCATTAAACTGCTTTGCTGGATACCGAACGCCGCCCGGAGTGTCTACGCTAAGGACACCGCCGCCTTCATTTACGTCAAGGCGTTCCGCTAAGTGTCGTTCAGTAACTTCTAGAGCTTCTGCCACTGCCTCGCTGGTAAGCATTTCGCCCGTCAATGCCGCCGGGATTCCATCTTTCTGTGGATTATTGCCGTAAACTTCCTGCATGAACCTGTATCGGGCGGCTAGAGTTGCTACAGGCGGCAACCCAGCAATGCTATCCAGCAGAGATACATTATTGTTTGCGCCTGGCAACCCATTATCACCACTCGGCAGTGAGTAATCATAGTTGATGAGGTCTAGAATGGGGCGTACTTGCTCAGCGTCCGACGGTTCAACATGACCCTTACGCGCGAAATACTGAAAGTACTCATCAAATAGAGTGATAAGAGATTCGGGTGGAGTTACTGTATCAAGTGTTGCCGTAATGTATGCCAGTGGCATACTGCCTGCCAAAGTATGCAAAGTTTCCATAGTGGATTATTCTTTCTGTCTAGAGTGCAGGAAACCCCTGGCAACCCATCGTGCTAAATATGATTTAACGCCACGCAACAGGTCGCCAGGGGAATCCCAACAGTAATCAACCAATCCCTCAAAGGAGGATAAGCCTAGTTTAGCATAAAGATTACGGGTTACGCAAATGGTGTGGCGACACGCCTAGAAAGCCGTTGAAAGCGATTCTAACACCTTTTACTGTGTACTATGGGGGATTTTAGTAATCATTGGTTTTCCTGGCTTACGTGGCGACTGAGGGGCTTTCAAGGCTGAAAAGAAGCGCGATAAGGTGATAGTGAATACCAATAAACCCCCTATGGGCTTCCTGTAGGGGGTTTACGTAACTAGGGGCTAGATGCTCTCAAAGTAGAGCCACCTCAAAACACGCGAGAAAAGGCATGATGGTATGCCTACTCTCCCAACGGCTGGGTGGGTCAGGGATTCTCCCTGACGGTAACCCTCAAGCCAACCCAACAAAGGGTCAGCCCTCCTGGTCTTGACACCACCGTAACCCATCTGAGCTTAGTAGTGTCCGTTTATTTTAACGACCTCTCCCGTCTCTCACAGGCGAGGTAATACTTGGATTATACCATATCTTTTAACTATCTGCGAGTTAGGGATGCAGGCGGCGCAAATAAGGGGGTCGCCCGCTTGCCCAGGCAGGGGTTTCGAACCTAATGCCATATTGTCTATAAGGGAGATGCCTACAAAGAAGAAACCCCAAGCCCCATTACGCGAGTAAGCAGAATCCGCATAATGAAACTTGGGGTCACCCAGAAAGAAAGAATTGCCAACAGGAGGCAGTCATTTCTAAATATAACACAGCAACGTGTAATTTTGCAAGCGACACGCCCACATCAACCAAGGAAACCATTCCGTCACCCATAGCAATTATAATGCAGGCAACCGTTATGTAATAAAGATATTGCCGAGCATAAAGAAACACCCCGGCAAGCCGCCATATGACCAAACATCCGCAGGTCACATAGTGAATTGCCGGGGAGCCCCATCCACAATGACATCCACCCCTTAAGGAGGACAAATCCATTCTATCACAACTTTAATAGGTGGCACAACTGCCAGCCCTCGCAAACCTGAGCGGCTTTAGCCACACTATCTACGATACGCGCCCACGGTTAGAGGATAAATATCAGCAGGGCACCTTTTACTTTGTGGTTCCAGCAGGTACGTGCAACACAATTTTTTCGTAGAGCCACCTCAAAACACGCAAGAGAAGACATGATAATATATCTACTCTTCCATGTCTGGGTGGGTCAGGGATTCTCCCTAACGGTGACCCTCAAGCCGACCTGAGCCAGCTATCCTGGTCTTGACAGGCAACCAGAGTCACCTATCCGTTTAGATTCAACACCTCTCCCATCTCTCACAGGCGAGGTGTTATTTATATTGTACAATATCTCTTACTGATGGGCGGCTCTTCTTGATGCAATGAAAGCCTTATTCGGCAACCAGCTTAAGGGACTGGGAAAGTTTCTTGGTGACACCGATACTCTCGACAATCAGTGCTTCATTGTTGAGAGTATCTTCAATCTCTCAGGGGAGAATCTTAAGGGCGCGCATCATTCAGTGAGGACGCCCTTAGAGACAGACCCAGCCTGGCAATAGCCGCGCCAACGACTAGCGGGGGACATCGGTATAGAGATAACCCCTTACTGAGATGGGGTATAGACCTCATCCACTAAGGGGTTATCATCTGGAAGAAGAATATAGGGAGCATCATGTCTTCACGCCGATAGAAAAGCAACTTGTCCTAATTAATGATGGTGGCACCAGATAGTTGCCCCGCATATTGCTGGGATGTATTGGGTATGGAACCGCCCGCGTGTCCTTGGCGATACGCGGGCGACCACCTCTCCGGGTGTTAGCTAGATTCCAAGCTGGTTAGACACAGCCTCCTCAATGGACACATCAATAAAGTTAATGCCCTGGAAGATGGACACCTGTTCGCCCAGCAAGTCACGCGCGCCCATGAGCTGTAGGATGAGCTTGTCGTCGTATTCGAGGCGGCTCAAGTCTACGGTTGCGGTTACGGTCGAAATGTTGCCGTCTTCGTCCTCAACTTCGATTGCGCGCTGGTCTTCATCAAAGAAGTAGAGGGTTGCCTCCGTGTCACCTTCACCGCAAGCAATGGAGATGGTGCGTGCCTTCTCGTTAAGGGTTCCTGCAAGGCTGTCGGCGGTGAAGCTGTCGATGGGGTCGATGTATGCCTTGAAGGTCTGGGTTTCGCCCTGGAAGTTGAGAATGGATTCACACATGATGGAGATAGCCTTTCGGTAAGCAGTGGATGGTCTGTAGCTTTTCTAGAAGCCTTCTTCCTCGCTACATTTACAGTGTAGCACATATTTTAGACAGTACGCAAATTGTAACTACTTGCTATAACCAGAAATTGTAAACGTTGAACTTTCCGGTACATGCGGCGAAAGCGTCAAAAAGATACCCAGAAGAGTCACAATGAACCCGCCAACCATAAGCAAGCATCCAAGCACCTTAGTCACACTACTTGAAAAACGCACAACTAAAATATACCCTGCAAAACCAATGAGAAAGCCATTAATCGCAAGTGACAAAGAGTTCATAATAGCCATTGCGACATAGGAAGCATAAGGAGTCATAAAACACTACCTAACAAATTAAGCTTGACGTACAGCAGGGATACGCCTCAACGCATTAGGGATACTGTCGCCGCTATCGCGGCAATAACTAAAACAATATCGACGGTAATAAGCGCCGTCAAAGCCAGCTTACGCTTACCAGGTGAAAGGTCTACAAGGATAAAATTTGCCACACGGCAAGACAGAGCGATAATAGTAGCAAATCCTACCAGAAAGAGGATGCTGTGTATCGCGAGTGCAACCACAACCAGCACAGCAAGGAGTACGTTCCCTAACTCAGCAAAATAAAAATCCATATCAACACCGTCATCTAAACATTGCGTTGCCCCTCAGCTAAAGCATATGGCTAAGAGGCAACGCGATTATTAGATGGAAAGCTTCTCTACTACTTCCCAGCAGGCAGGGTCGAACTTACGCGCCAGTTCATTATAGAGGGAATCAAGCTCACTATGCACCCACTCGATATAGCTAATGCTCTTACTAATATCGAACATCATTTCGAAGGTGACCTCCATCAACCGGGCGGCGCATTCGTCATAGGTCTTGCCATAGATAACGTATCCCTCAGCCGGGGAGGGGAGGCATAGAGGCTTACCTCCCCCGAAGCTGAACATTTCAGCATAGACACTACCTAACACCTCATTAAGAGGCTCATCAGAGGGTTCTTTCTGATAATCAGCGTAGCGCTCAGCAAAAACATCTAGACACTCGCGGCGCTTTTTCAGTACCCAATCGCGCGCCTCAGCAAGAGCATCCTTAGCATCAAGCAAGAGTTTAGAGACGGTATTGGCGGGGTTACGGTCAGTCAGCGACAAACACAGATGGTATCGAGGTATATCGCTGTTCTGGCAGTAGTTACGGTAAGCCGCCCCCTCATCTTCGCGGGGAACGAAGATAGCGCGGGTGATGCTGTGGAGGCGGTGCGCATAGTCAAACCACTTGCAAACATCACACTCAGAGGCATTTTCTGCCAGGGTGACATAATTGCCTTCCTGAACCGGAAAGTCCCTCCAATATTCGCCATCATATTCTACACCGGACACGGTGAGAAATTCACCGTCAAGATTCTTTTCCGACTTTACGGCGTGAACGTAAAAGGGAGAGTGAATATAAATAATATCGCGGGGAGAAACAGGCATATTTGCAACCTTTCTATAGGTGGTCATTGTGAACACAGGACTTATTGACTATTCATAGTTTACCACATATTTCAGGGTTGCTTATGGGATTAATGCTCTTACTGAAACGCAGTGTTGAAGCGCGGACAGCTGTAGCGGCAGGTACACAAAGAGCCTTCTAACTGCATTTCTACACTTAGAAGGCTCTTCATTCAATACGTGCTTGTATCGAGCAGTAATTACTCACTGGTCAGCAGGGCTATTTCGTACCTCTAGAAGCCACCTCTAGAGATAAAGGTGAAAATTAGGTCAGCCAAAGCGAACCCCATAAAATAACCTGCCGTGGAAATTCCGAAAGAACGCAAGAAACCGCGTGAAGCATTGTAAGCCATATGTGCCTCCTAAATGGAATGAGATAGTGAGGTAGAGTTACCCTACGCTTTCTATCATACCGCTATTCTGCATCGTTCACATCATTACCGGCAGGCAACCAATCGGGGATACATATGCACACGGTGGATATGACGAACACCACTAGTTCAATCAGAGCTACAGTCAGAAACTCGCCATCACGGATGGGGCGATTTATCATCTGCGCCGCAAAAAGCATAAAGAGGCTCAGGAACATTGCCGCAAACCCGGACCAACCAGCGCACTCAACGAAGCCGCGCCAACCTTTTTTAAAGGGTGAGAACCAGAGCGTGCTCCAGACCCAAGCAATCACGATGAACGCCAATACACTAAGTATAAAATGTGAATCAGGCAACACTTACACCTTTCCAAGCAACGAATAGCCATACGACAGCTCAACGCCTATAACGTGGGTAATGTGGTTCCCACTGCGAATCACGGCTTTCCCCGCAAAACTCAAATGTCGAGTAGAAGAGACTGCCGATACACCACAGGGGTATGCCCAGGATAGCGCCCCACACATACGGGGTTGCCGATGAATCACTAAACATTAAGGATAGGGCATAACCAAAGGCGCTTACCCATAAGAACATTCCTGCGAACCAGGCAACAATGAGCCAAAAAGTCCGCGATCAGAAGAACAATAAAACCAATAGTAGAAACAGACCTACAAAGAAGTTAGCCATAGTGCCCTACTTTCCGCCCATTGGTACGTGAATCATAATCTTCTTGTATGCGGGCTTCGCGTTCACCGCGCATCCGCTATCTCGACCCTGTACGCACAGCTTACCCTGTAGGGGGTCTGGGCGGGAAGAATCTAGGAGACCGGCGGGGGCGAGGTAGAACATGTCTCTGTACTCAACCCAGGCTTTGCCGTTTGCTGGGACATCATCAATCACGGCAACCTCATCCTCATCCGACTTATAGATTACCTTAGAGGCAACCAGCACCTCGCCTGAGGAGGATAGTTCACGAGCCTCAACCCATGAATATACCTGAACAGGTTCTTTACTACCACGGTCTTCTTTACCTACAGAAACCCACGTCTCAGATTCACCTTTCACTAGCTGATATTTTTCAGACACCACAGATGTTTTGGAGCCATCGGCGGCAACCGCATACTCTAGCGACACCGGGTTTGAACCAAACCTGGACGGTGAAGCACTAGCACTCCACAAGCCTTGCGTCAGGAGAAGCAGACCTACGGTAGACCAGGTGCGAAGCACACGACCAGCCCACAACCCGTCATCCTCATCGAAAGCATCAAATAGCATCAGGAGAAGCACGCTAACGACAAGGGCGATAAACCCTCCAACACCCCAACCAGTCAGCAGGTTCCCGAATGCCGCCTCTCCAGGCTTGGTTACCACACCAACAATCAGCAGGGACAGTAGCAGTACGACCCAGACACCTACATGGGTGCAATTCATCCACCAGTGGCGAGAATCGCCGCCGTCAGCATCATTACTGACAAACGTCTTAAATAGCCAGACTGAGGCGAGGATACCAATACCGCCGACAACTAGCGGAATTAAGAACGTGTATGGGGCAATCATGAGAACCTTCCTGTAGAGAGTTTGCGTGTGACGTTGCGCGCCACAAGAACAGATAGTATCTCTACCATTCTACCACTAGCGATAACGGGGGAATTATTAAAGCGGTATGTGCCGCATCACTGTAAGGTAGTTAGGTCAGGGTGTGTAGCCAGATGCGCCGCCTGCGTAGTCGCACACTCAGTAATGTCGCAACCATAGGATAGCTAACGCGGGTGTTACTACAACGCCAATCATGCCCACCGCTATAAGCATATGCCCCAAAGGTGAACCAGGTTTGCCCTTGTCCTGGCATTCCTCAATGATGAGGGCACCGCCTATCCCCATAAACACCGAAATGATGAATGGAATGACAGCTACGACAGCTTTTAAGAACATCATAATTAACTCCAAAATGCAGGCAAGGGCATCTACTACATCGAAAGTAGATGCCTTTTATGGTGACCGTTGCGCAAGTAAGCCAACTACCTGCGTAGAGAATCTGACCACACGGAAAATATACCGCCAATACTCCCCATTACTACCGAAAGAGCGAACCACCACAGGCGAACATATCCGTCAGAAACGCTTGCAACCCATAGCCCAGAATAAGCGCCAGCGAGTAAGAATACCGACAGGGAAGCTATAACGTACTTCTTCCGCATTGCTACACATCCCGCTAATTGCCATAAAACCCACAAGCTGAACCTATATTACTATCAATCTAGCACTCGTAAGGGTTTTCCTGGAAAAGCTCAGTGAACCTTAGTGTAATACCGCCCTCTTCTTCGTCCACTTCAATGGTGTAATCCTTAATGTAGAGCTTTGCGGCTGAGCCACCGGCTAAAAGGTGCATCATGAAATGATTAGTCTTCTTCTTTACGGCAGTGCCGTAGCTAACTTTGTTGTCGCCGGTAATAAATGCAACGTCGGGGTCGATTGTGGCGATATGGCTTACGAATCCGCCGCCGTGGTCTTCCGATTCAGTGTGCATATAACCTTTGAGTAAGACCGGCGGCTTATTTTCCGCAACGTAACGAAGTTTCTCCCAAGAGTCGAACATGAACTCGATAGTCAAATTCTGTTCGTTTGCAAAGGTTAGGAACGGGGTTGCCATGATTAACAATCCTTTCAGTGGGTTTAAATGGACATCAGGTTTCCAATCTGCTTGCCCTACACATATATTCTATCACAGATTTAGCGTCATACACCCGAAACGGAATCTGTCACACCTTTAAGGAATAGAGAAAGCCCCTCAGCTTATTACTGAGGGGCTTTCAGCATGTCGTTAGATGGTAAGGGTGCCCTCCCGGTCGTCGAACTCATCCACGTAGGTTGAGTAAGACCAATCGCTTTCTACCATCTCCCGGAACTTATCGGCAAGCTCACCGTCAGCCTTTACGGTAGCGAAGAGAAGATAGTCATTAGCCTTAAAGAGGAAGTTACTAGGCTCCCTGATGGTTGCAACTAGGGGTCCATAGTCTGCAAAGTAGTTGCCCATCAACGCGCTAATCTCTCGCCCTTCCAGAGCCAGCAGGAAGGTGCCATCTTCATTTTCCTCAATCGCCTCAACCTTAGCAATTTCGTTCTCAGTAAGTGCATTGAGGGTTGCCTGACGGTTAAGCTCAGTCATTTCACCAAGCTTGAAGCGACCTTCCTCGACCTCTTCAAGAAGCTGGCGGCCCATGAAGTTGATGATGTTGATAACCTGTGCCATGATGTGAACCCCTTTCGGTAGAAAACTTATTAAACCAAGTGTACCACAGAAATAAACATGTAGCGAACATTGACTTACTATGCCTGAGTGGGCAAAAAGAAGAGCCTTAGGGTACCCACCCTAAGGCTCTTCAACGTCCCATCCTCCCCAGGATTCAACGTTGTTACAATCATAGCATAATGTCAGCTTCTTGTACACCCCCTTTTTTCAATAGGTTACAGGCGATGAAGCTTTGCCAATGATACGCCGCATGTGTAGTGCGAAAATCCATAGTGGGTAACACGTCCATTTATAGTAATTCACTGAGCATACGCCGTAGTAGGCGCACATAAACCCCCTCGTTGCAAGCCCTCTGCAATAAGGGGGTTTATGTATTTAAGCACTAGATAGTTTCGAAGTACTCCATCAACTCCTTCGCCTCAGGAGTCGTTACCATATCAACAGCAAATCCATCTTCGAGGTCAATAGCAGAAATCTCTACAGCATTCTCGCTAAGAATAAGGGTTGCCTCGATACCTGCATCAAGCTCAACGCGCACCGTGTCACTCTGAACAATATACGGACCGTAGACAACAGAGCCATCGGCGGCACGCTTGAAGCCCTTAATACCGGCAATCAGTTCATCCACGTTAGTAATGGCACCCTCAGTAAGTGCAATGTCCACAGAGGAAATGAAGTGGCGGTCAGTGTTGTAAATGGTCTGCATAACGACAACCTCTCAGTCTAGGAAAGTGGCTGTAGCTTTTCATTGGAAATCATCTTCCTTGCTACACCTATAGTCTATCACAGATTCTAAACCATGCGCAAAGCAAATATAGGCGAGGTGGAACATCCATACTACCATAGATGCATTCTTCTCTTATATGCTAGTATTCCTTACTCTTCCGGGTGTTCGGCGTGCCAAGCCGCTCGTTCATCAGACTGAATAGTATCCCTTATGTCTCGTTGCCCTTTAAGAACCTCACGCATACTTTCAGCTTTCTCGACCATCTTATCGCGATACTCTGCCTTTTCCTCTTTGGATGCAGGCTCGAAATACTCGATGCCAGTCGCAGAAGAAACGAGTATCTTGCGTGGCGCTTCGATACTCTTGTCAAAAGAGCTTGCCCATGTCCCATTGCCAGTATCGTGAAACTCAAGTTCCTCAATGCCGTAAATCTTACCTATCTCTTTAGGAGTCCTAGCACAACGTAAATAGTCCCCGCCAAAGTAAGGTAAGACAGCTCCACGGTCAATGTCACCAAGCGCCTGCAAAGTCTCAATCTTACCATCACCCTCGTGGACAACAATACCCTTCGGGCAACCCCACATGTTCATAGGCTCATCAATAAACTCACCACGAATAAGCACCATGTCACACTCGCTTGTAAGCACAACACCCGCAACACTTGAGCCATTCGTCAAAAAGATGGGACCAGACACAACAGATGAACCCTTAATAGAACTAAACCTATGCACATACGCACCATCAGAAACACGGGCACGACCCGAAACCCACGAGTGATTGACCACCTGCGTCTGTTCACCAAGAAGTTCAAGCGAAGGCTCTTCAAGGTATAGCCCCTCAAAATTACGACCAACCACCTGTGCAAAACCAGTAACTAACGATTCATCCACATGGGCACCGTCAATCACCTGCGCAAAATCAGAAATGAGCGACTTACCGCTAACTGTAGATGGGTAACCAACATGGGCGTGACCAGTCACCTGAGAATCACCCGAAACATAACCTGACACAAACGCTTCATCAGCGACCCAGCAATCACCTTCGTTAGAAAGCGAGTTTCCAGTATCAAAAGTAACATACCCGCCAAGGTCACCCGGCTCAACCGGCGGCAACCCAAACGGACGCTCAATCCTACGCAAAGCACGAATACGATAATACCTTGTGTCGCCAATAGCGACACTATGCTTATCGGTAGTCAAAATCTCGTACTTAGCACTACGTAAAGTAGCCCCATCCGGGAGTAGCATCTTACACTCGTTACTCAGGGAAAGAATGTCAGAGCGAACACCTGCGCTTGCACGCGCAACAAACGATTTAATAGAAACCATATGTAGGTTCCTCCTATTCTATTGTTCCCACTATCAGCAATTGGTAACGCCATGCCATTATGAGTGCTAGGCAACCAGCATGGGGATAGCGGGAGTATATTTCACATGCACCATTTCAGCAATGCATGTAACCCGTATATCGCAATCTAGAACAGCTCAAAAGGTCGCCTTTGCGGGGTGAGATGAATATTGCTTGACATAAACTATGAACTAACCGCGAACTACGCCTGCACAATTCTAGGGCGTGATGCCTGGGGTATTCACCTGAACAATGCCTGGGGCAAACACCTGGCATGAAAACCGCGTAGAAGCCAGTACCTACAAGCAACATAAGGGAGTTATAGAGTAACCGACTGCAATAATAGTGTTGCGAGACGGCGACAATTGGCAAACTAAGAAAATAAGATGAGGATAAATGCGACACGTTGCATCGTTGCTTACTGTCGCAAACCTCTGGGAAACCTGCAAGCAAACAAAAAAAATACCCCCAAACCTGTCCCTATAGGCTTGGGGGTATTTCACACTATGGTGCGTCTGATGCTTACAGTATATCAGGCGTTGATACTAAAAGCAACTTTTTCGCTTCGGTTCACACTGTTAGGAAGCTCACAAGTTCCCGCGTGTCACGCAGTTCGTGTTCAGTATCTGCGAGGCGGTCATAGACCTGCTCAATTTCCTGGTTAGCCGCCTTGTATGCTTCCTGAATGTTGTTGGGGTTGCGGCGTGAACCCGTGTAGAGAGGCGAGTAGAAATCTTTACGGAACAGTCCGGTTAGCATTGCGGGACGTTCCGGCTTCTCAAATAGGTTCTGGTATGCTTTAGCGGCTTCCACGCCGAGGTGACGCATCGTTCCCAGATATTTGGCGTATGCGAAACCCTCCGTGGGGTCATCTACATTTACAGGCGAGAACCTGTTTGAGCAGTCGTAGGTTTCGGTGCTGGTTACTAGCTGTAGGGGGTATTCCCATGCGTTCCAGTCTGAAATGCACATGTAGCCGGTAGTACCGTCATCTAGGGTTACATGTGCCTTCTTCCCCTTGATGCTGTCTACACGGAAATAGCCTCGCGAACGCCCAGCAGAGTTACTGCTCTTCTTGCAGTTGAATCGGTAGACGCGCCCGACAGCGAGAGTTGCACCCCTCAATTCCACCTGAGGGTGGGTTAGTGACTCGAAGTAACGAGGCTCCGCGATACTGTAGGTATCTTCGGGCATCTTCTCAAACAGCGTTGCGGTCGCTTCACTGTATCGGATGCGTTGCTTTGCAACCCAGGCGCGCGCCTCACTTACCGCCTCAGCGTATTCGTCTAGGCGCTTGCAGATAGCCTGCTTCTGCTGTTGGGTCAGCTGTAGACCTACTTCCACGCCTAGCGCCCCATGTTCGGCGTTGTATGCGCTAATAGGGTCTTTAAGGTCAGTACCGCTAAGGTTCGTGATGATTTGCTGGGCGGCGCGACTCTTAGCGCAGTACAACAGCCAATCCTCAGCCGTGGCATTAGGCACATGCTCCCAAGGCTCATCAGGGGTAATGGTTGCGGTTCCAATGTCGCCATTAGGTCGCAGTAGTCGCGCCTTACCATCAGTCGTTACAGTCAGGACGCGGTAGACGTATGGTTCATCAATGAGGATGTCGCCTCGATTTACAGCAGAAATATCCATGATTCCTCCTTCTAGGGGTGTTGGTTGGGTATTGGGTGCCCACGGGATGCTACATGCCAGAGATGCCGCCGTAGGCAATCTCCAAGTCGTACATATCCATGCCATTAATAACGTCAGGCGCGTCAATATATCCGTTTGCCGTCATTCGGATAATTTCATCCTTAATGCGTACAGCCAAACCGTAGGGAACGGGTTCGCACTGCATAAAAGTCATCTTGGAAGGTTCCCAGTTATCCGGCACATAGTCATCATCCTCATCATTAGAGGGGAGATAGAAAGGCTCTTCAATAGTGAACTTTACGACATAGTTGCCTTGTTCCTGCGGGTCGTTCGCCTGCTTAATCTCGACATTCTCGACGGCGAACTCGTCATGCCACCAAAAGTCGGCAAGCTTATCGGGACTAGGAGTGACAGCCTTGAACTTGAAGTTAGACGTGAAACGCATGGGGGACTCCCTTAGGGGTTGATGTGTTGGGCGTGATACTTAACGCCTCGTATTTAAAAATAGTGTACCACAAATTTACCGCGACATCAATCGCGAGTTATGCAACTATTCACTGTCGCCAGTACGCCCCATTAGTGCGCACCACCAACCGACAGGGTACTTCAACAGCGCATCAAGAACACGCCACAGAACCGCGACCAAAGCAGTTAGCCCAGTAGTGACAAAGCATAATACAAGGGACATGACCGGCGCGACCCACAACATCGCCCACAACTCAGGCACAGAGCTTCTATTAGGAACCACATTATCCGGGGCAAAGATATGAATACAGACCGCAATGCCAGCAAACAGCACCCCGGTCATAAACGTCATTTTTGCCAAGTTGAAATACTGTCGCTTACCGAATGGCTCCTCATCTTCATCCATTAGCGCGAACAGCTGTAGAACAATTCCAGGTAATACCGTGAAAAAGCTACCAAACATCGCAAAAAGCAACAAAGAGTCAGTGGCGACAGAACTAAAAAACATGATAAGCACACTCCTATAGAAAACAATGATTAGTATCTAGAATATACAGGATGCCGTGGCGCTGTCAAGCAACAAATAAGTTGCAAACCATTGCGAAGCAACCACCATCAACTCAACACTCACCGAACTACCACCCCCCCCACTAGCGGGAATCGTGCCCAAACTCTAATTAAGCGGAAACACCATCTGCACCCCAAAGCAGAACATGCTTATCCCAATAACGCCAATAGCTACACCTAGAATAGCGTCCATTGCAGTATCAAGAGGAGATGAAGTAACCCCGACAGCCAACATCACCAACAACAGACCAATGCCCGCAATTAGCAAGAAAAATACCACATGGAACACGGAAGCAATATTAGCCCCCGTAACAGCTACCTCCAACATGGCGCACTACAACCCATTAATGATGTCGCCGCCACCGCTGTTATTAGTATTCACTGAACTAGTGTCACCTGTACTAGCTGGAAGTGTACCCGCGTTCGGGTTATGCGGAAATGCGTTCGCCAAACCCCAACACACCGTGAAGATACCGACAATACCAGTAAGGAACCCTATAAAGGCTTGGAATTTATTCTTAGCTTGCCCGATAGTCACAAACCCCTGGTACACCATCATTGCACCAACTCCTGCAAACGCTAAGAAAATTGCTGAATGAACCACGGCATCCATATTTATGTACATAGATTACTCCTAAAAAGAAATTAGCGGATAAACGGCGGCAATGGCTTGAAGAGGTGAATGTAGCTGTGGTGTAACGTGTGAACTTAACGCCGTTCTACTCTTTTCTTTACCACATCACCACATAGATAGCCGCCACAGTGGTGAAAGTAGACACGGCAACATTAGCCCCCAAAGATGGCGGATATAACCCCATGCGCTAGAGAATCATGGACATCACAGATAGGATAACACCAACCGCGCAAACACCCATCCAAAGAACCCAAACGGGAGCTTCACGCGCATCCGTAGCGCCTATAAACTTAGACATTGCGCGAAAAAATCCAAAAAGGCAAAGCACAAGGGAACATGCACAAAGCACGGACAGTACCGAACTATCAATATGGAAAGTCATTACGTGCCACTCCTAGCAATATCGAGAAACGTGCTAACCAGTATAACACCTTAAAGTCACTCTATATTGGAATGTTGATGCAGGGTGCAAACAGCTACTCTTCTTCGTAGGGGAACATTAGGTCTTCGATGTCGTCGTCAGCGGTGATGTCCCAGCACTCCATGTACAGGCGGTTCGTCTCTTTGCACGCCTCCAGATGCTCATCGCTCAAAGCGGCATAAGCCACCGGGCTAACATAACCCAAAATCAGCTGAGGTGAAAACACGTCATGGAAGAACCCCGGCGCATCGTTAAAGTAATTCCCAGCCGCAGAAATATAGTCAGCTTTACGGTCATCAAGCGTCCCATCCGGCTTAAATTGTTCTGAGTAGAAACGCGGCGACTCATTACCATCAGCATCCTCATACTCAAGGTCTGTAACAAACCGTGAAGCAAACGAATCCGCTTCACGTAGAAGCTCATCTTCCGGGATTCCAGTATTGCGGGACACCTCATCAGCCGTAAGCATAGAACCACTAAGGAACGCAGGAATACCGCACATGTTATCTACACGCCCCGCCTGCATCTCATGCCTATAATAGTCAATGCGGGCATCAATGACCTCACGGCTAGGCAAAGCCTTTAGAGGCTCCAGAATATGATAGGGCACCTTACCCTTAGCCGCGTTCGTATCCCAATCTAAAGCCCTCTCAATAGCTTCCTTCAAGTCCGGGTCTTCATCAACACGAAACGCCCTCAACAGGTCGAACACAACGTTAGCCACACGCAACAAGTCAGCGGGCGCAGTAACAGTATCAGGAGTGACCTCCACCCATGCGGGCGCTTCCTTGTGGCTATTCTCAGTCATAGTATCCCTCTCCAGCTAATAAATGTGGATTATGCGGCTAGGCGGACTACCCAACCCATACACAACAATTGTAACACGCGCCAAAGGTTCACTATGAAGATTATCTAACTATGCCACAGAGAATGCCGTTCCACCGCTAAGACAAGCATATAACACAAACCCCCTATGGGTACTAACTCCATAGGGGGTTTGTCAATGTTTAGATGTTGATTTCAACCTCTCCATCTTCGGGGTCGAGGCTGTAGATAGCCTTGTCGAGACGGTACCCGGCAATCTCGTCTCCCTCGTAACGAGAGGTAAGTGCCTCGAAGTCCTCAGCAGACTCAGGGGTAGCATCCACCTCATGCGCACCGTGGTCATTTCCTAGAGTAAGGGTGATGGTGTTATCGTAGTCGTTAATGTCGATGTGGTCTACCTTGACTTCACAGCAGTTGGAGTACTCGTAGTTTGCGTGGGGTGCAAGCTCTGCAAGTTCCTCAGCGGAAAGCTCAAAGTTGAAAGTTGCGACGGACATGGTTGCCACCCTTCGGTAGTTGGTTGATGCTTCGTGGCTTTCGGGTTTCTTTCCCGCTTGCCTTATATTTATAGTCTATCACAGATTTAAAACTGTATGCAAGCCAAATATGTGTGAAGTGGGACACAAAGAACTATATTAGTTAGCCGCACACCACGTACAACACCTAGCCGTCATCTACACAGAGGTCATACTGGAACCTGCCACAACAAACGTAACGCCATACAGTACAACATGTATCATTAAGTACTCATAGGCACCCCAACCAAGACACACCCCAACAAGAGAAAGTAAAGCCTCAATCAAAACAAAAACCAAGACAATAATCAGCAGACCCATACTTCACCTTCCTGTTATAAGTGGCAATCGAAAGTCACCTAGATTATGTGTAGCCCAAAGTGAGCTACACCGGCGGCAATAAGAACAGGTATATGAATCACTGCAAGCATCTCAACAAGACTCCTCATGTTCACATCAAGAGCAATGCCAAGACTGAAAACTAGAACCATAATTAGGACATAGGATTCTAAAGCAATAACCCAAATAGGCACGCCTTACCTCCGCCCCTCAGACGACCCAATGCCAACCTCAGCAGTACCAACATTAACGCGCCCGATAGTGACCTTATAGTTGGCGCTCGCAAACCGTTCACCAAACAGGCGCGAACCATCATCCCAACGAACCACACCAGACTCACGAACCAAAGAGCGACCACCCTTCACAACACCCATAACAGGCACACCTTCCTTTCACAAGAAAATAAATAATTAACATGAGCACCCTCCTAAGTACTCATACCCATTATCTCACACAGTGAAACATTGAGGCAACCTACGAGGTGGAAACACCACAACCACATATAAGTCACAGGAAACATAAATAAAGCCGCAAAGCAACCCCTGTACAGGAAGCCACCCCACGGCTTAAAGCTAACACATGCCACCTACTACACGGTAGCGAACGTCACAGTCTGCTTAAAGACCGGAACCCCACCCTCAAAGTCCACAAGAGCCTGACCCTGCGCTACACGATTACGCATCACAACCTTAAAGTCTTCCACCATACGACGCATAAGAGCATCACTCAGAGCAACCTCACCCTCAACATCAACACTCATAGTCACACGACCAATCAACCAGCCGTCATCGCCAGGCTCTTTAGCCGGGTTAGTCGCCTGCACCCCATAAGTAACGTGAGCCTCCTCACCTGAATCCCAGGATACGAACTCAAGAGTCATCTTAGAAGAAACCCATGACTCAACATCGCCCATGTGGGCAGTGCTGGTAGCGGTAAAGGGAAGGGTGGTGTAAGTGTAGGGCTTCATCATCTTAACAGCGCAGGACATTTGTGTGACTCCTCAAACATGCGTATTGGTCATTGGCTTTACGGGAAACACCCCCGATTGAACAATTTAATTATACCACAGATTCAGACGGGGGCGCAAGCTATAGTGTGTGGCTCACCCCAGCAGAAACAAATGATGGGCATGAGCACCCTTCAAGCACTCACACCCATCACCACACTTAGCGAAGCAACCAGCAAACAACCACCACTAAGACATAGCCGCCCAAGAGAGCGCTCGCCATCAACTACAAGAGCGGTCACCCAAACCTAGTAGCCGGAGGATTCAGCGGCTCCCATACGCCACCCCTCCCTAGGCGGCGACCCCCCTAGATAGTGAACCCTAGCTCACGATAGAAGCCTACCAGCTGTTCACGCAACCACCGGACATACCCGATACTCTTCTCAATATCGAACAGAATGTCAGCACTTGCCTCCATCAACTCACCACAACGCTTACCGTAGTCATCACCCCAACCGTAGTAGCCACCGTTAAGCTCTTCACGGGAGGGCAGGCACTTAGGCTTACCGTCACCAGCGGCAAACAGGTCAAGGAAAATGTTGCGCAATGCGCCAGGAAGAGAAACGTCCTCATACTCACTCAACTCAAGGTAAGACTCAATATCCTCAAAAGAACCAATAGGCAGAAGCTTCACAGTATCCGCCAGCATCGAAATCTTCTTACCGCCAACCTCAGCCAGCAGGAGAAGATAATCATAGTTAGGACCATACTTAACACCATGAATAAAACCCAGACACTCACTTACCTCAGTAGACGCACCATAAATAACAATCTCAGGCTGACCGACAGTACGAACAACCTTGAAATACTCATACCCATCCTCAATAGGCGCACCCTCACGTCGGAACCGATACACACCACCAGACCTAAACCCAATACCAGGTCGCACATCACAACGCTCACCCAAAGACGGCTCACCCCAAGGGCGACTATGATACTTCAACCAGCCCGCATGAAAATCCTCAAACGCACGCAGGCACTCCATACGCTTCCCTGTAACCCACGCCCTCGCCCCAACCAGAGAAGCCTCAACCTCACCCAGCCACCTAACAACAGCCTCAGCAGGTTCACAGTCAGACAACGACAATTCAACACCCTGCCCCTCCATCAGCTTACCCAAAGCCCTAACACCATCACCAGGACTAAACACAGCATCCCCCAAACGCTTCAAGCGACGCTCACGGTCAAACCACACCAACGCCTCAGACTCAGGCACATCAACAGCCAACGGAACCACACCCTCACCAATAGGAATGTTCGAGTGAACCACACCCCCACCATCAACACCAGACACCGCGAAAGACACATCCTCACGCGAACGCTCCATAACAATAGTCTGCACATGCAGAACACCCACAACAGTAGACACAACATCACCAGGAAAAACAGACATCAACAAAACTCCCTTTCAATAAACTCAATGAAGCAGGCAGAACACCCACCCACAAAAACAAAACATGCCACCCAAGCAAGCACACACTCACCCAAGCAGAAAACCAAAAGTAGAGAAGCGAGGCGGGAACCCAAACAGGAACCCGCCCCTTCGCTAACACAAGACAGTGCTAACCAAATACACGCTCACGCGCATAAGAAACCACATCATCCACAGCGTTCAAAATCTCCAAAGCCAGCGCCTCATCATCCTTAGCAACAGCCTCAGCCCAATCGGGGGCAAAAGAAGACGCAAGGTTACGCAACTCATTGTACGACCACTGCAAGCGACGCTCTTTCTCATCCACCCCATCCCACACACTAGGATTAGCAGACGAAGCGCTCGCATCAAACATCGCCAAATTCAAAACCGCCGCCTTCACAAAACTGCCCGTAGAGAACAGCGCACCAATCTCAGACAAAGAACACACCAACCGGGCATAAGTGTTCTTAGCCCTAACCTGAATCTCAACACTAAAAGCCATAACTAACAATCCCTCCATAGGAACAAGATGAAGAATAACGGCAGGTAACGATTACCCGCCATATGATTACCCTATAACTATACCACAGAAAATAGACGACACGCAAGCTTGTGATACACAATGGCGCAACCTACCACACCTGGCACCCGCAAAGCAATAAAAACCATCCTTCGACACCCCGGCACCAAGGCTTAAAATCGCGCTCGCACCATGCGCTTACCAAAAATCAACCCCTGGAGGTTGATTTTTAACCCCTGAAAATGAGAATCTGTACCAAAGTGCATAACGCGCTGACTAGGGCAAATGATACATTCCCCCACATACCGAAACACCCAAAAATACCCCGCGCCACAATGCACACAAAAACCCACCCAAAAAACCTAAAAAACGTCATAATTACCACCAAAACCCCTGCGCCAAAGACGCAGACAACCCAATTCACCTCAAAAATCTATATAAAACACCTTAAAATCAACTTCTACAGGTTGATTTTAAGCCACTACTACAGCCCTGTCACCCAAAACGCAAAAACGTCCTGACTAGGGCAAATGATACATTCCCCCACATACCGAAACACCCAAAAATACCCCGCGCCACAGCACGCTACCAAAAACACAAGAAAAGGAGAAAGAAAAAAGGGAAAGAGCAACCAACCGCGTGAGCAATATGACCCACACCACACCCAACCACCACACCACCTTCCACCCTGCCCAACCTACCACCACTCACACCCACTAACCGTTTCTAGCCCCTCCGTATATACCGTGTGCCATCCTATGCGTGCTTACCCTATCTACCTACCCTCTCTATACCTGTCGTGTATTACTTAGTCTGCGTGTATCCCTATGTGTTTCTAGCATATATGTGCCTTCCGCTCTTATGTCCTCTCTTTATGCTTCTTTTGCCTTTCTTGTGTATACGTACTGTGTTGCCTCTTATCTTCTTTTGTGTGTCTCTTGTATCTGTTGTTGCCTTCGTGTTTTTCTGTGCTTGCGTATTGTGTGCCTGTGCTTCTTTCTGTTTATGGTGTATGTGTCTGCGCTTATCCTCTATGTCTGTCGTGTATTGGTGTTTATTTTGTGTATCTGTTTATCCTGGGTACTTCTTTCTTTGTAGTGTTATTGCTTTCCTCTTTGCGTGTCTGTGTCTGTTATGTCTTGTTGCTTTTTCCTTTTCTCTTGTGTCTTGTGTCTTGGTTATTCGTGTTTTTGGTGTTTATTTTTAGTGTTGCCCAAGTTCTTTGTGTGGTTTTGGGTTTGTGGTGCGTTGTTTTTTGGGGTTTGCTTGGGGTGGTTGGTTTGGTTTTTTTTGTTGTGGGGGTGTTTTTGTGGGGTTTTTGTTTGTTGGGTGGGTGTTGGGGGTTTTGTTTTTTGGGGGTTGTCTGGGTGGGGGTGTTTTTGTGGCTATGTTTGTGGTGTACTATTTTTTTGTTTTTTCTTTTTTGGAGTGTGGTTGTTGTGGTTGTTGGGCGTGGTGTTTTGGAGTCTGGTGTTGGTGTTGGTGGTTTGGGTTCTGGGTTGTTGGGGGATGGGTTGTCTGGTGGTGTGTGTGGGGTGTTTGTTCCGGGTGGGGTTGGTGTTGAGTTGTGGGGCGTTGATTCTGGTGTTGTTGGGTTGTTGGGGGTTGATGGGCGGGTTGGTGTTTGGGGTGGTTCGCTTCGTGGTGCCGGTTTTGTTGAGCCTGTGGGGGTTGGTGTGTCGGTGGGGTGGGGCTCGTCTGGTGTTGTGGATGGTGTTGGGGGTTTTGTGGGGGTTGGTGTTGGTGGCGGTTTTGTTGAGGGTTTTTGGGGTGGTGGCGAGGAGTTTTCTGAGCCTGCTACTGATGGGGTTACTATAGAGGGGGTTTCTACGGGGCTTGAGGGGGCTTCTGAGGGTGTTTTGTCTATTGGCGGTACTGTTTTACCTTCTACTAGTTTTAATAGGTCTGTGGGGGCTTCTAGAGGTTCGGGTTTGTTTGGTGTTGTGGGTGGTTCTGGCGTGAGGTTTGGTTCTTCGTCTGGGTTTGGTGGTTCTGTGGCTGGTGGGGTTGATGGGTTATTGGGCATGTTGGGTTGTTCGCCAGTGGGGTTGTTTATGGGGTCTGGGGTGTGCGGTTTGCCGATTGGTTTGCCCGTTGGTGATTTTGTCGGTGGGGTTGATTTTGGTGGGGTTGGCTCTGCTGGGTTTGGTGGTGTGGGTGCTGGTGCGGCGGATGTTGGTGGGGTTTCTGGTGGTGTTGGGGTTGCTGTGCCGTGGTTGGTGTCGGGGGTGTCTGGGTTGGATGCGTTGGCTGGTTTGGGTTCTGTTTCGGGGTTTGGTGTTGATTTGTCGGGTGTTGTTGGGGTTTTTGGGTTGCCGGTTGGTGGGGGTGTTTCTGGTGTTGGCGGGTTGTCTTGTTCTTGGGGTTTGTCGTCTGCTGGTTTGGGTGTTTTGGGTGGTGGTGGTGTTGGGGCTGGTTTTGGGCGTAGGGTTGGTGTTTGGGGTGTTGGGGCTGGTGGTTTTGTGCCGGGTGTGTCTGGTGTTGTTGGTGCTGTTGAGGGTTTTGATGTTGATGGTGGTTTTGTTGATGGGGGTGTTGGGGCTGTGGTTGATGTTGATGGGTGGTTGTGGCGTTCTCTTGTGTTTGGGGCGGGGCTTGTTCCTGTGGGGTTTGGGTCGGTGTTTGGTGGTGGTGTTTTGTCGGTGGGGGTTGCTGGTTCTTGTGGTGGTGTGGTTGATGGTGTGTCTGGTTTGTGGGGTGTTGGGGGTTTGTCGGGTGTGTTTGGTGGTGGTGTTTTGCCTGGTGGGTCGCCGGTGGGTTCTTTGGTTGGTGGTTTGAGGGGTGTTTCGTCTGTGGTGGGGTTGGTTGATGTGGTGTCTGGTGTTGGTGGTGGTTTGGGGTTGTCGGGGGTTTGTCCGGTGTTTGGTAGGGTTGCGGGTTTGGGTTCTGGTGTTTTGTGGGGGTTGTTGCGTGGTGGTTTGGATGGTGTTTTGGGGTCTGTTGGTGGGCGTGTTTTGTCTGGTGTTGTTGGTTCGGTTGTTTCTGGGCGTGGTGGTTTGGATGGTGGGTTGGGTTTGGGGTTTGTGGCTGGTAGTGAGGGGTTTGGTTCGCCGGTGGGGGTTGTTTCTGGTGGTGGTGGGTCTGCTGGGTTGTTTGGTCGTTCTGGTTGGGGTGTTTCTGGTGGTTGGGTTGATGTGCCGGTTGGTTCGCCGGTGTTGGGGTTGGGTGTTTCGGTGGGTGAGGTTGTGTCGGTTTTGGGTGGTTAGTGTGTTGTTGGTGGTATAGGAAGATGCCCCTGGTTTCCCGTGTTTGTGCGGGTTGCCAGGGGTATCTTTTGGTGTTTTGGGGGTTATTCTTCGTAGTTGGTGTGGGTGGTGATGGTGTTGATGTGGTGGAGGGTTTGGTTGGCTAGGTTGGCGCGTCCTTCTTTGATTGCGATGTCGTGTACGGTGGTGAGGTAGTCTTTGGCGCGCCAGAGGATTTCAGTGTCGGATACCCAGTGCATTTCGCCAGGGATTGCGTAGTAGTCTGAGATGTTTTGCCAGAGGGAGATTAGTTCTTCTTCGAGGGTTTCTTTGTCGTTGAGGGTGTGGTATTCGGGGTGGTTGAGGGTGTCGTGGAGTGCTAGTGCGGTTTCGGGGGTGAGAGGTGCGGTGTTGGCTTCTGGGATGTTGAAGGTTTCGGGGAGGGTGTCGGTGTCTTCGTAGTTTTCGGTTGCTTGGAGGACTGTCCAGATGTTGTACCCGCCTTCGGGGGTATCGTATTCGTCGGGTTCGTGGAAGATTACGCGGGTTTCTCCGTTGGCTTTGAGGGTGTGTGCGATGGCGATGTCGTTGTAGTGTTCGGTGCTGTACCAGATGGTGATGTTGTCGTCGTTTTCGACGGCGTAGTAGGTGGGTTCGATAGCGTCGCCTCGGGTGCCGATGTTTACGGCTTTGAGGTCTGGTAGGTCGTTGGTGGTGAGCTGTCCGTTGGTGCGGGTGAGGGTGATGGTCTTGGGTGCGTTGAAGCTTGCGTGGCGCAGGCGTGCGGTGGCGTGGTCGGTGTTGGTTACCTGGTCGATGGTGTAGATTGCCATGCGGTCGTTGGTGGTGTTGTCGGTGGGGATGAGGAGGATACCGTCGTTGGTGTTGAGGGTTTCCCAGTAGAGGAAGGGGGTGATGTTTCGCATTGTTGATGCTCTCTTTCTGTGTTTAATGATTGGGTGTTCGCCCCTTTTTTGGGTTCCCTGTATGGTTAGGGTGGGGTGGTGGGTTGAGGCTCACCTCAACCTTTCATGTTTAGATTGTACCACATATTTGCGATGGATGCTCTTTAGGGGTGTTCTAATTCTCTTCTATGCGTGGGATGTATTGTATCTAGAGATGTTTACCGGCGTGTTTTCTTGATTTTTTGAGGGGGGGGGTATTATAGGGAGTGCAAGTATTTTTGTTTTTCTTTTGGAGGCTACTTCCATGTTGCACAATGTTTTTGATGAGTACCCTGGCTTCAAGTTTTTCTCTGCTGAGGATGTGTTGAGGGTTCGTTCTTTAGGGCTTCCCAAGTCTACTTATGATTGGGAGAATGAGCATTTTGAGCTAGTTTCTAGTGTTCTTGGTGTCTCTACTGAGTTCATGTATGAGCGTTTGGAGGAAGCGTTTGGAGGCGGTTCTGCCGGGTGGGGTATTTATTGTGAGTGGGGTGACGGGTTGTCTTTGGCTGAGCTGGAGGATAAGGGGTTGCCGGGCACTGAGGTGATGCGCCTGTATGAGGAGGGTTACCTTAATGGTGGCATCTGGGAGGGTGCTTTGCTGTTTACTCGTGCCCAGTTTTGGGGTGGTGCCGGTAAGGGAGTTTGGAGTGTGTCTGGTGAGGGCGCTTTGAGGTTTAACCCTGAGTTTTTTGAGTGTGTGAAGATGTTCAGGGCTGTTGGTGTGAAGCCTCATATTACTGATGATTTTTTGTTCACGCCGTCGTTTGAGTATGGGTTTTTGTCGGCGGCTGAGTTGTTGATGTCGGGTGATGAGGCTCTGGTTGCTCTTGTGTTGGATGATGCGCGTGAATGTGCGTTGGGGCGGCGCGCTGAGGTTGTTGGGCGTGCGTGGGGGCGTGCTGGTGTGGGTAATGTTCCAGTGCCGGGGAATGTTGTTGCTTTGACGGTGGCAGGTGTTGTTCCGTCTGTGGGTGGCGGTTCTTTGGCTGATTTGGGGGCTTTGGCTGAGGTTTTGCGTGTCCCGTGGGGTGTTTTGGTTCACCGTTTCGCTAGTATTGATGAGCGTTCTAATGGTGTCCGTTGGGCTGGTTTGCCACCCCACAAGGTAGCTAAGGGGTTGGGGGTTCCTGAGGATGTAGTGGCGGGTATGTGTGAGTCTGGCGAGTTGCTGGCGGGGAAGTATGGGGATGGCGATTATATTGTTGAGGGTGTGCATCTGATGCCTGTTTATGGGGATGATGGGTTAGTGATTGATTGGGTGTTTTTCTCTGGGTCTGTGCGTCTTGTGGGTGAGTTGCGTGATTGGGGTTGGGGTGATGACCGTATTGTTGAGTTTTTGGAGAGTCCGTCGCCGTGGTTTGGGTTGGTTGCGCCTGTTGAGTATGCGCGTCTTGGTGATGAGTATGTGGATGCGGTTCTTGCGGTTGTGCGGTATTGCGGGTAGCCGTTTGTAGGTGCTGGGAGGGGTGAAGTTTTTTGTTTCACCCCTCCCAGTTTTTAGTGTTTGTGTTGCCTTGTTTGGTATCATAGTTTTGCACTTATTTTTCTTTCTATTGTGGGGGTTGCTTAATGTCTTCTCGTGTTATTTCTAGTGCGCAGGCTGAGGTTCTTGCTGGTGTGAAGCAGGAGGTTTGTGAGTATGTTGATGTGAAGGTTGGCTCTGGTGATGTTGTGATTACTGAGTCTCTTCAACGTGTTTTGCTGTTTCATTGTTGTGCGGCTGTTGGGCTGTTTATGCTTCGTGAACGTGAGGGTTCTCAGCCTTATTATTCTGCTTATGGTGGTAGAGGCAAGTTCCCGCTAACTGTTGAGGGGGTTAAGGAGATGCTTTGCAAGGCTGTTGATGACTTGTGCGAGGCGGGGTATCTTGATGTCGCTGAGGGTGACGGGGAGAAGCTTACTTCTTACATTTGTGAGGGGATTGACACTGCCGTCGCCAAGGGTTCAAGGGGTCTTACTGCCGTGGAGTCGGTGTTTGGTGAAGATTTGCAGGGTGTCTATACGGAGCGTGCTGTCTGTGAGTATTTGGGTGTGACTTCGGGTGAGTTGGAGGAGATGGTTAAGAGTAATCGTGTGCTTAGGTTCCCTTTGTCCGATTTTTCGAAGCATCCGGCGTGGGTGGGTGTCATGGGGTACCCTGGTTTCCAGTTTGAGGGCGGTTCTGTGAGGGAGGATATTGTGAAGCTTTTGGGGGTGTATGGGTCTTCCGATGCTTTTAGTTCGACTCAGACGGCGCTTTTGATTGGTGGTCCTAGTTTGGCGTATGCTGGCATGAGTCCGGCGGAGTTTATTAAGCAGTATCCTGAGATGTTTGATGTTGTTTATGCGTATTGTGAAGGCGATTTGAACCACGCGGAGTCTTGGCGTTAGTTAAAATATAGGGCAAAAAGTATCCCTTAAACTCTTCTCTGTAGAGAGTTTAAGGGATACTTTTTTGTTAGTGGGTAATGTATTTGGTTTCGAAGATTGAGTAGTCATTTGTATTAATGACTAGCATCTCACCCACTAAACCGTTCTGGTATACTGGCTTGTTGTGTTCTGAGAGGGCGTGAACTACTTCCATTTGGGGGTTGTCACTAGTGCTGACAGTTTTAATTTTGTTGTTATTATCGTCTAGGTACCATGCACGGGTTTCAATATGGTTCTTTTCCGGGTTATTGGGGTACGTGTGGTATTCGAGAGTTACTTTAACAACTCCGTAGATGAATGATTCCATAGTGTTTGTTCGTTACCTTTCTTCGTGGTCGCAGAGTCCCTGACCCATTTCAATGTCGCCGGTGGTGTCTGCCCCGCAGGGTTTCACTACGCGGCGTGGGCTGTCTGTTTCGGATTGGGATGTCTTGGTGGTATCTGGTTTTTGGGTGTTCTCACTATTGCCGCATCCGGTGAGGGTAAGCGTGGCGATTAAGGTGAGTCCTGCGATGTTGTACAGCTTCTTCATGGGGATTTTCCTTTGATGTGGTGGGGGTTTGGTTGGTATGATTGTATCACACATTGCCGTGGGTTTTCGGCTATGTGGATTGCGAGTTTCTTTATAAGTTTTGGAGGTTTCCTGATGGTTGATGGGTCTGTTTCTTCGGCTGTTGTTAATGTTGGTCGTAAGGTTGTTGAGGGTTTAGCGCCGGATGTTTTTTCTGGGTCTGGGTCTATTCGTGAGTTGGGTGATGCGGGGTTCAGTGTTGGGCATTTGGTGAATGGTTTTGTGTTGGGGTCTGGTGTTGCGGTTGAGGATGGGTCTGTGTTGGAGCGTGCGCGGGGTGTGCGTGATTTTTCGCAGGTTCCTGTTGCGTTTAGGTCTTTTGCGGCGGAGTGTGCTGGGTATGTTTGGGATGGGTCTGTTGTTTCTACGGTTGGTGGTGTTTTTGTGCATGGCGGGTTTTCTTTTGGTGTTACTCCGCGCGCTAGGTGGTCTTTTGGTGGCGTGAATGGTGTTGATTTTGAGGCGATTCAGGATGGGTTTGTTGTTCCTGCGTCTGGTGTGGGGGTTGAGGCTTTAGGTGATGCTGTTGGTGTTGAGTTAGGTGGGTTGGTTGCGCCGCCGGGAGGTTTGGGGCTAGGTGCTGGTGTTGGTGAGTTGTCATGTTTTCGTTTTGATTACGATGGGAGAGGTTCGCGTATGAGTTCTACTGAGGTTTCTAATGGTTTGGCGTTGGAGCAGGCTTCTTATTGGCTGTCTCGTGTTGGGGAGGTTGATGTTGTGTCTCCGCCGTTGGTTGGTGAGTCGCCGGATGTTGTGGCTGAGCGCTTGAAGCGTGTGCGTAGGGCTTCCAAGGGGGATGGTGGTGTTGCGCCGCGTTTGATGGGTTCGCGCCGTGAGGTTGAGATTATGGGGTTTGTTGGGCTGTTTGGCTGGGTTGATGTGCGTGCTGTGATGTTGTTGTTGGGGGTTTCTACTAGGGTTACGGCGTTGAAGTATTTGAAGGGGTTGCAGGGGCGTGGCTGTTTGGAGGCGGTGGACATTCCTGGTTTGCGTCATACGGTATGGGTTGGTACACGTGTGGGTTTGGATGAGTTTGGTGTTGGTGGGGCTACTGTGTCGCGTAAGACGCTGGGTAATAGCGAGTTTCAGCATCGTACTCTTATTCATTATGTGGGGGCGATGTTGGTGAATGGTGCGGTTGATGTTTTGGGGTTGGGTGGTTTAGTATCTGGTGGTCGTGTTGTTGGTGGGCAGGTTGCTCGTGGTTTCAGTGTGATTCCTGACCGTGTGATTAATGGCGCTATTCATGGAATGTTTAGGGGTCGTGCTGGGTTTGACGTGCGCGATGTTTTGATTGCGCGCCGTGGTGAGGTGTTGCGTAGTTGGCGTGCGGCTGGTGGTGTTGGGGTTTCTCCTGAGTGTTACGGCGGTAATGAGTGGATGTGGGCGGTAATGAGTGGTGCGTCTGAGACGAAGTACCATGTGCCGGATATTGTGTGCATGGTTCCGCGTGGCGAGGATGGGGAGCCTCGCAGTGTTGCTGTTGAGATTGAGCGTGGCTTCGGTAAGAAGCCTGGTCGTTTGGAGACTATTTTGGGGCAGTATAAGGATGATAGGAGCGTGTTTGGTCAGGTATTGTGGTTGTGTACTGGTGACCGTATGATGCGTAAGGTGAATGAGTGGGCGTTGGCGAATGGTTGTGATGACCGTATCCGCGCTATTCGTTTGTGTCGCCCTGATGGGTCTGTTTTTGATGGCGTTTCAGCTTTTGAGTTTTAGTTTTTGGGACTAAAAATGGTAAGCCCCTAACCTTCATAATAAAAGGTTAGGGGCTTACCATTTTGTTTCCGTTAGTCTCTCTGATTTTATAGGGCTTGGCGCTCGACTTCCTTGCCCTATGTGCCCGCGTATGGGGTGCTGGAGAGGTTTTTATTTATCTGTGTAGTTATATATCAAGCGCCTAGAGTTTACGCCGCTTGTGGGACGTATTTCCAGGTCTGATTTTCCAAACTTTTTGCGGAACATTTTAGCACTTTTTAATGCTAACTAAATGTTTTTTAGTTCGTCTGGGTGGTAGTTGAACTGTTCGCCGTTTGCCTCGGCTGTGCGGATAAGGGTGAGGAACCTGTGCGGGTCAGGCGCGTGTTCTAGCGCATCCTTAACGTAACAGGGACCCGTTTCAGCACGGCACAAATTCATAAGAGTGGAGCACATGTCTTCGCCTTCATCTTGTAGGCGTTGGCGAATGTCGGAAATATTGCCTGTTTTGATGTCTTCAATAAGCACTCTGTCCGATTGCCTAATCTCTAAGACTTCATGTGCAGGAATTAGCCCGCCATCCATGCGCTTGACTAGTGCCTGCGTCATGAATACGCGCCCGCTAGATGCGATGGAAGCTAATGAATTTGCGCGTAGCGTACCGTCATCATTGGTCGCTAAGCGTTCAATGATGCCTGCACAGTCCTGTGCGTGGACGGTGGTTAGGGTAAGGTGACCTGTTTCAGCGGCGCGTAACGCGGCTTGGATTTCCAGCTCGTTACGCACCTCACCGATAAGCATAATGTTCGGGTTTTGGCGTAGCGCTGATTTGATGCCGTTGAGGAATGAGCGTGTGTCGGTGTTCACTTCTCGCTGGATGAATAGGCTACCGTTTGAGTTGGGGTTGTTGTTGTCGAATAGGTACTCGATTGGCTGTTCGATGGTGACGATAGTTACGCCCATTGGTTCGCCGGTGACGGGGTGTGGTGTTGTGACGTTGCATTGCGCGTAGTATAGACCTGATGCGATGGTGGTTGTTTTACCGCTACCTGTAACGCCTGCGACTACGATAAGCCCTGCTTTTTGATGAAGTGCATCAATGAAAGCTTTGGGTACGTTGTAGTAGGATGGGTCTTGAATGTCGGTAGCGAGTAGTCGGAACACCATATTGATGTTCGACAGACCCGGTGAAACGTATGTTACGTTAAGACGGCACCTTCTGCCAGCGTATTTTCCTTTAGGGATGGTGTAGGAAATGTCTAGTTCTTTTTCAGCGCGGAACGTTGTAGAAGAGGTAGTCTGAGTAACTTTTTCAAGTAGACGTGAAACATCGTTGCGGGTAGGTGTAGGTTGCTGGTAGTAGGGCGCTAAGCCGCCACCCACCTTGAATCGAATAGGTGTTTCGGGTTGGATGTAAACGTCGCTTGCTCCCATGTCGTATGCGTCTGTGATGATGCTACTGAGCGGGAAGTTGTCGGGTTCTATGAGGCTGGTGGGTGTGGATTTACGGAGGGCGCTGTACTCCCCTGCTGGTTCCACGGAGCCGTATTTTTCTTTTGATGCGGCGGCAAGGTCGTCACTGGTGACGACTGCCGTTTGCGGGACAGATGCTTTATTGTGTTCTTCTCGTACTTGACGCAGAATTTCTGCCATTAACGCTTCTTGGTCAATGGCAGGCACGGGCGGCTCAGCTTCCGCTACGTCAGGCTCAGGTGCCGGTGGTGGAAGCTGGTCTTCTGCGTATTGGGTGATGCTTGCGCTGAGGTTTTTTAGTCGGTTTTCTTCGTCTTTTTCACGGCTGGCAGGGTTGTGGTTGTTCTGTTTGAGCGCTGATAGTGACAGTCCGGCAGGCATATCAGATTTCCTTCGAATAGGGGCGGTTATTTTAGGTCTAAGTACTGTATAGCTGTGCGCGTTTTGCGCTATGCCTTTTATGTATGTTTTCCCTTGATTTTGCAGGTGTTTTGAGGTTATGTTGAAGAAGTTTTTAGGGCTATGGTGGGTGCGTTCGGGTGCCCTATTTTTTGTGCGTAAAAATGGTGAGGGTTGGGCTGGTTATGTTGCTAGGTTGGGTCTTTTTGTAGGCTTTGGTGCGGCTTTAATCATAGGTGTGGTCGGTCGTTTAGCTGGTTTTGCTGGGATGATTGGCTTATGGGATTCTTTTGGTGGGCTTAGTGTAGCTATTTTTACGGTTTCTTTCTTGATGGTTGTGATTGGATTATGGTTTAGCCCCGCCGAAGAAGTGAACGTACCTCCTGGCGGGGCTAAGAAACCGTCTGGTAAGGTGAAGAGCGTTAAATCTAAACCTTCTAAATCCGTTATTAAACCCGTGTCAGATAAAGTTGATACTGTAGATACTGAACCTACCGTCCCACTTCTTTATGACGGGTTGGAGAAGACTGTTCCCTTGCCCGCAAATTATAGGTTTGACATGGCGAAATAGTCTTCCAAATCGTTTGTCTGTTCAGGGCTGAACAGGTTATATCCTGTGCCGCGTACAATGTCGTATGCTAACAGGGACATGCCTTCGGAGTAGCCTTTGTTATTCAGTAGGTAGTTGAATCCGCCTGGTAAGCTGACATTCACCGCGTCTAGTGCGGCTTCATGTAAATAAGGTACACCCGTAAGCACTGGGATTCCGCCGACGGAGTAGTCTGCAACGTCCCAGAACGCAAAAGCGGAGCCTTTCTTAACGATATGGTCAGGTTCCATCTTGTTTACAAAGATGCTGATACGCTGAGGGTTCATGCCGCCACCGCCGTTGCGTGTAGACCCTAACCCATAGTTAAACTGTCGTTTCATAGTGTCCAAAGGACCGGGGTAAGGCTCAGCAACATAATACAGTTTGTAGGTAAGTGGGTATGCGCAGAACACCATGTATGGGTCTGTTAATTGAACAGACGTGTCAATAATGATTACGTCGTAGTGCTCACGTAAGGTGCTGATTATAGCTCGATAGAAGTGAGGGTCTAGGTCGTTCAAGTCACGCGGGTCTTCTGGTGCAAGAAGCGTGTCGTAACCTACTCGGTCGTTACGGATAATGTACTTTTCAATAATGCCCCAGTCTTTTTTCTTATCTTCACCTAGCACACGATGCCCACTAGTGATGGTAGACTCACGAAAATCGTTGAAAATACCGATAACAGTTTTGCTTTGGTCGCTAGTGTTAAGACCAACCTGACCGTCTTGCAGGTCAAGGTCTACCACAATAACTTTCAGTGCGTGCTCTGCATAGTTGTACGCCACAGCTTCTTTACCCCATGTGGTGAGTGCGTGTGCGATACCTAGCGAGGTTGTTGTCTTACCAGTACCACCTTTTTTAGATGTTACTGTGATGACGCGCCCAAGGTACGGTGAACCGTTGATATGCGTAGCGTCAGGGTCGATGTCCTCTTGAATTGCGGCAAGCTCAGGGTCTACACGCGACTCTAGTGTGCCTCTGAACGATAATACCGGGTCGCCAAATTCAGGCGGGTTTGCAAGAAATAGCTGAATTTTTTCGTAAAACTGTAAGGCAATGAAGTTTTCCGGCAGGGTATCCCAAGGCGCTTCGGGGTTATTGGGCACCATGCGGGTGATTTCAATGTTGTAAGTGGTGTACGGCAGTTGCTTAGTGAACAGTAGGTTCTGCATCTCCACTTGGATAGCCTGATATTGGCTGTGTTCCAGCGCATCTTTTGCATCTTCAAGGACGAAGATGGGCGTAGTCTCCATGATGGTAGTCATGATTCGCAGTACGTTAGGTACCTGCTGAGGGTTCCTCAAGCTATTGCGGCGCAGTTCCGCATAGTAGTCTGAGTGTACTACGATAGCGTCCATTGTGTTAGGGATGGACGGCAGGTCTGAGGTGATGTCATTCCATAGGTATTCGATGGTTGGGCAGATGCCAATAATTTCAGGGAATAACAGTTCGTTCACTTCATCTTCGGTTACGCCGTAGATGCTTGTGGAGTCTTTAGTTGGGATGCGTGGACCCTCGCCGGGGGTGATGGGCGGCATGAGGTATTTCAGGAACTCGCGGTAGAAAGCCGCATCATAAACACCTTCTATAGCCTCGGATTTAAGGGGCTTATTAGGGTTCTGCAACTTATTAAACTGTTCTGTGCCTGAAACATAGACAATGTTTGGCGGCAGGTAGCGCTTTTTACGGCTTAACGTTGAGTCCTGTGCCATAGGTGTTCTCCTTGGTTAGTTGCTAAATTTCTTGCTGTTGGTGGGTTTCGTCGAATGGGTTAGTGCTGAACGCTTTGACTAGTTCTTCTAGCCACACAATCATGTGTACGTGTCCTCGACGTTTGCGGATGTCCTGCATGATGCAGTGTCCCTGCTGTAATTGAGTTATAGCACTAATGACCTGTTCTGCGTCGTCTCCTTGTAGCCCCATTGCGAGGGCACCTATTTCTGCGTCTTGGCGTGAGTTGGCGAAGGCGAAATGTGTGCTTGCTAGGGAGGTGTCAAGACCTGTTGTGTTGTTGAAAACGTCTTTGTAGCTCTGGCTACCTAGTATGACTGCTAGGTTCATGGAGCGTCCTAGTTTTGAGGTTGATTTAACTAGGGACATGCCGGATTCGTTGCCGAGAATTGCCCATGCTTCGTCAATTGCGAGAACTTTTTTAATGTTCTTAGGCATTCTTAGCATACTTTGGCGGACGAGTAGTGTGACCATTGTTAGGATTGCTTGTCCGACTGCTTTGCTAGGGTCGTTGAGGTCTTCTACTGTCTTCGGTAGCTCGTGTAGGCGGGATAGGTCGATGACGGTAGCGCCAGGTGTGAAGTCAAAGTAGCGTGCTGGTTTTCGGTCAGGTTCGGCGCACAGGATAACTCCGGCACCTTCGTTAAGGGTGTTTTGGAGGCTGAGTGCAAAACCTTTGAGTTTCTGGTTGCCATTGGCACTAGCTACGTCTAGAAGCATGTTAAAGAACACGTTCATGCTTTTTTCTTTGGGGTATGCTTTGATAACGTCGCTGATTGTTGCCGCAACCCAAGGCTTAATTTCCCCATCCGCAAGTGCGCCCGGCATAAGTGCGTGAATGAGTGCGTTTACAGCTGTTTGAATGTCAGCGGCGGCTTCTTTTTCGTTGTCATGGTTATCGAAGATGACGAAGGGGTCGAGAATACCAATGTTCTCTTCCTTGGTTGCGTCAATAGTTTTGACGTTAGTGGGGACACCTAAGACTTCCTCGATATTGAGGATTTTCAGGAGGTCGCCTTTCCAGTCGATACCTACCACGGCGGCACCTTGGAGGGCGGCGAGAGATAACGTCCAGAGAATACTAAAAGTTTTACCGCTACCTGGTTTCCCTGTAAATAGCGTGACGGGCGGTTCGTCATTCCTATTTGCTGAGTGAAGGTCGAAAAAGACGGGAATGGCGGCGCGTTCATTAATGCCAATTGTCATTGGCTGACCGTGGCGGTAGACTTCGGGACTCATTTCTTAGGCGCACCTTTCTTTTTGCCGATGAATGGCTTCTTCGTGTAGGCTTCTTCGGTTTTTCGCAGTTCTGCTAATGCGTCGTCAGCACGGTTTGATACCTGAATTGCGCTTGCGATTCGGTAGATTCGCTTAGCGTTAGGGTCGTATTCTACGCAGTCAAGGTATCCGCGTGCTTGGTTCTTCCAGCGGCGCTTAGCGAGGAGGTATTTACCGGCAGTCATGCCGTCAAATTTTTCTGATGTGTCGCCTAATTTTTTGCCCAGCGGGTAGGCTAAGACGAGTGCGGGTGCCCATGTCCACAGCAGGGAAATGATGAAAGACATTCCTAGCAATACGCTTGCGAGAATGGTGAATAGGAAATATGCGGCGGCGAGTATGCCTCCTACCCAGATGAACTGGGTCTGTGTAATGGGTTTGCTGAATGTGAAGCCGCCAAATTCCCAGAATTGGTTGTCGCGAGCAAAAACGTCGGTCGCGTTAGTTATTTCAATGCGCACAAAAATAGAACCTCTCAAGCGTGTAGTATTTAGGCTTTATATACTACATATCTGAGAGGTTCTATTTGCCTGGCTACCAGTCAAGTTCTACTGGGTCTGGCGGTGTTTCATCTGGTGCCGGTATGGTTACTTCAATTTTGATTTCTGAGTCTTCTTCGGGTTCGTTGAGTAGCTTCGAAGCGGCTGTTTTGAGTTTCTTCGCTTCCTTTTTCCGTTCCTCACGGGTGATAAGTTTAAAGTATTGTTTCACTCCGTCGTTGGGGTCTGTTTTCCCGTCTTGGGGGACTTTGGGGATGCTATATGCAGGGTCTAGCTCCCATTGCGAAGCTATTTCTTCAAGATACGGTCGCTCTATTGGTTCTGCGGTGTAATGCTCCGGGTTTACCTCGGTAATGCGGATTCGGAACCTTCGATATTTGATAAGTTCCTCAGGGGGGCTTTTCCATAGCCCGCCATACGCGAATGTGGTTTCCAGTAGGTGCCCTGCGTCGTCATCATCCCACCAGCGCCCAGTGAAGCCGTCGATAATGGGCTTTAGCGTTGGCGCATAGTTAGTTGGGTCGAGTCTAAGCCCTTTATTCATTCCCAGGACTTCGAATCTGACGATGTAATGTCTGAATGGGGTGAACTCAGGGTTGTCTTCAACAAATTTTGAGGCGTGACTAGACGCTATTCCGCGTAGCGACTTCACGATTGCGGCACGCACAAAAGGGGTGAGTCGCAAGTTCTCGGTCAAGACTAGATGCGTAGGGATGTCCAAAACTACATCTATTGTCCGTGGGTTATCTTGCATATGTGTTGTCTTTCTATCTGATTATAAGGCGTTGAGGGAGATGATTTCTACGGGAGCATAGTCGTGGCTATTTTCGCCCTGCACGAATGTTTCATAGTGTTCAGCATCCTCACCTACATAGTACCCTTCGGGTGGGCTTGGGACACCAGCAAATGTGTGGCTGAAATTCTGGGCTATCCTGCCGAGAGCAACGTTCGCGCGTGACTTAATTTTCTGCACCCAATCAGTGATAGCTTCCATATCATGCTCCACAATGTGTGGCTCAATAATGTCGTAGGTCAGTGGGTAGAAAAGTTCCTGAGTTTGACGAACAACTGCTTGGACTCGCATGTTAGATACTGAGGTCTTAAACCCGCGTTGCTGTTCTGTAGTGATGGGAAGTGCGTGAGTTTCATTAAGGTAGAACTGGTAGGCAAGTTGCAGTTCTGCGATAATCTGGATGAAAGCGTTGGTGATGCAGTAGACGGTTTCATCTGGGAATGTGTCTGCTTCTTTCAACTCATCAGGCAACACTTCAAACACTTTACGCTCAATATCATTGCCCGTGTAGAGTGCTGTTGATGCATGTCCGGCGGCGGCGTTATGGGAGCCGTCGCCGTTGTATGGCTGGTAGACAGGGGCTTCATATCCCTGGATAGATACGCGCATTCGGTATTCCGCTTTCTTGATAGATTCAGGTCACTAGTACCCCATAATGATAGCACGCCGGGCAGTCTTTTTGGTGCCGCCCGGCGTGCTAAATAATACTAAATTTTAAGAATTTCCGACCTGAACCCCTTGTAGAAACATGAGGAAATTGTGCAGGATTTCACGCCCAAAGGGGGTCAAGATACCTACAGCGGCTACAACCACGAGAGCAAACAGGAAAATGATGATGTTCTGAAACCCATCCATTATTTAATTGCCTCCTGATATTCTTTTCCTTCTTGACGTGCTTCTTTAACAAGTGCGATGAGGTCTGCGCCTCCGTCTGCGCTACGTTCAAGACCCAGCCAATGCTCGTATTCCGCATTGTCGATTGCTTCAAGCTCAGCCTGTGTAAGTTTAGCGGCGGCTTCCTGCTCAGCTTTTTGCTGAGCTTTGAACTCAGCAAGTTCTGCCGGAGTGTACGACTCTTGCAAATGTGAGAGGTAGATAGATGCGGCGGCTTCTAACCCACCTGCTTTAGTCAGGTCTGTACTGATAGTGACGTTGCTATGCCCTGTGCTTCGAACTTTGGACGCTGAAATCGGAATCTCGATACGTTTCTTTCGAGTGTTATACAGGACAGGCGCACCAGATTTGAGCAACCTAGCGAGGTCAAGAACCGCTTCCTTGTTAATTGCTTGGGAGCGTTTAAACTTGCGGATGGCGTTGCTTCGTGCAAGTTTGGACATCTCCGAGAATAGCACTAAGTCAGGGTTTCGGCCTAGGGCGGCTTCCACGTCTGTCGGGTCAATATAGTCTGTATAGTAGGCTCTTGCAGGAGGCTTATTATCTGATGATTTCGCGCTGTTTTTAGGTGCTTGCGCCATGTATCCGTTCCTTAAGTAAAAGCTTTACCGCTTAGTACGCCTGAGGCATGAGGGGCTTAGGCAGATGCTTCACAAAGCGGCTAATCACTGGGTCTTGCGATAGTTCTAGCGCAAGCTGGTCGCGACGTTCAACTTGCTCTTTGAATTGCAAGATAACTGGTGCGATTTCTTCATCATACTTACGCTTAGCGTCGCCCGTTAGATGCTCATCGTTAATGGACAGCAGTACGGTGTGTACTGCGTTCTTGTGTAGGGCGTAAGTACTAGAACCACCTGCGCTATACGGGTAGTTTGCAAGGGTGTACCACGCTGGGTAGTTACCATCCTCGTCAGGGTCAGAGGGGAGGTTCTTCTCTGCCTTATCTGAAATTTTCCACATGAATAGGTTGATGGAAACGTCCAGCTCCGCGATAAGTTCTAGCGCCTCGTTGAGGCGGTTTAGCTTCTTGGCGGCAATGTACGCTGATGCAAGTGACGCTACGGTAATAGCAATGAGAATAACGCTGGTGAAAAGGTTCATCTTTATACTCCTAGAGTCGTTGTAGTAGTATGAGGGTCGATATGACTATGACTGCGACACTCCCCCACAGCACGCCACTATTAAGGGCTTCACTTTTAGCTTCGAAGGTTGCGAACCTGTAGGTGTACCATAATTTACCTTTGCGTGGAATAATTGGGGAGAATAACGGGACTCCTGCCTTGGTGAATGCGTCACCAATAATATGGACGACAGCGCCTATACCAAGACTATATCCTAGCCACACGTACTGCCCAGCGGGGATGCTGTTAAAGAACATCAGCGTCACTGCCACGGACACTAAGAACATGAGCGTTGAGCCAAGATTTTTAGTGCTTTTCGCCGCCTTTAACGCACCGAGGTTAAGACCTGAAACTGCGATATGTAACGCCGCTAAGCAAATCACGGCGGCAATGAGGGCACCAAGATTTCCGATTCCTAGAAACCCGAGTGGAAGCGTGATTGCCGTCATTAGAGGGTTACTCGTTAGGAAATTTACAATAAGTGCTAAGGCTACAGCGCCCACCAGCGAGTGCCAGAAACCACGGTGTACGACATCGTGTGCCTTAGCGCGGGATTTGGCATCTTGCTTCGTATGAATGGTCTGTACAAGTCTGGAACTTTCACGGAATGCGAAGGTGATAGGCCCGCCAAAGATCCCCATAGACGACTTCGCTGTCGATGACGTGTTATCGAAGTCTGGAATTAACGCCCCGGCGACAAACGCTACGGCTGAAAGCACGTATTGCCCCATGCTAGGCTCATTTCCAAGGACTAGATTCACAGCGCCACTCCCTGCGAAAGCTAGGAAAGCTAGGAAAGCGGCTAATCCTGTTGAGGCGTGTGCCTGACCCATCAGCGCGTCGTCTTGTTCACCGACGGTTTGGGTAATCCCGTGCGTCCAGCAAACATGTTCAGGTGGGGACAACTTAGTTCTCCTTTAGCGTTTAGGTTAGTTTAGGGAGTGTATAGTATTTCTATAGCGAGGCACCCCACAACTCAAAACATGTGGGGTGCCTCGCTATATTGCTTAGATTTATTCTGCTGATGTGTTTTTGTTAGGTTGATTTCCTAACAACCTGTCGGTGAAGGAGCCTCGTTTAGCGGCTTTAGCTTTCGCTTTTTCTTTTCGTTCAGCTATTTTTTCTGCACGTTTTTTCGCGGCTTCGTCATGTTCGCGGGTTCGCTCGTCTCTAATCCCGAACGATTCAGCTTCTTTTTCGTCCTCTGTCCTTAGTAGGAATGAGGTGAAGGTCAGCATGAATGTGATGGGGAGGAAGCCGTTGAAAGTCCATAAGGGGTTGTCTGCCGCCGCCGCATAGAACACCCATACGGTCATTAGTACAGCAAACATGACTACTGCCCATAATCTAAGCCTGGGACTTGCCCAAGGTTGCATCTTTACGGGCACCCACTGTCCGCCGGTTTTATCTGTGAGCCACTGACCTGTTGCATATGCGGCAAGGTATGTTAATGTGCCGCCGGTGTACATGACAGGCGCGCCGATAAACACCCATTTAGGGATAGTGACTAGTAGGATGTTGGGTAACGTTAAATCAACTGCTACTCCGGCGATAAGCCCTACTATGAGGATGGTCACCCACGTGAGGATTTGTTTTTTGTCCTTAGTGTTCCATGTTGCTTTGATGAAGCTAAGGTGTGTTCGCCCTCTGTCTTCAAGGTTCTGGTCTAGGTAGTCTCCAAAATCTTGAAGGCGTTCTGCTAGTTTCCCCATTGTTTGTCTCCTTGCAGGTAGTTACTTCTAGTGCATATCGCTAAAGAACTTTTTTGCGTCATGCAGTGCTTCGGCACGGTATTCTGGGTTAGATACAATAGCTTCCGCGTGTTCAATGGCGCTAGGGATGATGTGGCGGTGTTTGCTGAGACGCAGGAACCTGTTGCGGGTGATGCCGTGCTGTGTGCTGGTGAGAATGTCACCTTCACCACGTGTGTCAGTGTCTGCTTCTGCGATGGTGAATCCGTCATCATAGTTCACTAGGGCTTCCATGCGCGCTTGGGCACTTTTGGTTTCTGCTGGGCTGACAAGCCAGCACTTCGCGTGAAGGTCGCTACGTCCGACACGTCCTCTTAGCTGGTGTAGAGATGATGCACCTAGCCGTTCAGCACCCATGATGACGATGCGTGTAGCGTTAGGTACGTCTACGCCGACTTCTACGATGGTGGATGCGACAAGAACGTCTGTCTCGCCTGAGCGGAAAGAGTTCATTGCTTCTTCTTGTTCCTTAGGTTTCATTTTGCCGTGTAGGACACCAATTTTAGCCTTGGGGAGTACTCCATGCAGGTCTTTTGCAAGTTCTTTAACGCTGGGTGCTTCCAAGTCATTATTCTCTTCCACCAGGGGGGCGACAATGAATGCTTGGTGCCCTGCTTTGATTTCCTTGTTCAAGTCGTGCCATACGGCGTGCTTAGGGTGATGGAGTAGGTGGTCATATTTAGATTCCACCCATTCCGTTTCGACAGGCTTACGACCAGCAGGCTTTTCTTGCATCTGAATGAAGTCCACTTCGCCGTATTCAATTTGCGCGATGGTTCGCGGGATAGGTGTTGCAGTTGCCAGGAGAAAATCGGGGATAGCTCCGTCTGGGCGGACGCTGAGCAGTCGGTCACGCTGTTCTACGCCAAATTTTTGCTGTTCGTCAAAGCACACAAACCCTAAATCGTGAAACTCTGTTGCGTTTAGAAGGGTGTGGGTACCTATAATCAGCTTTGCGGTTCCGTCTTTAATGTCTTGGATAGCTTGCTTACGTTCTGCCGCTTTCATTGAGCCAGACAGGTACAGTGGCTCACAGCCCTCAACTTCACCTATTGCAGTCTGCGCGGCGGCATAAATTTGGCGCGCCAGAATCTCTGTAGGCGCAACAATTACAGCCTGTCTCCCCGAATCTACAGCGGTGAGTGCGGCTAAAATCTGGATGATAGTCTTGCCTGCGCCCACGTCAGCAGATAGTAGCGCATCCATAGGGGCGCTTTCCCCCATGCGTTCCGTTAGCGTTTTGTAGGCGGTCTGCTGGTCATTCGTCAGGGTGTATGGTAGCCCTTGAATAACTTGCTGAGCGTAGTTACTTTTTCGCCCTGAGTTTTTGATGCCTTTTGCATCTTTGCCAGCGGCGGCAGAGGTTTTCACAATAACTTGCATAAGCACAAGTTCGTACCAAGCTAAAGAGTCGATTGCTTCAACAACGTCATCTTCTTTTTCAGGGAAGTGTAGGCGCATCAAAGCTTCATTGATGGGCAGGATGCCATCAGGGAGCGTTTCAGTAGCCCAATAGTCGTTCTGCTCAATGCCAGGGTTTCCGTCGATGGTGAGGCGAGTCAAGGCTTCACGCACAAGGTTTGAGATGAGGTTCGTCATGATGCCTCGGGCGGGCGACTGCGCATAGATAGGGACATACGGGTTGTCTGTCGATGACACATCTAGGGTGTCGATAAAGTCAGCGGTCAGAGTTAGACCATTGTAGAAAGTAACCTTTCCCCCAACGATAACTTCCGTGCTTACGGGGAATTTCTTTTCTCGCCACTGGTATGGACCCCAAAAAGCTACCTTAATGTTCCTCTCAGAGGTCTTAATGGTACACCATGCACCCTTCTTTTCTTTCATAGGGTGCCAGTTGCTAACTCGACCAACAATGTATGCGTTTTCCCCTGCGTCGAGTCCACGCAGTGAGGTTACAGGGTTGCTGAGGTCGAGGTACCTACGAGGCAGATTGTATAGAACATCAAAAATGGTCTTATACCCAAAGGACGTGAGGCTTTCCGCGAGGGTTTTACCTTTTTCGCGCTTACTATTCTGTGGGCGTGTGTCATACTTAGCGAAATGCAGTGCGCTAATGGGGGTATCTTTGAGGCTGAGTACGTTTCCGTCAAATGGCGCACCAATTGGTTCCACTAGCAGGCTTGCTAGGGAACGGGTAATTGCAATGCCGCGTTCGCCGGGAGTATTGCTCTGGATGAACTTAAATATTTTATTCATGGGGACGCGCCACGTATTATCGTCAGCGGATTTCCAGCCTCCAAGGTGACGCAGATACTTAAATGTCTCATCATTGACACCCCGAGGGCTTAGAGGCGCAATTTTGAAGAAGCTTGCGCCATGCTTTTCTGTAGTTGAGGGTGCGTAGAAAGCCGCCGCCTTCCAGGGCATCACGTTATATAACGCTTTAGAGTCGCCCGTTAGTCGAATAGCGGGGATTGACAGCGTGTAGCTCAGTAGCTCAGCCAGTGCGTGCATGGTTGGGGCGTGCAGAGCCGTGGTGCTGAGTGTGATGATGGTTCCGCTAGTGGTGACACGCATAGTTTCGGAAGTGTATGCACGGCGGTAGAGTGAACGCAGAAATTCCGCACCTGTGAAGTTATGATTCGAAGACGCGGTGAGATGAATGTCGGTTCCGTCTATGACTACATAGACATCGTATGGCATAAGTGTTGCAGGGTTCACGGTGGGTAAGTTTTTGGGAATTTCTAACGTCATAATCGCTCCGTTTTGCTCTGCTTTATGGTAATAAAAAACTCCTTCTATTGTACCAAATATGGGGACAGTAACCAAGTTTCCTACTGGTTACTGTCCCCATATTTTAAAAGGGTTTTTATGGAATGATGCTGTTAATAGTTTTCGCGACGTTGAATACGGCGGCGGGAGTGCTTGCAAGAGTTGTTGCCAGGGTTTCGACAATATCCTCGGTGCTTGCGTCGTCACCTAGCCCGTCTACTCCAAGTATTGTTGCAAGGTTCCTAAGAGTTGTTTCGTCATAACGGAACAGTAGCATGGTGTACCTTACGGCGGCTTTAGTGCTGTCACTGGTGTCTACAGCGGAAAGCTGAGCCACAGTATCAAGTAGACTCTTAGTTTGGTCAGTATCACTAATGATACTCTCGATGATTTCAACAACCCTGGTATCCGTATGGTTGCCTAGAAGAATATTAAGAGCCTCTAGCTCGTTTGACTCTAGGGGGCTGATTGCTTCGTAGAGGCTAACAATAAGAGCAACCACGCCATGAGTGATAGGTGCCTCCGAAGGTTCCGTCATGGGTGACTCAGAAGCTTCTTCGTCTGCGTCTACAAGTTCGCCTGGCACCTCTGCAATGGTAGCTTCTTCATCGCTTTCGTCAAAGCTGGTAGATGAGATAGGCTCTTCGGGTGCAGTGTAGCTAACTCCGCCTTCATCTTCGTCTGCTACACCTGGGTCATAGCCATATGTAGTTTCAATGGCATCTTCTTCGTTAGCAGGTGATGGTTCAGCTTCAAACTCGGTTTCCTCTTCTTCGTCCACCGTGTCTAATGGTTCGGGGGCTTCATCTTCCGGGGTAGTCGAGGTGGGGGCGTTCAGCTTGCTTTGCAGTGCCGCTAGAACCTGTTCCTCGGTAGCTTCCACCTCCTCAGCGGTTTGTTGCATCTCTACTTCTACTGTGGGTACTGCTTGAGGCGCAGGTGGTGCCGCTGGCTCAACCGTTTCCTCAGCAACCGTTTCAATTACTTCTTCTACTGGAGTTTCACTTTCCGCATAGGACCCCATGTTGCTGAACAGGTTACCGTAACGTCCAGCGGGCTTATCCCCACCAAAGTTCATGCGTGGCATATTGGGTTCTCCTCTAGTTAGTTGCTCATAGTGTTGCGCAGGATACTGTTACCATAGCGGCTTTCAATCGCTACGATGATGTCGTGGATTTTCTGTTCAAGCTCAGACAATTCCGTGTGGGTCTTGGTGACTCTTTCATGCGGTATGAGTTCTAGCGCTTCTTTACCGTCTGGCAATGAGCTTGCTTTACCAATAGTGGTGTAAAGGTTCTTTAGGGCTTTCGCCTTATGTTCAGTCTCAGCTTCTAGCGCGTAGTCGTCTTCTTCGTCCAGGGTGTATTCGTATTCAGGTTCTTCGGATGAGTCACCGTCTATGCCGTCTACCGTGTAGATGCCATGTTCAGCTTCGGCTTGGCGGATAATTTCTGTTGCGGCGGCTTCATACATTTGCTGTTCCGCCTCAATTTTCTTTTGCTCTTCGGCTTTTTTCGCCTTCTCAGCTTCCTTTGCGGCGTTAATTTCTTCCAGCTTTTCATCCACTGTTTCGCGGATAATTTCTTCGGCTTCTTCGGCGGTTTTACCTGCTGTGCGTTCAGCAACTACAGCGGCAACTTCTTCAATAACCTTTTTCAGGTTCCGCGCTTGAGCCTGAGTGATGTGAATGTCTACACCCTCGGGGGCGGCTTGCGTGATTCCTTCAATAACAGCGCCCTGCGTCACTAAAGCATTGGCTGAGGATAAAGAACCACTAAAGTTCTTTTCAATGTATTCTTTCCACGTTTTAAAGCCCTGCTTCTTGTAAACTTCTGAACTGTGCGCGAGATATAGGAGCCTCCATAGCGCTTCGGAAGTTGCAGAGATGGCTTTGGTTAGTTTTGCGCCGTCGTCAGCGGTAAGCTCTTCCCCTTTATGAAAAAGCTCTACGGTATCTGCCGTATCACCATTGCTAACAACTTCAATTTCTTCGGTGGGCACTTCGACCATGCGTTGCACGTCCTTACTAGCGGGTTAGCATATTTACGCTTGAACCATAGCAGGGGTGAGCATATATATCGCAGGCATGAGCAAGAAAGGCGCAAGTGCAATGGGTATTAGAGGTATTTTAATCGGCTTTTTGCTTGAAGAAAGTACCGCCGTGATTAGCGCAGTAATGACCACAAAAAGCATTGATGCCCCAAACGCTACCATTGAGTCAGGGTTCGCCATGAGGATTGGGGAAACGCAGGTTACGGCGACACATAGTGCCGTGGCATCTCCAGCCCACCATCGGCGCATTAAAGCCGTTAGGAATAGGGCGGCTAATGAAGACGCTACTGTGTTAGCATCATGGTATAGGGCGGCTGTAACAACAAATAGCGCCCACCCATGCATAAGGTGTGATTCGCTTGCTTTGCGGTACTGCATATCTGTCCAAGATGATTGGATGTACATGTAGGTGAGAATTGAAGCACCTGCTGTAGCTGGAATATTATTGGCATACCAGGGGTGGGTTTGTAAAGCTACGGCAATTATAGTGGCGGGTAAAACGGCAAGCAGGTGGGCTTGCACCCATAGTTTACGTGCTTTATTTCGAGGTTTCAGCCATTCTGGGGGCTGAGTGAATGCACTAATAAGGAAAAGGCACCAAGGGATAATGATTGGCAGATAGTTATAATTTGCTGTCATCTTATCCCTTGGTGCCTAAAGCATCTTATATGAGCTACTTATCCTGTACCTTGTGGCACTGGCTTACAACGAAGAGGTGTCCGCCACCGTCATCTGATGTATGAATAGCAAGGTCGGCTGTACTTGGGCTGGGCGGTGTAGGCTGGAATCCAATAGTTGCTGTCCTGCCAGTCCTTGCAGTCACAAACTGAGTGAAGGCGCGGTAGTCTACTCGGGCAGTAATCGCCTTTGGAGACTCATCCTTATTTGTTGCAGTAAGTTCCGTCACCCAGTCACCCAGACGGACAAGGACTTTTCCGTCCTCCAACATGTCAATGTCTGCTTCCGTTACATCGTTATTAACAGAGGACATAGTGAGAAGGGTTTCCTTGAGGTGCCCCATGTCAATCTCCAGCTGACGGGAAAGCTCAAGGGAGCTCAGCTTCGTGAAGAATGACCTGAACGACTGAATTGCTTCCGGCTTAACGTCACGGTCAGTGTAGAGGGCGATAGCGCCAGTCTCCGTGTCTCGGAATCCAAAGGCGAGGAAGTTCTCGTTGGAGCCGCAAATAAGCTCAGTGTGCTCAGCGGTGAAGTTATGAAGCTCTGGCGTGATGGAAATACCAACTTTGAGGTTTTCTGTTGCCGCCAACCCTTCGTCCGTGTTGCTTAGAGGCGCAATGAATGGAGCCGTGTAGATAAGCGCCACCGAGTTCATAGGCACACTAGCGGAAGTCATCACCTCAAGCTGGTTTTCCTCATTGAGCTTAAAAATAACGTATCGACCAGACGGGTCATCCCTATAGTTAATAGAACGCGCAATCCTGATGCTGTTATTAATATTGGAACTAGGCACAGACCCAATAACAGAGATATGCGGCTTCTTTGAACGAGAAAGCTTAGACGTGTCCAACACTGCATTGTTCGCGCCTGCGGTCATCTTCACTGAATCCACAGAGCCAGTGTCCGTAAGCTTCACAATAATAGTACACAGCTTATTATCGGTCTTCTCGATGTTTGCAAGTTTCAATGCCTTGCTCAGCTGGTCGGGACTGTCGAGGTAGACAGACACTTTCCTGTCGCCGGTAATTTTTTCGCATGTGATAGGGTGCTCACGGTATCCGGGGATTAGCTCACCCATTTTACTGGTGTGGCGGAACTCCGCTTTGTTGTTGTCGGGGTCGATGGTGAGGGTAACACTTGTAGCCCTCATGTCAAGAATCCATTTGAGGGCAGTAGATACGTTCTGAATAGTTGCGGTGAGGGTAATCTTCGTGGACATGGGTTAGTTCTCCTTAGTTGGGTGAAATATGGTTAAAGACCCTGTAGGGCGGCGTGGTTAAGTCCCTGCGTGGAAGCCTGAGATTTAGCGCCTGCCCTACGGTTGCCATTTGCCTTCCGTGGGGGTTCTATAATGTTCCCTGCAAACAGTGTAGCAACCATTGGTTGAACCTCGCGAGGTAAGCGACTTAGCCAGGTTTCAAAGGGTCGAGGCGATACAACTATAACCGCTGTTTCACTCTCAGCCCAGTGGCGGAAAAGCATTGCCAGGGTTGCCGCTTCTGTTGGGTTGTACGCATCAATGTCAGCGGCAGAAAAAAGTACCACGTCAGCTTTCTGTTCCGTAAGGCTCGCGTTTTTCTGAGTGCCGGTAAAACCTGACCTGTTCTTGGTAAGAAGCTCACTCTCATCTACTTTCACAAATCGTGAAGAGATGAGTAGCCCTCTCGCAACGTACCGCATAATTGCACCCCATGCGTGCATATTTGCATCGACCATCACATCTGGCATGTGAATGAACAAGGGGACACGCTGGTTAGGCGCTTTATCAAGAGTGCTCATTATTTTCTTAGCCAAGCCCGAAACGCCGTTATGGTCACTTCTTGAAAGTGTTACGAGACTGCTTTTCCCTCGGTAAAGCTTAGGCATGAGCGTCGTCTCGAATTTATCAAGAGTCGCTTCAATAAGTTCACGGTTATTCACTTTGATGCGTTCGCCGCCACGTTCGCCCATCTCATTAACCACGTTATTAAGCGCGTCGTAGTTGATTTCATTATGCCTATAAATGGGCTTATTGAAACCGTCCGCATTGTGAGGCGCGTTATTGCGTTCTGCCGCGAGGGAGTCTGTTAGAGCCTGTAGGCTGTGTACAGCCTTTTTGCTACGTTTCCCAGTCGCCATATTCAACCTCACTTTCACGCTTCTTTAGGTAGTCCCGCTGGAACGTTTCGTATGACTGCTCTGTAATGAGCACGCCTTTCTTATACATGCTTTCAAGGATAGCGGAAAAGTCTTCGGGTTTCACCTCGTTTTGGGGCATAATTTTCTTTTCGTAGATTCGGAAAATCGTGCCGAAGATTCTTCCGTGACCCCATCTCCTGAAATAATTTCCATAGGTCGCTTGGGGGCGCACTCTGTCAGCATAGACTGTTTTAAAAATTGCTAGACGTTGTTCCGTCGTGCGGTGTTTAGGGTCGTCAAGTTCTTTAAGTGGCTGGTAGTCAATACCGGGCACTAGCATTTATTCTTTCTTTCTCTTAGTAGTCGTCAATACTGTACGCCCTTGATGGTTCGATAGGTGCTGGGCTGGCAATATCTTCGCGTCGCTGTGCCGCTAAGATTTCGTTCATATCTTCCGCGAAGAAACAGATATTTAGCGCTGTATCGACGGGGATAGTGATGTCGGCGGGACCTGAGCGGTTCTTAAGAATAAGCATGTCTGTAGTGTCAGGCATCTCTTCACGGTCACGATGCAGACCAATAAGGTGGTTCGCCGCTTGGAAGATTGCGTCAGAGCCTCGAATACTGGACGCTGTGGGCGGTTGCTCTTTCTCGTTCGTTGCCGGTCGAGCAAGCTGACATGTGGCTACTACTGGCACACCTAGTTCCATTGCAAGGAATTTCAGTTGGTATGTTACGTAAGCTAGGTTGTCCTGCGTCGTTCCTTTGTCTTGGTCAGGCTTAACGATTTGGATGTAGTCTACGACTACGACATCCAGCCCATCTTCGGATTCTGCAAGCTCTTTTGCTTTCTGTCGAATTTCCATGACGTTGATGCCGCTTTTTTCGACAGTCCTGAACTTCCAGTGCGAGATTTTTGGCTTTGCCGCATCAAAGACTTCTTCCATCTGAGGGGTCAGCCCTTCTTCTTTATGGAAGTCTGGGCGGGGGATTCCATAACGGCAGGACAGAATGTTTTTCATAATCTCTTTCGAACCCATTTCGATAGAGAAAAATTGCACGCTAAGACCCGCCTCGCACAACGGGGCGATAATGTTACAGCAGAAAGTTGTCTTGCCGATTGCAGGGCGCGCGGCAACGACAGTAAGGTTGCCTGGCTGTAGACCACCAATGTATTGGCTGAGACGCGGAAAGTTGCGCAGAGGGATACCTAGTTGCTTTCCACCAGCTTTAATCTCTTTAAGCTCTTTGTCAAGGTCTTCCATAATTTCAGCCGCCGTATGTGTGTACTCATCAACGTTTGACGAGTAGGACACGCGGAGGTCTTGAAGTTTCTGGATAGCTTGCTCTGCAAAGCTTGAAAGCTCACTGTATGGAACCGATTCAATGTTGTTGTAGAAGCGGCTGGTGAGGTCTTGCACCTCTGAATGAAATGCGGCGGCGTTTAGCGTCTCATGGATGATGGAGATATTATTGTGCTCAACAATGGCTTCCTCGCCCATGTCTACAAGGTTTGCAATACCTGCTTCTTGACCGGCGGCATTGTAGCCCGCCTGGTCATATCTTTGCAACCAGAGGGCAACGTCGCTACCTGTTGGTGGTGCTCCTCCATCTTCAACAATTTGCTTAATCGCGTTCCTGATGGGTGTTAGCGATGGTTCTTGAATGGCGTTAGGGTGAACCTTGTTGATGAGTGCGTGGGCGTGGTTTTCTGGGTCAGCTAGGGTTACCCCAATAACCCAGTGCTGTAGTTCAACGTACTTTTTGTGCAGTTCGTTTCCTTGGTTACGCATGTCGTCCTCATGGTCTGGTGCCTCTTAAATTACTTAGCAGAGACAAGTCTAGCACGCGGCTTGCTAGTGCCACATGCTAGATTTGGGGGTTAATTTGGAAGCTCAATATCCACTAGGCTATTATCGGCTTCTTTGTCATTAGTTTCGGCTTCTTTTAGTTGTTTGGACAGCTCATAGAGTTCTTCTGCTGTGACGATGTGACCGATTTCAATGCCGCCATAGTTGTACCTTCCGGGGTTCATATACCAGTACCACGGGAGCTTCTTGGCGTACTTCTTGGCATACTTTCGAGTATTTAGGAGTAGCAGTAGTTGCTGTGCCGCTTTTTGTGTGTCGTATCTCCGTACTACCTCTGTGGTGGATGTCTCAAGGGGGTTTTCTTCGGCTTCCAGTGTCTCGGGGAAAAACATAGCCGCAAAATCCCTGTAGTTGATGGTGTCTTCCGCGATGGGACCGATTGCTTCAAGTACCCTATTGATGGTTACGCGCAGATTGGCAATATCGGCGGTGTCGTTAGCGCCGTTCCAGGATAGGGCACTTCCCCATGTGTGCGGTGAAAGCGCCATAAATAGGTTGTGTGCCGTACAAGGTGGGTTCTTGTCACTTGGCAGGTCAGCCATATATTCTAAGACGCTAATTGACTTCTTGCTGAGCTGTTTTAGGGCGCGGCGGGAGTGTTTGAGGCGTTCATGGAATAGGTGGCGGTCTGTTTCCATAGTGTATTTGATGAGGTGTGTGTCGCCGTATTTTCCTTTGGCTCCTGTGATTAGCTGAATTTCGAATTGGCGGGCAGGTACGTGTATTGGGAATAGGTGGAGGATTGGCTGGATGTTATTCTCATCGTCACGTACCCAGTCGCCTTTGCGCAGGTCGCCAACTGTCACCACTTCGGTTGAAGTGTGAATCTGGTATTTTTGAGGTAGCTTATTGAGGTCTTCCCAGGTGATGCGGGGTGGCTCAGGGGTAGTCTCTTTAGTGTCGGTTGTTTGAGTGGGCATTGGTTCTCCGTAGCTATTGTTCACTGGTATTGATACTGGATAAGAAGCTGTCCCAAATGTCTTTGTTGTGGTTTTTAGCTTCTTGCTGGTAGGTTCCTTTGAGAGACACGCCATGACTCTTGAATGTGTAAAGCGAGGCTAATTGAAATATATTTCTCTTAGGGTTCCATACAGGTTCGTATCCCAACGGGTATCTGTTGGCAGTTGTGTCGATAATGCGGACAGGTTTACCTGTTTCACTTTCGACTAGCTGATTGATGGTTTCATGGATGTATGACTTATTGTTTTCGCCAATGAATATTGCTCGCGAAAGCATTTTTGTGAATGTATCTGCTTTGCGGGCTTCGCCTATCACCATGAAGATAACTGGAATGTGCATGGTGCCGCCAGTATCAGCTACATATGCCAGCAGGTCTGAGTGATGGGTCGCAAGGTTTTCAGCTTGTTCAGGTGTCAGCCATAAGAGCATGAGGTCATAATGCCTATTGGGAGGTGCTGTAGCGCCCGCCGCAATGCTTTTCTCAGTGATAGCATGTATCGCTGTAGCTAGATGCTTTAAAACTCTCAGCTCTTGATTTGCCGCTTCTGCATAGTAGGTGTTACTGACAATTGACGTGGGGAACTTGCGCTTCTTAAACTCACCTGTAGGTGTGCAGTCGATAACCCGTACAGGGGCTTGCCAAGTGGTAGCGCCCCGCCTCGCTTTTCTGCTAACAGCAAGGTTCTCCATGATTTCGCAAAGTACTTCCTCCTCGTCATCAATAAAGATGCCGTAGTGCGGGTCTACGCTTGGCGTGAATACACTAGCGCCTCCCCATGATGAGCTAACGACATCAATGCTGAATCCGGCAGGCGCAAATTTGCCGGTGTTAATGCGCAAATCAAGGTCAAGTGCGCTACCTGGAATATGGGTAAACTTTTTAGGCGGTTTAGGTTTCTTGCGCTGTGCAACAGTTAGCGTTCGTCCACCGATAGTGATTGTTTCGCCCGGTCGAACACGCTTCTTAGGCTTGCCCCTGTGACCATTGGGGTTTGGGTTGTGTCGGGTTGTCTGGGTCATAAGGAATGTCCTCAACGATGGTCTTAACGCCGTCAATGAATACGTAGAACTGGGTACGTTCGATAAGGTCAGTGATTGCCTGTGCTTTACCTGAGCCGGTAGGACCCATGATAAGAACCATTGGGGTTGGTGGCGCGACCATATTTAAGCCGTGCTTGCTTGCATATTTTTCGGCTTCACCAGACATGTTCACATAGATAACCTGAACCATAGTGTCGCTACCCTCTTTAATGGGTAACTGAGCGCCACCGGAGTCACCTAATCCGATAGCGAAAGCGCCCGCTTCAATACCAGGGGCAAAAATATAGTATGGGTCGAACGTTGCCATGACAGGCATGGGCGGTTTCGCGCGGACGCGAAGGATGCCATCTTTTTGGTCGATGGGGTTCTTGCCGTCTTCATCATCTAGGACATAGGTTCGGGTGTTGGTGAGCACTGCGTTCAGGTTTTTTAGTAGTGCCTGGTCAGTGCCTTCCGTGAAGCCAGAGCTGATGTCGAAGGTTAGCTTTGTTGGTTCTAGGTTTGTCTCGTCATCCCATGATTCAACAGTCCAACAGCCGGGGGCAAGTTCCTTGGGGATTTTGAGTTTCTTCTCTGCCGCGTCAGTGAGCTTTCGTGTAACTTTCGCTTTCTCACTGAGGAACCATCGTGGGGATATAAGGGAAATTACGACGTATGCACCCCAAAGAACCAGCGACAAGATAAGCAAGACATGCGGAATTGGCGTAAGCGCCGCTACAAAAGCGCACACCGCACCTAAAAGCAGTGCCCCAAGGGTAACCATGCGCCGCTGAACCTGAGGTAGCTCAAAAGTTTCTTTCGGCTTCTCAGGCTCTTTACCCTCTTCAACCTCTGGCTTAGGCATCATTTTAATAACAAGGGGATGTAACTTGAAGGCGACATGGCGCTTGTCGCTATTCGCGTATTTTAGACGCTCTTTCCAGGTCGGGTGAATTGGGTTATATACGCTCTGGTCTGATTTTTTCTTCGCCTTATTGTCCACCATAAGCTTCATCTCACGACTTTTATCCCACCGTTTCAAAGCAAAAGATACGGCGGGTAGGAGCATGAGGTAGAGGACAAGCAGAATTGTCGGTATCGTATAATTTCCCATAGAGGAAACATAGCGAAGGCACCTGGCATCTAATAAAACAGATGCCAGGTGCCTTACCTATATTAAGTTATGCTTCTCCGCCTTGTTTTAGAAGGGAGGTGCATCTTCGCCAGCGGGCGTGTTGCTCCACTGCTCACCGTAGCTAGGCTGTGCCTGCTGATTAGCGTTCCAGCCGTTATTGTAATTCTGCCCCTGAGCGGGTGCGCCCTGGTTCTGGTACGCAGGCTGTGCCTGCTGGCTGTACTGTCCCGGTGCGCCGCCGCCTTGATATTCGAGAGGGGTTACAACTACTGCTTGACGCTTATTAGACAATGGCGCAATAAGCGGGTTCTCGATGTTCTTGGTACGCACCATAGTGCCAGGGTTCTTCTTGGATTCAACTTCGGTTTCCACCAAGTCGCCCATAAGCACAACGGAGATGCCCTTATGGGTTAGAGTCTGCGCTACTGCCTCTGCATCATCATTCCAGAAGGTAGCAGTGTAGAACTGGGACGTACCCCTGTCGTGCCAGGTTCCAGTCTGCTGGTCGCGGCGCTGTGGAGTTGTTGCAACCGTCACGTTAAGGACTTTTTGCCCGTTAGGGGTAGTCCTCAACGTTGCTGGTGCGGTAGTGTTGCCAGTAACGACGGTTAGCGGTGCGGCAAATGACCTCAAGGGTGCCTCTTCCTGTAGAAATTTATGTTACTTATTTAGTTTAGCCGGTTGGTTACTTTATGGTCGAACCGATTTGGGGATGTTTTTACTCATCCGTCTGGTTGCCTTCGTCATTTCGTTTAGCGTTTGGGTCTAGCATCCACCACGGACTATAGCCGTCACTTGTGCGAACAATGTCGTTTAGTGTTTCTTCCGGGGTTCGGTTAATTTTGTATCCGAGTTCTTCCTGGATGTATTTGTGGATTGCTAGTCCCCAATGGCGGCGCATCTTTTCGAAGTCGTCGTTATCGCGGGCGATGTTGTATGCGTCTACGTTGAAGTATGGCTTTAATGCTTCGGGCAACTCGTACACAATAACGCTCTTTTGACGTTCATCGAGGGCGCTTCGGTGATGCCTTGCCATACTGTCCGCCGCCGCTGTAGTCAAAGTCTTGTAAGCTTTGAAAGCGTCAGCGTCACTCTTCACGTTTTCACGTTGCAGTTCTGGCTGTGCCAGTGCCATTGTGAGGTACGTATCGTTAGTTGGCTTCATGCGTTTCTTAGCTTTCTCCTCGTCAGCCTTATTCTTAATAGGAACAAGTAGCTCACTATTTGGGATAAGACCTTCGGACTTACACCTCTGACAGTACATGCGCTTTGTAAGCTTATCCATAAACATGTTCATTTCCCCATGCTTATAGGTTCGCTTACAGTTCGAGCAGACAAGTAGCTCAGCGTCATCCACCGTAGGGGTATGACCTTGAGGCTTGAGGAGCCTTGACGGTGCAAACTCGTTAGCTTTGTTTGATGCACGGAGTGTCAGGCGACCAAATTTGGATTCATTGGCAATATCGCGTTTCTTATCAGCGGCGGCAATACTTGCGGCTTGCAGGAATGAACCACCTGCACGCTTAGCTGTAACACCACTTACTACAGATGCAGTACCGATACCCGTTAGCCTCTTGAAACCTAGACCGATATTGTCTAGCGCTTCCATAGGCTTTCGCACTAGACCACCCGCGTAAGTTTCTGCAAACGCGAGGATGCGGTTTTTCATCAGCCATAGAGCCAGTGAGAGTAGGGCTATGACAACTACGCCTTGCCAGAATCCGACTGTCGCCATGATGCTGTAGCCCCATAATACGAATACCACCGATAGGGTGAGAAGCAGACCCAAACCTATCCTAGCGAAGTACAGGTAGAGAGCCATCTTGCCGTATTTCTTGGCAAATGCGATGCCTCGCTTAGTGGAGGTCATTAGGGCAAGTGCGGCAAAAGGCACAACAAGGATGTATAGCTGAATCAGTACGCTTAAGATTGCAGTCATTAGCGCAAGGATTGACGGTACTGCAAGAGCGATAATAGCGACGATGAGGGCAGACAGCCCTACGCCGACGCGGGCACCGCTGGAAGAGCCTACCCAGGTGTTCCACGCCGCAAGAGGTTTGGAGTCCATATCCTGTGCGCCACGGGTAATTTCAACAGCGGAGCTGGAGTTACCTGTACTGACGGCGGCGGCATGAGGGGACAGTCCGTCTTTCTCTTTGGTTACGTCAATATTGCGTTCTTTGAGCCACGCTTGCGGGTCAGTAACATTATCCTGGTTACCCCAGTCGGTGCCAGGACGGACTTCAAAGTGAAGGTGACAACCGTATGCGTGCCCAGTGTCACCACTAGAAGCGATTTGCTGTCCAGCTTTCACTTCGTCGCCAACCTTGACTTGCAAACTGCCATCTTGCATGTGCCAGTACATCGTACTAACGCCGTCATGCTGAATAATGATACCATTAGCGCCGTCAGACGCTTTCTGAGCGAACACCACTTTGCCATTACCAGCAGAATAGATGGGTGCCCCACACTGTGCGCCAAAGTCAATACCCTTATGCACGTCACCAAGTTCAGGTCGGTTTCCATAGGGTGAGGTCATTGCGGCTTCGGCAGGGCGCGCCCACTCACCATTAGAAACATTACTTGGCAAGTCGCGGGCTTGCGGAACTTTCAGCTCAACGTCTTTTTCGTCGTAGTTGCTGAGTGCGTCTACAACGCGCCACCAGTCGGTAGATACACCTTGGGCTTCACGTGACCTCCCGGCAGTTTCATTGCCAGTCTGTAGATGGCTTGTGGTCTGGGTTGATAACTGGTAGATTGCCCAGTTGTGGAGGTAGGTTTCAGCGCCCATAGGTACACCTGCGTCACCAACCCACTTGCTGTTGTGATTGCCGAGGGTCTTTCCGTCTTTAGCCCATTCTGGAATCTCTTTACCCTCAGCCCACAGGTGGTTGGGGTTAGTTCCGAACTGCCCCTGTGCCCAGGGGTCAAAGACGAATAATTTCGTGAATGTGCAAGATAGCTGGGAAGCCACAATTTCGCTATAGTTCTCGCTGACTACCTGAGCCACTTCATCTGTGACAGTCTCAAATGCGTCTCTCTTTCCTTCTTGCTCAGCTTTATAGGTGCTCTTTTTACTACCTACCTCAGTGGAGCACCATTCCCCCATGCTAGTTAGTTCCTGTGTGGTCGCTTTAATGGTGATGCTTTGAACCCATGCGGCGGCACGGTTAGGGAGGGGTAGTAGTTTGGGTGATAGTGCGATGAATGATACTGCGAAGATACCTGTGAAAAGGGCGATGCCGAAGCGTTTCCACTTTTCGCGGGCACCATCATTCTGAATGATGCCCTTAACTAGGAAAAGTAGTCCACCTAGTACAATGATTGATGCGAATGGGAATAAGAAATTCTCTTGAAGCGGGCGCAAAATACCGCCCAATACATCTGGGTTGTTGCCCACGAGAATGTCAGTCAAGCCCATCAGCTTAGCAATATCTTTGAAGCTGAGGACTAGGAGTGCTAGGAAAAACCCCAATACCCAGGTGGTAGCGCCAAGAAGGATGTTTCCGATGTAGGTTCCTGCGGCTGATGCGTAGCGTGCGCCCTGACCAGTGGCGTAAATCTGTGTGCGCGGGTCAAGGCTGGAACTTGCCCTATCCCAAGTTGCGGTAGGGTCGAGCCTGGTTTCGTAGTAGTGGTTAGCTTTGGGGTCTTTGGCTTCCGGCTTTGCCGCACATGCGTCAATGCGCAAGTAATTCCACTCACCTGTATAGGCAGTGAATTGGTAGCCACCCAGCCCGAACCTATCAAAAAAATTCAGCTTGTTACCTTTGTTGAAGCCAGCCCCGTTAGTCGCGTCAGTGCCACCAATAACAAGTTGTTGGTTATTTTTCTCAATATCTACACCAACAACTTTGAGTAGCATGTTAGCGCCACTATCAGGGTTAGAGCGTCCACTGGCGGCGGCAGACTTACTGAACGCCATGAACTGCAAATCGTTACTTTGACTATATTGGTACAGGCGGGCAGGCAAGCTGTCTTTGCCGAAAGCATCGCACATCACCCACTTATTCACGTCAAGCGCATGGGCAGGCTGAGTATTCGCACTACTCACACTGAACGCAGGGTAGAGGCTAAACGCTAGGAGTGTTGCGGTTAGGAGGGCAAGCAGGGTGCGCCACACCCCCCTAACGCCTTTCGGATTGGTGTTAGGGGGTGTCACTGCTGATTCAGCTGTGATTGTGGTGTGCGCACGCATCAGGTCATTTTCCTTCTTTTTTACCTACGCTTCTTATAGCTAATGAGCTTTTCCAGTACCTCAAGAAGTCGCTTATGCTCATCAGGTGATTGGCTGGTCTTATGGTATCGGAGCCAGGTTTGGATGCGCTCAAGCTCTTCCAGAGGTCGGTCATTCAGCTGTTCCTCGGTGAGAGTTAGCGCGTTTTCGACTTCTTCTGGCATCCCGTTAAGGTAGCCACTCTGGAAAGCTTCGGTTATCCGTTCGGTATTCCTATTGTCGAGGAATCGCTCATGGAATCGGTTTGCCGCCCGAGTCCCAACAGATTTAGCGGCGTACCTTAGAGTGTTTTCCTTGCCAGCTACCTTATGGATAGCTTTCTCTTCGGGGGTGACGCGGATGTCGTTTTGAATGTCAAAACGCTCATCCTTCGGAGTTCTGGATTGTGCCGACTGCTTCTCAACGGTTTCTTGAACCATGCTGTGTGAGGCTTCACTGGAACGTTTACGCTCTTCAAGTGCGGATTGGACGTTAGCTTCATGTTCCTTACCTTCGGGTGCCTGCCATGTTCCGCCCAGCCGTTCGACATAGTTCTTCTGTGCTTCGTAGCGTTCCTGGACGGTTTTTTCAGCGGCGGCTTTCTCCTCAGCTTTAGCTTCCTGCAATGCAGTGACCATGTTCTTTGCGTCGCGGATGTCCTTTGCGCTTCGGAGGCGGTCAATGCTGGTATCGGAGGCTTTAACACCGTGTTCAGCGGCGTTAATTTCGTTGAGGTCGCGGGCAATTTTCTTTGCTTCATCGAATCCGTCCATGTTTTGAACGCTCTTGCGGGCAGTTTCCAGACCAGTTGAGCGGGCAGTAAGGACAGTTCGCACTGCACCCTTACGGTTGTAGGGGTTCATGGTGGGTAGCTGAGTGACAGTTTTTGCCGCTTCGGTGATGCCACCACGTAGACCATTCTCAGCGTAGCCCTTAGCGAAGTTATGCTTAGCCTTACCCGGAGCGGTTTCAAAGAACCTGACAACCTGCTTACCGACTTTCGTCTTCGACAGGATGTGCTTGCTGTCGGTCATGTTGATGGTACCGGCAATTCCGTGACCGCCCATAATCTTCTTCATAATCTTGCGTGCGCCTAGCAGTAGCAGTAGCGACAGCAAGGTTTGAGCAATGAATACGAAGATGTACGCCGTGACGGAGCTAGTCAGATTGATGAGTAGCACTGACATGAGGCAAAGAAGGAACGTCAAGATTGCCGACTGTGCATACAATCCAAGGATGGTCGTTACGTAACGCATGGTACCTTGCTTAGTGCGTTTGCCCAGTAGCGCCATAAGGAGGATGAACGGCAGGAAGACAAGCATCAGCAGGAGCATGGCTTTGATGATTGCCTTGTAGACTGCAAAGTACCCTACAGCAAACCCTGTAACAATGGCGGCAACGGGCGCGAGGGCACCTACGGACGCGCGGCTCATCGCTTCACGCCCAGCCCAATGTTGCAGATAGCGTGAGTCCGTACCTGCGCCGTTATCAAGACCAGCTTGGACATCTACGATACGGTACATGTCACGGCTAGTGATACCGGCGGGGCGGTTTGGGTTATCCTCTGTGGTAGTGCCCGTACTCATCAAGTCCAGCTGATACAACGCCCAGTTATTAACAGTGATGCCTGCACCCATCTGGACAGGCGCGCGGCTGACCTGCGCACTGTTGGTGTTGGTCAGGGTGTGCGCTGTTGTTGGGCGTTTAGCATCCACTGCGTATAAGTTATTATACCCAGTACCCCATTGCGCGTAGCTCCAAGGGGTGAGCACGTTCATTCGCCAGACCTCACACATGAGTGTACGAGTTGCGGGGTCTGAGTCTGTACGTTTTGTAGCGTATTTGATAACGCCACTATTTCCGGTGGCGCTACAAATCTCATCACCGATACTCTTGGATACAAGTGCGTCAGCGATGAAGCTGTCGAGGACATTTACGCTCTTGTCTACAAACTTAATGGTTTCGTGGGGCTTGTTGAGGGTTAGGGTTGCGGTGGTCGAGATGACGAGCAGTCCAAGGATAAACATTGCTAATGTCTTGATGCCACGGTTACCCTTCGTGATTGATTCACGCACGATAAGTAGCAGACCGATAAGCGCGGCGATGATGCCGAAGGGGTAGAAGGCACTCTTAGTGAACAGGGTGATAAGTTCAGCAATGAGGTTGTCCACTCCGAAGGTCTGCAAAAGTGGTGACATACCGATGTTAAGGGCGGCATTTGCGAAGCGGGTTACAGCGGCGGCAGACATGATGCCTGCGTTAGTGAAGTCGGTGAAAACTCCATCAGAGCTGAACAGCATGGACGCTAAGTTGGAATCATAAAGTTCGCGGCGGGTATCAGTGATAGCCCCGTCCCCCGTACCGTAGATACCTCCTTTAATTGGTGCGCGGGTAGGTGTACAGTCTGGGTTGTAAGCACCGTTCGCCGTGAAGAGCTTCATGGGCTTACCGTTTGCATCCAGCTTGTCAGTGCCGTCAATATTTAAACAATAGTACTGGTTTGCAGGGTTATTGAAGTTTGCGGCTAGGTTCTTCTTAAGGAAGTCTTGGAAGAAACCAGGCTGGTTGAGGGTTTCGGCAAGCTTCTTGCCTGCTTCACCTTCTTTTTCTTTCGTGTATTTTTGGACGGCGGCAGTGTATGCTGTGGGCACGCAGGAGTAGAACGAGGACAGGGTTTCGTCGCGTTTCGCTTCGTCCTCATCTACATTACAGGTAAGGTTGTATTTTTGAGCCGCTTCAAACCAGCCTTTGTTGTGCTCCTTCCAGTCTTTAATGCTTTCAGCTTGCTTGTCGGATGCGTCCCACTGGTATTGAGGATTCTCCATGTTGGCAGTCTTTGCCGCTTCGGAACAAGCATTTTCATCCGCCAGTTTAGAGATGGTGCTCTTGGTTCCGTCTGGGTTAGTGACGATACAGGTTGTGCCACCTGCGCTGGGTTGCGCTGGTGGGGTTTGAAGCTGTTTCAGGTCGTCGGGTAGGCGAACTTCTTCGGGTGTTTTACCTGCAATTGCGGCGGCGATGGTGTTGATAATTTCTTGTTCCATCTCCGCGTTAGTTGCGGCGCGTGCATTGTAAAGGGTGTTGTTGATGCCTACGCGCGTGTATCCACGGGTCGCCATGACGTTAGCGTCTGAGGTGTCTAGGATAGTGTCGATTGCGGCGGCGGCAGAGGTCTGGGCACCAGCAGTAAACGCGGCGGCAACAGACCCGAATGGGTTACCTTTCGCCCATTCGTCTTTGAACGCCTGGACAGCGCCGCTTGCGCCTTCGGTTGCTCCGTTAAAGATTGCGCTTACACCAAGCGCGAGGGTTTGAGATGCACCGAAATTACCCATGAGGCGCGCCTCAGTTTGCACCTGAATATGGTCAAACTCGCCGTTGTAGTAGGTTACCCTAAGGTTGTATCCGTAAAGCTCCATTGCGGTGTATTTTTCCACGCGGGCACTTGCAGTTGCGGGCACGCTTTTAACCCCGGTAGGCAGACCTAGCCAGGGCATATCAAGTTTGTTAGATTCCGCGCCGCCACGCTGGATACCGCCGGGGGCTACAGCGCTGTACAGATTTTGACCCAAATCGGCAATATAGTTAGGAACGTCGCAGTTATGATATGTGAGAAGACCTTTATTGGGGTCGTTAGCGTCGCATGACCATTTCTTATTGTCTTTATAATAGCCATCAGTGCTTGACTTTGGGTGCTGATAAATATACGAGGGGGTAAGTACGCGGTTTAGCACTTTAGCGAAGGACGTTTTTGACCCGTCCTTTTTTGCTTTATCTAAAGCTTGAGTGAAGCCCTTGTCGCCACTTTCGGTTACCCCTAGTTGTTTCTGTGCTTCTTGAAGTTTTTCTACGGTTTTCTTGTCGCCGTCGTCCGCGAAGGCTACGTTCACGCTTGCAGGCATGAAGCTGGTGGCGATAAGGAGGGCAAGCATGATGGAAGCAACGAGTCTCATGAAGAGGTTTCCGTTGCTTGCTGGTCGAGTTAGGTTAGGGCTTTTACCCCATGTTGTATATGTACGTGCCATTCGCGTATCTGTCCGTGAGTTATAAATTTTCAGCTGTGTTTGTATATAGCAGAAAAGGCGGCGCGCATCTATACTGCGCGCCGCCTTCCATTTAGGAGAACCAGACTATTAAAGCCCGCCCTACCCACCAAAGGGAACTAACCATGTCTTATATAGCAGAACGTTTCCTCTGCGCCTCAGATTGGCGGCGAATCATTGCCGTGTCTGGCACAGGCGCGCCTGTTTTTAGGTCGCGTAGCGCATCTGCGTAGGTGCGTGCATTTCGGCGGTGCTTCTTACCTGCTTCACGCTCTTCATCATAACGTTTATAGTCCCAACCTGGAGTCTTTCGAATATGTGACCCATATTCAAAAAGCTGAGTGTACCAGTTGTTCGCGGTAAATGTGAGGTCTGGTCGTTCATCTGCCAGTTTAATTAATCCAGATAGCCAGGGTTTAATTTTTGTGGTCAGGCGTTTATGCTTGCTTTCGCTTCGGTGTATATCCACCATTCCTAGCATGTCTACGCTGATGCCGTTTGCAAGTAGCGCCGTAGCCACGTTCCTGTATGCGCTAATCGCGTTGATTGCGTCTTCCGTACTCACTCCGGCTACGCGGCTGGCTTCCTTTGCGGCGGCTTTCATGAGGTCGTCATGCTTGATACGGTAGTATTCTCCGCGTTGTGTACTGTTCATCTTTTGAACACCTAGCGGGACTTCCATCTGTGGCGCTTCCGGCTCCCATCTATGACGGTTATTGAGGATGGCGTTCTCGACAACAGTGTACCCGTAGGGGTTTCGTTTGCGTGGCATAGAAGATTAGACCTTCCTTCCCTAGTTGTTCTGGTCGAGAATCTTGTACGAGGTTATCCCGTACTTGATGGCGCAGTCAATGGCATCATCGACTCTACTGGCTATGAATTGTTCAATGTTTTCAGCTGGTGTGATGAATTTTTTGCCGCGTTCAGGCTTCTTCTCCGTGAGGTTAAGAGTGTTATGGTTCCAGTGGAGCCACTGCCCCCTCGTTAGCTTCTTCCACTCCGTGCGGTTATGCACAATGTAGTGAGGGCTGTCATTCTCGTAGGTTGGTTCTTCTAGCCCAGGTAATGCGAGTGGTGCTGGTTGCCCACTAGCATCTTGCGTACCGACTGGTTTCTCGGTTTCGATTGAGATGTAAACCTTTTTGCTGGTAGCAGTGAGGTCTGGGTCGTTGCTGTAGATTCGTAGGGCTTCTACTGCTTGCGTTAGCGCGTTTTTCTTGATTGCTTTTGTGCGTAAGATTTGGTCGTGGCGCGGGTCATCGCTTTTGTGGGGTGGCGGGATTAGGTGGTAGATGTTTTCTTTGTGGCGGGAAAACTTTTCATCGAAGATTTCGTCAATGGTTTGTTTGATTGGTGTGATTGGGAGGGTTAGCGTTGTTGCCATTTGTGCCTCATTTAATGTTTGGTGGTTGTGACAGGTTATATTTTAGTGTGGTGCATGTTATATGTTCAAGGTGGTTTTGTGTGTCTTTTTGGCTGAGGCATGTTTTAAGGGGCGTACAAGATAGTAACTTGTACGCCCCTCGGGTGTTTCGGTTATGACCCATATTCAGCTTTGCCGAGTGCTCTTAGTGCTTAGCAGGTTGTTGCTGTTGTTATTGCTTCTATTCCCCAGTGTACCATTCAGGTGTCCCTTCGGGGCTTGGTTGGCAACTTCCCTGCTTGTATCTGATGAGCCGTTCTTGGGTTCATTCCTTTATGCTTTTATTATATCAGAGTTCCACTCGGTAATCCGCAACTGCTTCCACCGTGTCATTGTGAGCAATGATGATAATCTGCTGGGCGTTCATGATACTACGGATAGTTTTGATGGTAGAATCCATGTTCCTTGGGTCGTAGGCGGTGAATGCCTCATCAAGGATTAGGGCGCTGGTAGTTCCACCAAATACTTTAGCGATGCCAAGTCCGATAGCTAATGATACGGCAGAAAGTTCTCCACCTGAGAGTAGCTGAACTTCGCGGGTTTCGCCTGTTGCAAAGTGTGCGAGAATGTTGAAGTCCTCAGTGATGGTGATTCCGATAATTGCGCCATTAGTGAATCCAGCAATAAGTTCGGACGCAAACTGTGTTAGGCGTGGGATTGTTGTCGCCGCGACAGCTTTGCGGAACTCTTTTAGCGTGGCTTCGGCATAGTGGATGCTTTCTTTTTCCTGGAGAAGAGATGCGTATGCTTCTGCGTCTGCTTCCTCTTGCTTGAGACGTGTTGCGAGTGCCGCATGTTCGGTCGCCACTTTCGAATGTTCAGCGCTAGTGCTATGCCCGCTAGTGGTGTTCTGCGCAATTTTTTCATCCAGTGTTGCAAGCTTACCTTCTACTGTTTTGACAGCGTGTTCAGTGACGTTTGGGGTGGATTTGATAACCTCTTTCACTCTGGTAATTTCGTCGTTAAGGGACGCGATGGTTGATAATGCGGTTTGCTTTACCTGGTTCTGAGTTTCAAGTTCGCGGGTGAGGTTTTCAATTTCTTTCACGTCGTTATAGACGTTGAGTGCTGAATTATACTCTTCCTCCGCTTTTTTGTACTTCCTTTTCGCTGTTGTGAGTTTTCTCTTAACGTCCTTAAGGCTCGCGGTTGCTTCATCTACCGATTGGTAGGCTTCGATAATGCTAGAAGCTACTGTCGAAACATTCCTCGCCTCTGCCAGCTTTTCTGTGGCAGAGGAGTGCATCTCCGTTTTCTTCGTTAGCTCCTCTTTTAGCGCTGAGATAGTCTCACCGAGAGGCTTTAACACGGACTCTTTGTTCGCGATGATTTGCTGGCATGTAGGGCATGTGCCGCTCAGATTAGCAATTTCGTTGTAGCTGTGCTCAGCTTCGGGAAGCTTAACCTGGGTAATGATACTTATACGTTCGTTAAGTGAACGCAAGGCTTCATGTAGTTCTAGCTCTTGCGCTTCACTTCCTTTATAAGATGATTCCGCTTCCTCCAATGTAGAGTACGGGTTTTCTTTTGAGGCAAGCTTCGATTCACCCTGTTTAATGGTTTCAGTCAGCTGGGAGATGCTGTTCTCTAGTGTTGTCTGCGTAACACGTGCTTCTTGCAGTGATTCAAGCTTCTGCTGGTAGGCGGCTTCTACAAGGGTAAAATCTAGGGCTACGCCTTCCCCGTTAGTGATTCGAGTTTCAATCCTCTCAGCGGCTTCCTGAGCCTCTTTGAGGCGTGCTTTAGCATCCTTGAGGCGCTGTTCGCAGTTCTCAAGGTTGCTTTTTGCAGTGGTTAGAGTGAGATAATTCTGGCGAGTCTCTTTTGCTTGTGCTGTGAGGATTTTCTTTTCGGCTGTAAGTTTCCTGTAGGTGTCGCGCTGTGCTTCGAGTGTTTCTGCGAGTTTGCGTTCTTGCTCGGATAGTGTGGCAACTGTCTTACGGTGGGATTCAATTCCTGCCCTATCCACCGTTTTGTTATCCAGCTCTCGCTTGTTGATGCGGCGGTGGATGCCACATTCTTCTAGTGCCTGAGAGTTGGCGGTGATGCCGGTCAGCTGTTCGATGATGTCGCGGCGCACTTCGGGCTTGGAGTTGATGAACCTATCAGTTTCTTTTTGGCGGAAGAAGACGGTGTTCATGAAGATGTCTTCACCCATTCCGAGAGTTCGGATGATAGCTTTTGTTCCGTCACCTACTGCTGGACCTGCTAGGTGGTGAGCATTACCATCAGGGGCGATTTTCTCTAATGTTACCTGAGTTGTACCCCTGTGGTTCATAGTTCGTGTTGCTAGGTAGGTTTCATTGTCTACACTGTACGTTACTTTGACTGTGGTTGAGGTTGTTTTCGGGGTTCCTTCGCGGCGCAGGTCTAGGTTTTTTGTGACTCCTGCTGGTCGGGTGCCGAAGAGTGCCCAGGGGATTGCGTTCACGATACTTGATTTGCCTGCGCCGTTTCCTCCGGTGATGTGAGTGATGGCGCTTTCGGGGAATGACTCTGTAAGTTTCTTGTGGGTGCGGAAATTGTGGATTTCCACGGTTTTGATGGTCAGTGCGCTCATTCTTTCAGACTCCTCAGGTCGTGTTGTGGGCGTAGATATACCCCTTGCCGGTACTGTTTATTGTACCGCACAAGGGGTATATTTAAATACTTTATTTAGGGGGTTGGTGTAGCGGATGCAGTTGCGGACGCGGCGGTCTGGTACAGAGCCACAGTGAGCGTCATGTTCACAAGACCATTTCCGTCAATCATCCATTTCTTCGTTTCACCGTCATATTGCATGGTTACAGTGACAGGGACATTGGTCTTTGTGTAGATTGCCTGCGGGATGTGTACAGTTCCAGTGCTGGTGATTGCCTCAACCGAGTTGATAACTGCCTGCTCACTGATAGGCTTAATATTGTCAGCCCCACCAAGGGTGTTACCTAGCCCGGCGGCAAGGTAAATAACTGCAACCATTGTTGCCCGGCGGCTTTCCTCATTGCCGTAGACGACAGAGTTTTTAAGAATTTCTGGCACATGCTCGTAGTTCCCTTCTGCAACCTCTGCACCAATGGCGTTGGGGTCAGGGGATGCCGCAATAGCCTTAAGGATTTCAGTCAGCTGGTTTGTTGCTTCAATCTTGTCGGTGTTTGCGTCATTGCCAGTTAGTGTTCGGACGATGGTCTGCGTCGTTACTTGGCTGTTGTTGTTGCTCTGCTGTGGGGCTGGCAATACACCACCATATGCAAGACCAGCCAGGGTTGTTGCTCCAAGGATGAAGGCAAGTAGGAGGAATCCGATTGTTCGAATAAGTGGTGGCTTCACTACTTCCACGGGTGTAACGTGTGTGTCAGGTTCATTAGTCTTAGCCATTATTTTATTTCCTTTTTAGGTGTAGGGTTGGTGGACAAGGTGGTGATAACAGGTATCAGTATCCAGCATAACAGGAATACTATACCTATTATGCCATACCTTGCGTCATATACCTCTTGCAGGGGCAAACGTGTCGGGTCGGCATCGTATGATGCTGACATGGCTAGGAGTCCGCTGTCGCGCAGTGATTCGTAACGCTGTGCAATTGTTAAGACGATAGCTGTAACGACGAAAGGCGTGACGGCTAGTATTGTGACGGCTGTTAAAGCTATTTTCCCCATTCTTCGGTATGTGATTTGAGGATACTCATCTTTTTGGGCTTGCATGGGTCACTCTTCTTCTAGGGTCTGTTTGCGGCGTTCCTTGTAGTTTTCCACCAGCTTACCCTTGTATGAGTTTGGAATGTCTCGTAGCTCAATAAGGTCGGCTGTGGCTCCGCCGTTCCTTGTTAGTGCGAGGAGGCATTCTTCGGTGGTGGCTACATCATTTAGGTCGATACCAGTATCTAGGATGGCTAGAAGCATGTCGGTTGCCGCGTCCATGTCACGCACATGGTTTTTGGACGGGTCAAGGTGGTGGGTAATACGTTCCTGCCCATTATCTTTCCACGTTAGTTCTTCCACGGTACGCATTTTAACCCAATTTTCATTGGATTCTTTATGGCTGAGATATTCAGCCAGCGGCATGTTCATCTGCTGAGCAAGCTCTTCATCCGTGTACCTGTGTCCTTGGGGGTTGCCGTATTTTTGGTTGAGTTCCTTGATTGCGCGTTTACGGTTACGTTGAAAGTTTGCCAGGGGCGCACCGAGGATGTGTGTAGGAAGGTCATTTACCCAGTTAGGCGCTGATGACGCTAGGTATGCCGCGTAGGGCACGCCGCCTGATTCGCTGTATTTGGAGTATCCTTCGGCGGCAATTCCAACATAGTATGCGGCTTGCTCTTCGGGGCTTTTGCCGAGCAGGACGTTTACTGTTTCGCGGTGGCTGGGTGAAATGAGTCCTTGTACGAACATTCCGTAAAATTCGATGAGCCCACTGTAGAAGTCTTGGGGTACATCGGTGCTTTCGCGTCGAAAAACGGGGTATGCAACCCTAACTGGTTCGGGTGCGTTATTGTTTTCGGCAATTTCCTTCATGATGCTGTATGCAGGCTCAGGAGTTGCGGCGCGTACTACAATTCTTCCGTCGCGTCCGGTGGTGACGATACCAATACCTGCTAGTGCTTCTTGAATTGGTTTGTAGAGGTTGTTTGCGTCTTTGAGTGTGAGGTTTGCTACTGGGCGAAGGGGTGCAAGCTGAAAGCCTTCTGTCTCAGTAATTCCTCCGTACAGTCGTGTGGGGAGGTTTTTGTCAATCAGTTTCAGCCCTAGTCGTAGTTTCGGTTCTTTTTCTTGTCTTTTGGAGAACCACTCTTGCACTGCTTTCCCCGTGAGGGCGTATGAGTTGCCCTTAGGGGATTTGTATGCTTTTTTCTTGGCAACTAGGCTTTCTAGCCAGTCAGTAGCTTCTTTAACAATTTCGGGGTTTGCTTTAAGCTCTTTTTTGGTGAGAGTCGTCTCGACTAGCTTCTGTGGGTTAATCCAGATTCCGTCGCTAATACGAATCTCCCATCTTTCTTGAATGGGGAATGAATAGAACTGTGCGTTGCTGTAATGCGGCTTGAGGTTAATGAGGCAGTTGTTGTACTTTTCGACCATTGTAGTTGCGTCCTTTTATGCGTTGAGGATGGAGTACGAGGTGAGTGTGTCTTCTGTGGTTATGGAGGTGTTGTAGCCACAGAATCGTAGGTCTTCGATGATTTCTTTGAGTGCGGCAAGGCTTGCTGTATTCCTTGCTTTGCCTGCAAGTCGGTACGGTTGCGTGATTTGTAGCGTGTCTTGTTCCTCGTTGAGGGCAAGCACCCCTAGCTCTTCGAGTGGATTGCCGGGGGATTCTTTCAGGTTTTCCATTGTTGATTTAACGCATTCTTCAACGGTTGCGTATGGGGTGTCGTATGGGTTTGCTTTGGCAATTGCTAGGTATAGCGTGGGTACTGTTGTATTATTTTCCATTTCATCATTATGCAAGGTAGATTGTGGCGCACGCAACTTATTTTTAGAGACTTTTTCTGTGACTAGCATCTTTAAGGTATTTCTTCCGGTATTGCGTGGGCACCTTTAGTGCTTACTGCGCGCCTTTAGAGTGAATATTTATGTCAGTAAAATTGCCTAGATACTAGTTTCATGCAAGTTTTCATTGTTGTGAACTGAAAAGGTGTAGCGAAAAGCACCAGCGTTAGACAGTTTCGTGTCTATGCTGGTGCTTTTCAATTTTATGTAGCTATGCCGTTGGGGTACTAGAAGGCGTACTGCTAGGTTGCTGGGTAGGCGTGCTGTCTGTTGGGATAATCGTGCCAACTTTAGTGAATCCTACATTTTGGGATTCTGCGTAGTCGCTAGACTTAAATTCAGCCCACGTAGCTAGAAGGTACTGCTTCGTGCCGCTTTGAGAGTAGAGGTACCATTTATCGTTCGATTCAATGAGTTCCATCTTAACCGTAGCAGGATGCTCTTTCTCTAAGATAGCGAAAGCACCATCTGAACCTACCCCATCAGCTTCTTGAACACGAACGGTTTCGGTAGAGGTGAAATCAACCTCTATAGATACCCTTCTGTGGCTTGTGCCTACGCTATCAATGTAATACGTACCGGAGGGCTCAAAGTGAACCTTTACCTCGCCTTTTATTTGGAAAGTTGGCATACGCACGTCTTCCAAATATGACTCTTTATTCCATCGGGATACAGTTTCAGCGTCGTAGTAGACGGGTGAACCTTCCCAGATGGAACTTCTAACGCTACGGTATGCGTCAGCGCGGGTTCTCAGATATGCGTTATAGCCGCTATTCTTTGTCTTTACGAGGTACCGAACGTTGCGGATAGTCGCAGGGGTTATCTTACTCTCATCGACACCAAAGTTGCCAGCAGATTTCAGGAAAGACTCAATGAACGTGGTGACGTTCTTGGTGTCTTCTTCTGTGAGAGTGAAGGACGCTGGTGCTGTCTCTTTGACTTTATCTGTGGCTTCCCAGGGGTGGGCGATAAGTAATGCTGGTAATGCGACTGCCGCAAGTGCGCCACCACCTACAAGAAACATTTCGCGGCGTGAGAACTTCTTCTTGCCGGATTCGCCTTCGGTCTTACCAGTATCACCTTCTCCCCCTGGTGGCACCTCAGGTGCGGCTACGGGGCTAATATTTTCTGGGCGACCCAGGCGGCGAGCGTAAGGGTTACTAGCGCGCTTGTCGTTAATGTCATTAGTAGATTTATCCATATGTCTATGGTACCTTGTCTTTCTTCGTCTTGCCGCCTGGGTTCGGTTACATCTTTACGCCTTGTCGGTTGGTGTTCCACTGTTGGAACCTACATACCTGTAGACTTTGTATTTCTGACCCAACAGGTCGGTCAGGTCTTCGCTCCAGCGGTATTCGATGGGGTAGATTGCACCCACTTCGTTACGCCAGGAGCCTTGAGCGACAGATGGCTTGCCGTCGTGCTCACCGATAAAGATAGCGGTGTGTCCAGCAGTGCCACCAGGACCGCCTGCGATGAGGATGTCTCCAGGTTGAAGGTCAGAACGCTTACCTGTTACGTCTTTCCAGTCGGATGAGTTAGCGTAGTATTCCGCCTGCTGTCCGGTTGCTCCCCACGGAACTTTAGGGTCTACCGTGTTCTTGACTACGGTCGCTACGAAGCGGTCGCAACTAGCGTATAGGGCTTCCGCACCTGCGCGTTCCGTATGGGTGTCTTTGCCACCTTTCTCTTCTGCCTTGCGCTTAGCTTCCTTGTATGCGGGCTTTGCGTTTTCTACACCGTCAGGGTCAGATGGTGACACGGGAATTTTCTTAGCTTCATCTGGCTTGTTTGAGTCCCAAGCGATACTTTTCGCAAGCTCAACGATGCCAGACATGTCAGCGCTTGACTCGCCACCGAGGAAGCAGGAACCGCCGCCCTTAGACAGGGATGAGCTTCCGCCTGACTTCATGCCCGGTTTGAAGTCTTTAATGAAGTCCTCACCGAATGCGACACGCCTCGGCATGTTTGGAGTACCTGAACGTTCGAACTTATCGTTAAAGATTTGAACAAGCTCAGCGACGCTCTTTGAGTCATCCATGAAACCGTTGGCACGTAGGTTTGCACCCTCAGCGCCTTCTAGTTCTTCTTTAAGGAAGTCCATCTGGGTTCCGAGGTCAGACCAGTGGGTGCCGTTTGCTTTTGCGAACTCGACCAGTCGGATACGGCGTTCACCGTCCCACTGCGCGAAGCCGATAGCTTTACCGTATACGGCACCTTGGGCGAGCATTTCATCGTTACTCATTTTAGAGTTGAGTCCTGAACCGCCCTGGGTAAGCTCTGAGTTAAACCCGGACTCTTGCCCAAAGTTACCCATAAGTCCGGCAATCATTTTGGTACTGAAAGGCTTGTTACCCCATTCACCACCAAAAGTGGTTGAGGATAGCCAGGTTGCGACATTCTGAACGTTTTCTGCCGGGTCTTCACTGTGTTTCAGACCTGACTTGCTCTTACCGCTATGCTGGCTAATTCCGTAGCATCCATCCGCATTATCATTTTTACCCCACACCTGGGCGGCTGGGATACCTGTGACAAGAAGGATGATAAAGAGGGCTACAACACCTAATACCACCCATGTAAGGGGGTTTGTTAGGGTTGATACGGTTGTTGTTGTTGCAGTACTAACATTTTTCGCTGTCTTGGCGACTTTTTGAGCCGTCTCAGCGGTCTTCACTGCCTTGTCCACTACTGAGGTTTTCTCAGGGGTATTCGGCGGCTCTATAGGGTTGTTACTGGCTGTCATCTACCCTCCTAGTGGGTGCTTCATATTTCGGTGTGTTGGGAGCGTTGTCTTGCTGAGGGCGGATTGGTTGCGGTGCCGCGCGGAAGAATTTTTTCTTCGGTTTCTCAGCGGGTTCAGTTTGTGGCTTGAGGGGGTTCCTCGGCTGTGGTGCCTCCTTTACGGGTGTTGGGCTTACTTTCGGGATGGGCGCTGTCTCAGCTTTAGGGGACGCGGGTTTAGGCGCTTCTACCTTCGGTGACACTGGCTTAGCATTTGCCTGAGGTGCTTCCTGTTTTTGTACAGTAGGCTTTGGTTCAGGCTTAGGCTGTTGTGGCACGTTTACCTTCTCCTGCTTCTTTGGCGCAGCTTCCGGCTTAGGCTCTGGAGACGGCTTCGACTGAGGCTCTTCCTTCTTCACAGGTTCAGCGGGCTTAGGCGATGTCTGTGAAGAATGGGTACCTACCGTCGGCTTCTCCTTTTTGAGGGGCGGCTCTGGTTTAGGTAGAGGTGCGTTCGCAGGTTTCCCGGCTACCGGGGTTTCCGTTACCTTTTCTGCGGGCTGAGGTTCTACCTTCGCTTTAGTTTTTTCAGGCTCAGTGATTGACTTCGGAGTTGTTTCCACCTTTGCGTTGGGCGTAGGTGCTACTACTGGTTTGGGTGGTTGTACCGGCTGGGGAGCCGTTACCTCTTCCTTGTCGCTGTGTGCCTGATTTGGGTTGAGGGTGTTACCTCCCTTCGTGGGGTTGTTTAGCGGTGTTGGATTGGGCTGAGTTGCCGTTAGAGGGGTTTCCTCCGTTTTCTGTGTGTTGCCGCTGTTGAGATTCTTGGTATTAAGGTTGTTGTTGGGATTTGTTTTCAGGGGCACAGTGACAGGTGGCTTCTCTTCCTTATTGGACTTGGTGGAAGACTGCGACGTATTACCTTCGTTAGTCGTCTGGGTGGGCGGGTTGAGGGGGTTTCCTGAGTTGTTCAGCAGGTTCTCAAACTCCTTATCCCATGCCTGATTTTCTTGCTGTTCCCTCTGATGCTTAGCTTCTCGCTCCTTACGTTCCTTTTCCTGGCGTGCGCGTTCCTGCGCCTCCTTTTCCTGACGTTCCTTTTCCTGACGTAGGCGTTCCTGCTCATCCAGTAGGCGCTGTTTATGTTCCTCTGGCGTGGACAGAGTGTGGACAGGCATTTCGAGGCGGTTAAGTTCAGGCATCTTGAGTGCAAGACCCTCACGCTGTTCAGGTGCGTTATTCTCAAGGTATTCCTTGAGTGCGGCATCGTGGGTCTTGTTAAGGAATGCTGTTGCTTCCTCGGCGCTCATCTTCTTCACAATTTCGCTGTTTTCGGCACGCTTGCGTGCGTCTGTAGCGTAGTGCATAGCCTTCTCTTGGTGTTCCTTGTCGAGAAGACCAGTGAGCGACTTGTTGGCGTTAGATGTTGCCTGGTAGGTTTGCATACCAGCTTCGGTTGCTTGGAGGTCACGCTGACGTGCCTGAGCGAACTCATCCTCGATAGCACTCTTGCTCTTGGCGAGTAGCGGGTCTGCCTGGAACATGCGGTTAAGTTCGTTGCCGTAGGCGCTACGTTCTTGCAGGGTGAGGGATTCCTCGTAAAGACCCTTGAGGGAGCGTGCCTGGTTGTACTCGGCGCTTGCTTGCATTGCGGCATACTCGTCACCGACGATGTTAGCCAGCTTACGCTTATGGCTTGCCGCCTGCATAGCTTGCTCTGCACGGAAGATGTCTGCGAAGGTTTCGCGCTGGAAGCGGTCGGAGCCGTCGCCGCCGGTTGCGAACTCCAGAACGAGGCGCTGAATGTTCTCGTTGGTGCGACGCATAACGTTTGCGGCGTTGTTTGCGTCTGCAACAGCGGTCTGCTCGATGTTTGCTTGTGCTGTGGTTGCGTTCTGACCGTATTCCACAGTGTTGTGGGCAAGCTGACGGTCGCTCCTGACAGTCTCCATCTCGCTCTGCTTTGCGGCGTTGTAGTGCTGTAGCTCTTGCATCTTATCTGCTTCAAGCTTCTGGCGAGTGCGGATGGAAGTTGCCGCCATGCTGTTAGGCTTGCGGCTGAGGATGTTCTGCTCAGCGGCAACCTTACCAGCTTCACGCATGTTCTTACTGACTGCGCGGAGGAAGCCTGGCTTTTTACCTTCGGCGTTCTCGTTGTTTCGGTTACGCCATGCACTGCGTAGGTTTGCGCCGCTAAGTGCGCCAACCATGCCGCTTCGGAGGGTTCCGGCGGCGTTCTGTCGGTCGAGAACGTTTCCAATCTTGCTACCCATGTAGTTGTTGCTCATGGGGTTTGCGTTCTCTACAAGGCTGATAAGCTGGCGGCGCTGTTTCCATAGTGCGGCGGCGACAATGATGTTGAAGACCATGACGAGGGCGAGGTCTGCCACGCTGTCGATAATTGCGGATAGGATGATGACACCAACGGCGAGGATGGTGCTGTAGAGGATGAAGCTAAGTACTGCGCCGACCATGAAGGAGCCGTAGCGTTTAGCGATTTGCATTCCTCGGTTTTTGTCCATTAGTGCAATCATGATGAAGGGGAGGAGAATCATCATGATTACTACGGTGAACAGCTGAATGAGTGATGCGATGGAGAAAAGAAGCATCACAATTGCGATAGGCACGAAGGACAGCATGGCGATGGTGGTCACCATGAAGCGGTTGGACGCGGATGTCCAGCTGTAAGACCAGTTGTCCCACAGCCTGTCGTCTGCGTGCGCGACAGCGACGATGTTGTACCACCGTGGGTCTACACCGTGTTTACGTTCATTAGCTTTGTCTCCCAACTGTGCGTCTGTCTGTAGGTACAGTTGGTATGCGGCGACGTTACAGACTTTGTGGTTGCTTTCCTCCAGTTTCAGGGTCTTGTTGCGGTAGTCGGCGGGGGTGCCCATAACTTTCAGGGGTACGCAGAAAGTATTCGGGTCTACCTCAGCCTTTTTGATGATTTCAGCCATTTCTGGGTCTTTAACGTCCAGCTGTGCGAAGGGTCGTCCGAACTGGGCGCGGGCGAATGGGTCTAGCCTTACGACACGCCAAATAGTGCAAGTCATGGCGTTGATGTTCAGAACTGTTTTTTCTGAGTTGCTGAGGTTATCTGCTTTAGACTTGCATATTGCGGATGCTGTCGAAGTATTGCCGTCTTTGCTTGCGCCAGTTTCTTCGTCGCCAGCGGCGGTGGTGATACCCATAGCCGCCCCACCGACTTCCTGCATGACTCTAACAGGCATACTGGTGAATAAGCCTGCGTTGGAGAGAACGGCGAAGCCCAGTACGCCTGCAAGTACTACGTAGAGTCCGTTGAGGCTTGCGCGCATGAAGTTTTTGTGTTTGTGCCCGTAAATGTACACGCCCACACCGATGATGATGAGTGCGGCGGCACCTGCGAACGGGGCGTAGACGCTATCGGTGACGTTTCCGATGATGCCTTTATTGTTTTTGCCGTCGCCTGAGACTAGCTTAGTGACGTTGAATACGCAGTCTTTATCGTTAGGGTCGGAACATACGGTGTGAGGGTTGAATGCGGCTGTGACGAAATTCTGGGTCAGGTCGTAGGTTAGACCTGTAACGCCGTTTAGGGTGTCTGCGATACCGTTAAGTGCGCCGCCCACGAGGATAGTGCCCACTGAGCGTAGCTTAGTGAGCTTTTCGGAGTCTTTGCTAATGGTTTTGGGTGCGCCTTCCATACGTTCTGGGTCAGCGGCGACAACCCCTTCTTCACCTTCACCTTCCCCCTCATAGTTGGTGAATTTTAAGTTTCCACCAACGGCTTCTTTCAGGGTGAAGATTCGTCCCTGCTTATTGTCTAATGGGATGGTGCTGAAACTGTTTTCCCATGCGTTTGGGCGGTTCATTCCATGCCCAAGATTTTGGGCACCACCGAAGATGCCGATACCGCTTGCTTTTGCGGTTTCGGTGATAGTTACAGCTGGCGATGGACCGGGGGCTAGGGTCACCGTTTTAGCAGTGTTGGAACCTCCGGTAGCTAGGTAGATGGTCAGCAGGAGAAGCGCTACGATGGCGGCAAGTAACGCCGCCGGGGTGTAGCGGCGCTGTTTAAGATGCGTATCCTTGCTGTTTGATGCCGTGTTGAGGGCAGTTTTGTTTAGTGCCATGCGCTTCTCCAGAGCTTTTCCATATAGCAGACGTATTTTTCGGGTTCTTTAGGTTATAGCAGAAACACCGAAACCCGCCGGGTTGGGGTATGGCGGGTTTCAGTGCCTAAGTTAGCTGTTGCAGGTCTGTAGCCCCTTTTGGAGGGCATTCTTATCAGACTGAGTGATGCTTAGATTGTATTTGGTGGCTGTATCAATCCACATCTGGGAGTAGTGGCATTGTTCGCTTGCTTGAGGCATATACTCGGCAGGCGATTTACCATCTTTAGCCTTTGCAGATTCAGTGGATGCGACGACTAGCTGGGTGGTGTCGTTGGCGAAGGCACTTTTCTTATCAGCATCCCAACCTTTAGCGCCGTGGCTGTTGGCGTATTTGTTGGAGATGATAGGGTCTACGCTAATGTGCTTACGTAGTTCAGTGGGGTTTTCGCCTGGCTTCACGGTGAAGGTGTTCCCATCGTAAGCGCCGACCCAAGTTCCGGCGGTGATGTCACATGAGGCAGGGTCGCCGTCTTTAGTTGCGACATCTTTACCTTGGGTTTTCAGGACTTCTGCACGGGTGGTACAACCGTCACTGTTAATAGCCCAAACGTTCCAGTCTTCGGTTTTAAACTCTGCGTCTTCGGCTTTAGATACTTTGAGGGTATCTAAAGCTTTTCCGTAGGCGGTAACTGCCTCAGCGGTTTTGTTTGCAGGTTTGTTGGGTAGCGCCGCTTCGGGTAGCTTACCGCCTGCGCCTGTACCTACGTTGCCTCCGCCTACGCCGGGGGCAACAAGCTTGCATTCCTTGGAACTGAGGAGGGTGCTTTCAAGGCAGTTTCCGCCTGCGTTGCCAAACACGTTGAACGTGTAAGTTAGCGCTGTTTTAGGGTCGAAGCTCCCAGTCTTCGCCACGCCGAAGAAGTACGGCGAACTGAGCATGGCGATGAGGATGATTGCGACAAAAAACGTTTTCACCACCCCGCCAGATTGTTTACCTTGACCTTGAGCCATGTCTCGGCTCTCCTTCCTTATGGTTTAGATGCGTGGAGCTGTGCTGTCACGTAGGGCGTTCGGTTTGAGTTCGTCACCGATGTTAGCGGCAAAGTTGAGTCCCAGGTAGCCGGTGAACTGGTTCGAGAGAACGTGGTTGTTCGTTATTCCGCCTACATAGAGGCTTGAGCCGGGGAATGCTGACATGAATAGTTCTAGTTGGTTGTTGCGAGTCCAGCGTAGGCTGATGTTTTGGCTTCGGTACTGCTGTTTAAGTATTTCGAATTGTTCTTCTAGCTCTTCGTAGCTGTCTCCGTACACGCGGATGTGGATACTGCCGCGAACCCAGGGCGCACCGACTCGTTCATTCTCGTCCATTAGCATTTCGAGGCGGGCGTTAGATTTCTGTAGTTCGGTTACGCCTGCGTGCCCGTATTCCTGGATTGTTTCGTCACTCTTTTTGAGGTCTTCGGCTTCCAGGATGTGCTGTTGGCGCACAAAGCTGAACGCTTCGCCCATGACGGTGTTAGGGACGATTGCTAGGCGAGCGAAAATGCTTGCGTTGGGCACTGCGTAGTTTGCGATTTCTGCGAAGGGTTGCATACGGGGGAACTCTAGTACCTCTGGAAGTTGTGACACGGTGAATGTTGCAACGTACTTTTTCAGGGTTGCTTTGGTGTATTCCTGCGTGATAACTAGACAAGTGTTCCTAGAGTTGTCGATGAGGTGTGCGTATTCGTAGGCAATTTGGTGGCTTCCGACTCGTTCACCGGGGTCGATTTCTAGCGGGGGGATGCTGGGCGCGCCGGGGTGAACGAGGCTTTTGGTTGCGAGTAGGATTTCGTCGCGGGTGAGAGGTTCGCAGGCGAGTATGCTGTGGCGCAGGGCGCGCTGGATGACTTTCTCTCGTTTAGCGGCGTTACGTTCTTCGGTGTCGGAAACATGTTCACTGTAGATGCCGAGGAACAGTTTTGCGTTCTCTTTGAGGAATCTTGAGCCTTGCTTAACACCTTCGAAGAATGCTTTCTTTGCGTCTTGAAGGTTGTTCTCTTCTTGTTCCTCGTCAGAGTTCGTGCTGACTTTCTGGAATTTTTTGCGTTCCCCAAGAAGCACACCGAGGTATGCATCTTTGAGGGAGATGTTAGCGTCTTTGAGGACGGACGCTTGGATTTTCATGATGTTGTCGTACTGTGGATTCACTAGCGCCTGTGCCTGGTTGTAGGATGTGGCGAGGAAGACGTTAGGGTCAAGAGGTGTAGACAGGGTGAAAGGGAAAATGTGGATTGGGTCTGATTCGCCTTTAAGGTTTAGCAGGCTTGCGTATGCCTCAGCTGACATGTGTAGCAGTGCTGACTTCATGTCGATTGATTCGAAGTCGAACTGGGCGCTGGACATTCTGTAGAATGCCCACACTTCCGTTTCGCTGAACACCATGTTTCGGGCGATTGTTTTCTGGGGGATGTCCAGTTCTCGTGGCTTGGTGTTAGTTTCAGGGCGGGCAAGTTTCTTTTCGCCTGGCAGTGACTTGAGTGGGTTGAAGGGAAGTGTAGATGCCATAAGTTTTGTCTACTCCTTTAATGTTTTCTTTGGTGGGTTAGTTCTTTGCTGTATATTTCATATCAGAAGCCCCTCACCATTGGATTCATGGTGAGGGGCTTCTTTGGTTTAGAAGCAGTTATGCTTCTTTATGGTGTGCGCTATGCTGTCTGGTTTAGTGCGTCTGTACCGAAGTTCTCCACCTTTTCGGCGGCGGCATTGACGAATGCGTTATCTGGGATAATCCAGTTCATTGCCGCATACACAGCAACCGCAACCATAAGCAGGCAGAGGATGAGCAGTGCGCCCTTCTTGACGCTACTCTGCTTAATGACATCAATCATTGGGATAGCGGCAACGGCGAGTACGACGATTGCGATGATGCCACAAATCCATTGCTTAAGACCAATTGCCGCTAGAGGGAGGACGATAGAGGTAATCAAGGTTATATACTCCAATTTCTTTAAGATACTAGTATTGTCCCTGTATATATATCAGGGAGTTTTATTCACTAGTACTAGAACTGTATTTGGTAATGTTGGTAGCGTCTGTGTCGTAAACGTCCGGTTCGAGGTTAGACACAAGATACTTACCGTTAGACTGCTTAGCGAGAGTCACCTTGTAAGTTACCGGATAGGTGATGTTCTGCTTCGCACTCTCTTTGGTGTCGGTGTCAGTGCTCCCACCAAGTTCGTCAATTAGCTCAAGGTTCACCTTGGCGATGATGTCGCCGTTTTCTTGGCGGTATGCCTCGTAGCTGATGCTGTTGGTGTTGATGGTGTACTGACCGCCGAACCCGGTTGTTGCAACCGTTGCCTTCTTAATATCAAGGACATACTGTGATAGGTCGCCTGGCTTTTCCAGGGTTGCTGATACATAAGCCTTAAAATAGCCCTGAATAACAGCATCAGTGTCGGCGCTATTTTGAATTTTTGCGCCAGGGATGCCTTTGCTCTTAACTAGTTCTTGGGACTTGCCCATTGATAGTGAAGGGACGATAGAAGGGTGTGGTGTGGCGATGTAGTATTTCGAGGTGTCCTTGTCGAAAGCTACGGTGACAGACATGGAGATTTGTTTAAGTTCCGCGTTCTGGTTATTGTTTTTTGCCGCGTCCTTCACTGTGGTTCCAGTTCCGGTGGCGGCAGGTTTGACGAGTGCCACAACTCGGTATGTTGCAAGGGCTGAGTTTTTATGTACTGCAATCCTTGTCACTTGCGGTGTTCCGATAACTTGCTGTGCGGCGTTTGCTGTGCTTGTTCGGATATTCCCCGATGTGCCAGGGTCGCTGGCTGATGAGAGACTGTCGCCTGTAAGATACCAGGCAAGCTGTTTTTCAGCTGTTTCGTCTGTTTTGAGGCTTAGGTATGCTTTGACGTAGCTTACTGCAATGTCTTCGCCTGCTTGCTTGTTGAACCCCGTCTCCCCTACTGCTGAACGTGCGATGGAAGCAATTTTTGCGTCGCTCGGCGGTTTAGGTAGGGTGAACTGGTATACACTGTTCCCGATGAAGCATGTGGCTAGTAGTCCTGCTAGGACGTATGAGACGATGCGTCCACGTTTCTCTTTGTCCTTTAGGTTCACGTATTTTGGGTCGCCTAGAACTGAGATGCCGCCGCCGTTGTTATTCTTGGCGTATAGGGTACTGTCTTCGTCTTCGTTGAAGGTAATAGGTTGGTCTGTGGGCTGTACTGGATTTACCTGTCGCTTATTGTTGCGTTCGTGTTTAATAGCCATTATTGGTTCTCGTCTTTCTTTGTCTGTTGGGTTTTGCGGGTCTGGACGCTTTCAGAAATTACTCCGCGCATGATGCGTGGTTGGAGTTGCACTGGTGGGAGTGCTTCTTCGGCGGGTTTGGCGGGTTGGGTTAGCCGTGGCTTTTTCGGCTGTGCGTTGTTTTGTCCTTTCGCGGGGGCTTGGGTTAGTTGCGGTTTCTTTGGTTTGTTCATAGCGTTCCCTGCTGGTTGCGGGGTAGCTTTTGTGGGCTGTGGTGGCGGCGGTGGCGGCGTGGCTGTTGGCGGCGTGACCACTGGACGCGCTTTAGGTGCAGGCTTTACCACGGCTGGTTGGGGGCTTACCTTAGGGGCTTGCTGTTTTTTGGTTTGTTCATGAGTACTAGTTTTAGGTTGAGGCTTTGAGATTTTTTTATTTAGCTTAGGGTAGTGTTTGGGGGTGTAGGTGGTAGTCGGTGGGACGACAGGTTCGGACGGTACGCGGGGTAGCTTTTCGAGTACCTGTTTAGGGAGGATGATGTGTGTTAGGGTGCCGTCCATCCTTTCACGGGTTTCACCTGTGATGGGGTCGATGTACGGGGTCTTTCGAATAATCATGCCTTCCGTATAGAAGGTTCCCTTGTCTGGGTTAGGTCGGCGGAGATTAATGAGCTGTTCTTCGGAGACGCGGGGGACGGTGACCTTTTCTACAGACTTGTAGTAGCGGCGGTTATCGTCCCATTGGATAAGGTTCTTCCAAAGGACACGTTCACGCTTTGAGTCCACTTTGTAACGTTTAATTTCTTTGGTTCCGGCGAGGGTGACGATGCGTTTAGCGGTTTCGCCACCCTTCATGCCGCCTAGTACAACAAGGGTATCTGCATTCACTAGGAGGCTGTTCACTGCCGCTGGGTCGTTCTTTTCGTAAAGCTGTTCAAGGTTCTGCTGTCCGAGGGAGATACCAACATTTGAGGAGCGTGCTTTTTCCAGCAGACCTGCGATACTGGTTAGCGGAATGGTCTGGAACTCGTCAAAGAAAATTTGGATGACGTTCAGCTTTTGGGTGTCGTCGCGGCGGCGGTGTGATGACATGCTGGTGAGGAGGCTTGCAAGCATCTTACCGAAGCCGGTACTGACTTCAACCTCAGAGTCAGCATTGAAATCAAGCAGTACAATGGACGGCGTTGCGTTAGGGGCGACAATTTTGTCAAAGTCGATGTAGGGCTCCCCATTTTGAGGAAGCCCAAGCCAGCGCCCGTATGCTGAGTTGAGCATGATGCTGACGTTGCCACGTGGAGTTTCCCAGGATGTTTTGACGTTACCGCTTGCACCTTCAAGGATTCGGCGGCGTAGTTCAGCGCCCGTGAGGTTGCCTTCGGGTAGGTGGTTGAGTAGCACTTCGGGGGACATGAGGGCACCACAGAATCGCCTAAACTCGCCGTTATGCCAAGGGATTCCAGCTTGCTCTAGTTCGTCTGCCAGGAGGACATATTCGGCGGGGTTAGTGCGTTCTTTTTCCTTCATGTATTCCTCTAGTTCGTCTAGAGCTTTGAGGAGTATCTGGAGGGTCGCCCACACGTCGTTCTTGTATTTCTGAGCCTCGTCTTGGTATTTCTGGAAGCCGATGGCAATGTCCAGCTTTTCAGCTGTTTTAAGCCCGGCGAATGGGTCAAGGTATGCGGGACCGTGGGGGTTGTAGGCGTTATCGTATTCGCCGGTGGCGGGGTTGCCTTGTGTAAAATGGTAGAAGTTTACGTTTTCTTCGGCGGCGTAGTTCGCTAGTTTTCGGGCAAGTCCGAGGTCGGCTTTCATGTTTACAAGGATGCTTGTGATTCCTAGTTTTGCGTTGGCGCGAATTTCGCTTTCGGTGGTTGCAGTTTTGCCACTACCAGGTGCGCCGACTTTGATGACGTGGCGGGGAATTTCGGGCACAGTGAACCATACGCCTTCGCCTGATTCTTCGTTGATGCCGTATGCTACGCCTGGCGACATGTCTGGGCGTTCGTTGGGCAGGATGAAGTTAGCGCCTTCGCTGATTTCCTCTTCGAGTTTGTTGCGGTTGCGGCGCTGTTTTGGGGTTGGGCGGTACTTAAATTTCTTCTCACTCATCCAGAATGAGTCATTGTACTTTAGTTCTTCGTTATGGTTGTAGTCGTATTGGATTTTGGCGGCGAGTGCCCATCCGAGTAGCGCGCCCAGGATGATTCCTGCGATGGTGAAGGGTGTACTGAAAGTGCCAACAAGGTCAAATATCCCTGTTGGTGAGAGGTATTCGCCGGGTGCTTGCATCAGTGAGTTGAAGGCGCTGGCAAACTTCTTCGGGACATCTAAGATGAACCAGAGAAGTAACCCGCCTAACGCCGTGCCGCCCATATATAACCCCACTTCGGAGGCTTGCATCATTTTCCTTCGGGTCAGGTAGTAGTATGACCAGCTGATGATGATGGTGGCGGCGATGAGTGCTGGGCTACAAAGCACTACGGCGATGATAATGAACGCCCATTTGATGAGCGTGTATATCAGATTGCCCACAAAGTCGTTTACAGCCGAGTTTTCAGCTGGTTTCTGACTATCATTGGGCACCTCATTACCTTCTCGTTGGTAATTTAGCGCTTCCTGGTTCATTCCATCCTTACTTTCGCTACTTCGACATTTCTTATCCTGTTTTCCCTATAGCGCGAATGGCGTATTTGGTACAATGTGAGTGGCTTAACGTTGTTGTTTTGAGAGGATATTTGCTGTGCTTTATGACGTTTTTAACAGGAACATTGAGGGTTTTAAGTTCCCTAAGGCTGAGGATATTTTGAGGTTGCGTTCTTTGGGGCTGGTGAAGGTGCCGGACGTGGATTGGCAGTATGCGAATATTGCGCCTGCTGTGGAGTTGTTAGGGCTTCCTGCTGAGTGGATTAGCTCTCGTTTGAGGGATTCTTGGGGTGGCGGTGCCCATTCTTGGAGTTTTGAGTTGGAGTTGTCTAAATATGCTGAGACTGTTGATAGTTTGAAGGGGCGTGGGGTGCCTGAGGATGTTGTGATGCGCTTGTACCACGACGGTAGCATCCTTGGTAAAGAGTGCGAAGAGGCTGGCGGCTTGGTGTTTCCTCGTGCTCAGTTCTCTTGTTGTGGTGAGGGCATGGAGGTTTTCTACCCTGAGTTATTTGAGTGTTCTGAGATTTTGGCTCGTAGTGGCGTTCCTGTGGCGGAGGCTGTTTCGTTTTTGTTTGACCCGAAGGATGATTACGGGTTCCTCACTCCAGCTGAGCTTTTGATGTCTGGCGATAAGGATTTGAGGACGTTGGTTATCGCTGATGTGTATGCGCATATTTTGGCTTGGCACACCGATTCATCTGTAAGGCGTTGGCGGGTAACGTCGGTGGGTAACGTCCCGAATCCGGGCATTGTTAGGGCGTTGGTTGGCACTGGGTTTAACGCTGACGCTTTGGTGGTTGAGACTGCTGGCGGCGGCTTCGATGATTACGCTTTTGAGCAGGTCGCGGACGCTCTTCATATGCAGGAAAGTGTTTTACTTAGCCGCGCCAAGGACACTGGCAGGAAGGCTTCTGATTGGAGTTTGTGTTGGGTTAGTGAGAGGACTGTATCTCGCCTTTTAGGGGCAAGTGTTGATGAGGTTAGGCGCATGGGTGACCGTGGCGAGTTGCTTGTTATGAATGTTGTCGATGGTGAGTATGAGTTTGCGCGGTGCAATTTCTCCCCTATTCTAAATGAGATGGATGGATTTGTGGATGCATGGCTGATTTGCCCAGCGGCGGCGCGGCTGATTCAGGAGTTATCTGCGTTGAGTTGGGCACCGGAGAAGGTCGTAAGGTTCCTAGAGACTCCTTCTGCTTGGTTTGGCATGGTTCGCCCTATCGAGTATGGACGTTTGGGCGACGAATATGTGGATGCAGTTGTTGCTGTCGCTAAGCTGATGCGTTAATTTTTATACGCTCAAATGGGGCTGGTCTACAAGTTTTAGCTACTTGTAGACCAGCCCCATTTGAGCGTTTTAGCGTTGGACTGTTTTGCGTTTGCGGATATTTGCGCGGGTCAGCATCTTGAGGGTTGTGTCGAACTCACGTGTGACTTGTTCAGGTGTGAGATGGGTGCTGTCCGCTTGGGTGGGTGCTACTAGTAGGGTTGCTAGTGGTGGGTTAGTGAAGTTGTCGGGGTGTAGTGTTTTTCCTTCTTGGTAGAGTGTCACGGCTTCGTTGTATAGCTGGTGGATGGTTGCGGGTAGTTCTTGCCAGGATTCTGGTTGGATTAGTCGTTGGGATGCGCCGTAGTAGAGGGCGAGGTGTAGTAGTTTGCGGGCGGCGAGGGTTTGTTTGTCACCCGCATCGATGAGGGTTTTGGTGGTATGGTATGCCGTTTCGTCGTTGGGTGTTTTCCACTGGTGTGTGATAGTGGTGTTGTCGCTTCCTTCGTATGGTATTTCAGTTGTGGGTTTACGGTTTTGGGTTGCGCGTTGTTCGAGTGTTTTTTCTGCTTGATAGGTGTTGGTGTGGGTGTATTGGGCGGTGGTGTTGATGATGAGTTGTTTGATGGCTGGTGTTGGCGTGTTGGCGAGCATTTTTGCGGCTTCGGTGAGGAACGCGGTTTGGGTGTTGAACGCGGTTGGGCTGTAGATGTTCGCGTAGTAGTTGAGGGCGGCGCTGGTGAGCGGCTGGATTGCGGTGTTGAGGTGTTTGGTGAAGTTGGTTTGACCGTATTGTTGGAGGTAGTCGCATGGGTCGATGTTTGGGGGCATGGTTACTGCCCACGACTGCGCTTGTGCGTGTGGGGCAGTGTGGTATGCGGCGGCGGTTGCTTTCATTCCTGCTTTGTCGCCGTCGAGAATGTAGATAATGTTCCCCGTTTCGCCGGTTAGTCGTTGCAGGGTTTTGATGTGCTGGTTGGTGATGGCTGTACCACTGGTTGCGTACACATTGGTGTATCCGTTGTCGTACATTGAGATGACATCAAACTGTCCTTCTACGATGTAGCAGGTTTTTGTTGCTCGGGCGGTCTGGTTGGCGTGAGCGATGTTAGGGTTATAGAGAAGTTTTTCTTTTTCGAAGATGGGGGTTGCGCGTCCGTTCACATATTTTCGTTCTTCGTCCGGGTTGAGGGCGCGCCCGGTGAATGATACGGGGGTTCCGTGCATGTCTGTTATGGCGAACATCAAGCGGTCACGCCAGAAGTCGTAAAGTTCGCCCGTGTCTTTGTTTTGGGCGCAGACTCCGGCGAGGGTTAGCTCGTGGGGAGTGTAGGTTTGGGTGAGGTGTTTGGTGAGTGCGTTACCGCCGGGGGCATATCCGTAGTGAGGTAGGTTTGGGTTGAGGGCGCGCTTAGTGACCTGAGCTTTTGCAGGGTGGCTCTCAGGCAGGTTAGCGTATTGCTTGACATAGAAGTCCCATGCGGCGGCGGTGATTTCTTTGAGGCGGCGATTGCTGGTGACGTTGCCTTCGTCGGAGTTTCTTTTGGGTAGCTCGATAGGTGGTTGCGCTGTTTCTGCCAGGTACTCAATAGCGTCAGTGAAGTTGCCGCCGTTGGTTTCCATGATGAGGCTGATAACGTCGCCGGATTCGCCGCATCCGAAGCAATGGTATGTGCCAGTTACGGTGTTTAGGTTGAATGAGGGGGTGTTTTCATCGTGGAAGGGGCAGAGAGCTTTGCCGTTTACGCCACTCATTTGAACGTCTGTGTTCTTGGTGTTGCGGAAGGCGTTTTGGAACACGTCGATGATGTCGTGTGCTTCACGTACTTTCTGGATGAGTTCTTGGCTGTAGCGCATCTGCGTTTCCTTTTTACTGGAGGGTGGCGGTTAGTGTGGTGGTTTAGCAGTAGGTGCCGAAGTCATGTCGTCGGCAGACGTAGCCGAATCGGGCTGGAAGACCGTCTTTCGTGGCTGGCTTAGCTTTCTTTGTTTCTTCCCATTGTTCGACTACCTGGCTCCATTCGTTGAAGATGGTGTCGTACTGGTTGTTGAAGACCATGAGTTCTTCGGTGGACTTTCCGTCTTCCTGCTGTTGCTCTTGGGAGGCGTGCTCCAGGTGGTCGCGGTGGGCGGCTTCCTGTTTAGGCTGAGTAACTTCTAGCAGATTCTTCATCTTATTGGTGGCTTCGGCGGCTTTAGTGGCAAGGGTGCGGTTTTTACCGTTCCCGGTTTGGGAAGCCCAGTCTTCAATTTGGCGGTTTGTGACCGCCATAGAGGTGAGGGTATTGCTGATGGAGTTGGTGAGGGCGGTGTATCCGACAAGGATGAGTGGCGGGACATTGTTCATGATGCCGAAACCTTTCTTTTGGGTGTGCGTAGAGAGTCATGCGGCACCCCTGCCTACCTGATGGCTTCGGGGTGCCGCATGTGATGTGTGGGGAGCTGTTACTGTTCGCTGGATTCGCTGATTGCTACCTTGAGAACGTCAGGGATAAAGCCTGCGAAGCAGATTTCGTTCTTGTCGCTTTCGTGCTGGCTAACTCCGGGGAGGCTGAGGTAGCGTTCCGGGTGTTCGGTACGAATGGTCACGATGGGTGCTTGCATGATGTTCGGGTAGCGTCCCTTAATGTATTCCAGTTTTTCGGGCTGTTCGTCTACCTTGTAGGTGTCATAGGTGATTCCTGCACCGTCTAGCACTCGTGCGGTCTGCTTGCACTGGATGCAGTTGTTCTTGCTGTAGACGGTAATCTGTGGGGTTGCCATGTTCGGTGTTTCTCCTTAGACGTATTTTGTTGGGACATTTACATTTTAGTGGTTCCACTCTGAGTTATTCAAGGCGGAAAGGTGCGCGGCATATTTTTGTTGCGCGCATATGCCATAGCAAAAGTGGCACCTGAGTGGTTTTTGCTGTTATTCGAATGGTCAGTGGGGTCTGACGGGTGGCTTTAAGGGAATTATTTAGGTTATCTGGGTGAGGTTTTGACTACCAGGTTTTTCTTGTGACTTTTTAGGGTTTTCTGAGTGGTTTTTTGGTAGTGACTTTTTGGTAGTTTTTGGGGGTTTGAGTGACTTTTTGGTAGTTTGTCACGAGTGCGGGGGGCGGCTGGTTCCCTTGTCCTGTAAGGGGTTCGGCGGTCTTGTTGTTGGGTTTCACTATAGATTATTGATTAGATTATCCCGTGGTGGCGGTTTTTGGAGGATTGTTTGGCTTGTTTGTGGGCGGGGCTTGGAGGATTTACGCACTGCCGTTGTGGGGTTTGCTGGTTCTAGGCGGCGGCTGTTAGTCTGCTGACGTTTTTTAAAAATAACGGAGCAAAGAGTAGGTGGTGGTTAGGTATCGCTGGCTAAGGTCACCTGTTGCGGTAGTTGCAAGATTTGCTGATGAGGATGGCTCTATGTTATCCTGGGTTTTGTCGCCAAGGTTGGGGATGCATCTTATGAAGGGAGCATTCTTAGTTTTGGTGGTTTTGCGTTGGTGTGTTACACTATTGCTGTTTTAGTAAAAAGTTTTTTGTCTATGGCACCTTGGAAGGAGGCGCACGTGAATATCGCTAAGGCGGGCTCTCAGAATTTTGAAGACGCGGTGATGGTTCCTGTTGAACCTGAGTCTGCGTCTGTTTTTGTGCCTGTGCAGTCTGCTAAGACTTTCACGGGTGATTCTTTGTATCTGAGGGCACGTAAGGACGCTGTTCTTGCTCATGCTGAGAATAAGCGTGAACAGGGTAGTTCTTACAGTCCGTATGGTGTTGTAGACTCTGACGGTTGCCTGTTACCGGATTCTGCGTCTGTTGAGGATGTTCTTGGTGTAGATGTTGAGCGTGATGCTTGGATGTTGCCGCTTGCTTATGTGCATGGTGGTTTGCCGGTGTCTGCGCGTTCTGTCTCTGCTGGTTCTGCTTTTAATGAGCAGGGTGTGTGGGAGCGTTCTTCGCTGGCACGTGTTGTACAGCATGTCCCTTCGCCTGTTCTTAGCGTTAGCGGTGGTGAGGTTCTGGAGATGCCTTCGGGTGTTATGGCTCGCCGTATCTTAGCGTTTATTGCTTCTCGCGTGTTGGAGACGGGTTCTGCTGAGTTTGTGGTTCCTTCTCAGCCGCGTGCTTTGGCGCGCCTGGCTGGTGTGCCTGCTTTATCTGCTGAGGGGTACCGCCATTTTGCTGATACTTTCCGTATGTGCCTTGGTTTGCGTTCTGCTGTTTTTGAGCGTGCGCAGGAGGGTGGGCGTGGGGAGCTTCTTCATGCGTTCAGTGTTGCCGCTGATGTTGAGGATTCTTCGATGGGCATCATGTATAGCTTGGAGGGTAATGAGTCTGGGTTCATGGTTGTTCGTGTTTCGGATGAGTTCTTTGACTATGTGAACAGTGGTAATGTGGTTGCTGTTCCTGCTGGTATGTGGGGTAGTAAGCTGGTTCGTTCTTCGGCTGTTGCTTTGGATGTGTTGGCGCTTGTGTTGGCGCGTGCGGCTTCGTTGCGTAGCGGTAACATTAAGACTTCGAAGGTGTGGGTTGCGTGGTCGCATTTAGCACGCCAGTTCGCCGTGTTCTCTTCCTCTGTTCATAAGATGCGTAGTGTTTACCGTAATGCGGTGAATGCGGTGCGTTCTTTGCTGATGGTTGAGGGTGCTGAGGATGTTGTGTCCCTTGTCGGCGGCAAAGGTCGTAAGGGCTTTGCTGGCTTTATGGTTCAGGCGTATCGTTCTGGTGTTAAGGCTGTTCGCCCTCATGCGGTGAAGAAAGGTGACACTCTTTCGAAGGCTGTTCGTAGCGCTGTGTCTCGTGAGACTTTGAATGAGTCTGCCGCTAAGGATGAGCAGGTTCTTATCCCTATCCGCGCACCCCGTAAGGGCAATATTTACCGTGCTGTAGACCTTGCGTTACTATCTACTAAGATTAGTGGCGCTGTTGGCGTTTATCTTCCTGCAATTAGTGAAGACTGGGAGCGTATTGTCGATACTATTATTGACAGGTACGCCGCTTCCGCACGCAACGGCAACATGAAGAAGGTTAATAGCTGGCAGGCTTATGTGGAAGCTTCCATTAAGAACCAGCCGTCTATCATGGATACCCCGAGGGAAACCCCGGTTACTGTACGCCCCGCACGCGCTATCCAGGAGCCTGCCGTACAGAACAACACCTCCAACCAGGACAAGCCCGTGAGTGAGCCTCACGTAGCCACTGACGGACTCCCCCGCCTTAACAGTGAAGCTACCCCGAAGACTGAGCCTGCGAAACGTAAGGACAGTAACTTCGGCGCACCCTCCACCGTTTACATGTCTGAGGCGTTACTCAGGAACCCTGCTGTAGCTAACTTCGACCTTCTCGATGAAGACTTCCTCAAGAAGTACATGGACGAGGACTACATCATTACCCTGAACGCGGACACCCCGGAACACTACGCATACTCTGACGCACTCCAGGCTGGTATCATCCCCGTCAATAATTACAATGAGTGGAAGAAGGGTGTTAAGTTCCCGCCTGTCCGCATTAAGCTACCCTCCGGCGGGTACATGTACCCCAACGAAGGAAGCCGATACACCAAGGGTGACGACTACTACTGCCGCGTCCTCTACACCGAAGACTTTGGCAAGGACATCAAGCGCACCATTGCTGAAACCCGCGCTACCCGCCCGGCAAAACCCAAGAGTGTCACCGAGGTGCCTGTTAGTGTTCCCGAGCCTCAGCCTGTGCGTCACGTTAAGGTAGTAAAAGAAACTGTCACACATGAGCCTGCCCGCCCTGTAGTGAACCCTGCTTCGGAGAAGCCTGTCACTACCGTCAGCGATACTGCGCCGCGTCAGGACACCCCTGCCCACACTGCGAAGCGTGAAATTTGCACCAACATGCCTAAGAACGTCGCGTCCACTCTAGCGCCGTGGGATAGAGTGGACGCACACTACAAGTATGTCGATGCCGAAGAAACCCTTGATGGGTACCTGGCGAACTTTAACGCTGACCCGGTAGAATCAGAAGTCATTGATGAAGCATCTCTACCTCCTGTCAGTAATGATGAGGAAGCTGAGGCGCGCGCCGCTATCCTTAAATGGGTAAATGGCGCTAAGGACAGGAAACCCGTCCTGGACGGTATCATGAACCCTAAGCCTGAGCCTACTGATGAGTACCCCATCATGTACTACTAAAAGCAGGGCTTCCATAACTAGAGGGTGCCCACCAGAAAACCGTTGCAAGTTTCTGGTGGGCACCCTCTGTGCGTGTTCATATGGAAAGCCCGCGAAATGGCTTTTAAACACACTTGTGCCCCTGAGATACCTTGCGATAACTCAGGGGCACAAGTTGTGAGAAAGTAGACTAACCTTAGCCGCCTACTCAACATATAATTTTTACTAAGTCGGACAAAAATATGTTATATAAATATTGTACCCTACTGTCCCGGAATAGTCAAAACCTGACCGGGGAAAATAAGGTTCACATCATAAATTACATCAACATTAGCATCCGCAATAGCCTGATAGCCTCCAGCTACACCAAGACGGTTAGCAATAAGAGACAGCGTATCACCAGCAACAACCTGATAAGTAGAAGAAGCTACACGAGGAGCCTTAACCGTCTCAACAGGGGCAGGCTCAACCACAGGGGTTACAGGTGCGGATTCAACAGCGGCAGTAGAAGCCGCATCAGCAGAAGTGACAGCCGGAGCCTCAACAACAGGTTCCTGTGCAACCGGCGTGGACTCAGCAACAGCTGGAGCCTGAACAGCCACAGGAGCCTGCGGCTGAGTAACCGGAGTCTGAGTATTGCTCTGAGGAGCAACAACAGCGGCGCTAGATACCGCCGAAGTAGAAGCGGCAGACTTTGCTACACCAGTATCAGTGTACGTAGGTGTTGCCGCGCCAGAAAGACCATATTTAGCTGTGCAGGCGGGCCATGCGCCCCAACCCTGCAAAGCAAGAAGACGTTCGCCCGCTTCAATCTGAGCTTCCTTCGAAGCCGTATGCGGCGAACCACTCATACCAACACCATTCCACGACTGCTGAGTGAACTGCAAACCGCCGTAGAAACCGTTGCCAGTATTGATAGACCAATTACCACCCGACTCACACTGAGCGAGTTTTTCCCAAGTAGCCAAATCAGCGGCGTTAGCCGAAGGAACAGCAAGCGCCCCAACGGAAAGACCACCAAGTGCAAGAGCTACAGCGGCACGACGAATGGAAATGTTCTTCATAATACTCCTTAAGGGTGCCCTCGCTCGCCCCGTCCCCAGAGCTCAAACGCGCCTCCGCCCGCCCTTCTTGTGTAAAGTGGGCTAAATTTCTAGTTCAACTTCGTGGGCGGCTCACCACAGAATCCGATACACCCTTGAAGTGACCAGCCATTCTATGAATTAGCTAATCAGAGTGCATCCCCAACTGTGGGGGCGTGAAGAAGAACCGAGTGTATCCTCCTCAGAAATGAGTTCAGATACACGGGCTGAACCTAATCAAAGGAACAACCACTGAGATAAGATAGGTTTAAATATTGCATTTAATTCATAACAGGCAAAACCTGTTATAGGCACCCTACAGCACCTCTAGCCCCTCGCGGAACGCTTAGGGTTACATATATAGTTGAACCAAGTATCTAAGGCAATCCTTCTCCCAGCCTCAATGCCCTGTAAAGACGGTTCAAATCTGCATCTCGTCAAAAAAAAATATGGGGCGGTTACAAAAATTGCAACCAGGACGGTGGATGGATTTAAATGTCTTGTAAGGGGGGGGCTGGTAGTAGTGACTATGCTTTAGCATTGATTCGATTATTGGCTTGGATTAGCATAATGTATAACTACATCAGATTCATCCTCGCCTGTACTTATAGTATGATACAAGCCGTCAAGTTTTGCAACAATAGATGACAGAAACATACAATCTTGCACAAGTTGGATTAAAGGTTAATTATACCGAAAATTGCTGATGTTTGCAACCCGGTTTGATAAATATAGCAAAGGCTGGAAGTTCACAGCAAACTTCCAGCCTTCAAAAATATTGGCTTGTCAGTAAGTAATGGCGCTTCGCTAAGCCAACTCACCCAGCATGAGTGAAACGAACTGTTCCTCCGTCAGAACAGGCACGCCTAACGCCTCTGCCTTAGCCAGCTTCGACCCAGCATTAGCGCCCGCAACCACATAATCAGTGCGCTTCGACACGGAGCTAGATGCCTTACCTCCACGACTAATAATAGCCTCCTTGATGCTGTCGCGAGTGAATCCCTCAAACGACCCAGTAGCGACAATAGTTAGCCCCTGTAGCGTCGGAATGACAGACTCATCACGCTCATCAGCCATGCGTACACCAGCCGCCGCCCACGCATCAACAATCTCTCTATGCCAATCAACGGTAAACCAATCAATAATAGAATCGGCAATTGCGTCACCAACACCGTCTACGGAGGAAAGCCTATCCTTACCGGCTTCACGTATCGCATCCATCGAACCAAACTCAACGGCAAGCGCACGCGCGGCGGTAGGACCAACATGCCTGATAGACAAAGCCACGAGGACGCGCCACAAAGGTTGTTCCTTCGCCTTACCCAACTCAACAATAAGGTTAATGGCACTCTTCGTAGGGACAGACACCGGGTTACTGCGAGTTGGCTTCGTGAAAAAGTAAGGCTCCAAACTAACCGTAGTGGACTCCCCCACGCGACGCTCACGTAGAACCATTACATCACGCAAATCATCGACCGTGAGGTTAAACAGGTTAGCTTCCGAATCTAGCAGAGGCTTCACAACGCCACCTGGATTAGTGAGAGCTTTAGCCGCCTCATACCCCAAAGCATCAATATCCAAAGCTGAACGACTTGCCGCATAACACAGCCTCTCAGTTAATTGCGCCGGACAAGAACGAGGGTTAGTGCATCTCAAATCCGCATCACCAGCTTTAGCAGGCGCTAACGCTGACCCACACGAAGGGCATGTAGAAGGCATAACAAACGGGTACTCTGAACCATCACGTAGCACCACAACCGGAGCAACAATTTCGGGGATAACATCGCCAGCTTTACGTAACACCACCGTATCGCCAATCAGAACCCCCTTAGCTTTCACCACGTCCTGATTATGCAGTGTAGCGCGTTCAATCGTGGAACCAGCAACAAAAACAGGCTCCATCACAGCATAAGGGGTGACACGACCAGTACGCCCAACATCAACCCTAATATCAAGAAGCTTGGTGTGAACCTCTTCCGGCGGGTACTTGTACGCAACAGCCCAGCGTGGGACACGTGACGTGTACCCCAAAGAACGCTGAACAGCGGAAGAATCAACCTTCACCACGATACCGTCAATCTCATGCAATAAGTCATGGCGACGCTCCCCCATCGACTCAATATAAGCAAGGACATTATCAAAACTATTGAAAGTCTCAGTGTAAGGGCTAACAGGTAAACCCCATGACGAAAGAAGCCGGTACGCTTCCGACTGAGACTCGACACCTAGCTCCCCCAAATCGCCAACACCATGAACGAACATGCTGAGTGGGCGAGTAGCAGTGACCGAGGAATCTTTCTGCCTTAACGACCCGGCGGCGGCATTACGAGGATTAGCGAACGGATTCTTGCCAGCCACAACCATCGCCTCATTCAACTTCGTAAAGTCCTCAGAGGCAATAAACACCTCGCCGCGAACCTCAAAGAACTCAGGGTACCCGTCGCCCACCAATCGCTGAGGGATAGATTTAATCGTCAGCACATTGTGCGTCACATCCTCACCAGTGACACCATCGCCACGTGTCGCCGCCTTCACCAAAACACCATTACGATACGTCAGATTAACCGCTAAACCGTCAATCTTAGCCTCAGTAAGCCAGATAGGGGAAACGGAGCTACCCATAGATGCCTCTACGCGACGAACCCATGCCTGCAACTCCTCAAATGAGAAGACATCCTCCAATGAGTACATCTGATGGGCGTGCTTTACCGGGGAAAACGCGGAAGAAGCCTCCCCACCAACCGTCCGAGTAGGTGATTTAGTGTCCACTAGCGACGGGTATGTGTCCTCAAAAGCCTCTAGACGATGATACAAGGCATCATAATCCGCATCTGACATAATCGGTGCATCATTAACATAATAGGCGCGCCTAGCCGCCTCTACCGACTCTACAAGTTCCCGGTACTCACGCCGCACAGCATCCGTCACTGAACCAGTATTGAACATAACTTCTTCAACCTCCAAAATATGAGATGGTTCCTTAGTAACCAAAAAGCTACTAAGGAACCATGCAATAAGTGAAACTTTTAACTTAATGCTCCAGCAGGAACCTTGTACGCCCACTTCGGGTCAGTAAAAGTATCACGCGGCAAACCACAAGCAACCTCCAAAGCCGAAACATACTCATACCCAAGAGCCTTAGCGGACTTCACCAAAGAAAGCATCTCCCGCTTATGGTTATGCGCATGAGCCTCCCGCAACCTACGAGACATAACCTCAACATAATCAGATACCTTCGGCTTAGGCAACTCCACCCGAATATCCAGAGGCTTCACAACATGCTCAGGAACAGGAGAACCAACCTGACCACTAAAAGTCCGCATAACATGCCAAGCATCCACAACCCAAACACGAGAAACAGACCCATCAGCATTCTTTACCGACGCACGCTTAGCATACCCACGGTCAATAACCCACTGTCGAGGCTTACCGAACCTACGCTCCTTAGAACCTACCGGCTGGTCACGGTCAGTATGGAACCACCAGCCACCATCAACGAGACGTGTACGGAAAACAGCAGGTGAGACATTGAAGAACGCCGCAATCCTGCGAGGCGTAACGAATACACCCGGCTTAATGTTCGCAGGAATAACCTGATTCAAAACAGCACGCTCAACCTCAACATAAGAATTAGCCCGAACAATCTTCAACAGCTCAGCCATATCCCAAAGCACCTGACGGTCACAGAAAGCCACCACACGAGAACCTGCAAGCTTATCGGTGGTCTTACCACCAAGAAGGTAACCACCTCGCGTTAGAGCCGCAAAAACCTCATCACGACTAATAGAAAACGAATTAACTGCCTGCTGAGGCGGCAAAAACTTAGGCTTAGCACCACAAATATGCTGACTAAGTGGCGTAGGCAAAGCACGCGGCGAAGAAGGTCGCTTACGAGAAACATGTTTCATTATTAACTCCTTACAAAAAGTTGGGGGTCACTTAAAAACTCAAGCAACCCCCAACTTAGCTGGAAACCCGTAAGCCACTCTAACGCCTGTTGGCAGAGTCGCCTGAGTAAAAGATACTATAAATTATCTCATAGATTATCTTCAAAAGCACATTAATGAGTAACAATGCAGGTAAAAGAATACCAGACACCAGCGACGTAAGTGCCACACTTAAAATAGTTTGACCGGCAGACTCAAAAACGACCGCCCCATAACCATTCTCCTTCACCTCTCGGGCACGCCGCCACCATAACACCAGACCACTTAAGAACCTCAAACCAACGGCTATCGCAGGTAAAGCCCATATCGCAAACTGGACACCCGCAACAATAGGCAGGATATGGGCAGGAACCCCGCCATCAAAAATAGCCGCCACCACCCATGCCGTAATCCCCGGCGCGGCAAACCACCACGCCAACGAAGCAACAACACACGCAAGGAGCGCCACCCACCAAATAGGCACCGCCCGGTACGAGGACACCCACGGCATAATACGGGGATTCTCAGCAGACAAAGCATCAAAAGCAATACGGTAAGAATCACCTTTAACCAGAGTTAAGATAGGTGGTCGGGCAACCAAATTTCCATCTTCATCAAGGACAGCAAGCTTGCCCGACACTTTCTGCACATCTGGTGGCGCGCCAGGCAACCTACCCGCCGCCGTATTCCCCTGAGATGCACCCGACTGCTGGGTAGCACCTTGAACAGGTGTAGCACCCTGATAAGGCTGACCTTGAGTACCTTGCCCCGTTGGTATTGGCGGGGCAACAGTTTTCTTCCTCGCGAGGACAGCCTTCAAACCAGGTGCTTGAACACCAGGGGTGGTCTTAGCTGACTTTGTTTTCCGCTTCGCCTGCTTCTTCTCAGCCTTAGCTAGAATAGCTGACATGTCCTCAGCAGACTTATCCTCACCCCAAATGTCAGCGCCCGGCTTACGGGAAGCGAAACGACACATAGGACAAGAAGCCCCATCACGCGCATCCCACCAATGCAAAGGCGACACAGAACACTGCGTTAGATTAACATACCCATCATCGTCACGTTTAAACAACTCGTCAAAAACAGCGATAACTTCATCGAAACTTGGACGCTTAGCAGGGTCACTAGACAAACCCCGCCCAATCACGTCATGAACCCTACTCGGGATAGCCTCATACTCCAGCTCATCCAACTTCGAAAAACCACGCGGTAACTTTGGAACAAAGGTAGGGTAAACCCCCATATCAATCAGCGTTGTAACATCCTTATGCTCACCTTTGTAATTACAAGTTGTTGGGTGAGCCCTACCCATTAAAGCATTAAAGAGCATCACCACAAAAGCGAACATGTCCGTAGCGACAGTTCTACGGTTGCGTTCCTCCGCATAACTACCCTCGCCAATCTCAGGCGCAGTAAACTCAGGCTTACCCACCACGCAGGGGTACACCTTATCCCCCGCGCTAATCTGAACGCTATCCGCGTCCACGATACGCACAGTAGCGTCCTTAGCCACAAGAACATTCGACTCGTTCACATCGCCAACCATATGCCCGGCAGTATGTACAGCGTCAATAGCTACAGCGAGGTTTCTAGCCATAAGAAGGGCGTGCATAACAGACCACTCGGGGAAACGTTTGCGCCTATGTCGAGTATGAGCTACCTCCATGAAACTACGGTAAACATCCATCTGCAACCTCTTCATTAAGAAGCCCGCAAATTCGCCATTCGTGTCATACAAGTTACCTAAGTTCCACACAATCGAATCAGTCTGAGGTACACTCGCAACCATCGCCAAACACTTAGCTTCACGCTGTGCGTGCTTAGACTCGTCATGGTGGTAAATCTTCCCTACCAAATCATGTGCAGACCCCAACGTTGAAGAACCTACAGAACTTACGGCATAAACAGCGCCTTCACCACCACGACCTAACGGTGAATCTTCCAGCCTAACAGGGAAAGATTTCCCATCCGCTAAGCGGGCAATATAATCAGCCAAAAATAACTCCCCTCAAAAAAGATGAGGGTACCCACCCTGCCCACCGGAAAGGTAGAACAGGTGAGCACCCTCATGACAAAAATTAACTATCTAAGCCCAGCTGGAGACGTTCAACGAACCCATAATCACCAGGGACAAGCTTCGCCTTAGCAGACTCAGTAATCATCCTTAAAGACCCATCAGCAGGCTTATTCAAACAACCAGCCATAACAAACGTAGTATCATCGTCAAGATACTTCTCACGCTCCAAATGGGCTAAAAAGTCGTCAGTATGCTTTGAAGAGAACAACACCAGATACAGAGGAGGTTCGCCATCATCACCCTCACGGAACAACGATTCCTCAATAGCCTCATCACTGTCAGCTGTCGCCGCCCGAACCAAAGGATTCTTCATCCCATCCGAAGCAACCATACACCAAGTAGCGCCCGTACCACAGGACACTAATATGTACGGGTTATCAGATGTGGTAAACGTCGTAATATTTGGAGCATCCCACATCTCGACATGAGACTGATACTTAGGGGTAGAACCAGCATAATCGCCAACCAGAACAAACGCATCGCCCAAAGTTACATACGCAAATGCGCCCTCGCAGAACATAGCCGCCGCAACAGTACATCCCATCTCATCGGAATCCTGCGCACCCCACACCGTGTTCATTGCCATAGCAAGCGCGGCAAGAATACTCTCACGTAAAGCCTCAGCATCCTCAGAGGCATCACCCGAAGGGGTGAACCTCTCAAGCGCGGCGCGCCCCTCAGAAACAATAGTGTCAGCGACAATGCGTGCCCCAATGCGAGACTTAGCCAACGAACCAGCCCCATCACATGCAACAATCACAGCACGCCCAGCCTCATCACACCACGAACCATAAGCATCCTGGTTAGTTTCCTCGTCATGATAAACAGGCTTCGGGACGGAACGACCAGACACTAAACACCAGTCATACAAAAACGCATCACTCATAAATCACGCCTTCCAAAATACACAGAACAATTCAGTCAAGGATACCTTATGCTCCCGGCATAACCCAACTTGAAGCATCAGGGAACGCCACCGCTTCCTCAGTGCGTGAAGCCGAACGCTTCTGCATAGACGCAGAAACCCACCTGAAAAACTCCATCAAACTACCAGGCTTCAAAGCCACAGGCTGAGGCGCAGGAGCCACCGGGTAAATCGACAACGAATCACGAATCTCAGCATCAACCGACGCGGAACCCGTAGAAATATAGATAGGCATAAACGTCCACTTACCATTCGGTGCAACCCTACTACGGAGAGCGTTCACTGCCGCCTGACGCATCGTAACATCCGGCTCATACATGTCGTTATCATCATTGCTCTGACCATCCGTAATCAAGAAAATCATCGGCGCATAATGAGGGACACTGTTGCCGTAATGCTTGAGACGTTCCTCCACAGCATCAATAGCCGCTAAAATCGCCTTATTTGTAGACGTAAACTCCATGTCCTGAAAATCAAGCTTATTAAACCTGTCCTTCTCCTGAGTGGCATCATCACACTCACCAGGGGTAGCGAACATAGTAGGCGGAGCAACCTCAGTACCATACATAATGTAAGACATGTCAGCACGCTCAGACGCAACAACATCCTCAAGAAGCTCAACCTGTAACAGCTCATGCCCGCGCTTCAACTCATCAATCATAGGGCGGTCACCCATAAACATAGAATGAGAGCAGTCATAAATCATCACAACAGGGCAACGAGGCTCACGATTCTTCACGAACTGCCTCTGAGCAATCTCAACCTTATCGTTAGCATCCAGCAACGCAATCTGTTCATGTGCCATAAAGAAAAAACCACCTAACGGTCTAAAGATACTTTCTAAAGACATAGCGTTAGGTGGCTTATCTAACCCCAACTTTTAACGGTTAGCCGATTTAGAAGCAGAAGGCTTAGGGCTTGGCGATGCCGAAGCGGAAGGCTTATTATTAGGTGTTGCAGTGGACGTTGAACGTGTAGCCGCCGGAGCAGGCTTAGCAGTAGCAGTATCCCTTGTGATGGGCGCAACTGCCGCGTTAGAACTCGAACTCTTATCCGCGTTATTGTTAGCCGCAACCGCCGGTGTAGCCTCAACATGAGGAACAGCCGCCGGGTCACTCGTCACTACAGGCGCAGACTCAGCAGGAGGCTGGGCTTCGGTTGCAGGAGCGGGAGCCTGCGTACTAGGTTCAGCAGTGTGCGACGGAGAGGCACTAGGAGTTTCAGTAACCGTAGCTGGGACCTCAGTCACAACAGGTGTGCGAGTTGTAGCGCTAGGGGAAGCGGTAGGCTTCGGGTAAGAACCATCAACCGGGGTGCCCTCAACAACCAAATTATATTCGTAATTGAATAAGAAAGTTGAGGACGCTTCCTGCGTACCGTCAGTACCAACAGAACTGCCGGAGCAAGTGATGAAATACGCTTTCTTATCACCGTCTTTACGCCACAGCTCACTATGTGAAGCTAAATCTTCCTGCTTCACTAGGTACATGCCGGTCACAACAAACTCATGACGATTACCATGCTCGTCATTCATATAAATATGGGAACACTTATCAAGCCTATGCAAATAACCCCACGGCGACAATGAACCATCGTTGAGATTAATATGCCCAGCAAGAATGGAAGCACCCTCATTAGAACTTAACGGCGACCCGGAGGCATACCAGACACCATTGGGCGCGGCAGGCAACGTCACAGCATTATTACTGAACCCCGAAGGCGTAACCTGGGCACCCTGAACAACCTGAGTCCTCGACCTTAACGACGGAGCCCACCACCCCGCCACCCTATCCCCCACACTTTTAGGTGCATCAGCAGAGGAGCCATTCACGCCTGCCGGGTATGTAGGGCATGACTCATTCTTAAACTCAGTGGAAGGCTTAGGGGCGTACAGCAACCCCTTATCCGTCACGCCCATGCTGTCGCTACCAGCATAAGTGACAACGCCACCTCGCCCATCATCCCCTTTAATCTGAGCCTTAAACCCGAAAAAGTCATCCAGTCCACTATACATGCCATCAGCGGCAGAACCCACAACCCCATATGTGCGAGTCAGATAGGTAGAATCACCTAAATGAACACCCCACCCAGTGAAGAAAAGTGTAGACCCGACACAGCCAGCCACCGCCGACGCAACAACAGACTTACGCTTCCACCAAACAGGCTTCTCAACGTCCGACTTATCATTATCACCATCAACAGCCTCATTAGGCTTAGCCAGCCACGAACGGAAATCCTTCACACTTCTCACCTCATAAAATGATAACGAAGCGCCTGCCTCACACCACAACAGCGTGAAAGCAGGCGCTTCAACAAAATTTAGCTAGTCACGCTTACGGTTCTTCAAAGCAGAAGCACCAATAAGAGTACCAGCCAACACTAGTGAACCGCCAGCCAGACCCAACGGAATAGCCGCTGGAGTAATAGCAGGCAGGTTAGCCACACCAGCCGCGCCAGTACGCAACGTCTGCCCCTTCACCGAATTAGCAGTAGAAGACTTGCCAGACGAAGACGTAACACTAGCGTTACTGACAGTAGCCACCGGCACAGCAGAAACAACAGGCTCACCCGTAGTCGTCACAGTAGACCCAAGAGTGCTCTCAACAACCTCACCGGCAGAAGTCGTCGTCACTGCGCCACCATCTTCAAACGTAGTGACAGTGTTACCTGTGTCCGCATCCTTCTTGATGTCTACAACAGGCGCAGTACTGACGACACGCCCAGCCGCATCATGGCGAGTAGCATTATCATCCGGTACAGACAGTGGGCTAGGAGCCTTATATACAGCGTCAGCCTTAGCGGAAACTTCCGCCGCCGCAGGAGCAGGAGTGTTAGCCTTCTTATCCTCTACAGGCGCAGGGGTTGGCTCCTCAGACTTCTCAGGGGTAGGAGTTGTAGCTTCATCCGAAGGCGCAGGACTCTCAGGTGATGGGGTGGGCGCTGGCTCCTCAGACTTCTCAGGGGTAGGCTCTGGTGTTGGGTCAGGAGTAGGCGCAGGAGTAGGCTCAACCTTCTGCACAACAGAGAGACGTGCCTCGCCACCCGAAATCAGATTCGGGACATACCAGTAATCCTTATCAGCCTCAACTAACTCAGCAGGCGCAATATTGCTTTCCACTAAAGCGGAACCCTTAGCAATCTCACCTGAACCGCCAGAGACGGAACCGAACGTGGAACCTTCCGGCAAGCTGTCGCGCAAAGAATCAAGAGGAACCCACGTGTGAGTACTTACCACGTCAGAAGTGTTCACCAACACAATATCCGTGTAAGCACTACCAGAGGAAGCCTGAGCCTTCTCTACACGGAAACGTGCATCAAGCGCGGAAGAATAAACCGTACCACCATCAGCCTCCGCCGCATACGGCGCAAGCGCCCCAACAGCAATATTAGATGTGTCAGCCTCAGATGCCACAGGTGCAGGGGGAGTCTCAAGCTCATCAGCAATCAGGGGTGCGAACGGTGCGCCAGCTACAACAGCTAAAGCAACTACCGCGCCCGCCTTCTTCTTAGAAATAGCCAAAATAAAAACCTCCACAAGTAGAGTGAAATAAACCTAAAAAATATTCAACCAAGGCGTAAAGCATATGTCGCCCACAACACAAGGTCATCAAACCCTATATAGCGGGCAACACAACAAATATACCAGCTAGTCAGCCACTATAACAGTGCCGCATGGTGCGCAATATTATAAGCTAGACCTATGATTCGGGATGTGCCTTATCTGTTGCAGGTTCATCATGTAACCACTTATCAATAAAATCAGGTGAAGCCCAGAAACCATTAAAACTATATAGCTTACCGTTAAGGTATGTCATATTTCCGACCGCGTTATCCGAAGTGTTCGATTTAACCACGGGGAAATTATTGACCATATCAACATTCTCATTAGAAACACCCAAGATAAAAACCTCCATAAAAAAATAACAATAAAATGATTTAGGGGCGCGCCCCGCAAAAATATCCGCTACTCGGCAGTAAGCGGAGCAATATGAGGCACCACGTCAGGCTGACCAGCGGCAACCGCCGCACCCTTACCCGCATGTGGCTGGAACTGAGGGCACATCTTCGCCAAAGGGCACCAAGAACAAAGGAAAGACGGCGCAAACGGGAAAACGCCGGAGGAAGCCAGCTCATCGACCTTCTCATCAGCAGTAGCATAAGCTTCTTTCACCCATGCATCAAAAGCGACAGCCTCATCCGACGGGTCATCCAGCGAAGATAGGAGAGGGGGCACCGAAGCCACATTTAAAGCATCGTCCACAGCAGGGAACAATAGCTCAGCTTTCGTAGCTTCCAGCCCGTTCTGCTCAGCTAGAAGCAAATAACTATACTGCTGGAAAGCCTCACGGAAACCGTCAGGGATACTCCAAGACTCAAGACCTTCACGACTTACGGAAACTTCCGGCAAACGAGGGATAGTCTTACCCGCATCCTTACCTGAACGCTTCTTAATTGCAAGGTTATACGGCTTCATCTTAGAGCCAGTCTTGTAATCCTGAACCACGACAGACCCATCCGGCGCAACACTAATGCGGTCAATAATACCGAAAGTCTCACGCTTAGCACCACCAATAGCGCCGGAAATAGGCACCTCAAGCGGCAACTTGCCGTCAGGCATGGAGAACAGAACTGTATCCGACGGCGACTCAGGAGCCTCCCCTGGTCGGCGGAAACTAAAAGCTTTGCGGACAGTCTCAGAAAGCCACTGAATCTGCTCAGGGTCATCGGAAACTAACTGATACTCTGAACTTTTCAGAACCTCCCCCGTAAGCGCCTCAGCACGCTCAGAGGAACGCTCATCCGACGGTAGCGCCATCAACTTTTCAAACACCTCATGAAACGCTGAACCACGCTTCATCTCAACAGAATCAGAGCCAATCCCGAAAGCCCACGAAAAACGTTTCACAGCGAAACTTCCAAGACACCCATACAGGGACATCACCAACGACGGCGAAAGCTTAGCATTAGCCAACCTACGCAAAAGGTCGGTATCCTCAATGATTAACGCATCACGAGTCATTACCGCCTTAACCTCGCCCACAGCAGATGCGGGAGGAATATACTGTACCCCAATGGCGCGGTTCGCCGCCTCCAACCTACGCAACAAATTTGCGCGCAAAATATCCATAGGAGACACCACGCCAGCAGAGCTAGGCGCAATCAAAGAGGGTAAAGGCGCGGAAATCTCTTCTCTAGTCAAACGACGACCTGTCAGCAGAGGCTCCCCTAAATGCTGAGCTAGAGGCGGGCGGTCTGCGATAAACTTCAATACCTTACCCTGAGAATCAGAAAGCATAAGACACTCCCAAAAAAGTAATGGATTCAATGCTTATAAAAAACACTGAATCCATTATACCAAGAGAACAAAATCTTAGGCGGCAACCATAAGCATGACCGCGCCAAAATTGTATAGCATATGCGCCGCTAAACCAGGCACAAGTGAACCTGTAAACCATCGAGCCATTCCAAGGAACACGCCGAAAAGCACAAGAAGCCAGAATGATACCAAATCAAGCATTGTCAAGTTGTTAGCAAACCCAAAATGGAACGCCGCAAAAAGTATCGCTTGGCTCAAAACAACAAACCAAGTTTCAGCACCCAGCGACAAAACGCCCCTAAATACCACGCCACGCCAAACCAGTTCCTCAAACAGTGGCGCAAACAAAACCAGCACCAAAATCTGTGCCGGTAAACTCAACAGCAACGAAGAACTAGCGCTAGTTGCCGCCTGCCCAACAAACTCAGGGTGAGCACTGTAGAAAAGGTTCATGCCCACCCATGAAATGCCTAACATTACGGCACCAATAACAACGCCCAGCATCACATTGCGCACACTGAAATCAAACCACTTAAACCTGTCGTCTTCCCTCAGAACGTACTTGCTGAGGTGATAGCCGCCAAAGGCAACGCGCGCAAAACCAACCGTTGCGAAACATGCCGCATAAACAGCTAATGTCACCCCGTCCATCGACCCAAGGTTCGCTAAACTAAAAACTCCAGACAAAACCCCTAGTATCGCGGCAACATGAAAACATACCACCAACAGCCAGGACTGCCCCCAATAGTCGGTATGCATCCACGGGAAAAGAACCATCTCAGCTGTGGGCGGCTCTGGAACGGAAATATCTAAATCAGTTTTCTTCACATCTGCATTGCTCATGTATGAATTATATCCCTCTGACTTTTAAAAAAGCACTCCAAAAAGAGTGGGTAGTTCCTTTGTAGGGATGCTAAACTGATATAAGTGCCAAGCACCCGCCATAAGTCCCATAACAGGGCGGCGGCAACCACTACAGATAATTATCAAAGGAAGGGACTCAACCTCTATGGCTAGGGTATCCAAAAATAGTGTCGCACCCACCAAGCACAGCACCGAAGAAGGCAAGCTGAAAGCCCTCGAAGCTGTCATGGGGCAGATTGAAAAGAACTACGGTAAGGGTGCCGTTATGCGCCTAGACCAGAACGTGAACCGTGTTGAAGCCATCAGCACAGGCGCACCCTCCCTTGACGCGGCACTAGGAATCGGTGGTCTACCCAAGGGGCGCGTCATCGAAATCTACGGTCCCGAATCCTCCGGTAAGACCACCGTCGCACTCCAGGCAGTAGCAAACGTCCAGAAAGCAGGCGGCGTAGCCGCGTTCATTGACGCAGAGCACGCACTTGACCCCATCTACGCCGCAAAGCTAGGCGTAGACATCGACAACCTCCTCGTCTCCCAGCCTGACACTGGTGAGCAGGCACTCGAAATCATGGACATGCTTGTAGGCTCCGGTGCTATCGACATCGTTATCCTCGACTCCGTAGCCGCGCTTGTCCCCCGCGCCGAAATTGAAGGCGACATGGGCGACTCCCACGTCGGTCTACAGGCGCGACTCATGAGCCAGGCGCTACGCAAGATTACTGGTCGCCTCAACGCAACCGGCACCACCGCAATCTTCATCAACCAGCTTCGAGAGAAGATTGGTGTATTCTTCGGCTCCCCTGAAACCACCACTGGCGGTAAGGCTCTTAAGTTCTATGCGTCTGTCCGCATCGACATCCGACGCATCGAAACCCTTAAAGAAGGTGCTAACCCCATCGGTAACCGCACTCGCGCAAAGATTGTGAAGAACAAGATGGCTCCACCGTTCAAACAGGCAGAGTTTGACATCATGTACGGTGAAGGCGTGTCCGCAATTGCAAGCCTCGTAGACCTTGCTGTGGAGTTTAATGTTGTCCACAAGGGCGGCTCATGGTACTCCTACCCTAACCCTGTAGACTTCCAGGTTAAGGAACAGTCCCGCTCCAAGTTCATTCAGGCACTATCACAGCCTGAGAACTACGAAACCACTCTAGAAATTGGTAATCAGGTTGCCGCGCACCTCTTGCCAGACCAGGACTACGTGCTCTACTCTAGCAAGTTTGAGGGTCCAGTTATTGATTACCACCCCGACACCTACCAGCTTCCTGAGCAAGCGCAGGAAAATGAAGCACCTGACACAGATGGTGATGAGGGATTTATCGGTGACTTCCTCGACATCGAGTAACCCATAAATAACCCGCAAAAGAGGCGGCAAACATTGTGATAGGAAGATATACTTTTACAGGAAACTACCTAGAATGTTTGCCGCCTCTAAAGTGCCCATAAGAAGAAGGGGAATATCATAATGTCAATCGCCGCCGTCAGCATCGAGAAACTTAAAAAGCGTCTAGCTAAGAAAGATGCCCCTACACAGCGCATCATCAATGAACTTGATTCACTCGGAGTGTCACCCGAAGAGATTATTGACATCATTGAGGAACTGACCGCCGAAGGGTACTTGAACGATAAACGATACGTGGAAGAGGCTTTCTACAGTAACCAGCGTAAAGGTAAATCAACGAATTTACTGAAAATGACGTTGGAGCACGAAGGTGTCTCGCCAAGTATCATTGAGGAAGTATGCCAAGAGTTAGGGTCTGCTGAATCTGATTTTGATAACGCGGTCAGCCTAGCAACATCTTATTTATCGAAAGAGCTTGATAAAGCTGAGATGGCAGAAAACTGGAACCTAGACAAAGCAATTAACCGCATCATGGGTAAGCTAATCCGTCGTGGTTATGACGAGGAAACAGCGGCTACAGCAATTCGTGACGCTGGAGAAAACCTCAAAAATAACTGAAAATAGTTGAAGCGCCTAGCTGAGTAAGTTCTCTCAGCTAGGCGCTTCAACTATTCAAACAAAAACCTTTTAAGTTACGTTAGAGGATGTCCATGCCACGGTCACCATGCTCACTAATAATTTCCATATCCTCGCCCCATTCAGACATAACAACCTCATCCTCATCAATCTTCTCACCAAAGACAATAGTCTGAGCGTTACCTTCGGCATCCGTCTCACCAGTATGAACAATCGTCTGACCGTCCACAACCTCCTGTGAAACGTTATGCCCCTCAGAGGCAGATTCGTTCTGCTTCAACCAGTTATCAATAAACTCAGGTGCGGCAAAGAAACCCTGGAAGTCATACAACTTACCATTAAGGTAAACCATGCCTCGACCCTTCACATTCGGGTTAATCGTCGTACCAGCACCAGACTCAAGCGTCATAGCACTAGCGGCAGAGGTCAAAACACCAGCCGCAATACGACACATGAAGTTCGAACGAATCTCACCAGAGATAATTTTCGCATCGGGCCTCTGCATAGCCAGAACCAAGTGAACACCCGCCGCACGACCAAGACGCGCAATCGAACCAATGAGAGTAAGCGCCTCACCCTTAAGAAGGTCATCAGCCTTACCCTCATCAGTCTTAACACCAGTCGGTGAAAGAAGCTCAGCCGCCTCATCCACCATCACCATCACACGCTGACGAGAACCGCCATCCTCAAGCTCAGGCAAATCAATATAGTTCTGAACACCATGAGTTTCCATCAACTCATAACGTTGCATCATTGTCTGCTGAGAGAAACGAAGAACGGTAAGTGCGTCTTCAAGCGTCGTAGCGATACCCAGAACTACCGGCACATAAGGGCGATAGACCGAAAGCTCAACCTTTTTAAGGTCAATGCCGAGGAAGCGCCACGAATCTGGGCGCATAATGCACTGGAAAACAAAGTTGCGCTGGAGAACGCTATTGTGCGTAACAATTGACACACCATCGTCGCCGCCAGCGCGGTAGAGACGCTTCCTAGAGCCTACAATGAAACATCGTGATGGGACAGGCTCAATTTCTTCAATATTAGCTATCTGCATAAAACCTCCGCCAAGTTCAGGGCGTGTAATAATCCATAAATCAGTTCATTTCACACCCTGAGACTTCCAGATGTTTTAGTGGCACATAGATGTATGGTCACCGTCATTTCAAAAAGGAAGAGGGAAAAAGAAAATGGGTGTGGTGACGGCATTTTTGCCGTCACCACACCCATAGCAAAGATGTGTAGCTAAATAGTGGGTAAACTAATGCAGGTTCAATTACATTATTTAAGGTGCAAGGATGAGGTCTATACCCGCTGAATCGCCTAGCCTACCGATAGAGGCAATGATTTTAATGGCTTCATCCTCACGGGAGCCCTCCACGAGTTCAACATCCTGAGCCTGCAAAAGCCAACCAGAAGGCACACACAGTCTGACAGTAGTATACTTACCATCCGCAAGCTCCGAAGTTGGTACATCAGCATACTCATCGACATCGCAAGCTTCCATCAACTTATAACGTTGCATCATCGTATCCTGAGCGAAACGAAGAACCTTAAGGTCATCTTCACTCACCTCAAACTTGCCTGTAGACGCAGGCTGATAAGTCGCCTTCTCTACCTTATCAATGTCGATACCGAGGAAACGCCATGCTTCCGGGTTCATAATACTCTGAAAAACAAAGTTGCTTGGAAGAGGAGTGTTGTGCGTTACAACATGTACGCCATTATTGTTGTTCGGGCAGTTAGAGCGTGGTGAGTTTGAAGTCATGGGTTGGTCCTTAAAAAGTTCTTGCGCCCACTGGATAAAGAAAAGTGGTGGGAGACAATAAATGAAATACTGTCTCCCACCACTTTAATTAAAAGTTAAAGGGTTAGTCAAGCAGAGAAGCGATAAGTTCAGCCCTATCGCCCAGCGAGGGGAACTTAATGTCTAGAATCTGATTAACATGCAAGTAATAGCCCTTCAAACCCTCAAATCGGGTATCTTCCTGAACAAGTTCCGGGTTGTAAGCCTGCAAAGCCTCAATATACACCTCAGCAACAGACTTACCCAAAGAAGCCAACTGCTTAGGTGCAACATTCGTCACATCATTCTCACCCTCAGGTAAATCACCAGCAGTGTACAGGTGGTAGCGGGCACGAGAAGAACTATAACCAAAGCCCTGAGCCTTCTTCTCATTAACCTCAGTAATGAACCAAGCAGACGACGGCTCATACTCACGCAAAATATCCTGCAACTCCAGGATAAGGCGAACCTGACGTGCCTGCTCCTCAACCAGAGCCAAAGTCTCAAGCATAGAATCCACATGAACCATGTCAGCAGACTTCACCTGGAAAGAAGAAATATTAGGAACCCACTCAACGTTGATGAAAGCGTTAGGAACCTTGCGGACAGCCTGCGAAATAAGGCTATCCTCCTTCTTTAGGTCAGGATTACCGCGAAGACCCATCCACTCCGAAGCCTGCAAGAACCCTTCCGGGGAGCCCTCAGCAATGAAGCTGAAATTCTTCTGTAACCAGTTGCGGACATTCTCATACTTCGCCTCGTTACGAATCGGCGCGTAAAGACTCATCGGTAAATTCTCCTCAAAATATGTAATGAAACTATCTTAAAACCCATAGCAGAAAGTGCCTGCTACTGGAAGCCGTTCAATTTGTTCCCGAAGAACTCACTAGCACGAGTCCTTTTCTTGACGGGTGTGCGGGCAACCAGCGTCACTAAGCCAACGTCTATGTACCCTTTCTCGGATGGCGACATCTCGTTATAGAAAGAGTCCAATAGCTTAATGAACCTGTCAGCGTCCGTAGGCTTAAACTCAGACTCATGCCACTCATCAACACGCAAGAAACGAATCGCGCCCGGAATGTACTCCGGCTCTTCCGGGTTAAGCTTACTGTAACCAGGGTTCTTAACCTCTTTAGGGTGGATGTTCACAATACCGCGCACATACCCGCGTTTCCTGCCGCCAATATACTTCTGCCACAAATACATTGCCTGCTTCATGCGAACATATCGTGGATACTTCTGCCCAGGAACAACTATAGAGTAGTTGCTCTTGCCAGTTTTTTGGCTCTTCTTCTTAAACGAATATACGGCGCGCGGGTCATTCAGGTCAATCCCCGCTTTCCACATTTTTGAGTCAATAATCCACACCTGAGAACCTACAACGACAACATGGTCGGTGTCAGGCGAGTCCACCACCCCCAGCTCATCATCAATGCCGGTGATACTCTTGCGTTCTTCTTCCAGCTCTTCCTGCGTCTCCTCGTTCTCAGCAACAACCTCAATCTCGGAAGTTACGTTATCCCCCTCCTTCCGGGGAATCGAGACAGAATGACAAATCACTACGTCCGGCTTGTCGTCAGCCCACTGAGCTAAAGCTTTAGCAGTCAGCTCCTCACCCTCAATACCAGCTTTAACCTTCTTAGTACTAGAAGCTGATTTATCCCACCCCTTAGGGGGGAACTCCAGAGTGTTATATAGACTGGTTGCAGGCACCCCAAAGGTTCGAATTGCCGCCTTCGCGCCCGGCTTAGACAAATCAACGCCAGGTGGGACAGTCTTAAGATGCTCCACTACCGTATCAACACGTTCCTTAGCGCGCCTAGCGCGAGTAGCCCCAATATGGTCAAAATAACCCTCAGGCGGCATAAGAAGTGGCGCGTACAGTTCAGGGTTCTCACTCGGAACTAAACCAGGGTCAATAGTGGACTCTTCAACATAAGGCTTCTCATACGCGGCAAAAGCCTCCTCAAAACTAATCGGCATCGTCCTAAACTTCCTCGCTTTCTACAATCAAATCAGTAAAGGACATTGACCCCTTACCCGAAACATCGCCTTCACAGGTGAGAGGTGCCTGCGTCTCAGCACCCACCTTAAGAGAATCTACCCTAAACGTACAAGTGCCTAAATCAGCTTTATTGAACCAACTAATAGGGTTATAAGCCTCTGAACCTGCCGCATGAACTGAACCATAAACACGGTTAGCATTAGTTGCGCCTTCATTCTTCACCATCGCGTAATAAGCGCCGTCTTTGCGGCTAATTCCTGCTACCGAAACTTTGCCATTGTCTGCAAGTTCTACGGAAGATGTACCAGATGGGGTGAACACCCTATCGCCAGTGATTTGACCATTAATGAAACCTCCCAAAAGGAACAGAATAAGCGCAATAGCGACTCCAGCCATACCTCGACCAGTAGGGGTTCCAGGGATAGCCTTATTGAAGAGCTTCCCAATTATAGGGATTTTGCTACCCTTGTGCAGTACGCCTGCAACAGCATCTAATGCACGTAAAGCAAAAGCGGCGATACCGCCTTTTGCCTGCTTCCGTGAGCCTTTAACATCTTCATCTGCGCCAATCTGCGCAGGAGCTACTGGTGCGCTACTAGCGGAAGTTGCTGTTGGTGCTTGCTCGTCGGATAAATCTTCACCCTCTTCGTCCTCGTCACCTTCATGTAGCTTCTCCCATAAGTCGTAATCGTCTGGCTGGAGGTTATTCATAGCGTCCAGTTCAGGAAGATTAACTAAGAACTCGGTCACCCACGGGAAATATGCCCCTTTAGCATCACGTAAGACATATGCATCATCCTCATCACGTTCAATGTCGTCGATGCTAGGCATGTCGAAGTCGCCTAGCATGGAATCATCATCCATGCTAGGAGAGTCATCTGTAGCAGTTTCATCTACGTCATCTTCAAAGTCAGATTCATCATATAGGCTGTCGAAAAAAGCGTCTTCTGAGGGTATCTCGGAGCTAACAATTCCCTCTTCATCATCAGGGCTAAAGCTTTCGGCTACAGATGAAGCGGCACGTTCACTAGGTGATAAGTAGTAGTACTCATCGTCTTCCTCGTCTTCTTCCCAAGAATCAGTATCAGATGAAGGTTCTGTATCGTCCTCTGAAATATAGTCTTCAAATACCCCAAATTGAGAGTTGTCACCTTGTAGGCTCGCTAATATAGCGTCCCCTAACGCTGATTCGCGCGAGGAAGCGCTTGCCGCTGTTTCCTGTTCCCTAGTATCAGTGGGTACGCTATCTTCACTAATTACTGGAAAATCATTTACATCAATAGCGTCAGAGGAATCAGGGTTAGTTGTTGGTGGTGGAACTGGAACGACTGTGGAAGCTTGAAGCTTCGAAAGGCGGATAGCCATAGAATGACCAACTTTCAGTAAAATTGATAGGCATCACATGAAACAAGAGGGGTGTATAGAAAATATAGCTACACACCCCTCTTCTAGGGATTAAACCGCTGGTTTAAGAAACCAGGAAATGACCCCAATCAAATGAACCCTCCCCGAAAACTTTCACTAAAGTATTCCGCGTGGCATTCATGAAAGGAACCCGCATGGGCACTTCCACATAATCCATCTTATCCACTAAATCTCGCATAGCCGCCGTAGAAGCTTCCATTGGAGCAACAGGCAAATCTGACCATGAAACTCCCTTAGAGGTGCCCTCACGCGCCGCATAAAGGAACTTGCTGGGCAAGTCCACGCCACACCCCGGCTTTGACGAGTCATAAAGCGCAACCATCAGCGGAACGTGGCGGGTGGAATCAGCGGAATGAAGCCCGCCCACAATTTCACGCAACTTACTCACAACATCCCCCATAGAGCCGCCGCGTGAAATATCGACCCTTAGCCGGGCGCACATATCTCCCGAAGCAGACAACGGAACCTGTCGGGCGTGCAAAATGTTCAAATATGGTGGACGGTAATTAACCTCCCCATCATCATTTACAATCTTACGCGCCGGGGTGTAGTTCACATGTAGCGAATAGACGTGGTACGGCTGTAGCTTAGGGCTGGATTGAATATTCGCGGCATCAACCTTAGAAGCATCAGACGAATCAATCGCATCACCATTAATATAAGCACTCTTAATATTCTGCTCAGCAACCCACAAGTCCTCCCGCGCAAGAAGGCTATTAGAAACATACCCAGCAATAACGCCCGTACCATCATCCAAAGTGGCAATGACCTTACGCCCAAACTTCTTATGCGTCTTGTCATCCAACGCAACGATAGCCGCCATCACTACCGCACCCTTCACCGGCTGTTCCGAAGCCATAAGCTCACTCACAGTACAACCACGCATCACAGGTACCCTCTCGGGCACAGATGCCATCGGATGACCCGTCATATACTGCCCAGCAACCTCAGCTTCATGGCGCAGACGCTCAACCAGCGGATAATCATCTCGACTTAACGCTTCATCTTCCGGCAACGATTCGCCAGAGACAAGCTCAGCATCAGGGGACGGCTCAACGCCTGTTTCCTTAGCCAGCTTTAGCGCCTGCCTCCTAAGCTTAGCCCTCTCTTTTCGTAGTAAATCTAAATACCCCGGAATTGCTTCCAAGACGGCTTTGCGAGAAAGACCGAACACATCAAAAGCGCCAGCCTTAGCTAACCCCTCATACGTTGTTTTAGTGACCTTGCCTGCGTTGAAGCTACGAACAACGAAGTCCTTGAAACTTGAGTACAGTCCAGCCCTCTCACGCTCAGAAACAATAACCTCAGCATCCTTAGAGCCAACACCTTTAAGCATTGAGAATCCAAACGCAAGGTTACCGTCACCGTTTAGACCAATGTCAGCGCTAGAGAAATTAACGTCAGGTACATCAAGTCGAACGCCTCGACGTTTAGCGTCCTCAATGAGTTCCTGAACTTTATCTCTGCCAGATGAACCCATTGACACCTTGCGGGCAATCGCCGCCGCATAAAATTCAGCTGGAAAATGCGCCTTCATGTATAACGCCAGGTAAGCCATTGCCGCGTAAGCGTCAGAGTGCGATTTATTGAACCCGTACTCAGCGAATCCGACAATTCTGTCCCACAACGCCTGCATAGCTTCTCGGCTATACCCGTTACCCGCGCCACCCTCAATGAACCGCTCAGCGTATGCAAGCATCAAATCGTGCTTCTTCTTACCGATAGCGCGACGCAAGTCGTCACCTTCTTGAGGGGTCATACCGGCGATAAGCGAGGCAATTGACATTACCTGCTCCTGATAAACCAGCAGACCACTAGTGTCAGCAAGAATGCTATCTAATGGCGAACCTACAAAATCAGCATGAATCGGCTTAATCTCCTCACGCCCAGCCCGACGCTCAACATACTGGATATGGCTACCAGCACTCATTGGCCCAGGGCGATAAAGTGCCGTAATAGCTGAAATGTCACCCAGCGTGCTAGGGGTGAACTTCGTGAAAAGGTCAGCAACAGCAGAGTTGCCTAGCTGGAAGATGCCAACCGTATCGCCCTTACCCAGTAAGCGGAACGTCTCAGCGTCATCAAAGCGGCTTTCTCGAACCATCTTACGGAAGTCAGGCACATCTTTCCCGGCTTGCACTGCTAGACGTGCCGCATCGCAAAGAATATCGACAGTATCCAGCCCTAAGAAGTCAAACTTAATCAGCCCCATGCTCTCGCAGGCACCATATTCAAACCCCGCAACGACAGTGCCATCCTTAGCAGTATCAACGGGAACATGATGCTGTAGCGGACTAGAGGAAATCAGAAGTCCGCAAGCGTGAACACCTCGACCACGGATACGCCCCTCAAGAGCTTTAGCACAAGCTAGAGGCTTCTCCCAGAAAGGCGTGCTGACAGCTTCACGGAAACGCTCAGCACCCGCAAACTCGTCACTCTCAGGGTCATACACCTTAGCGAAGGTAACGCCTAGACTATCTGGCAAAAGACTCGTCACATAGTTAGCCTGCGCAGGCGGCACACCATACACTCGCGCACCATCTTTGATAGACGCGCGTGTTTTAAGCATCTGGTTAGTAGGCAGACGCGCAGAATGGTCAGCCCCATACAGCTGAGCTACATGCTCAAACGCCGCGTCCCTATGGGCTGTATGGAAGTCTGTATCAATATCTGGTGGCGAACCAGGCTGAACAACTTTATTCCCCGCCACGCGAACATATGTCTTGCCGTCAATAATACGTTTCTCAATAGTCCCCATGAATTACTTCCGCCCCTGTGAATTATTCTGATGTAGCTCAAGCTCTTTTTGCTTCGCGCGCCTATCTTCCAGCAGTTCATGCATCCTTACCGTAAGGTCTAGCCAAAGAATTTCGAAGATAATATTCTCGTCGGTAGTATTCCAGAATCCGTGGAAAGTCTCTGCCATAAGTTTAAGTACTTTCATTGCCTTATCAGACGGTAGATTCTGCTCCATCATAGACAAACCTACGTTCTGCTTAGGTAAGTCGGCAAAAGGCAAATCTCCTAGACTGACCGTAGCCTTATTCTGCCGCGCAATGTAATGCCTCAGCTGGTTCATCGCAAGCTCTGTGCCGTCACGTAAGGCTGAGTCAATCTGCTTGACGGACTCCAAAGCTTTATGAAGCTTAGGTACATCGCCAAGGATGAACTCTCTCATGAGGACTGTGGCGAATGACTCATCAACAGAGTAAAGGTCAGGGTTACGCAGATACTCTTCTAAACGCTTTAGCGCGCCACGGGCTGAACCCTGGGCGGCACGAGCACACCAAGAAGCACCATTGTCGGTGATTTCCACACCCTCACGCCTAGCAATATCCTTAACATACTGCTCCAAAACAGGGACAGGGATATTCCTGAACTTATACTCTTGGACACGGGTTGAAATAGAGGCTTTAATGCCGCCCGCCTCCGTGGTACAGAAAATAATAGGAACACTATCCATGTCGTCCTTATTTTCCAGGTATGCCAAAAACGCATCCCAGGCAAACTTCGACAGAGCGTGACACTCATCCATAATGATGTATGGCGCTTTCATCATCTGCTTAACACGACCAGCATTAACGATAGCACGAACATCATCTACACCACTTGTGACGGAACCAACGAAATAATACATTCCGCCATTCTCCTCCGCATCAAAACGGACACACGAATCACACACAAGGCACGGGTCAGCAGAATCAGCAGGGCGACCCTCACAATTCATCGCCTTAGTGAAAACCTTCACCATGCTAGACTTACCAGTTCCAGCCGCGCCACGAAATAGGCGACCCTGGACACGGCGGTTCTCGATAATGTCACGCTTTAACGGCGCAACAATATGCTCCTGCCCAATAAAGTCATCCCAGACACGCGGCTGATATTTCCTGTGAAACTCAACGTACTCTGTGGGCTGAGCTTGAGTAGGCTCAACGGAATCTGCCTCCTCAACAACTGAAACAGCAACTTCTTCTACAACTTCTTCACTCATACCTAAAACCGCCTTTAAAAACTAGACCTCAGCCGGAACGGGACTGCTAAAAATATTGCCGATAGGCGTATCAGGTTCAACCAAAACCCAGTCACCTTCTGCTACCTGGTGAATATACTTCTCAACCTCAACCCCATCTTCGGTAAGAACTTTGACCTTCTCCGAGACTGGAAGGACGACAGACGCGCCATCACCTACCGAAATTTCAGCCTGGTCTACACGTCCCGCCGAAATGAAACGCTCAAAAAACAACCCGTACTCGATAGGGTCAATATCTGTAATACCCAACAAATAAGCAACAATAGAGCCGCCCGCCGAGCCACGAGCAATACCAACAGCACTCATCACAACGTCGCCTGAGCTGTTACGAACACTGAAACTATCCCTGAACCAATTCACGTACTCAGCAACAATAAGCATGTAACCGCAATAGTTCGCTGACGCTAGAACATCAAGCTCTTTAGCCGCCCTATCAAGTACAGCCCGATACTTCACCTCATCATCGTGGAACTGCTCATACGCAAGAGACGTGACAACTCTACGCAGATAACTTTCCTCTGTTTCGTCAGCTGGAATATGCGGGATGGGTCGCAAGTCAGACCTGTACTCAAATAATGAGAAATCCTCCACCATATCTGCCAGAACTGCTGTATTTGTTACAGCACCAGGGTAAACATCCTCAGGGAAAAGCTCTAACATCTGTTCAGCAGTCTTCAAGAAATACTGGTCACCGTCAAAGCAGAACCTTCGCCCACCTTGTTCCTTAGGCAAATCATTCATAGTGGAACCAGTACCAATAGCCAGCATCTCCTCATGATGCGGGGCATCAGAATGATGCGCATAATGGCAATCATTCGTAGCTAAAAGTCTTAACCCTAGCGTCTCAGCCAGTTTAATCTGCTTCATCAGCAAATCGCGTTCAAGGTCAGAAGTCATGTTATGGTTCATAACTTCGACAAACACGTTATCTTTCCCATAGATACTAACCAGAGTTTCGGCATACTTATATGCCTCAGCATCTTGACCTAAGCGGAATCGGGTGGAAATCTCACCTGACGGACAGCCCGTCGAGACAACAACACCTGCGGAATGTTCACGCATCATATCTAAATCAATACGTGGGTACCCTGCACGTTTATGCTCCGGGGAAGAAGCCAACATCTGCAACTCAAACATGTTACGTAGACCCTCATCATTGACAGCCCACATCGTTAAATGCAAATAATTGCCTCTACCTGAAACATCACCATCAGCGCCAGGCTCACCATAGTAAACGGGTGACTGAACCTTAGCACCATCAGGATTCAGCGGCGCAACATAAAACTCGCAACCTGGAACAGGTGTAATCCCAGCTTTCTGGCACCCAGTAATTAGCTCATAAATCCCATGCATATTGCCGTGGTCAGTGATACCTAAAGCGGTCTGTCCAACCTCTACGGCACGACTAATGTACTCACTAACGCTAGAAAACCCATCCAACGTCGAGTACGTTGAGTGGGTATGTAGGTTCACGAATGATTCAGGAGAAATCAAGTAATCGTCCTATACTCTCTCAGATAGCATAAGAGAGGACACGCCCCAAAAGATGATGGAACGTGCCCTCTCTTAACCACTTAATCACTTAACACTAGAAGAAAGGAGGTAGTACCATGTCTTCCAACATTAGCAATAATAGCACATGCATCTGGTGCCGCACCAAAGCGAAAAAGGGTATTAAATTTTTAAACGCTTCAAACGAGCCTGCGTTTTTTCGTCCAAAGTCGGCTTCGAATGGTAAATAGCTTCAGCACGTTTAACGATATGAAGTTCCTTTGCCGCACTATTAACCTCACGGGCGTTGATAATACCAACCTCAAGATAGCGGATAGGTTCACCGGCAGAGTTCAAAGGCGAATCAGGAATAGCTAAAGTAATATTGCGTTTATCCGGCGGACAAGCATTCTGCACATCCATAAGCACAGGGATAACACCAGGAGGTGTCCTGGAAATCACTTTATCAAAAAGCCACGGCTCAACAGGCTTCCCCTTATACGTCAGCTTACGTGACTTCACCTTATCCCCAAAAAGACCCGTCTTTTCTTCCAAAACAAAAGGCGCTGTAAGACTAACGGGGAAAAATAAATAAGCACGGTCGCCAATAACGAAAACAGGTGACGGCGCACCACTACGAGGCGCTACATACGGGTAGTAGAACCACTCTGAGTCATACTTCGTCTTACTGTTTTTCGGGTCATTAATTATAGCCGCTTCCCGCTTAAGCTTGGCTTCAAGATGCTTCGGCTTGACGAATAAAGGCATTTTAGAACGCCAATAGAACATCTTAATGCCATACCTATACCATAGGGATGAGGTAAGAACTGAAATGCCCATTAGGACAGCTCCACCCAAAGCAGGATTCAGTGTCGCCGCCGTGACAATAACACCCGCCGTAGTTGCCAAAATAGCCACTAGAGGCTGATGAGTCCACCGGGAAATCCCGTAAGTCCCAAACATGGACAACGTAAGAGATATTCCTAATCCAAGAAGCGGTGAAAACCCGGCAAAGAACTCCCAGCCACTATACGGTGAAGCATAAATAGCCACATCGTGCATTGTCACCATACAATAGCCAATAATAGCTAAAGTAACTAACACTTTAATAACTACTATGGAACGGCTCAGTATGAAAAGGAACCCCGCTGACGTGAAGAACCAAAGCCAAGGTGCCCACCAAGCCATACCTGGCATTAGTGGGGAAATTAAAGACAAGAACAGCGTAATGCTTACAGCGGGCAGTGCTAAACGCCCATAAGACCCCTCAAGGAAACTAACCGCTCCGCCCTTGGCTTTACCTGCGAAGCTTAGCAGGCGCTCCTTAAAGGATTTCTTAACCCCCTCAGAGGCATCAACGCTCTCCACGGGTGAATCATTACCAGACTTACTCATCATCGGTCACCCAGTTCTCCATGTTCTCTGTAGTCTTGCCTTCTAGTAAAGGCGCGAGGTTCGGGGGGACGTAATTTTCACCCTTGAGGATTTTACCGTCCTCCCTGTAAATGGGCTTACCATCTGAACCTAATTTAGACATATTGGAAGCATGGATTTCACGGGCGGCATACTCTAGAGGAATGCCGAAGCATACAAACATACCACTGTCAATATAACGAATGTCGCCCAAAGCGTCAATAACTTCCACCTTATCCACCTTTAGGTCTTCGACGCGGTGACGGCTAATGACGAAGTTAATAGCCGCCATAAGGAACAGCCTATCAACTTCATCAAAAATAGCCCCTCCAAGCTCCGCAAACTCCTCACCTAAGAAGTTGAAGCGTCGAACAAGCTCTTTCTTCCCCTCCAAACTATCCATGTCCAGCGGGTCAGTGAAGCCGTTTCGGTGCCCAAAAACATCGTGGAACTGACGTAAAGCACGTGATTCAAACTCCTCATCAGGGCGAATCTTTTTCGGCAAAGCAGGGATAAGTGGCTTAGACATAAAAACTTCCTTTATTCAACAACGTCAAGTCTGACAAATCAAGATTTAAAATGCTTCTCACTACCAGGCGATAGTTTGAAGCAACGCTCACATTGTGATGCGTAAGCGAAAGCGCAACCATCCCAATGGTGAGCACCAACACGGCAAAGAAGCTTACCTAAATAAGCGTACATATTCTTAAGAGACATAGCTTAAAACCTTAAAGTTCAGATTACCATTATTAGACCCACAAATCGCCTTGAATAAGGCGCTTGTTTAACTCATCTGCATCGCAGTCCCACAGATGCGTATCAGTAAAACAAAGGTTGTCTCCTGCACGCAACTCATCCCCAAGAGACTAAACCGAAGGGATTACTGTGCGACCAGAATTAGTGTCGATAGGGACATTAGTTCCGTTGTTACGCACATGCCAATGCCCGTGAAATAGCACGGAGGGTTTCGCGACAGAGACAGCCTCAGCAATGTTCTTGCGAGTCTCCTCTGCTTCCTTAAGGACATGCGCCTGAACCTTATCCAGGGAGCCTTTAATGCGACTCTTGGGCACAGGTGCGCCGCTAGGGGCATCATGAGTCAGCATAATGTCCACAATGCCATCCAGACGCTCAGCGCCACGCTTGACAGCCGCTACGTCATCAGCGGTGACACGCTCATCAGGTGACCAGAAGCGCCGCATCTGCTCAAACTCACGGTTGATACTTCCTGCGCCACCACATCCAATGAAGCTTACACCGCGCTTACCCCCAGCGGTTCCAATTTTTGCGGTTGCTCCGCGAGTCGCCCACAGAACACGGGGCGATACTAAGACGAAACCATTCTCATCTGCTTTATTGCGAAGCGTGTTCAACCCATCACGTGTCAGAACAGTCTCACTCTGCCAGCGGGGGTACCGGCTATTAGTGTACTGCTCATGGTTACCCTCAATGAAAACAATGAAATAATTATGAAGCTTGGCGCGGGCAGTTACCCTGGAAATGAAAGCGTCATAGTCTTCAAGGGCAGGGAAATACCCAAAATCCCCAACATGCAGAACGACATCTGCACCCATTCGTTCTACTCTATCAAGAACCTTGTCCACTCGCTCCAGATTCATATGCCAGTCACCCGCAAATGCAATGCGAGTAGAGGCTTCCAGGTGGCTATAGAAGTCCTCGAATAGGTAATCGAAAAAGTTGTCCATAAAGTTAATTCTCCTCGTTAAATGTTAAGTGGTTATAAAGTTAGTTGGAAACGCTCTTCTCGAAGACACGCTCCTCGCCGCGCTTCAAATAAGACTCGGCTAGGCTAGTGACCCTCTGTCGAACTTCCGGGTCTGTAATACTGTTCAGTGTTTCAGAGCGTTCTGTCCATGAGTTGTAGACAGCGCCTAGCCCTCCAGTCTGAATCTGCGGAATTTCGACAGCATCCTCAGATGTAGATGTATCGGGTTTCTCTTCTTTAGAAGCGCGAGGCGCAAGATTATATGATAGCGCAAAACGGGCGGCATCATCAATAAGTGCTTGGTCGCGGGTAGCAAAAACTGATGGCGTGGCACCAAAAACCCTCTGACGCAGGATAGGTGCATCATCCTGGTTATACTCAACGCCGTCCGCTAAATCTGGGAGGTTGGAAAGGATAGCCTCTGTGAGAGTTGCTGAGTCCATCCCCTCGGCGTAAATCGGCGGTAGGTCTTCCTGTGGACGTTGCCTCACGGACTTCATCTCTCGGGTCACAGACCCGTCAGGGGCAATATGCCATAGCGTGTAGCCACGCCCTAAAGCGCCCTTAGCGTCAGAAAAGCCGCGCCTAATAAGTGAACCATTGTAAAAGATACCGTTACTCTCATCTCCAACAAAACCTCGCTCATGGATATGCCCAAGCATCATGGCATCCCAATCAGCATAAAGGAAAGAATCAGGGATGACGACTTCGCGCACAGTATCATTAACACGGATACGCTCTTTGAGAAGCGGGTCAATCAGAGAACCATGTGTGGTAAGAATGTTGATAGCGCCCTTAACTGGATTGACCTGCTTCATGACATCAACATTCTCTGTGTACATGTGGTGACTCACCATATGTAACGCAATGTCGTCGTTCAGCTTATACATCTGGTAGGGATTTGCGTGGGAATAGATTCCTGCATCAGGTCTATGTAACAAAGCTGTAAAAGCAATGTCCCCTTTAACGTCATTAGTGTCATGGTTGCCCGTAATATTGTGGACAGGGATTCCTGCCTCAGCGAGGCGCATTAACCCCAACTGCATGTGAAGTCTAGCACGATTTGACGGGTTAGGTTCATGACCAATATCTCCCGCAATAACTACAGCATCTGCTTCGTCAGCAATAATCCCATCAATAGCCTCCTCCCACGCGAGATACCCATCAAGCTCACGAACAGGAATAAGTTCTCCATCAATGGGGTCTACCCCTAGTCGGTTAAGCGAAGCGTTATCGCGGTAGCCTAGATGCAGGTCTGACAGATGAGCTACAGTGAACAAGGTACAACCCCTTTAAAGACGGAAAGAACGGACACCTACTGGTGCCCGTTCAAAATTATACCAAATGGCAAGCCATGCTAGAAAGCGCGAACCAGACCGATAATAGCCTTAATCTCAGCACACATCTCAGGGGTAAGCTTATCCATGTTCTCCTGAACTTCCTCAAAAAGCTTCACGTATTCCTTGCCGGACTTAAGGAAGTTCTTTGCGTTCTTCTGAATTACATAATCCTTATTACTTGCCTCAATGCTGGTTACAGCCTCGATTTCGTTAGGCTTAGCCAGATGGGTCTTAATGTCATGATAGGTTGCGTTAGGGGTCATTTGTCCTCCTTGATTGAAATGGAAATAGTTGGTGCGCCCCTCTCGAATCAGGGGATACACCAACTATACCACAACTTTCAAAGGGCGCGCAATACAGCCTTAAAGCCCAGCTAAATTAGCATACTCTTCCATCATGTCCACCATAAGCGCCACCATAGCATCCGCGTCGCCGGTCGCCTTGATATGCGCCATCCTATCTTCAAAAGCTGGCACGGAAGAACGCGCATCAGGCGCAGTGGACGTATGTAGAGGCTCTAGTCTCTGGCATACAATCCAACCTCGCTTTAAGGAATCACGGGATACAGGGGTTCCAGAAAGCCCTGTATCACTGCTGGAACCTGTTGGAGTGGAACCACCTGTGCTTAACGCCAAAGAAGCTGTCTTAGAATTAGGTGTTGCTACAAGGATGCGGTCTGGAACCTCAGATAAGACCGCATTGTTCTTTTTGCCCAAAAACACGAAAGCCTTGTAAGCGTCATCGTAATCAGTGATTTGCTCACGGAAAACCTTAGTGTCCTCAGCCGCCCACGCCGTAATGGAAGCCATGATAGAAACCGACTCTTCATCAACCTGCCACGACTTTGGGTTAGAGCCCAAAATGTAAGCCGTATCCAGACGGCGCACGCGCGAAAGAGCCACATACCCCAAACCCTCCGTAAAAGAGGAACTTAAATCCAGAACAGCGCCGTCATACGTCTGCCCCTGAGACTTATGAACTGTAATCGCGTAACCCGGTTTTAACGGGAACATGGAACTATGGACATAAGGCGAACTAACCCACTTGCCGTCATCTTTCTGAACAGGACGTTCAATCGTGCTATCGACGTTCGGGACAAGGTAAAGACCGCTACCAAACTGGACAACAGGGAAAACGTCAATATCCTCAGGAATCTCATCTACAGACGTATAGTAGCCATCGCCTTCAATCGTGGAAAACGCTCGAACATACCCCATCGAACCATTAGAAATCTTGGTACTCTCGTCGCCAACCCAAAAGTTCTTCTTAATGTTCTTATCGTCTGCACTGCCACCACGGTACGCCATAGTCGGCATATCAGCGACAACCTTAGTGCCAATCTTAAGCTCAATCTCATTAGCCGCCCTACTCTTCACGGCTTTCCACTGAGCAAGCTGAGTTGGGGTAAGCGTGTCTTCAAGAGTTAGTAGCTTAGCCTCAGACTCAAACATCAAAGAGTCGCCGTCAAGCTCAGCGATACGTTTCGCGTTATGCTGAGCAACCTCCATGTTGCGAGTGTAAATTCGGATAGTAGGCTCAGCATCAGCGCCATTCTCTCGGTCAAGAGCATCCGCTTCCTCCTGCGTAATTGAACGCTTCGCCAAACTCTCAAAATCCTGAGGAGTTAAAGCGTTAGCAGACATGTGCTTAATGATACGCACCAACTCGGGGTCTGTTGCACGGTGAGCCTCAGTCAAGAAACAATACCTAAAATGAGCATCAGCCCACGCAGGAGTGGTAAACGGGAAACCGGAATAGTGTTGATGCTCAAAGTCTCGGTCAGGCACAGCGTTCAACTGGTTAAAGTCGCCCACTGCAATAATTTGGATTCCACCAAAAGCTTTATCGCTTTTGCGGATACGGCGAAGATATTCATCCATCTCTTGCCACAGCTGTCCATACACCATTGAAACCTCATCAATGATGAGCGTATCAATCTGGCGTAAACGCTCCGACTTATGGAACATGTAGGAAGCGCGACCTTCACTATCCCAATGCTTATTTTTATCTACACCAAACAGGCTGTGGATAGTCACGCCCTTAATGTTTTCTGCCGCCGCGCCCGTGGAAGCGGCGACTTCATACTCGACACCGTGCATATCGAAAACACGGCACGCCAAATGAACAATGGAACTCTTACCTGTGCCAGGCCCACCGGCAATGAAGACGTTCTCACCTACAAGGATACGTACCAGCGCTTCAAACTGGCTTGTACCTGTAGCACTAGTAGCCGCTTCTAACGCATTAGCAAAACCAAGGTAAAGTTCACCCTTATCATCAGTGCCTACAAGACGACTGTAAGCCTCTTCAAAGTTAAGGTCTTCCACCTCAGCCAGGAGAGGCAGTTTCGGCTTCTCTGAGGCTGTGAGCGCTTCCTGCGCACCCTTCTTACCTTTTGTCATATATGTGCAATCCTCGCAATCTATCTCTCATGGGAATAAACGTTATTTAAAACATAAGCCCAGGCAAAAATCTTTAAACTCATCAACAGAGTAGTTTCTGTTAGGGTTCCTTAAGAATGCACTGAGGCTATTGGCTATCTCCATTATACCCTGAAAGCCTGCCCTGCGCGCCAAAGCATAAGGCTCTTTCAAACTCCATTTGCTACCATCGAACGCCTTCACGACATCATCCAAAGATGCTTTAGGTTTAAATTCCAGGTAAGACGCAACTTTTAGAGTGTCTGAAAGTTTTGTCTTAAGGACAGCCAGCGGAAAAGTTGAACCTCCGCCCGCACGGTCAATAGAACTAATCACCTTAGCCACATCACGCCTTACTAAAGCGTCTAAAATATCCCAAGGGGCGCGAGTCCCTGGCTCAATTGGGATGCAGTGGTCTACCTCCTGGAGGGTAAGCCTTTTCCTGTCATCAAAAGGTAACGTTGAGATGAAATCAAGCAACGGAACGACATGATTTAAATCCTCCCCCGCATGTTCAACCATGAAATTAACGATAGGACGAGATAAACCTGTCTCTTCAAGTTCCTTGCGTACACGATTCTTAGAGGACTTGGGCTTAAGCACAGAAACATTCATCTCTTCGGCTTTCTTCAATAAACCTCTGAGTGAGTTCATAGGCGCGCCAGTTGAGATTACAAGACCTCCCCAAGGTTCGCCGCTACAATTAGCAAGGGTCTTAACTGCTATCTCCACGTCTGCCTTTGAGGGGCATTCCACGAGATATACATGTACCCCACCAAACAAATCTACGGCTGTAGCTTCTTGCACCAATCCAGCACGCACCAAATCGCCACCACTGGAGTCCATAAGCTCTTTACATGCTTTGCGGGTAAGGTAGTCGCGGAATAAATCATGTGGCTCAGCAATGAGGGTGACTCGCTGAAATTCCTTACTCATTTGAACGTCACCTAACCTTTCACAACAGGAGTTTTCCCGTGGGCTTTAACGGCGGAAGTGTGAACAAGTACATCTGCATCTGCCTCAACCTTACCTGTACAGAGAACACTAAGAGAGTCTAGGGAATTGGAACGATTGTCGCCTAGTACAAAAAGCTCACCAGCACCAAGGACACGCTGATATTCATCTGCTTGGCAAGTAGGCTGAACAGGGGTGATTTGTTCGCCATTTACATGAACAGCGCCCGCGATAACAGAAACCGTGTCTCCCTCAGCGGCGGCGACCCTCTTCACCACGACACCCTGCGTAGCGCTGGCATATTGCCATACGGCAGGCATTTCTGCGACGACAATATCGCCACGATTAATAGGTTCCGACTGTGGGTTCTCAAAAAGAAGAATCTGCCCGTCCTGAAAGGTGGGCAACATTGAATCACCCGCAACACGATACTGGGTGACTGTAGGCGAAACTTTACTTATGAGCGTATCAGGTGTTACGCCGCTTTTATAAGCACCATACCCAGCACCCGCCACCACTAACATGCCGACAAATAGACCCGTTACAAGCCTCGGGAACCTTCTAGTCTTACCTTGTGGCTTAACATGCTCCGTATCTGGTGGCGGCGGCGCAGAAACAGCTGACGAACGGATAGAAGCCATCCTATCCGCATTATTCATGTGAGACTTGCTGAGCGACATCAGTTAGTTAGCATCCTTGAAATTAGGCGTGATTCTTCTTGCGTGCGTCAGCATTTAGTGCTGACCGCGCGTTCTTATAAACAGCATCCGTAGTGTTTAGCAGGGTGCGCTCATTATTAGTCAGGCTATTGATAGCACTAACTTCGCCACGAATAATATTCACCTCAGTAGAAGCTGTCTGCAACGCATCTGATGCCATGACCTTATCCACCGCATAGCCCTTACACATGAGCGTGGCGTACTCCTTTACCTCAGTCTCAGTTAAACGCCTACCTTTAGCGCCTTCTTCACCTGAATCCTCTAGATGACCACCCGACCTCACTTCACGGCAAGCCAGAGTAAAAGCATTATCGTAAGCGTACACTGCCGCCGCATACTTGCGTTTAGCGTCCATCTCTCGAAGCAAAGCGGCACGCAGTTCCTTCATTCTTTCGACAATCATCAAAGACAGAACAGCTAAACTATGCAAGTCACGCTCATCAAGTTCCGCCTCAAGCTCCTCGACGGATAAGGTGGTGTTATTCTCCTCTCTTGCCTCTAGTGAACTTACAATCTCTTCGGCAGTGGAGGCACCACCATAAACACTACCGTAACCTGGGCGGGGCAGGTTGTAATGTGTGGACTTCTTGTCTTCTTTGGGCATAACGTATCTCTCCAATTTCTAAAGAAAAATGATTTTAAAAACCGTACCGTGAGCTATAATGGTGTGAATAATTATATCATCTTTATAGGCATAAAATGATGCCTGGAAAGCCTGAAACTCATGACCGATAATCAGAAAAAGACTAGCCGCCGCGATGTATTGAAGGGTGTTGGTGTAGTTGCCGCCGCAAGCGCATTAGGTGGCGGTGCAGGATACTACTTTGACTCAGTAAACCGTGAGAACGTGAATCGTCAAGCAGAATCATTCAATGCACCCAGCGCTTCGCAAATTGCAGAAATTCAGCAGTCAAACAGCGGGAACGCCTCAATTACCCCAACCCCATCACAACCTACTACCGATACTACTGCCACCACCGCCTCCCCAAATTACCATGCAGAGACAAGCGGCGATATTGATAGCATCGACCATATGCCCGAGGATACAACCCCCGGATTGGGTCAGCAACCTAAAAACCTAGACTGGAACAATATCAACCCTATGACTATCCGAATCCCAGATGTAGGGTTTAACGCTGGACTCCAATACACGGGAGGGACTGACAACCCCACAACGGGCAGGACAGAAATCAATATCCCTGTAACATACAGAATCGGCGTTTACACCGACTCAGCGCCACTGACCAGCAACAAAGGGACGACATTGCTAGTGGGTCACGTAAACTGGGCAAATGGTGTCCCCGCCCCCATGAGTGCCATTGTCGCCTGCGAACGCGGAAATACAGTCTACACCACGGACGAGAACGGAATTATGACTACATGGAAAGTAACCCGTATTGAGCCTAAAGTCCCACAGGTCGATTTGAGCAAATGGTGGGACGTGACCGATAAGAACGGCTCCCGCAAACTTATCATGGCGACGTGCCACGGAACCTATAAAAATGGCACCTGGACTTACACTGATAATCATGTGGTGGTAGCAGAACCAGTAGCATAACAAAATCCTGTTATACGAACCGGAAGGGGCGTTCAGACCATATACCTAACAATGGTCTGAACGCCCCTTTAGGCAATTCACAATACACACATATGCGCAAAACTCGATTTGGACACCTGACATCTTGCCAGATGCTTGCGTTTTTCGCATAACATATATAGCAGAGAGTTTAAAGAATCGTCATTCCGTCAGCACTAACCAGTGTCGGAACATTGGGATGATAGATAGCTTGAGCGTGCTTCTTATGAGTGCTTTGAACATAAGCGCCGAACCCCCTCTGATAATCGTCAAGCTTAATCAGAGACTTGCGGGGACCCTCTACAGCATAGAACGGCGTTCCATTTAACGTAATACTGGTACCCCAACGATGATAACGCATCTTTTCCGCATAATACATCGGATGAAGATACGTACTCAAGACTTCGTGTCCTGTAGCGTCACGCAAGGAAATAGACCCATGAAGTTGAGGGAACGGGCAACGTTCTGGCGTGGACATCCACGAACTATACACTTCTGCAATGGAATGAGCCATAATAGGGTTTGCGGCAAAATTAACCCCATTGCCGAGACGCAGACATTCTCCCTGGTACAAAGTCCCTAGATACTTCATGTTGAGCGCGTATGCGGCTTGCCGCGCCGTCTGTGGGCGACCAATATTTACCCACTCGCCATAGGAAAGCCCAGCATGAGTAATCAACCTGCCGTCGGCTTCCACTGCAACATAATATCTGAAAGCCGCCGGATTACGCTTTTCATCGGTTAGCCAACCCTCACGAACAAAATTGACACCCTCAGCCGTGTCTTTCAAATAATTATCCGCCTGAGACTTTGGCAGATTCAGGTAAAGCATCTCATTAGCCCCAATGAGATTCACGAAAGGCACAGCCGACAATCTGCCTCGCGCCCACACCTCATTCATAAGCACCGCATTTTCAATCACAGGCGAAACGTTCTTATACTCGTCACCAGAGTTATCGCCCATCTGCAAGAATGGGGCAAGACGCAACATGTTACCCAATGTAATAGTTGCGTCTACAGAGTCAATTAAGCCTCTATACCTGTTCCTCATGACCTTATGCTGACCGTGTAGCCCAGGGATGAAAAGTTTGCTATCGAAAGAAGACGTATCCCAAGGAAGTAGCTCCTCAACCAGCCTCTCCTCAGGTGCCCCGAAGTAAGCCTCCTCTGGAGTAACAGGGCGCACACCTTCCTGTGATTCCTCCGGCGATACTGTGGGGAGCGGCAACATGGCGGCGGCGCGTTTGCGGCGCTTGCCTGAGGGGAAGAAGAACCTAGATTTAGCCCACTCAGGGATGCGGGCTTCATCAATAATGTCCCACAGCAACTTGGGAGGCTTACCACTAGGGGCAGTAGTGAAACAATCCACTTCATCCTCTGTATAAAGCCCCTTCGTATATGTGGATAAAACTATCTTGTAAAGACGGTCAGAAAGCACGTCGATACCTAGCTCAGCGCCGCGCAAAAAAATTGGGTGGTCAGGCGACAGTGGGTAGGCGCGTTTAGGTGGCGCAGTGTAGAAGATTTCGTCAATACTGTCCGGCGACTTCATAACCTTAGATTTACGCATCTGCTCACTTAGGCGAATCTTTTCACCATGAGATGCGCGAATATGGGTGTACATCTCCGCAACATTGGCAGGATTATTCAAGTCGCCCACCGAAGGCGCGGGCGCGCGTTTCACTCCGTCGGTGGGCTTCCCCTCATCTGGTAATCGGTTAGTGTCAATAGCCAAAAAAGCTCCTCATCTGATAGGCAACCAAACTAGTCGTTGTGAATATTTATTCACTAAAACTTGAGTTTGTTGCAAAATACACGAGGTTTCAAAAAGAAAATGCTAGTAAATATTTACTCTTGTGAATAAAATCTAGCCGGAAACCATATCTGCAACCTGCTTCGCAGAATGATTCAAATCATCTAAAGACCCATTATTGTAGACAGTGAAATCGAAATCCCGAGGCATTAGAGATAGCTCAGAAATATGCGTATCAGGTGAGTCGATTCGATTATTCTCAACCCAGACGGAACTGCCACCCATATCCTTAATACGGGCAAGCTCATTGGGGAACCTAATGCCAGTGACAGCAACATTCTTGCCCTCAGAATGAAGTTGCAACACACGGACAGACATCATATCCACCCAGGCATCCTCATCAACCATATTTCGCACAACATTAGTGCCTAGCCGCTGTAACATTTCTCGAACATCCGAGTTTCGCTTAGCCAAAGTCCAATCACCACCACATACACTATGCAGATAATTGGAAAGATAAACAACATTAGCGGCATCACCATCCGCCTCATATGTAATCTTTGGATTAAGTTCAAGCAACACCTCATACAACGGGTCAGACATACCAATAACCACCCAGTTATCGCCGAGAAGACCAGCAAATGTGTCCTTGCCAGCCGTTTTCTTGCCGCCAATACCTAGCAACGCAGGCGACCTCAACGTTTCACCGTCAGAATCGTCCCCGCTTCCGATGTGCTCGCTAATGCGCATAGCATCATAAGAAGTGGCAAGGTTCATAATGTTATCTTTATATAAAGAATAGACATCCTGAACAGCATCAACTAGCGCCAACCCGCCATCAGGACGAACGAAGCGATACGGCGAGTCTGACGGCAACCCGCTAAAAGCCAAAGCTAGGGACTCCATCTCAACCACTTTGCCACCAACCAATGCACTTAAAGCAGGAATTGCGCGTTTAGTCTCACTCAAAATGCGCTGAGCATCCCAAGCAACAAGAACAAAATCGGCACGGTCATACCCGCAACCACGCAACTCATCAATGACCTCAATAATGGTAGGCTGACCATCAGGAATGGACTTACCTGTAAAAACTGACTGGACAACGGGGACACTCAAAGCATCGAGCGAACCACCTGCAACAGGCAGGAATCCGACACGCCGCCTATCTTCGCTCATATGCGCAACAATGTGGATAACGGGATTCTGGGTATTCAATTAAATCTCCTTAACGTAAAAACCGTACAAACAATTCTATCTTACTTGCAGTAAAAGTTGTAGGCGGCGCGAGAACATAATTACTCTCGCGCCGCCTACAAAACAAAAACTAAATTACTTATTACTGACCGTCGTTATCGTTATGTGACTTGAACAAAAAGAACCACCCGGCAACAGCAATAACGCCGACAACAATTGCCGCGATACCAGCCGTCACCCAGCCTCCAGATTTGGCATCATGACCAGTCTTCGCAACTACAGGCTGTTTAGGCTTACCAGTCGAATCATTCGATGTAGACAAAGCATCACTTCCTTTAATGCTAGAGGGGTTACTGGAATCAACAACCCTGTCGCCACTCTTATTCTTTAACGCTTCATCTCCCTCAGGAGAAGGAATAAGGCTTTCAGTAGAAGGCGAAGGCGATGCCTGCTGGGACGGTGACGCACTGGGGTCGGGCACTAAATCATTACCAGACTTTTCACTACTGGACGCAATGGGGGTGCTTGGAGTGGTCACCTCAGCCGTAGCAGTCCCGCTTGTAGGAGAAGGTGACACATTTTCACTCGCACTAGGTGATGGTGAGGTAGATGCCGTCGGAGAAGAAGCCTCCGCGGAAGGCATCACACTAGGTTCGGAAGAGGGCGTCACTGTCACAATAGGTGATGGCGAAGCTACCGTAGCCGAAGGTGTCGGCTCAGCAGGCTTAGACGCATCCTCAGTAGGGGTTGCCTTAGACGACGGTACTGGAACAGCTGTAGTCTCTACCGGCTTAGGTGCATCAGTAGTTGGTGTAGGTGCTACAGCTTCAATCGTAGGCGTTGCGGAAGGCGCTACGGTACTTTCTGTTGGCTTAGGCTCCATAGTGGGCTCAACGCTAAGTGTGGGCGTTGGAGAAGTAATTGGGGTAGCTGTAGTCTCTACTGGGCTAGGAGTCGCTGTAGAAGGCTTGGGTTCAGCTGTTGCGGAAGGGGTGGGTGCCGCAACAGTCGGTTCTATTGTCGCTACTGGCTTTGGAGCCTCAACGGTTGCCGATGGTGATGCGGTCGGCGTGGGGGATACTGTTACTAGTGGGTAGTGTCGCACATAATCAAAAGAAATCCCGCCTGTGGGGTTGCTCTGCAAGCCCCAATAGACATTTGAAACTCGTGCAGTCAATGTAGTGTTAAGTGGCTGACCGGCAGGGAACGTTTTAGCGTAGTTTGGGTCAGTGGATTTCATCTCCTGAACTAAAACACCGTCGCGGAAAATCTTCACGCCATCAGCAGTCTTTAGAATGCCAACAACAACAGGTTCACCGACAGGCTTATTTGGGAGCCAAGTAGCCTTACCGTGAGTTACTTTCTTACCTGTTTGTGCGTCAATAGCGCCCTGGCTGTAGTGGATAATGCTTTGGTTCTTGTTCGACTGGTCAAACTTTTCCTTCTTACCTGCCTCATTGCGAGTGTCCTTATTGGTGCTACCGAACGCCTCGTAGCCGTCAATTTCTCCCTGCTGAGGTCCAGCAACATTGCCGTTACCATACAAGTAGCCACCAACATGCCCAAAGCCTGAATAGCTGGATACTTTAAACTCCCAGTACCCGTCTTCAAATGCCGCCTTGTTGTTGGTGCTCATCTCGGCAGATTGTCCCTTCTGCCCGTTAGTCCCAACTTTCGTTGTTAGATGAAGCTGACCATCTTTAACAGTTACGGCATCTTTCGTGTACCTACCATAAGGGTCTTGATTCACCTCAGAATAGCCGTCGTAAACGCTCCAGAAATCCTTATTGACCTCTGCCCCATCAAACTCATCTGCCCAGTCCGGGCAACCTAAGCCCGGCTGATACTGACTCATAAGACACGAACCAGCAGGAACCGGGTTCTTCGGCACAATATTAGCCGCATTAGCCACCGCTGTACCAGTCAGCATTGACACAGCCAACGCGGTAGCCCCTGCCTTACGCTTAGAAATATTCGCCATATAAAAAGACTCTCTTCCCACACCCTCCAACAAATAATCGCGAGTGTGATGTAAATAACAAAGCTTACAGAAAGAGATATAGCAGAAACTATCTGCACCCCAATAAAAAAGCGGGTGCCCCACGCCCCAACAAAGTCAGGAACGCGGAACACCCGCAAATACTAAACAGGGCTACCTGTTACACTAGAAGAAACTTACTCCTGCTCACCCTTACGGCGCTTACCCAGGAACAAAGCCCCAAGACCAGCACCAATAGCGGCAAACAAGCCAGCCTGACCAGCAACACCGTTACCAGTGTCACGACCAGTCTTAGCTTCCACCTGCTTCACAGGCTCGACAGGCTTCTCAACCTTCGGCTCCTCAGGCTTAGGAGTTACCGGCGGCTCAACCTTGTGCTCAAGACGAATCACCGCCTGAGTGCTCAAACCTGAAACCGTGGAAACCTGGTAAGTCACCTCAGGAAGCTCACCAGTGTAACCTGCCACACGGAGGAACTTTACGACACCGTTCTCATCAACAGTGTATGTGCCCTTACCCTCGAAGGTTCGAGAAGTAACCCAAGAACCATCCTCAGCCTGGAAGCGAATAGTCTTCGCGTCCAGCGGGTCATCAACACCGTTAATGGAACCACCCTTATCGTTGCTCAGCACGCCCTCTAGGACAGTCTCATCAGTGGTGATGGTGTAGCTGTCATCGGATGCCTTCGGCTCGGTGTAGGTAGCTTCCGGGTTATCTGCGACAACCGGAGGGTTGCCCGGAACCTCAGAAACCACCTCAGCAGTAGCCTTAGCAGGGTCACTCACAGTCTGAGCAGTACCAACAGTACCGGAAACCTTAGTGCCATCCCAACGCTTAAAAATATTAGCAGTCTGGGTTGCCTTGTAGGTAACCTCAGCAGTCTTACCCGAAGCCACGGAAACGGTGCCAACCTCAAGGGTCTTCGTCTCACCAGGGGCAAGAGTGAAGCCAGCAGGCAAGGTTACCTTAGCGCCCGCCGCATTAGCGACAGTCAAAGTGTTAGCGTTCAAAGTGACAGCAGAGCCAGAGGTGTTAGTCACATCAACCGTGACCTTGCCGGTAGCATTACCATTCTCATCAAGCTTCAACTTCACCGGGTTAATGTTCGCATCGTCACCGTTAATCTTAGTGACGATACCGATAGCCGTGTTGATGGGCTGAATGTGCAAGGTAACAGTAGACTCAGCTTCCTTGCCATCAGCAGTCGAAACGATGTAACGGAGAGTGAAATCGCCAACAATGTTCTGCGGGTGGTCGAAAACGACCTTACCGTTTACAACCTTGGCGGTCACGCCGGAATCACCGAAGCTGTAAGACGTGGAGCCCTTACCATCGCCAAGCTTCAAAGTAGAAGCATCGACGGTGCTACCCTCAACCTTAGCGGTAGCCAGCGGGTCAAGGGTGTGGGACTTCTCGCTGTTCACCAGAACAGTCTTCTCAGCCGGGGCAACAGTCAGGTTCGACTGCTTAGCCCACGTGAACGTTGCAGTGGAAGGAACCTTAGTGGTTGCCTTGCCGCTGTCGTAAATATTGTAGTTCACGGTCACGGTGCCGCTGAACCCCTTCTCGGGGACGGCAGTTGCGACACCATTAGCGTCGATAGTGATGGTCGCCTTACCCGGAACCACAATCTTCTTGCCGTTCTCAGAGATGGTCGCACCATCCGTAGTGGAGAAGATAGTCTTAGTCTTATCCAGGGTGTACGGCTTAACCGTAGAGGAGTTCTCCATCAGGTCAGCAGTCAGGGTGACACCGTAAGCGCCCTGCTTCTGCTCGTTACCATCCTTGGGCAAAGCGTAAGACTCAGCGGAACCGTCCTCGTAGCTGTAGCCACCCCATGCGGTAATAAAACCAGTCTGCGGGCGACCGGCAACGTCAGTGCGGTAGGTGCGACCCTCAAAGGTGAATGTCGTTTCCTTGTTTCGGATTGCCTCAGCGGTCAGCTGTACGTCACCACAACGCTTACCCTCGGAGTCGATACCGGGGCCGTAATCCTTAACCTTCCAGTGAGGCTCCTGCTCAACAACCTTAGTGACATCAGGCGAGGTGGTGGAGAACCAGAACGACATGCCATCCCACAAAGCGGTGTACTTGAGAACCAGCTTGCCGGGGGTGGACTTCTCAAAGTCGATAGTTACCAGAGGCTCAGTGACACCGCGTTCCTTCAACTCGTTACGGACAGTGTTGGCGAAGCTACCAGTTGCCGCACGGACAGACAGATTTTCAGGGTTAATGATGCTCAAGTCACCCTCGGGGTCTGCCCAAGCCTTCTGCTCAGCCGCAGTGCGGTGACCAGCAAGAGTGAAGTACTTGCGAAGCTCAGGGTTCTTCTTGCCCCATTCAAGAAGGTCTTCATTGTGGAGGTAGTAGAAGCGACCGTTAATTTCCTTGGAAGGAACTGACTGGGTTACAGTAAAATTGGGGTTCTTCTTGAGATAGTCATCAGCTTCACCCTGACCAATACGGAACTGTTGCTTCGCAGGGTCAATAATCAGCTCAATTTCGTAGGTGCCACCCTTAACGACACCATTCGGGACAGTCTGACCCTTCAAGAACGCATCAGGCACGCCACACTTTGCGACACCCTGACCGCCGTACCAAACACCACCAGGTCCAATGAAGTCCACCTGGCTGGCGGCAGGATTCAGCTTAATCTGACCGCCATTGATGGTGCCAATACCTGTTGCCTTATACTTCAGGTCATAGGTCTTGAGAACCTTCTCATCATTCAGCGGGTCAATATTTGCTGTGAAGTTCGCGCTAATGTCACGCGGGTTCTCAGTAATCGCATCATTCCAGGTAATGCGGATAATGCGGCTATTCGTCGGGTGGTTAGACAGAGTGCCAATCTTCTTGCCACTTGCATCAAGAACATCTGCCATCTTAGTAGTGAACAGAAGGTTGTTGGCGTTTTCCTTACCTTCGGAGCCAGCCGCCAAAGTGGGGATAAGCTCAATCTCGGTAGTCTGCCCTGCCTTGAGTGCCCCATCAAGGTTTGGGATGGTGAGGGTTACCTGACGGGTCACGCCACCACGACCATTGGTGAGAGTCTGCACTTCCTCGCCGCCAGCCACCTTGAGTGAAGCGCCCGCAAGGTTGCCGTTCAAGGTGGTAGCAGTAGTAGCGTTTGCATCAGCCGCGAACGCCGGAGCGATACCGCTCACGGTCGGGACAGCGGCAAGCGCAAGCATGGGAAGTGCGGTTAGTACCTTCTTTGAGGTAGTCTTAGCCATTAGGGTTGTCTCCAATGATAGGTTACAGAACAATTGCCGGGACGCTGAGCGTTCTTTGGTGCATCAACGCCCCGGCGGTGAAGCCACCCTACAAATTTCAGGTGCTTCACGGTCATAAAATACATAGCAGAACCAATAGCGGACACGCATAAGGAAGTAATACCTTTCAGATGCCCTGACCCAACTATGCAGAACCCACAATAACCCAAATAGGTCTAGAGTGGGAAGCAGATTTTAGATAGAAGTTTTCTTCAACTTATCATCTAGGTAGCGCGCCGCAAAGTCATACTTTAGCAACTCCCACGCCGCCTTATCAGTAACTTCACGTAGACGAGTAACATCACGGTTATCCTCAACCTCTGCACGCTTCACAAGTGCCGCCAAAGGATTCTTTGTGACACGGGAAAGGTATAGGCGGTATGAGTCTTCATGCTCACCATGCGTCAAAGCAACAACAGCATCTAGCACTTCCTCGGGCATAACCTTACGCAACTCATGCGCGGTGACCTTAGTCTGCTCCAGGACATCATGCAGATACGCTACCGCTACCGCAAATTCATTACCATGAGTGTCCTCACTGACCTGCATAGCCACATTAATTACATGCCCACCGTAGTAGTCATTGCCGCCCGCATCAACCATTCCCTCGTGAGCAACCTTAGCGATATACTCAGCGGCATCCAGAACCCACGTCCTATAGTCCGTCTCACGCTGGAAAACACCACGTGAGGTATCCAACCCAGACAATGCGCCTGCACCAATATTAACGAGACTAATCAGCCCATCCTCAACATTGAGAACCCAGACCGTAGAGCCATCCACAAGCGCGGGGACAGTCTCACCTTCCGGGGTGGCAACAAGCCCATACTCGTAAGCGGGAGAATCAGTGACAGGGTAAACGAAACCCATAATGGCACCACATGCCTTTCAAATAAATAACCAATGTGACACTTACAACATATCGCACGATGCACTTTGATGTCTATCTGAATTTAGGGGTTATTTCAAAAAGCACACAGTTAAGCCCCGCAAGTACTGAATCTTACGGGGCTTAACCTTATTTGCGAAACCTCAATTAGTAATCACAGCCGGGCGAGTCACTGCTAGTTGTAGTTACATAATTACGGGTCGAAAGGGATATGCCTTACGGCTTCTCCTCTGCTACATATTCTACCAGGCGGTAGCTTTATGTGCAAATTTTAAAGGGCGGTGTAGTAACCATCCACAGACATGATGGAAGTAGAGTGGACGATGGTACCCTCAGACGGATTCAGTGCAGAAATCATCTTGCCGTCACCAATGTAGATACCGACGTGACTGTAGCCATTCTGAAAAACAATGTCGCCAGGCTTCGGGGAGTTGGTCACCTTAAGCTCACCAGCCATTGCGTAAGTGTAAGCAGTAAGCTTAATGCCATGCTGGGCGTAAACCCAAGAAACGAAGCCGGAGCAGTCCCATGCACGGAACGTCTTACCGCCCCAAATATAAGCGCCACCAATGCCAGTCTTTGCGGTATTCACGATACCAGCACGGGTAGCGTCCAAATTAGCGGTATCAACAGAGCTTGTCGCAGTCTTCGAAGCGGTATCTGCTACACGAACATCAAAATTGGATGCGTAGGTTCCGTTGCCACTGACAGTGGCAGGTGCAACAGTAGCAGGGGTGTTATTGTTGGATGCAGTCGAAGTAGTCGGCGTATATGCCTGCTGAGAGTTGGATTGTACAGCAACCGTAGTTGCCTCATTAGCCGCGTTTAGGCTAGTGGGGGAAGTGGCGGAGGTAGCCTCTTCTGCTGACTTTGCGTCAGCAAGTGCTTTAGCCGCAAGCTCCTCAGCTTTCTTTGCTTCCTCAGCCTTAAGCTTAGCTACCTTGGCTTCTTCCTCAGCCTTCTTCTCTGCATCAGCCTTAGCCGCAAGCTCATTGCGGGTATCGTCAAGCGCAGTCAAAACCTTGTCCATTGCCTTGCCGCGAGCCTGAGCCTTACGCGCCGCCTCATTCTGGAGGTTGTTCAAAGACACAGCGTCGATACTCACGTCACCCGCATCAAGGTAAACATTCCTAAGAGCCACACGCTCTTCATTGCTGAGTTCAACTACTTTAGTGTTATTGACATCCACAAGGTCGTAATAAGAGCCCGTAGAAGCGGGTGCCGTAAAGGTTGCCGGAACCTGCTCAACTGCCGTATTAGCAGTATCAGCATAAGCCGCAGAAGGTGCAATCAGCGCGGCAATAATCGGAGTGGTCAGAGCGAGCTTAGTGTAAAAATTCTTCTTACCCATAATAGGGAAGTAACTTTCTGTAGGGAATATCTGTCAGCGGCTTACGAAATTAGCTGTCAGGCTTGGCATGTCAGATACTTGCCTAACTTTCACATGTAAGTAATGCATGGAAGTCTTCGCCTCAAGAGTTCGCGTTGCATCACACATTCCTAAATCGTACCTGCTTAATGCAATGCGAACCCAAAATTGGGTCTTCCGCCTCCCAAATGGTAGACCTTCAAGGAATCCAGGGACGCTTTGGGAGTTCAGCCAACGCACCTGTCTTAACAAAAAAGCGAAGCCGACTTCTATGAGCGAAACTGCTACATAAAAGTCGGCTCCACAAGGCATTAAACCTTGAAAGCAATAAAAATTGTACCACTAAAAGTATAGCGGCGCAACCTTAACCAGTGACCCATCCAACAAGAATACTGTTCACCCCGTACAGCAAAGCCATGTTGTAGATAGCGTGGGCAAGCCAAGAGGCGTAAATATTTTGCGTCTTCAAAGCCAGCACGCATAGCGCAATGCCTGATAGTAGGTACATTACAATCTGAGGTAGTAACGCCACGACAGTAGTTGTCAGCACCTCGAAGGAGCCGGAGGCTACTGCCAGATTGACTGCTGAGATAAACGCACCCGCCACATGATAAAACATGAACCCAAATGCTGAAATACCAACCATGAGAACCTTAGCGCCAGGAATAACACTGTTGCGGACAACAGACATCAGTACGCCTCGAAAAAGCATCTCCTCAGCAATGGGAGCAAGGGCAACAGTGAAACCAAAGTACGCCGCCAAAGTCGGCAGATTCATCACCTGGTAGGGTGCCACTGCATCAGCCGCAGACCTGCCACCCAGAAGGACAGCAGAACCAACGCTGATAGCCATAAGTACAACAGCACCAAGCACACCACTCCACAAATACCTATATGCGTGCGCTGGATTGAAAACACCCAATGCCACAGACCAAAGCCTCATGCCCACTCTAGCTGAAACTGCTTTCGCAATACCAAAAGTTACAAGAATAATTGCGACACTGTAAACCATTGAAAAGACATGATGACTACCCACAGGTAGGTTAAGGCTAGAAATAGGTTTGCTGAGAACCCAGACCAAAGCATTACTGAATAGAAAAGCGAGGGTCACAGCCGTAATGCCGTATCCTAAAAGCCTCAGTAGCCCCGTAGAATGGCTATCGTGCCCTTCCGTGGCTTCCGCCTGGGTATCTACGTTACGTGATGTCTCAGTGGGCTGTGTGGGTAGCGAGGCGGCACCTTCATTGAGACTTTCGGTCATAAGACATTCCTTTCAAGTATATTTATGTAGAGCATTCTTAGTATAACGTATGGCGGGCTAACCTGGAAGCAACCAAGATTAGCCCGCCATACGTTCACCTGTTACAGGTTATTAGTCAGCAATTCGCTTGTAGTAGGTTCGGGGGCGCAATCCCTGAGCCTTGTTTAGGCGGCGCGCCTCAGCAATATCTGCCATGTCACGCTTACGATACTCGGCGAAATTCATGCCATACTTATAAGTCTCGTATTCGTAATCATCACTGAATCGCTTGTCAGTGCCAGCGCGACGCTTCATGTCCTTCGCCTCAGCGTAAGGAAGAAGACCGTCAATGTAAAGCAGATAGCCGTCAGAGGTGCCGAATACCAGCTTCGGGTTGCCCGAATTGCCACTCAGAATCACGCCAAAGCTATCACCCGAAACCTTCAACAGCTCATTGCGAAGCTTATCATTGGTGTCGGCAGTCTTGTAGCGCTTAAAGTCGCCCTTATTGACATGCCACACCAGCTGGCTCTGGGTATTGATGATGGTCAGGTCGCCAAACTGGGAACGGATGGCGTGCCACACCTCAGAGTTGGACGACATATAGGTGTGCAGGATACCCATATCCTTTTCAGGGTTCTCCTCATTCGGGATAGCAAGGTCAAAGCCCTTAGACTTGTCACGGTGGCGCAGATAACCCTGAATGCCGCGAACGTTGCGGTCAGACTTCATGTCACCCGGCTCAAAGCGCCAACCATCAGCAAACTCATGAACGTCAGACGGAAGAACAGTAGCCGGAGAGGTGAATACATCGCTCACAGTCCAGTTGTGGTCGTAGCCATGCTCGTCAGAGTAAACGTTAGGATTAGTTACATTCGAACGGGAGAAGCCGTCGTCACGAACAGCCTGGAGCTTAGTGCCGTCGCCATCAGTCAGAATAATGAGAATATCCTCCTTGCCCTGACCTCGTACATTACGGGTGGCGCGAACAATAATGTTACCACCCTGAGCCTTCTGCTTAGCCGTCGGAAGCAGGCGCACGGACTGGTTCGGCGCAGAGGAGATATATGCCGGAACGAAGCCACCCTCGAAGTCGCCCATCAGAACTACGCCCTCTTCATACGCAAGACCATGAATAGTGTCCTTGTGGGAACTAATGCTGATAAACAGGGTTTCATTAGTGCCCGGTGCGGAGCAGATGTCCCAAATGTGTTCTGCTTTGTACGGGCGACCCTGCGGGTCACGAATATCGCGAAGAGTCCAGTTCTTGCCGGTAGTATCCGACTCCCATACAGCGGTGCGGTTCCACAGGTCGCGGAAGTTTGCGGGCTGAGAGGGGTCAGTTAGCGGTACATAGATACGTCCAGCCGCATACTGTGCAGTGACAGCCTCGGAGCCAGCAGGCTTAAACTGCATCAGGGAGTTACCGTTTGCGTCGAAGGCGGAAAGGCAAACTCGGCTAGTGCCGTAAGTGTCGCCGTTTGCGTTATAGTCGCCGTAGCCAGGAGTGACAATGTTGTTCCACGGGGAAACGGTGACAGAATTAATTGCAGAGAGCGACGTGGTGCTATTGCCTCGCTTGATGGCGTGACCAACCGCAGGGGTTGCCACCTTCTTAACAGTGGGCTCCGTGGTGGCGGCAACGAAGCGGTTGCGTGCGTTTGCGGCAGGTGCATTCAGTGCAAGCAGTGCGCCGCCAGCGGTAGCGCCAGCAATCAGAGAACGACGGGAAATAAACATGATAGGTAAGACTCCTTTTAGAGTTGAAGTTAAGTGAATAAAAGTGAATAAGTTTGCCGAATCCCCCTTTCAGGAAACCCGACGAAATTTAGTGTACCACACGTCTAGCAAGTAATGCAAATCTTATGGTTGGGTGTGAAAAAGTGGGGTTTCAGTACCCATACAAGCACTGAAACCCCACTAAGTAAAAAGGTCACATATCGACTACCATAACTTCAAGTCATACTTCGAAGTCGTAGTGTCATCACTATTCACTTCAATATTCTCCACATCACCTGGTTTGAATGCAGTACCTCCAAAGAAATACTCACCGCGCGCCGCCTTAATGAAGTATGGGTCTGGATACTCTAGACCATCCGCATCCACCAAAGTTGCCTCTGCCGGTAAATGCACGATGTCCAGAGTTCCATCCTTCTTAGTCTGGGGTGCATACCCAAACCTGGTGCGTCCCTCTGCATCTTTATACGTCACCATAAAATCGTTGTTACGGGACTTGTCAATACCCCTATCCCAAGCCTGAGCCCAGCCCCTCGAAGCGTTATCGAGTGTCACTCTTGCTAGGTTGCCGCGCTTATAGGTTAAAGCTTCCTGTCGCGCAATTGTGCGACCAGCAAAAGCCGCCATAACAGTCTCAGCTTGAGTAACCTCTTCCGGCTTCTTAACAGTGCTGACATTAGGTACGTAAGAACGCTTAGCTACAGCATTGGACATGTCAGTGTAAGACCCGCCACGCGCCGCCCTGCCGCGTAAACTCTTAAGCCTATTATCCCAACCGTCCCTAGAGCGATTGCCCTTCTTAATGTCACTCAATGTTGGAGTATCCGAGTCTGAGTCAATCTTATAGTTGCCGCTCCTTAATCCTTCCTGAACATGTGTAATGAAATCATCAGAGTCGTGGTAACCGTCATACTTAAGGCGCATCTTCAAATCAATAAGCGCGTCATCTTTATCCATGTCATACGACGAATCGGAAACGTAATCTTCCATAAGGTTATCAATCACAGCAGACTGATACTGTAGTTTACGCAGGCTATTCAGTGCATCTTTCTGCTGAGGAGTCATCTCAAGGTCAGCGAACGCGGAGTCAGAAGTCAAGAAATCATGGTACGCCTTCAACTGTTCGCGTTCCTTCGCATCCCAACGGTATGCACGGTAAGCAACCTCGTCCTCTTTAGACCCATACTTACGTTTAGCTACCTGCTGGCTAACATACTGATGCATAGGGTCAATATTCACTGCAACTAGCGCGTCCTTGTCCACATACCGCGTAATAGAACCGTCATCATTACGCTCAGCATAAAGGCTATAGTCACCCCCATCAAAGTTGTAGTCGCCACCAGCCATGCCCTGAACGAATGCCCAGCCCTCATTCGCTTCGCCCTGAACTGGCGTTCCGGTCAGCAAAGTGTCTGGCTCAGAAAACTCATCCACAATGTCAAACTCAACGACGCAGTTAGTTTCGTTCTCCTCAGGCTCACCGTCTAAAGCATCAATACTCTCATAGGTGGAAACTCGTCCGCGCCCCTGCGCTGTCTCCCCCCAAGCCTTAAGAGCCTCCTCAGCCTCTACCTCATCAATGGGCTTATCAAAATTACGGGCAATCCAGCTTGGCACAGCATGACGAACATCCGAGGCAGTCCAACGCTCCCTATAGCCATTTTCCTCCTCACTTCGAATCTCCATACGCTTAGCCAAAGCTTCCGCTACGTCATCATCTTCCCACCCAGCATAACGTAAAGCCTCTTCTACCATCTCATCATCCGTCTCTGGCTCCCAGTAGCGGTCATCGTCAATGTCGTAGATGGGACGGGCAATACGCATAGATGAAACGTCGAAATCAAGGGCGAACTGACCCGTCTCAGGGTCAAGCCACCCGGCACTATCTCGACCGTATTCGACAAACTCTTCCTGGGCAGGCTTTTCTGGCTCTACAGCTTGCGGTGGTGGCGCAATATCAATATCTACAATATGGAAGTTATCAATAGCCGCCTCAAGAGTCTCCATAGGAATAGGCTGAGATGCCTTAGCCACCTCTTCCTTGACTGGTGGTGGAACGTTAAGGTCAATGTCAATGATGCTCACATTGTCAATAGACTCAACCAAGGTTGCCGTAGATTCAACCTTCGGAGATTCTTCTACCACAGTATCAGTCTCACCCTGAGTTGCTGGCAGTAGCTCCGCCGGGTCGCCAGGGTACGGGTAGTTCTCAGGGTCACGTGCATGAAGAGTCCATTCCGTAATACCCATACTAGCCATCATCTTAGGGTCAAGATTCTCCTTGCCGAACTCCTCCGCCATAGTGTCATAAACGCTACGACTCAAAGCTTCCATCTCAAGCCAGTCGTCAGCTTCCCTTGGAGTATTAAAATGTGGTGCGTTAGATGCAAACTCACACTTAAACTCAGCGCTACAGGGAAGACGACGGTTGTCATTATTAATATGATACTGTCCCTTAGCCATAAATCATCGACCTTCTAAAATCTTCAAAAATATACAAAATATAACGCGAAAAGAGCTTATATAGCAAGCTATTCAACACAACCTGTATATCAAAGGAAGCCGCCCTCTAAAACCCGCAGGCAACACACAGGAAACACGACCATCAAACCATTTGCCCCGCCAGAAAAAAATGTGCTATAGTTTAGACATGGTGGACACAAACCCGTGGACACCCAACAACTTAACCATGAAAGGTGCATATTACTATGGCACAGAAGGTAACCATCTTCACCCGCGTTGCAGACCTCGCAAAGGCTAACATCCACGCACTACTTGACAAGGCAGAAGACCCTCAGAAGATGCTGGACCAGCTTATCCGCGACTACACCAACAACATTCGTGAAGCAGAAGCCGCTGTAGCACAGCTTATCGGCACCCTCCGACTTGCAGAGAAGGACTACGACACCCGCGCGCAGGAAGCAATCGAATGGGGCGACAAGGCACTCGCCGCATCCAATGCGGCAGACAAGTTCCGCGCCGAAGGTGATGTAGCCAACGCCGACAAGTATGACAACCTCGCAAAGACCGCGCTTGGTAACCAGTTGAAGCTTGAAAAGCGCAACGAGACTGACGCTCCGCAGATTCAGTCCCAGCGTGACAACGTAGCGGTTCTTCGCGACGGTCTGGACAAGATGCGCGCAAAGCTTGAGGAAGTCAAGGAGAAGCGTGACGAACTGAACGCACGCCGCAAGACCGCTCAGGCACAGACCATCATGGCAGAGGCAAGCAAGAACATCACCACTCTTGACGCAACCTCCGCAATGGCAAGCATCGAGGAGAAGGTGCGCCGCGAAGAAGCATACGCTATGGGTCAGCAGGAACTCGCAACTTCCAACATTAACGACCAGTTCAATGACTTGGAAGCCATCAAGCGTGACGCTGAGCTTGATGACCGCCTCGCCGCTTTGAAGGCTAAGCAGGCAAAGGCGTAAGCGTTCTTTCATGTCACCCAACGATGCATAATCTATAGGTAAAAAGGCTGTTACCCGCAAAGGTGTGACAGAAGAAGCCCCAACCTGAATTTCAGGTTGGGGCTTCTTCTGTATTTGAGACGGTGACGGGATTTGAACCCGCATACCCGCTAGGGGTGTAACAGTTTTGCAGACTGCCGCCTAATCCATTCAGCCACACCGTCATACATCTTGATTTACGTCAAGAAGATTTATCTCATAAAGTATATCACAGATGTTGCCAACAAGCAAGGTGGGCGCTTCAAGCACGTTTCTAGGAATGCTTGAAGCGCCCACCTTAAGTGAAAATGCGTTAAGTGCCCCACCCTAGACACCACCTTGCCGGTACATCTTGGGGTGAATAATTAACAATTTAATTATAGCACACTATTACTTAGCCGTGTAGTATCCATCAACAGGCATCCAGTTCACCGGGTGGATAAGCGTGCCATTCGACGGATTGAGAGCAGAAATCATCTTACCGTCGCCCAAATAGATACCGACATGGTTGTAACCATTCTGGAACACAATGTCGCCAGGCTGAGGAGTGACGGTAGGCTTCAACTCATTCTTCATCGCGAAGGTGTAAGGGGTGAGCTTGATGCCGTGCTGGGCGTAAACCCAGGAGACGAAGCCAGAGCAGTCCCAAGACTTGAATGTCTTGCCGCCCCAAACGTAGGTGCCCCCAAGCCCGGTTTTAGCAGTCGCCACAATCCTATCCTTAATGTTGCTGACCTGCTGATTGACTAGCGGCTCAGCAGACAGGCTTGCAGGCACTACAGCTGACCCGTGCGCGATATTATGTAGAGTGCTGAGCTTACCAGTACGTGAGAACCACTGAGTAGTAGCGTTACGGTTACCTACCACGTCGCTCTGTGGGAATCCATGCTTGTCCCAGTGACCTTCACGAGCCCACTTCTTGCCGACTTCGCTGTTGAACTGGATAACGTGTGTGCGGTTAGTAGAAGCATCCCAGCCGATAATGTAGTAGTCGTCGCCATTTTTGAAGTCCTGCGCGCGACCACCATTCACATGGTATTCTTCGCTTACGGGAACACCAAGCTTGTTCTTGCCAATTTCGCCGTAGGTTAGCCACTTACGTGCAATAGCACTGTTAATGTCAATGTTGTGTGCGCCGGTCTTCTCAGTCCACACCATCTTATTATTCTGACCGCTATTGGTAATGAAGTCCTGCGTTACAACGCCGTTGCCGCGATGCATCTCATCAGTAGCAGGCGCACCATAGAACGACGGGTTAGTCATCCACTTGCCGCCGATAGCACCACGCATCCAAATCTCATGAGTACCCGTGCGTTCCGTCCATGCCAGACGGTGACCAGATGCGAAATCCTGGTAATAAATACCATCGCGAAGCTTCTCTTCATCCGTCGGGTAGCGGTACGTACCCGCAGAACCACCAGAACGAACCCACTTGCCGCCAATAGCGCCACGAGTCCAAACACTCTTACCCTGCGCACCATACGAGTAGACTACACGGTGACCACTCTTAAAGTCCTGCTCCCACACGCCACGCAAAGCATCAATAGTGCGCTCATTACCGGCGGCACCACCATAATCGGTGCCTATCCTATTCAGATACTCACGGATGCCACCCTTAATAATGAAGCCATTAGAGCTCTGCTCATTAACATTCGTTACAGCAACAGCGTTAGTGCGGGTGTTCCAACTGATACGGGTAATCTTAAAGCCGTCATTGGTGCGGAAATCCTGATGGATAACGTCACCGTTAGTAACCTCATCAGTAATCGGGGTACCAACACCACGCACGTCGCCAAGGTCAAACCATTTCTGAATAATTGGCTTGAAGTTCGTCATGACATGCACGCCATTTTTTTCAGACCAAATCAGCTTCTTGCCACTATCGAAGTCCTGCTGTGCAGATTCACGGAATGAATATTCATCGGTTAGCGGGTAGCCAAACTTGCCGTACTCATTGCCGTTCTTTACCCATAGGTCACCAATCGCGCCACGCAGGTAGACGGCACCACCCTTACCGTCCTTACGGTGAAGGATGCGGTAGCCGTTAGTGAAGTCTTGCGCCCAGCCGTTAGGTAGTGCAAGCTCGCGACCGATAGGTGTACCGTAACGCTCCTGGTTCTTGTTCCAGTAGCTACCAATACCACTATGAATATTGATGAAGCCACCATTGCCGAAGTTACGGTCACCATTATCAACAACAGGTGCAGGCTTGGGAGCCTCGGGAGCATGAGCAGAACGGAAGCCAGTTGGAGCAGGTGAAACCTTACCGTTACTCTGCCACTTAGACACATAGTTAGGGTCGCGAACAAAGTTATCCAACTCAGCCTGCGAACCGTTAAACACGTTGCTATCGCCCGCGAAAGGCGCTACCGATGAAAATTGCCAGATGTCGAAGCTGGTTGAGCCGCCAGGCATGTATCCAGGGCCAGTAGAATAGTTGGCGATATGAAGCGGAGCCGCCTTAAACTCACCCGTACCGCCCATGCAAGTGTTCCACCAGTCAGTTGTGGAGTAAATAGTCGGGTAGCGCCCTGTCTTCTCCTTATACGTGTTCATGAAGTCCCACGTCCACGCCTTCAACTGTGACTGAGACATGCCGAAGCAGGTGTTACCCAATGACGGGTAGGGGTTATACTCAAGGTCAAGCATACCGGGTAAGGTCTTACCGTCGGCAGTCCACCCACCACCGTTCTTGATGAAAATTTCCGCCTGAGTGCGACCAGATGACTGTGACGGTAACGCGAAGTGGTAACCGCCGGTCACAAGACCAGCATCACGTGCACCCATATAGTGCTTGGAGAACGTGGGGTCTACGTAGGTGGTGCCTTCACTGGTTTTCATCCAGGAGAAACGGCTACCGCCCGCGTACTGTGCCGCCCAGTTAATATTCGGCTGATGGTTAGACACATCCTGACCAAGAATGCCCCACGAAGGCTTCCAGCCACTCTTAGTAGTTAGCGGAACGACAGCTAGGGTTGGGGCGTTGGCGTTGGAGATAGTTGCATCCTGCGCGCCGGTTAGGTTCTGCTTATCAATAGCCTGAGCTTTAGCACCCCAACCAACGGTTGCACCACCTCTCTTCGCGCCCTCTTCCGGGGTTTCAGCTAAAGCAACCTTAATGTTGTCTACCGCTACAGCGCCCTGTAGGGTTGGGGCGGCTTCCGTAGTAGCTGTATCTCCGTGAAGACGGGTGTCCGCATCATTCTTAATGGTTTCTGTCTCAGAGACGGTAATAGTTGAACCGGCAGTTAGAGGCTCTTTCTTGCCCTTTGGCTCACCATTTGCCACCGCCGGAGCTACAGTGCCAGCGATAGTAGCGGTCAAAAGTGCGGACGCAATGACAGTCTTCTTCACGTTAATATTGGTCTTCTTACTCAAAAGTCGTGTTTCCTTCAAATATGTTTCTCGGGTCGCATAGCTCTTTGAACGTACAACCGTAATTATCAAGGTCTATTGGTTCAAAGCAGAGTAGTTGAACCATGCCAATGCAGGCATACTCGAATAACATAGCAAAGAAGTGCGATGCATAACTATTTAAAGGTGACATTACTTGCGGCATTATGGAGGGGTTTTTGTGCATAAAAATGTGGTTACTTGGCAAAAAATAAGTCAAGTAACCACATTTTTATTCCGCCCAGTAGCTAAGCGACGCTACCATGCAACCCATCCCTCGTAATCTTCAACAGCGATAGTATCAGGATATGCGGTAAACCCTATAGGGGTTTCTGTTTTACTAGCGCCAGCACGATACAAACCAAGTGCCCTATCTGCGTTAGACAAAACCGGCGAGTTGTCAGAGTTATACGATGCGACGGTCTGGTAGAGAACTCCGTCCTCAGTTGTCTCTAGCACCACAGCATACTGCTGACCACCCGTGCTGTGGTTAGGGCGGCAAACAATGTCGCCAGGCGCAATATTGCGAAGAGCTTCACGCTCCCCCAAATCACGGAACATCTCATTATGGTAATGGGCGTAACTGGAAGACGTAAATTTACGGCGACGCTCCTGCTCCGCCATGCTCATGTAACTATGGGAAATAATGTCATTCCACTCTAGTGCCTTAATGTCCTCTTTCAATTCCTCATTGCGGGCTGGTGCTTGCGCAATAACCATCTGCCGAGGCGTTCTTTCAGGAGGGAAAGTCTCAGCAACAATAAGAAGTTCCTCAAGCTCAGGCGTGGACGTTCCAACGTTATTAAGGTTCGGGTTGATAATAAGATACCCAAACTCTGTCGGCTTCGATGAACACGCATCCAATAGCTCACGCATCTGTTGCGCAGTACGCGGGTAAGCCACCCCATCCTCATCAACATCTGTCTCGTTGGATTGAAGCCAAACCTGATATTCAGGGTGGTTCTGCAAAGCAGATGCTACAGCCTGACGAATAGCGACCTGCGTATCCTCATCAAGAGCATATGACGACCGCAATGATTCCGGTAAGTGGGAAGCTGTCATAAGTCGCTCTAGAAGTACGCCAGTTTGCCGTGCTAAAGCCTTGTTATGGTTGTAAATATAATGACTATATGCGGTGTTTGCATAACCAATATACCGCTCCTCACCAATACCCTTAATGCGTTTAAGATATTGAGATTTATGCTTTGCTAACTGCTCATACGAAGGGTACTTCTTGTCAGCGGCAACAACTGCCGCCGTCGTCTGACTATTTGTCTTATCACGCTTATGCGCATCAAATATACTTTTTGCCCTCTCCACATTCGCAGAAGAAGATGAACCTAACCCCGCCTGACCAACTTTAGCAATACCCATAATAGTTGTGGTTTCTACATTTTCCCACAACTCTAAAGGCGTTGTTGAAACATAAGTGGGCTCCGATACAGAGGTGGCAGTATCATCCGCATACAGCTTATCAACAGGCTCATTCTTCATAACAGCGTAATCAATGCGGGCATGACTATCAGCGGCATACGCGGCGGCATCATGCTCTGGAATGAGGGACACCTGCTCCTTAGTTAAAGTTGAACGTTCAGCTGGAACCTTACCCTTAAGGACAGCTTCGGCAGAAATTCTCTCAGCCGCCTCATCAGCCTCAGCCCTAGTATCATAATGAGGGACACCATTACCGTCATTAAGGTGCCTGTACGCGCAAACGTCCCTCCCCTTACACGAGTTGGAACGCCCATTAGGTGAGATGTGGTAGCATTGCATATTTTAATCCTGTTTTCAATTTAACGTCTTCTTGAATTTTAAATATCTTCCCCTTTTATGTGCGTTAAAAGCCGCCCAGTACCACTAAACCACCTCAACATGAGGTAGAAGCATAGCTGGGCGGCTCCACTATGAGGAGAGCAACCTAAAAAGGCTTAAGTTCACATACACAATATAGCAAGGTCACTTGCGGCTAGTAGAAGGGGCTGGTTTTGGTGTAGTGATAGGCACATTCTCTCCGTCAGTTGTAACGTTTGTGCATCGAGGCGTAATTTTGACTTTGACTTCTCGTGAGCCCCAAATGGAAGGCTCACCCTTCTGTTCGTCCGTCAAAATTAACGGGCACTGACGATAAACATGCTTAGCAGGATTACCGAAATCTTTAAAGACAGGTGTCCCCTCTTTAGTGGTATGGGAATATACAAGATTCATCCCAATCTCATCCCCACGCCACTGACGCAACTGGTCTTCCGATACCGTAGTGTGCTCCGTGATGCTAGAGGAAAGCTCTACTGACCTGTCGTTATAGTCGCTCCACCAAATCCACCCAACAGCGGACAGGACAATAACGGCTAAGGTTCCGAATGTGGCAAGAGACTTCTCCTGCGTGCGTACCATCAGTTCCTTAAGCGTAACACTAGCCCTGTTACCGTCGGCATCCTTGCCAGGCAGAGAGATGAAGATAAGTTCAATGAAGATAAACAGTAGTAGTAATACCCCTAGAATACTGAGGGGGATAAGCCAAAAAATAGGCTGAATACTTTCGTATGCTGTAACGTACATTATTGTGTGTATTGCAATTCTCTATAGGTAAAGGTTAAACAATTCCAACTGCATGAAGGACGAGAGCAAGTGCGCCCCAGAACGCGGCAGAAATAGGTAGAGCAATCAGCGCGCCCCTCATGAAATTAATGCCGTAGTTAGAATCGGAGTTATGGGTAGTATTCGTTACAATATTCAAGATAGTGTGTCCTTACTGTAATTGGTGTTAAAAATGAAAAAGGCTTACCGAGTGGGATAGTCTGCCCAGGGCAGGTTGCCTGTCGCGTCTACTCTGATTGGGACCCTTCGCTGAGAAGACCAAACAGAGTTACGAGCAAGGGCGCGCACAGGGTCAGGGCGACTGGCGGTAAAAGCGGCGTTGCGGTCAGCACGCGCCACCCGCGCACGCAGTGAGTAATAAATATCGCGGACAGTTTTCAAGGTTAATGCTCCTTTAATTAAGAATTAGTGAATAAAACTGAACGATACGTAGTGTATCACATATTTCTAATATTGTAAAGCACGCCACCCTCATAAGGAAAGGCGGCGTGCTTTACAATATTAACACCCTAAAGAAAGAATGCGCACACTCATTCTCTACTCGTGGTCACGAACCTCTGTCTTAGGTCGCATAGAAACCACTCCAGCAACTAGCGCCGCAAACACTGCTCCAAAGACACCTAAAATACCTGCCTGAGAAGAATGCCCGTGACCAGTCTTAACCTCTACTAGCTTACCCGGCTCTTCCGGCTTGGCAGATTCAGGCTGTTCAGGCTTACCCGGCTCAGTAGGTACCGTAGCAGGTGCCACGGGGGTAGAATCATTAGAAGTACCACCCACACCAACATTAGTGTCAGTAGGTGCAACAGACGGTGCCGGTACGGTAGCTTCACCCTTCGGTTCAGCAGTCGCAGGCTCACCATTAGCGCCACCCTTATATTCAGGGTCATTCTCACGAACAGCGGGCTCAACACCATTCACGCCGCCGGTAAAGTCGCCCTTCGTATTAGAGTCAGCCTCTACCGCGTTAGCGCCGCCCTGATACTCAGGAACCTCATTAACAGCAGGCTCACCATTAGCGCCACCCGTAAACTCGGGATTCTCGGCAACTTCAGGCTCGCCCTTCTCAGTAACCACCTGGTCGGGGTTTGCGGGCTGGGTAGCAGATTCGCCCTTCTCGCTAGAGGTATTCGCTAGAGCCATCGCCTTGCCGGTAGTAGAACCAATCAGCAAGGTAACAGCGCCCTTAGCAGATACGGTGCCGTCCGAGCGTACAGCCGAGTAGGATAAGGTTGGCGCGAAACCCTCCTTAGTCTTGGTGGTAATCTCGATACCCTGGCGATTCTTTCCAGGCACGTCCACAACACGGTAGGTTGCCATGCCGTTATCGTACTGGGTGACCTCTTCACCGTTGGCGTTGTACAGCTTAACACCTGTGAGGGTCATGCCGTTGTTATTACCAAAATTGGTAGAATCATTAGCCAGTACGTCCACAATCTGGGTGGTGCCAGTCTTGAGGCGCGGGTAATCAGAAGCCGCTAGAGGGTTAGCTTCCTGAACGCCACCGACGGTGTATGGGATAGCGCGAGACTTGAAGCTCGGGTCTTTATCCTGGAAATACCACTTTTTAGTCTTCGCGTTAAGGACAGGCACGTCTTCCTGCCCAGCCTGGCGGATAACGGACTTGGTGTGGTCAAGCTCAGGTACGGTTACACCCGTCCACTGAGACTTATCCTCCAACTTTTCGTAAGCGAGGTAATCCTTGGACTTGCGTAGATTCTCAGTCACCAGGTGCAGAGGGGTAGACACGCCTTCACGGGTCGGGGTAATCGTGATACCCAGCTCCTCAAACTGTACTACACCGTTATCGCTCTGGGTCGTGTTTGAGAAGCCCGGTGTCTCCATGAAATCAGCCAGCAAGTTCTGCACCCAGAACGCGTTGGTCACGGTGTAGGTGCGCACGTCACGACCAGTATGGGTGGTGTGACCCACGTAGCCGTTCTCATGTACACGGTCAGGCAAATATGTTTGGACAGACAAATCGCCAGGAATAGCGTCAGCCGCGTAGTTCACAAGCGTGTTTTGCTTGCCCTGAGAGCCAGCAGGAAGCTCGGCGTAGTTCACAGGCATCCACTGGACAGCCTGCCACGGGAACGCGGCGTTGCCGCCGGTGTGCTTGTCGAACATTTTCTTCAACCAGCCATTTTCGACAGTCTCATCGGTATAGATATTCTTGCCTTCACGTGCGGCAGGCGCGTAAGACCAGCCCGACTCGAAGTTGAAAGCAATCGTTGCGAGGTTGCGGTCTGTGACGATGCCGCCGTATTCCTTAGCGGCTTCAATCTGCATACGCAGAATAGCGTCGTCGGTCTTGTCAATGGAGCGCAAGTAGCCATCGGTGTCAAAGTTCTTAGGCAAACGCCAACGCTGACCGGCGTGCGGAGCTTCCGGGTACTTGGTGGTGTCGATATTGCCGTCTGCCATTTTCGCTGGGAAAGACGCGCCGCGCTGGTAGTTCGGGAAAGTCACCGACAGGGCATGGTTAATCTTGCCGCTACGAAGCTCATCAATGCCAATCTGGGTATTCTCATTAGCCATACCCACAACAGATGAAGTGCCAGAAATAAGGTTCAGCCAGTAGTTGTTTTCACCCATGCCGCCAAAGTTGGGCTTAGCGGGAATGTAGCCACCCGAAGAGTACTTAATGACGGGTGTCCAGTCTGCTTCAATCTGAACATTCAGAGTGCCACCCGCCTTCTCTACAGCCGCACGAGTAGCGGTGATAGCGCCAGTGTGCGCGTCAATGGAAACACCTTCAACAGGATTCACGAGGCGGAAAGTCTGACCGCGCCCGATAGGATAGCGCATATCACGGTCAAACTTGAGGTCACGAGAATATGCTTGCACCGTGATAGTATCGCCAGCAGAATAGGGGGACACGTGGTTGTTCGGGGTGTAGACCGGGGTTAGACCGTCCTTAGCGGTAGTGTTTGTGCTAGGTACAGCCTGTAGCTGAGCGCTCTGTGCATCCACTGTCTGCGCCTTGCCTTCTACGGGCGCGTTAGTGAAGTACGCGGTGTCGTAGTTCACCTTCTTGCGGGCGGACTCGTCCTTAGCGCCCATCCACTTCTCAACATTTGGGACGGTGCCGTCTTCGGACATCTTGATAGTCGCCGTAGTGCTGTAGGTCTGTGCGGGTGCATCCTGCATGACGTGGAACATGGAAGTCCACAGACCAGTAGCCACGTCATAAGTCGCCAAGGACTTGTCGCCGGAAGGATTCGGATGCTTTAGGTACCACAGGGACATAGGGCGAGAACCCATAGTGAGGCGGCGGGTCGCTTCATTGGTGAGGGCGCGGTTATCACGCGATACGACCTCTACATATTCCTGGTTAGGGTTAGAGGAATCGACAGTGAGGGTGGGAATAAGTTCCTGACCAGCACCGCCCCGGTTCACATTCTCAGCGGTCAGCCACTTATTGATAGTGCGTGAGTACACGAGGTGCTGGGAATTGATGTTCTGGCTATTATCCAGCACGGGCGTATTATCGGGTAGCTTCTGGTAGGCAAAGGTATCGCGTGCTACCTGCTGACCGGAGCCCCACATGCCAGTATCCTCAACCTTATGGAGGTGTTCAGTGGTCTTATTGGTGTCTACGGGGGCGTAGGGTGCTAGTACTTCGTGGGTGGGGTCAGCATTGTTGAAACAGAAACCGTTTACAGTGTTGCCGTTTTCATCCAGGGGCACGAGTCGGTACCCGGTGACGAGGCACGGCTTACCGTTACTGGTGCTAACGGTCTTGGTGGGTGCGGTTTCGCCATGATGGCTATCCCACGGGTTTGAGCCTACGGTTGCGGCAGAGGCAAAAGTGGAAGGCATGAGGGAGGCTGTTGCCAATGCCATTGCAAAGAACTTTTTATTCTTCATATATGATATTCCAATACTGATTAATAGGGGTTTATTAACTCTAATGCATAACTTTAATCTTGAATCAGCTTACCTTAAGTACTACTTGAAACAATCTTAAAGTCTTGACTAGAGCTTTAACCTGTTGCGTGTATCACTACAAAATAAGTATAGCATATTTCTAGCACATACATGTACATACATTGTGGATAGTTATACATTTGTATAGCGGCTAAGTATGTGATACACTAAGTAGTGAAAGGAAGACATGTAGCCCAGCAACCCCAAAGGAGATTAAAAATGGTAGGCAATCAGAAGTCACCCGCCTGGGAAAATATTGTTGAAGAAACCACCCAGCGCGGTATCAACCCCCTCTCTATCATCGCCTACGGCTACTACGGCTCACAGGCAACTGGTCTGGCAACCCCCGCAAGCGATGAAGACATCTTCATCATTATTGACACTGATGTCCGAAAGAAGGATAAGATGTCCATTTCTGAGGATAGTGACATTAAGTTTATCCCGGCGCAGGAATGGGCTAATAACGCAGACTTCCTGTTCGACATTATCGCTATCGGCAACATCATCTTCCCCAAGCAGATTCGTGTTGCCGGTAAGCCCGCCGAGTACAACCCGTGGGCGGCATACATCCGAAGCTACCGCCCATCGCCCTATGCGGCAATGAGTGCATCAGCGTCAGCTATGCGCGCCGCTGAACGCCGTAGGGAAGATATGGCTAACCGAGAGTCATACGACCCGATTAGCATGGCAAAGCGCGCCAAGAACGCCCGCAAAGAAAAGGAGCGTTGCCGCAAGCTGGAGGAATACGCATACGCAATGCTGACCTCTAGCCAGCCCACGTACAAGCCTTACTTCAATCAGGAGGAACGTGAGCGTGTGCTGAATAACGCCTAGTGCCCCTTATGAAGATAAAGCTCACCCCTAACCATCATCTAGTGGTTAGGGGTGAGCTTTATCTATAGTTTAAAATTTGTTAAATGACGAAGAATAGCGTATACATCGCCCAATACCTCACTTGCACTCTCACGCACTTCTCTGACAGTTATCTGCACTGCTAGTCGCCTATCGCGCTGTAGAGGGGAAATTCTGAATCTTCGACCAAGCCTTCGACTCTACCGCGTTCCTATATTGCAACGAAAAAATTACTGCATGTTCCGGGGTTGGATATTCAGGCACACCTCTCTCACGAAGTGTCTTTTTGGGGGCGTTAGCCAATAGTTTCCACCGAGCTTTACATTCTTTGCAATGCGGCATATAAAGATGTAGCGGCGCTGGACAAGTTCGACCATCATCTGTAACGCCACCACACGTAGTATGAACAGATTCGACAAGGTTTTTGTACGTAAGGTACTCAGCATATGCAGTAGGTTTCCCTGCGCGCCACCGCTTACTGTGATAAGCTTCGCAGGCGGCGCACCCTTTGGTGAAGTGTGTAACGTTGCCGCCGCATTCGCCACACGAAGAGTCAGCCCTACGTGGGGGCTTATAAGGGTGAGCTTCGACTTCAAGCGGTGCAAGCTTGTCGGTCAGAAATACTTCAATGCCCAAAGAACGGATACGTAAATTCATGATGTACATCATTTTAGGGGTGTGTGTCCTGCCGCCTTCACCAATGGTCTGATGCGCCCGCACACATGCAACGCAACCGGGGGTGAACAATGTTGCGGGGGCACAACAGACGTTACAAACATCCACAGTTGCGCCACGCCCGCCAGCATAGTTAAGCATATCCTTCATTGATGCACGGCATACTTTATACATACCAGTATTGACCATGCGTTCATAGCACCCTAAACATCCGGGAGTTGGGACAGATTCATTGATAGTGGGGCATTCCATACAGGCATACTCAGTTCGTTGCTCCCTGTAAGCTACCCATAAAGAAAAATCGTACCCTTGAAGATACCACCAGTAGTGACGATACTGGCACGCTTTACATCCCATATTCAGGTCAAGGTGACCAGTCCCGCAAGGGCAGTTAGACCCTAATGCATCACGGTAAGCTGTAGTTGCCGGATAATCGCTAACTAGCCCACGGCGATACATCCTACGGTGGCGCTTGTAGCAAGTCTCGCAATCAGGGTCAATAATCAGAGAAGACAAATCCCCGCCACACTCGGTGCATGTGGTGGATGGCATAAAACTCCTTTTAATTATGTTGAATCTCTAAAGCTACAGGGATGTGGAGGTTGTCACCCCAAGTAGCGGGTGGCAACCTCCACATCTAATCATGATTTAATTGTACCACTATTCGTAGTGTCGTTAGCGCTTAACGCCAAGCACAATTTTCGTAAAGGTTCTCTTTACAAAAACAGTATTCATTTGGTTATACATGTCGCCCGCTTCAAGGCGATATTCTACCTTCGGGTCTTTCTGTGCATACGCCCTCATGCCGATACCTTCTTTGAGGTAATCCAGCTCTGCCAGATGCGCAATCCACTCTTCATCAATTGCAGTTAAAGCCGCCTGCCTAGCGAAAGAAGCGGCAACCTCTCGCCCAGACTCCACTCGAACATCCCACTGCTGTACAGCGGCAGAGACAAGCTCCTTCACGAGGACTTCACGAGTAAGCTCCGTGGTAGTAGGATATTCATCAAGAACATCCTTCACCGTGATTGACGGCTTCCAATCCAGCTCATCATAAAGGTGACTCCAGAGGGCTTTCAAATCCCAGTCGTCCAGATGGTCACCATTAACTGAAATCCATTGTTCCACAACCTCCGAAACGGCGCATTCAATAAACCAGATAGCCTGGTCAAGAACAAAATCAGCATCTCCATGAAGAAGCTTCTTTCGCTCAGAGTACGTCTTCTCACGCTGTTTCGTGAGAACGTCATCATACTCCAAAGTACTCTTCCTGCCTTCGCGATGCTTGCCGTCGATAGAAGCCTGAGCATTCTCAATTGCTTTAGACAGAATCTTGCCAGACAGCGGCGCATCAGGTGTCTTAGCCATCACGCGACTAATACCTGCCACCTGTCGGGGGCTGTAGAACCGTAGCAGTTCGTCCTCCAAGGATAAGAAGAACTTTGAACGACCGGGGTCGCCCTGCCTACCGGAACGACCAATAAGCTGATTATCAATACGGCGAGAATCATGTCTAGCTGTACCCATGACGTATAAGCCACCAAGCTCACGCACCAAGTCAGCTTCCTCAGCTACTTTCCTGTCCATAATAGGCTGTAATGCGTGACGTTGTTCCTCGTAAGCGGTTGGCGTATGCTCTGGGGTAAGTCCCATAATTTGCATCTGTTCCTCGACAAGCATGTCTGCGCTTCCACCAAGAAGAATATCCGTACCACGACCAGCCATGTTTGTTGAAATGGTGACAGCCCCAAGACGACCTGCCTGCGCAACGATATGCGCCTCCTGTTCAACATGCTTGGCATTAAGGACATTATGCTTAATGCCAGCGGCAGTCAGCATCCTAGATAAACGTTCAGACGCGGCAACGCTAGTCGTACCAATAAGGATAGGCTGTACAAGGGGGCGCTTCTCCCCATCAGGTGTAGTGTACTCGCCCTCAGAATCGTCGTGAAGAGCCTTAATTTCCTGGACGACAGCCTTAAACTTTTTCGCCTCAGAGATGTAAATTTCATCTTCAAGGTCTACGCGCTGTTTCTCCTTGTTCGGTGGAATGGTGCGTACAGTCAAGTTGTAGGTGTCTGCAAGTTCAGCCGCCTCCGAAGCCGCCGTACCAGTCATCCCAGACATCTTCTCATAAAGGCGGAAGAAGTTCTGCAAGGTAATAGTTGCCACCGTGGGGTTTTCAGGCTGAATCTGAACCTCAAACTTGCCGTTACGTCGTTCTTTAGCTTCAAGCGCCTGGTGTAGACCGTGGCTGTACCGGCGACCTTCCATCGCGCGTCCAGTATGCTCATCAACAATCATCACCTCGTCACCCACGACAATATAGTCTTTGTCTAGGGTGTAAAGCGTTTCTGCTTTAAGTGCGGCGTTAAGGAATGTCAGTAGTTCACTATGCGTACTGAAAATCGCGTTTTCCTTGCCGCCTAACTGATTCTCAATCTCATCGTATCCAGCGTCTAGAAATTCGGCTGTTCGCTTCTTTAAATCAAAAACATAGTGGACATCGGGTTTAAGGTTGCCCACAATTTCAGCACTAGCCATAAACCATTTCTCTGCCGTGGAAGTGTCTCCAGCGGGGGCCGAAATAATGAGTGGTGTGCCCGCTTCGTCAATAAGGATAGAGTCAAGCTCATCAATGATTACATAGTTCAAGTCACGTTGAACCAGCTCATCTGGACTCTTTGCAATATTGTCACGCAGGTAATCGAAGCCAAACTGGTTATTCGTGCCATAAACAATGTCTCGCGAGTAAATATCCTGACGCTCCTTTGGAGACATCTGCTCCTGAATAGCGCCGTGAGTCATCCCTAAGAACGAATAGATTCGACCCATCTGCTCCTCTTGCTCACGCGCCAGGTAGTCGTTAGTAGTGACCAGATGCGCGCCCTTACCAGTAAGCGCGTTAAGATACAGTGGCGCTACAGCAGTTAAGGTGTTGTGGGTCACCACATGGTCACCAGCAAGGAATAGGTGAGTGGGGTGAGAGACAGTGAAGCAGACCTGTTCGGCAGTTCGCCCCATTCTCTCTACTGCAACAACCTGAATCTTCTTCTTCGACTTCTTATTAATGTCGATAACCCAGGGCAGGAACCCCTGAGATGGCGCAATGCAGGCATACCAGCCCATTGACCGGGCAACCCATGCAATAGCTTCCGCCGCCGCCTCTGAATAGGCATGAGCCGTCACCTTATCGTAAACACGTAAAGTGGAAACGTGCTTGATGAGCTGTTCAATCTGCTGTTCAGAACCCGGCACGTATTGGGAGCCGAAAGGCATGACAGGGCGAACTGTGTCATCTAGGATTTCAGCCAGGTCATATGCGCCTTCCAATGCCTCGTATTTCTCAAGATTCAACTGGTAATGAACAGCAGAAACTTCCTCAAGGTCGATAGTGGTGAATACAGCCCCACAATCAATCAAACTACGCAGTAGCGCCCAGGAACCCCCAGAATCCTCTTCTAAGGGCTTTTCGGAGCAACCAAGGTAAAGAGAGGTTGAAGCATTATTATCGTCCAGAAGGCGCGTTACATGCTCCCTGACGGGCTTTTTAGATGCTGTAGCACCCTGCGCGGGAATAAAGACCAGATTGCCAGCCTGTAGACGCTCAATTACCTGGCTAGTGGCAACTGTCTCATACACCCCATACTGGTCACATACATCCCAAAGATGCTCAAGGTTGCAATCAATAGACCTGCCGTCCTCGAAGTAGACACGGTAAACGTCCTGCTCACCTTGAGGGAAAACACCTGTAACCACAGTTAAATCACCATTACCGGCATACACGGTATCGCCAATATGGATGTCTCCTGCGAGGCGGGCACCCTCAGGCATGGGAATGAGCGTGTCGATGGTTACAGCTTTGCCCTCACCAGTACCCATTTCGGCTACCTGCCCAAAATGCAAGGCAATACCACCCAATAGCTGTACAGGATACTGGCGTTTACCTAGTACGCGGTGAGAAGCCTCACGTACAACCGCAAACGCCTCAGGAAGAATCGTGTCCAGCTCTTCACCGTTAGCGATTCGGTCTTTAAACTCATCGGTCTGCGCACGCAACTCATCATCAGGCATGTCTTCATAGATAGGCTCAAGAAGTTCAATGGCTTCAACTAGTTTCTGGGCGCGCTTCTCTTCGCGGCGTTCACCAAATCGTAAAGCCTTCTCAATAGGATTAACCAATAGGAAAGTCCCTCTCAAATATAAGTCTCAGATGTTTCTAGAATACTTGACTATTGTATCAAATTCTAAGAATACACATAGCTGGCAGAAAGTGACATATTCAGCTATAAGACATTAGTCATAAAAAGAAAACTTAGAGACGAGACATGAAGAACTTCATCCATAAAGTAAATCTGCCAACCAGTGAGCTAGTTCTACTGTTGTTAGGGTGTGTTGCGTATTGCATTGCGACAGCCTGGGTATCAGTTCAAATTGGCAACCCTGTATTGCCCATAATTGCGCTACTGGCTGTAGGCTTCACGCTTTACCGGACTCTAAAGGTGGATGAAGGTTTTCATTTCATGCTGATTCTCACCTTCACCGTATACAGTGGGGTTGCTTTCTTGGCGGTTGCGGATGCAGAACGTAGGGGTGACCCGTTTGGTGCCCTAGCGCTAATTCTAGGCGGCGCGCTACTTCAAACAGCCGGTAACCTGCTGGCTGACCCACCAGCACTTACACGCAAAACCGGGAAAGACGAATCAGCCCCCTAAAGATATAGAAGAAACCCCTCAACCTATTATCAAAGTTGAGGGGTTTCTTCTATATAAAGCGGTGCCGACAGGATTCGAACCTGCGAGCGCCTTTTACAGCGCTACCTCATTAGCAGTGAGGCTCTTTCAGCCACTCAGACACGACACCAAGTGTTAGGGTGAAGCGCGAAACGAAGCCGGTGTTTGTGCCAGGTATTTGCTTCACCCTTATTAAGTTATGTAGCAAGTATATCACAGGATTTTCAAATTTTCAAATCTGCCTACATGCAACGCCTACTTCTTGCGAACGTTTGCGACGATAGCATCCACAAAGCTGACGTTATCACTCTCGATGGTAAGAAGACCAGCATCCCGGAGGATATTCTCAGGGGTTGCAATCGGTCCAAAGTCCTGTAACACCTCATCAGATACATTAAATCGGTCTACATCACCGTCGATTCCTGGAACCTTCACGCTATTAAAAACACCCTCTACGCGCTGATACCAGTGGCGTAAGTCCTGAGCGTCAATCTCGCCCATGACCATCGCGACAGTCAAGGAGCGCTCAAGAGCATCATACACCTTCTCCATATTAGAGGTGAGAAGAAACTCTTTCATGAGCAGGATAGTGTCACGGTCAATCTGCCCAGTTAGCTCACGAACATCCTGCATATGCTGAAAAACGTCAGTAAGCGGCGAATCGACAAGCTTGAAGTTTCCGGGGGTGGTCACAATTTTCCTTTCCGACTTTTAGGTATGGGTGCCAAGTTCTTCAACCCAGTTAGTGAGCTGAGTATTCAAATCCTCCCCCATGTATCCTTCCATGATGTCCATAAATGACTCACTAGGGAGAGGGATAGGCATAGAATCCAAATCGTACACATTGTAGTGTACCACATCTGCACTCTCCTTACCAGTCGCTTTAATAACCCCCGCGATACCCGACATGCTTGCAACACTGTTCACATAAGGCGACACTGGGTAGTTATCTGTAAGGTTGAAGCCAATCGCGCTTCGCACGTAATCGTCAAGCTTGCCCTTATCGTCGCTAGTGAACGCAACACGAATATCGGCAGTATTTAGCGAAGGGTCAAGATTGCGCGTAGAGAGAGTACATACATTGTTTTTAAGGTTGTCAAGATTCATAATTTCTCCTTGTTCTCAAAGTGTTGCCGCAGGCACTAAACAACAACGAGTGTCTTAGCGCCTGCGGCAACGATTAATTTTGCTTGAACGAGCGGCTGACGGGAATCGAACCCGCGTACCATGCTTGGGAAGCATATGCTCTGCCATTGAGCTACAGCCGCGAACAATTCAAGTGTAACACACAAATTTATGCGGCGCAACCTAACGTCTCAAATGATGAAGAATTGATTTACCAACTAAATACGCCAGCCTGGGCGGTACAGCATTGCCAACCTGCCTATACTGCGCCGTGACACCGCCCTCAAATACCCATTCATCTGGGAATGTCTGGACTCTTGCCGCCTCACGGACAGTCAGTGGGCGGGTTTCTGTAGGATGACAACGCTCAGTTCTTCTTTGGGCAGGAGAGGCGAGGATAGTGAGGCTGGGCTCATTCCATGAAAGGCGCTTAGCCGTCCCTGAATAGGAGCCGTCTATACCGCCTTTACCGTTAGTTAGAATATTCTGCAATTCTTCGGGTAGGTCACGCCAATTCCCTCCCTCAGGCACCTGTTTCATAATGTCGTATTTGGCAGGGCTGTAGGTTGCACCCGGCGAGTCGGGCACTCCATCTAAAGCGGCTTTAAGGGGCACAGTATGGGCTAGATACTTAGGAAATTCGTAGTTAGACGGGTTATTCTGGTCGTTACGGATTCCCACAATGATAAGCCTGTCACGTTTTTGAGGTACCCCTAACCAGTGACTTTTTAGTACCTTGTGGTGAATGGTGTACTTGTATCCACTGGGTGTTTCAATTTCGAGGTTGTCTTTAATGGTTTTCCATGTGCGCCCCTTGTCGTTGGTAAGTAGTCCAGGGACATTTTCGGCAATGAATGCCTTTGGCTCAATTTCGCGTACTGCTCTTAGATAGTGGTGGAACAGTGTGCCTCTAGTATCTGCAAATCCTGCGCGAGAGCCTGCATAGCTGAACGGCTGACATGGGAAGCCGCCCTCAAGAACATCAATAACGCCGTTGAGTTGGCTAAAGTCTGTGGCGGAGATGTCGGTGAGGGCAGGGTTCCATTGTGGGCGATTAGTAACCAGTGTGGCGTGTGCGTTCTTGTCTAACTCGTAGCAAGCCTTCACACTGTATCCTGCACGTTCTAGCCCTAAGGCAGACCCTCCAGCACCCGCAAAAAGAGAGCAAGTCGTGAAACCGTTACCATTATCATGAGGGAGCGCCGTGTTGAGATAGTTCAGCTTACCGTTTTCTAATGGTATATATGATTCGGATGAGATAACCTTCACAGTCTCGCCATCAATGACTTTACTCTCTTTAACTGTGATGAGGTCTTTTAATGCCAGCCGATGAAGCGTCTGTTGCCCTGCCTCACTGCCTACATCTAGCACAATATTTGGTGGTAGGACATTATCAAAAACATATCGAGTCATATAGAACGAATAGCAAAAGGTGCCGCTTGGAGGTAGAAAAAATGGCACCCCCTAAAAATTAGGAGGTGCCAGCTGTATGGCGCTATTCGCGCCTAAAGGTGCCGCTAGTGCCTGTTGCGAGTTTCATCGTAGAACATGGCGATACGACAAACCAAGCCGCCAACAAAGCGAGTATTCAGGATAGAATAAAGAATATTGCCTGAGAAGCCTACTAACGCCATCACCGGGGCAAACATTGTCGCCACAATTGAAACCATTGAAATGCCGCCAACAAGGTAAAGACCAGTAAGGACAGCGCCCGCAAGTACAAATAAGCCAATAATAAACAGCACGCCCTTACCGAGGGATGACACCCACTTCTTAGTGAAGATTTTACCCTCGTCTCCGACGGAGAAACTACGGGTAAAGCACGCCATTAGTACCGTCATTAAGAGAAGGACTCCGAAAAGGTATCCACTATATCCGGCGACCTGCCCTACCAGTTCCCACTTCTCTACAATCTGACGTGACAGCCCTGCGAAGACTTCACCAATAATGTAAAGCAGGACTCCCAGGATGCCCATTGCGCCAAAGAGGTTAGCCACGTCCCGAATTTCCGGGTCTGGCGCATAAGCACAAAACTCCCCCTCAGTACATGAATTGCACGTGTGTGGCACGGATACATCCTGAATAGCCTCAGGGGTGGACGGGGTGGAGATGTCAGCCATTTTAAGCCTTCCTCAATAGTTTTCGTATGATGTAATAGGCATCATAGCGTGCATCTTACACCTAATGCAACCAAAAAAGCCCGTAAGATTATTGCCGCCTATCGCGAGATGGCGTAACCTTACGGGCTTCTATTTAATGGTTTTCTTCTTCTACCCAAATTACTGCGTCTGTTAGCATAGGGAAAAGGTCATAAATAGACATTTTCCAAATATAATTAACAACATACGCAACGATAGCAAATAAGTAAATTGGTGCTGTGTTACCTACAGATAATGCGATAGCTCCCCCAAGAAGGATGAACATTGGGACAATCACTGCATCAATACTTGCAAAGTCCTGAGACTGCCAGAATGTAACCTTTGTGGAATAAGGCTTTGGGTTAAAGTCCTGGTCGTAGCATTGAACTCTCGCTGGTGAAAACCTTGAGAAATAGAGCCCTACATTGAGAATGGCAAGCATCACGAGAATCGCCCCCATGTTTACGAAATAGTACGCAACGGGGTTAATGTCAGCACCTAACCGAGGGGTGATGTAGCTTACCGTAATTGCAAACCACAACGCTGTGGCAAAAGCTGACATGAGCGCGTACATTTTAAGCTTTTGCGAACGCTCTTCCTTACTAGGAACCCTATACGTAGGTCGGACAGGGACATTCTCTCTAAGTGGCGGCAATGTAGTGCCCTGAAAGCCGAAAGTCGTCATAAAATAATCCTATCTGAACATAGGTTTAAATGGTGTATCGAATTGTTGCAAAAACAACTATCCGTTGCATTTA